>JAABUJ010000391.1_pt1 | contig 89164 bp, 97 predicted proteins | sample 5559131 | NCBI WGS metagenome assembly JAABUJ01 (sample SAMN10711875, study PRJNA513366) | rock metagenome | isolation source: Antarctica rocks | place: Antarctica: Victoria Land, Mt New Zealand nord | collected 2016-01-07 | reverse complement strand
AGGGTTCCCGGCCCCCCCCCCCCCCCCCCCCCCCCCGCAGACGCTCGCGTACTTCATCGGCCGCACGTACCTGTTCATGGTGCGCGCGGGCGTGCGCCCGGCGCGGTTGCGCTTCCGGCAGCACCTGACGCACGAGATGGCGCACTACGCGGAGGACTGCTGGGACGCCGAGGTGGAGTGCAGTTATGGCTGGATCGAGTGCGCGGGCCTGGCGGACCGCTCCGCGTACGACCTGCGGGCGCGCGCCCGCCCCGCCCACGCCTTCGCGCCCGGAGCGCGCCCGAGCGTCTGAGGCGCAGAAGCGGGGGCGCCGCTGGCGTGCGCGCGGGAGTGCGGTGCAGCGCGTGTGTTTGAAGCGTCTGCGCAGGGCTTCACGCCCGCCCGCGAGCCCGCCGGAGACTTGCTAGGCTGCTAGGAGACAGGAGGGCGTGTGCGATGCACTTCACGGTTGCCCAAGCGCATCGCACGCGGCGCCTGCTGCGCCTCGCATCGCCGCCCGCGCCCCGCGCCAGCGCGTGCCAGCGCAGGGCTGGATGGCGCTCTGCACGAAAGGCGCCTGCCGCCGCGAGACGGTGCTGCCGGGGCGCGCAGGCGCACTCGGCCAAGAGCGGCGAGGACCTGACCGCGTTTGAGAAATTCCCGGAGGCGCGCACGGTGGACGTCACCGTGGTCGCGCCCAATAAGCAGCTCATCGGCAAAACGTTCAAGCGCGACGCGCGCGCGGTCCAGGTGCGCGCCGCAAGCCCGATTGCGCGAAAGCTATTGCGCTGGGGCCGCCGGGGTGCGCGGGAAAGCGCGGACGCGGCTGGTCTGCCGGCGGGGTGAACGGCATGCGACTGCCGCGTGACGTGCAGCGGCGTGCGTGCGGTGGCGGGAGTTCGCACAGCACCGTATGAGAGCACTGCCTCACAGTGCTGGAGCACGTGAGATCGCAACTTGAAACACGCTGGGGCTGTGGGAGTGTGCGTTGGACGGCCGCAGACGGGGCCGCGCGGCGCGCGGCAGGACGCGCTGGAGGCGCTGGGCGAGGAGGACGCGGCGTGCCTGCAGGCGCAGCTGGCGGCGGGCGGGCCCGGGAAGGTGACGGGCGCGGAGGGGCAGGCGTTCGAGGTCACGCCTGCCATGGTGGACATCAGCCGCGCGCAGAAGCGCGTCTCGGGCCGGCGCGCGCCCCGCGCCGCACCGCCGCCAGCAGCCTGAGCGGGAGCTGAGCACGGGGCTTGCGAGCGGCTGGCAGCGACGGCGGCGTGTGGGAGGGTTTTCCAGAGGCCTGGCCACTCCTCTGATGCCCTTGCCGCCTGTGGCATTAGGCCAATGCGAGCTTGGCTGGCTGAGGGCCCTGGGTGTCCGGAGCGCGCAGGAGCTTCACGCCCTCCGTGATCGAGCCCTCGTTCGGCATCGGGCGCATCATCTACTGCCTGCTGGAGCACTGCTACTACACGCGCGAGGGCGACGAGAAGCGCGCCGTGTTTGGCCTGGAACCGCTCATTGCGCCTATCAAGGTGTGCCGCCCTCTGCCCAAGGCGGATGTACTCACCGACCTAATCCTGGATTCTGACTGCCCACCCCGAACCATGGGTATGCTGACATGCACTCGGGCTGTTCTGCATGAGTGACGGGTTCATGCTGCTAAGGAACAGTATCTTTATCTTCAAGCACAACACAGTACAGCAGCGGTCGGCGCTGCCCAGCCGCGAGCCGCGCGCCGTGCGCAGGCGTCGGTGTTCCCGCTGGTGAATAAGGACGGGCTGGCGGACGCCGCGCGCGCGCTGTCGGCCGCGCTCACCGCCGCTGGCCTCGCCAACGTGGTGGACACGACCGGCGCGCCGCGGGGCCGCTTTGCCCATGTGCCAATTCTGCCGTCTGTCTTGTTTCAAGAAAAAAGATTGAGCAGTCTAAGACTTGCGAGCGCTGGCCTACGGCGGGCGCGGCCGGGCGACCCAGCGTGGTCCGGCCGTCGCTGCACCCATCTCAGCAGCGGCGTGCATGACGTCAGTCCGCTCCCGGCCATGCTATTGGCATGGGCGGGGCGGAGCGGCGTCAGGGGGGACATGCGGACGCGTGCCCTTGTGGCACGCTCCCCGGGAGCATCGACAGTGGGCCTTTGCAGCGCTTGGTCGAGGGACGACCGGTGTGTAGCCTTGCCGTGCAGCCCGTGCGGGCGCGCTACAGGGAGCCTTGTACGCGAAGGGGAGCGGCAGCTGGATGCATGTAGGCTCGGGCGGGCTGCTGACGGCGGGCCCGGCGCGCAGGCGTGAGCATCGGGCGGCGGTACGCGCGCACCGACGAGCTGGGCGTCCCGTTCGGGCTCACCGTCGACGGGCGGACGCTGGAGGACGGCACGGTCACGCTGCGCGAGCGCGACTCCACCGCGCAGGCGCGCCCGCTGGCAGCGGGGCGCAGCGGCGGCGGCTGCGCATTCATGATAAATGATTTATATCTATCGCCTGTCCGTGCTGCTTGGACGCAGGGGATCTTTGCACGCATGACTCCAGCAAAGAAAGCCTTCAAGCCGCCCCTATGTCTGACCACGTTCCAGGCTCTGTAATTAGGCGCTGCTGCTGCGGGCGCCTGCGGCACACGACCTGCCGCGTGGCCGCTGAGCGCTGAGCGCTTGCTGAGCCGAACGCGGCCAGCGCGAGCGCTTCGCCTGTCATGCCGCACCGTGTGCTGATGGCGGCGGCGCTGAGGGCTCGTGTGTGTGATAGGGTGTAAGGATAGGGTGTTTGCGCGTGCCCGCCAGCCAGGGGCTCACGCGAGGCCTGCGCGCGGAGCCAGGTGCGCGTGGGCACCGCGGAGGCGCCGGCGCTGCTGCAGCGGCTGACCAGCATGACGCTCACCTGGGCGGAGGCGCAGGCGACCTTCCCCGCGCAGCCGGCGCCAGACTCGGCAGAGTGACGGCCCGGGCCGGCGGGACAGCCGCCGCAGGGCGCCGCCCCGCGTAGCTGTGCTAAATGCACGGGCGGCGCGCTGGTTGTGGCGGGCAGGGCTGCGTTTGTCTGAACATGCGAACCGCGCGCGGGAACCTCAGCGGAACTGTGCCTGGTTTCAGGCTGTCCAGCAGCCTCTGAGTTACAACACGATGAGCGAGCACGCCTCGGTGCTTGGTTGCGCTTGCCAGCGCGGCTTTGACGAGCAGACCTGGTGTCTTGGCATGTCTCTGGAGACCAGTACCTCAACACAGCACATCGCATACATGCATATGCATACATTCAGGAGGCACACTGCCAGACGCGATGTGCGGGTACATCTGAGGAAGCAACCTGAGACCAACAATGCTGCAGACATTGCCACGGCCCCCGGGTTGCCCAAGCGCGTCCTGCAGTGTGATCTCACCCAAAAAGCATCCCGCAGCAATTACCTCACCCTCACGCCCTGCCGTGCTCCAAGACCGGTGCCCCGTCCGCGGCGCTAGCGCAGCGGCGGCCCCGCATCCACATCGTCGGAGCTCGAGTCGTCTGAGGACTCGCTGCCGCCCGGCTCGTCGCTGTCCCAGTCGTCATCATAGTCGCTGCTGCTCTCCTGGTCATCCTCGCCGTCGGCCCCCCGGTCGTCGTCGCCGCCGCGGCCGTCCAGCAGGCGCGCGAAGCCGCGGCGCCGTTGGGACGGCGGGGCGCCGTCCGCGCCGCCGCCCGCAACCCTAACCCTGTGCTCCGGCAAATCCTCGCCGTCCGTCACGTCGCCCTCGGCTTCGTCCAGCTCGTCCTCGCTGGTCGCGTCGTCCAGGCGCTCGCCCGCGGCCAGGCGCACCTACGTGCGCCGGGCCTGGTGGGCCGCCGGTTCCGGCGCGCCGCCTCGCGGCGGCTTGCAAGCCGTCCGCACGCAGGGGTAGGCACGCCGGCGCCTGCTTGATGCTGAGACAGACACGGTGCAACATGCGCCTGCAACCAAGGCTGCAAGCGGTGTTGCCACAGCGCGCCAACAGAAGGCAACCCTGCTCCCAATGGCCTGCCCGTGGCCGCAGCGAGCAGGGTCGCGGCGGGCTGCCGGTCCAGGCCAATCCGCGCCGCCGCAGAGCGGCGCGCGCCGCACGAGGCTCTCAGCGCCAGCCGGCCACAGGCAGGGCCCTGTTCAGGGCGAGCGCCTGGCGCGGCGCGCCTGCTCGTCCTTGGTCAGGCCGAGCCGCCCGCGCCAGTGCCGCGCGAGCAGCGGCTCGGCCGGGCCGCCGGCCGAGTCGATGCGCGCGTCCAGCAGCGCGGCCAGGAAGGCGGCCGCGTCGGCGCCGCGCAGGCCGCCGTACCAGTCGCCGTCGCAGGGCGAGGCGGGGCCGTACACGCACACGTTGCCCGCGTACTGCCGCGCCATGCATAGGTTAGGGCAGGGTAGGGTGCCTGATACATTACCACGGCGACAGCATGCCTCACCGCCAGCGCGCTGTCCCGGCACACGCTGCGACGGCGGTCGTGTCGCGCCTCCGTGACCAGGCGTGCTTTCGGCCGCTCTGCCCCTTCACACGCTGTGCAGCATGAGTAGGCCTGCGCACGACCCCGTCCGGGAGCGTGCAGCCGCAGCCGCAGCAGGCGCAAGCCTGCTGTTCCCCGTACAATGTTAACTCGCTCGCCGCTGTGCGCGCGGGGCCGCCCGCCGTCCGCGCGGCCAGTCATACCATGCATGTCGGGGGCCGAGCCCGGCTGGCGCGCGCTGCGCCGCACCTTGTGCCCTCCGATGTGGGAGCAGCGCAGCACGCGCACGGCGGCCTCGCTCAGGCCCAGCTCGCGCGCCGCGGCCGCCAGGCGCGCCGCGAGCGGCTCGCCTAGTGCGCCGCAACGCGCGTCGCGCGAGCCGTGGCAGCACCTGCGGCGCGCCCGCGCCGTCTGCCGGTCGGCTGCTGCCAGCTGCAATTGGCCCAGCCAGAGCCGCGTCGCTGGGCATTGCAGCAGTTGCTGCTCAGCGCTGCATGCAAAGCTGTTGTCAGAGCCTCTCCTGTCCTGCCATGCGTCTGTTGTGCGCCGGCGCACTACCGCGTACACTCTGGGCCAGTGAAGCAGCACTGTACAAACCCTCGCACTGCGTGCCCACTGGCAAACATATAGCCAACCCTGCGCACGCTCGCCAGAGCGTTGAACTGGCGCAAACCCGCGAGTGCGCCCAACTCCTTGCTAGCACCCAGGAAAGGCAGCACGACCCTCATGCACACACGTGCGCACACAGCAGTCAGCACGCGGCCCGCGATGCCAGCGCTGGCGGGTGGCGCCGAGCGCGCACACAAAGAGGCAGAGGCCCTCCACGGCGGCCGCCAGCTGCTCCGCGCCGGGCGGCAGCGGCGGCGGCTGGAAGGCGAGGTCGTCCTCGGTGGGCTCGGTCACGTGCGCGGCGACGACGTCCGCCACCGCCACCACCGGCAGGCCGCGGTACTCCACGCCTGCGGCCGCGCGCGCGTGTGAGCGCAGCGGCGGCGGTCGGCGAGTCGCGCAGGACACACCGCGCTCCTGACAGGGCAGTACAAGCTGCAAAACTCGACGCGGTGCTTGAAAAGACCAAATACGGACGGGTGCGCACACCGTCCGGGAACACCATCAGGTCGCACTCCTGGCTCCCCAAGCGCGGCGCGGCGCCGGCGAGCGCGTCATATGCAGTCACCTTCACAGTCCCTGCGCAGCGCGCTGTCAGGGCGCGCCACGCCGCGCCTGCAAGCGGCGCAGCTGTGCGGGCAGCGCGCCTGGGCGCACCATCGATGTGAGCGCGCTGCCTGGCGACGCTCATGAACGCACGCACAAGCACCGGCAGCCTGCGTGCGAGTGCCGGGTGAAGAACACATCACAGCTTAGCACCATACGGCTGTCATTATTCTGAGCGGAGAGCACGCACTTCTCCACCACCGCCGGCCACCATGCCAGGCCTTCGCGGCCGCTTGTCTCCGGAGGCGCCAGGTCCTCCGGAGGCGCGCAGCGTATGAAGACATGGTGGCTATATGGTGTCACCGTGCCCGGCGCGGCGGGCACGAGCTCCTGCACGCTCGCACACGCGCAGGGCGCGGCTGCGCCCGACAGTGCCGCGCGCGCCAGGGCCACAGGCGCGCCTGCGCTGCGCCGCACCAGGCGCTGGAGCATCGCTGCTGGCTGCAACTGCGCCGCCTTGCACGACGCTTGCTTTGCAGTGTGCACGATAGGATACACTGCTTAGCTGGGCCGTAAAATACGACTCGTGTTTTTTTTTCCTTCCTCTCTTTTTCATTAAGCGATGACTTGCATGATTATTAAATGATTAAGGCAAAAGGAGGTCAGAGGTGTTCACATGAGCAAAATCCAGCCAGGCAGTCTGCCTGGCTGGATCTGAGGCCAGGCACCTGTCATGTTATGCGTCTCTGAGGCCACACCCGCCATGTGTGGCCTCACTTGCATGCAAATGGCCAGCACTCGTGCGTCGTGCCTCGTCTTGACAACGCTACACCCCCAGGTGCAGCCCCACTTACTGCATGGAAGCTGCCACACCACTTCAAGCTCCACTCTGCTCATACAGAGCTCTGGGCCAGTCCTATCCGCTCTCCCGCAGCCGGTGGTTTGGGCTAGAGGCCCTCTACATAATGCCATCGGCCCCCCACGGCCCGTGACCGGCCGAACTCATGCAAGCTTCTTCACACCAGCCGTTGGCCCCGACAATCTAGGGGACAATCTGCATGCGGCACCTTGCATGCCCGCCTTCATGGCGGGAGTGCACGCCCGAGCGCCGTCAGCGGGGCGCGGGCGCCCCTGGCGCTTTGTGCGCGCCGCGCATTGCACGGGCTGCCTTGCCAACTGACAAAACCGACGCCCGCCCCCGCCGAATGCTCGGACAGACCACCTCAAGCTGCAATTTCTGCATTACAGACATGGGAGGCAGACCCATGATTGTGCAGAGGGTTGGTGGAGCTCGGCTGTTGCTGCCTGACCGCCTCGAAAGCGAACTCACCCTAAGTTATAATTACACAAGTCAAGTACTCTGCCGCGGCAGCCTCTAGACTGCGCAGGCTGCATGAGCCTGCTGGCGCATGCAGGGCCATTCGGCAGCCTGGCATGCATGCCTGCCGCTCCCCAGCACCTGAACCGGCGCTGCCGGGCGGCCGCAAAGAGGGCGTCGCTGCGAGCATGAGCGACGCAGCGGGCCCTGGCCCGGTCCGGCGCGGTCGCCGACATGGGCGCTGTCCGTGCGCTGGGCGGGAGAGCTCACGCGGAGGCGTGAAGGGCGTGTCGCCTGGCAGCAGCCTCGGGCCTTGCGCCGCTACCCTGGGAACCGAGCGAGGCAGCAGGCTAACAAAGACGCGGCGTCCGCCGCTGCCGGCTCGGAGACGGCAGCGCTGGCAAGCCCGCCGCCACAGGACAGGACAGGCAAGCCCGGCAGCCGCCGTGAGGCTGTTCCTGGCGCGAGCGGCGCGGCATCGTCGCGCGGGCGCCGGTGCGACGCCCTGTCAGCGCGACCAGCGACACTCTGCAGGGTGTGCTTGACACACAGCGCGCACGCGGCGCCCTGACGGGCAAGCTGGCCTGCGGAGAGGCGCCGGCGCAGCCTGGTGCTGCAAACCTGGTCTCGGAGATGGACCGCTGCACGAGCCGCCGCCGTCGGCGGCTCGAGCAGGCCGCGCTGCGGGTCGGCCTGTTTAGCCAGTGCGTGTAGCAGTCAGGCCTGCGTCGTGCTCCGGATCTCATCGGATCCGGGTGCGCGCGCAGACGCTGGCGCGGCTCGCTGGCGCGGCTCGCCAGCGGCGCCGCGAGTGCGAGGTCGGCGGAGCGCGCCGTGCAGTCACGCGTGCGCCCTGGGCCTGGCGCAGCCATGTGCGCGCCCCGCTGCGCAGCATCTGCCGTGGCAGGCACAGTCGGTCTGCGAAGAGAGGTCAGGACGAGTAGCAGCACAGGCCACTGTGTGTGCTTCAGACACGGAGAGCACCCGCTCGAAAGGCACGCGTGCGGCCAGCCCGCGCTGAAGCTCATGCCTGCACCACATACGCTGCCATACGCGTCGTCACCCACAGCCGTCTTCAAGCCGCCAGCAGCCTGGGTCTACGGCGCTCCACCTCGGCCTTGCTTGCCTGCGCTCGCGAGGCTGCAAAAGTGTTTCACGCTTCAGTGACGTTTGAACTGCACTCGAGTGATGCGTGCGACGCGCGCACCCGCAGCCAATCCAAGAGCTCATGTTCAGTGTTGCTGGCAAGCTTTGCTGGCTCGGCGCGTGATGCCTGCAGCCAGGTTGGGGGTGAGGCGTGCGAGCGCGCGCGCCGGGGGACGCGGCCTGGTGCAGCCGCGCGCCGGTGCAGCCGAGCGTACATTGCCGCATCAGTTGCTCGCGACCCGCTCTGAGCGGTGAGCCCTGGCGCTCAGGTCTGGATGCGTGCGTACGAGCACCAATGCACCAGCAGGCGAGCTCACCTGCAGCCCGCTGAGGGCATGCCGCGCGGTCGAGCGCGCTCAAGCCGGCGGGCCGCTGATGGCCTTGCCGGCACGCACTGCCCCCGCTGTCCTGCCCGTGGAGGTGAGCAGCGTGCTGCGTGGCCCTGCAGCAGCGCCTTGCAGCCGTAAGCTCTCTGCAGGGCAGCTCTGCGCAGGTGCGTGATGTGCACTCGGCAATCGCCGCGCCTGCTGGAGATTGCAGGCCGCGCGCGCGGCCTGCAGCGCTCGCAGCTGCGGCGGGGCCTGTTGGCTGACAGCGCGTGGCGCCGGCAGCAGGCCTGGACGCGCGGAGGCGCGCTGCCGCGCGGCAGGCGCCTGCCCTGCGCGGCGGGGTGAAGCAGCTGCTGCCAGGCTTCCCTGCCGGCGCGACAGGCGCGCGGCAGTCCTTCCCGCCTGCTCTGCCGGCTGCCAGGCTGAAATCAATGGCCTGCTTGCGCTGAATAGGAGGAGCCAGGCAGAAGGAGCACAAGGGCTGGAAACCCTGCAGCGTTGTAGTACAGTCTTCTGGCAGCAGTGCTTGCACAGAGTGTGGACTCACAGCTGCCTGCGTGCCTGACTGCAGCCTGGCAGAGGCGAGCCCGCGCAACCGCAAATCAGCGCCGCGATGGCAACGCGCGCGGAGAAGATTGTGCTGCGCCTCAGCACCAAGAAGCGCCGCGGTGCGCTGCCCCAGCCAGGCGGGGCCTGCTGCTGGTCGGGGCAGGGGAGGGGGCTGGCCACTGGCGCTCCCCGCGCAGCCTGGCCTGACCTGCTGCGGGCTGTTGGGGCGCGCGGCCCGCGCTGGTGCGGGCTGCCCGGTGCGGGCTGTGGAGCGCTGCGCTGCAGCAGGGCCTCTCCTGGGCCGGCCGCGCGAGCAGGGGCCTGCCTTCTACCCTGTCTGGGGGTGGTGCCCGGCGACTTTCTCGGCGGGCCGGCGCAGCCATTGCTGCAGGATCTGGCGGTCGGGCGCGCCCGGCGCGCCCGGCCTGCGCCTGCGCTCTGCGCTGGGCGGCTGCGGGGGCGTTCTGCCGCTGGCGCCTGCGCTTGCGCGTCCAGCGGGCTTGCCCGCAGAGCGTCAGCAGCCTGCCGCGGCACTGCGCCCCGGGCGCAGGGGGGGCGCGGCGGCCTGCGCCGCACGCTGCCCCGGCAGGCCCGGCCTGGCCAGGGCCTGGGCGTGGGGCTGCCCCAGGTAGGTCGCGGATAGGCGCTCGAGGAGGGTTTGTGTAGGGTTTTGCAGCACATCAACGAGAAATCATCGACCGCCCGCAAGCGTCCACCAGCGGGCAGGTGCTGGCGCGAGGGCCTCGCCGTCCCCTGACGGCAGGCGGGGCCGCTCCGGCGTGGGGTGCAGCCGGTGCGAGGCTGCCTGTGCTGCGCGGCAGGCCGGGCTGGCGTCGCCGCGGGCGCGCCCGGGAGCCCGGACCGCGCTGCGCCGCCGCGCGCGGAGGGGTCGCAGCCGCCGTCGCCCGTGACCTCCGTGCGCGCCTCCCCCGCTGCAGTTGCAGCGCTGCAGCGCGCCGTGCCTTGGCCGCCCTGCAGCGCCAGCTGCCCCTGGCTCTGCGGCGCGCCGCCGGCCCGCCGTGGGCGGCGCAGGCGCGTCGCTGCCTTGCGCGGCGGCCCGCTGCAGGCCGCTGCTTCGCGGTGCATCTGCTGAGGCCGTGCGAGGCGCTCGCGCCTGCGCTTGCGCGCGCCGCGGCCCCGACTGACGGCGCCTGCGCCCGGGCGGCGCGCAGGAGGATGGCAAGCCCGCGCGCAAGCGCAGGGCGCCGTCGCGCTTTGCCGGCGACGCCTTTGTCGCCGGGGCGGAGTACGACACTGTTATGGCGGAGGCCGCCGCGCCGGCACCGGTGCGTGGCCGCCGCGCGCGCCCTGGCTGGGTCCTGCCTGGCGTTGTGCCGCGCTGTCGGGGCTGTGCTGCCGCGTGCGCATGGCGCCCCGCTGCCTGCCGACGGTCCCGCCGTGCAGCCCGCCCTCACCCACGCGCCCGGCGCGCAGGCTGCCATGCCGGCCGGCGCCGCGCCCGCGCCCGCGCCCGCGCGCGGCCGCAAGCGCGCCGCGCCCGCGCGCGCCAAGGCCCAGGCCGCGGCGGCCCGCCAGCGCGCGAGCGCCGCGGCGGCCGCCGCGCAGCTCGAGCCTGCCGCCGAGGACGCCCAGCTGTGGGCGGACGCGGCGGCGCGCCTGCGCGCCAGCGCGCTGCTGGCCGCCTGCGCGGCGGCCAGCGCGCGCGACCTGCCCTAGGGCGGGCTGCGGCAGCGGGCGACGTGCGGGGTTGGGTGATGCAACTGGATAGTTGCCGCTGGGTGGTTGCGGTTGGCGCGAGCAGGGCGAGTGCTGCTCGCCCGCGCGTCGGCGTGCCGATCGGGTTTGTCTCCATGGTATAGCCCGGCTGCGAGGTGCCCTGCCTCGCGCAGCCCTGGCGCTACCTGCGCGGTCGGGGTTGCGGTTGTCGCGGTGTGTTGCTGTTTGTTGCGTGGCGCTGGGGAGTGCGTCTGCTAGTTGGGTCGCGCTGGGCCCTGCGCCGGTGATGCTGTGGCTTGATTCATCAAAGCCAAAGTTGGGCCAAAGTTAAGGGCTGCTCCCCGGCACCCCGGCAGGCTGCGAGCTCTGTGCCGGTCACGCCGCAGCGCTGGCCAGGGACAGCACGCAGCCTGCGCTGCCGCCCGCCCTGGCGCCGGCTGGGTGCAGGTGGGATGTAATGTGCCGGGAGAGGGCAGGCACGGGTGCCGTCCCGGGGACGGCGTCCCCGTAAGAACCTGTTTGTGAAAGACAAATGCATGGAGGCGTGAGCACTCCAGCAGCGTGACACTGCAGGCGAGAATGTTGTCCGCCAGCCGGCGTGCGGCCTGGCTTGGTCTGAGCCTCACATGTGCTGGCGGTGCCGCACCAGTGTAAAGCATGGTGTGGTTGCGGTCGGCCTGTCCTGGCAGGGCTCTCCATGGAGCGGCGTGTATCCCCATGCAGTGTTACGGTTAGGGCTGGCGGCAGCGCCGCCGCCCCCGCCGCGCGCTGGGGCAGACCCACCCCATGCCACAGCCGCTGTGTTTACAGACGAGTGGTGCTGAGGCTGGTGGAGCTGAGCTGTCGCTGCCTGACTGCCTCAAAAGCGAACTCACCCTGAATCATAAATTCATGCAAGCCAAGTGCCCCATACGGGTTAGCCTATGGCTAGACTCCACGGCTGTCCTGTTAACAGCCATCACAAGGACCCCTGCAGGCTGGCCAGTGCCGCTGCTCCTTTGCCAAGCTGCGTACCCAGCACTGGCCAGCGTGCAGGCGTGCAGCAGCGCACCGGCGCGCGCGCGCGCCTCCACCTGCCGACGTGTTACCAAAGCACGGCGTCCTCGCCGGCAGGCCGTGCTGCGTAGCGGCCACCGCTCTGCTCGCACGCCTGCAGGCCGCAAGCTCGGCATGCAAACGCGCGAGCACCGCGGCGCCCTCCACGCAGCTCGACCCGTCGACCCGCCGTGCAGGCGGCGGGGTGCCTGCGCGCCAGCGCGCTACTGGACGCCTACGCGCTGGCCAGCGCGAGGGCCCTGCCGTAGGGCGGGCTGCGGCCAGGGCAGACGTGTGCGGGTTTGGGTGTTAAGCTCCTTGGGTAGTTGCATTTGGGTGGTTGCTGTACGTGCGAGCAGGGCAAGTGCTGCTCCACAGCACATCGGCGTGCCCCCCGGCGGAGCCCTGCTTGTCGCCGGCTTGTTGAGCCGCACAGGGGACTGCGCCTACAGGGCGTCTATGGCACCTTCTGCGAGCTGTGCCCGGGGAGCAGCGCTCGACTCGCTCGCACCCGGGCACAGCTTGCCGCAGGTGCCGTGTACGCCCTATAGGCGCAGTCCCCAGTGCGGCTCGACAAGCCGGCGACAAGCCGGGCTCCACCAGGGCACGCCGACATGTGGAGCCCAGCAGTTGCCTTGCTCGCACGTACAGCAACCACCCAAATGCAACTACCCAAGGAGCTTAACATCCCAACCCCGCACACGTCTGCCCCTTGCCGAAGCCCGCCCTAGGGCAGGTCGCACGCGCTGGCCACCGCGCAGGCGGCCAGCAGCGCGCTGGCGCGCAGGCGCGCCGTCGCCTCCGCCCACAGCTGGGCGTCCTCGGCCGAAGGCGTGAGCTGCGCGGCGGCCGCCGCGACGCTGGCGCGCTGGCGGGCCGCCTAAGCCTTGGCGCGCGCGGGCGCGGCGCGCTTGCAGCCGCGCGCGGGCGCGGGCGCGGGCGCGGGCGCGGCGCCGGCTGGCGTGGCAGCCTGCGCGCCAGGCGCATTGGTGAGAGCGGGTTGCATGGCAAATGACCGGCGTGCAGCGGGGCGGCATGCGCACGCGGCAGCACAACCCTAGCAGTGCGCGGCACGGTGAAGCACACAGCCAGCGGCCTCCGCCCGGCCACTATGCAGGCCACACATGGCCAAGGAAGGCGCGCGGCCCATGCATGTATAAAGTGGCGCGGCGGTCTCCTGCATGCACGTGTCATAGCCTGCGCCCTGCGATGATGTTGTCGCCTGCGTAGCGCTGCTGCGCCCTGCGCTTGCGCGCGCCACGGTCCTGGCCGACGGCGCATGTGCCCAGCGGCGCGCAGGACGATGGCAAGCCCGCGCGCAAGCGCAGGGCGCCGTCGCGCTTCGCCGGCGACAGCGTCGTCGCCGGGCGCGAGTACGAAGAGATCATGCAGGAGGCCGCCGCGCCGGCACCGGTGCGTGGCCGCCGCGCGCGCCCTGGCTTGGTCCTGCCTGGCCCGCACGGGCCGGGCGGAGGCTGCCGGGTGTGTGCTTCCCGCATGCAGCCTGTGCTGGTGCTGCCGGGGCTGAGGGCCGGCATGCCGGTTGGCGCATTGCTCAAGCTGCACGCTGCGACAGACCCGACAACAGCAGGGCCAACCCATCATGAACATGCAGCAGCAGGCTTGCCAGCGCGTCTCGACGGAGCAAGGCCTGGGGCGGCCGGCCGGAGGCGGCCGCCACGATGCCGTCGAGCGCGGCCGCCAACGCGCCCAGCGCGGCCGCGGTCTTGGCCTCGTCCGTCTGGAAGCACGCCGCAGCGGCCGCCACGCCGTCCAGCGCCTTCAGCCGCGTCAGGAACACCGCGTACGCGTCCTCTCCGCCCACAGGCCGCCGCGTCAGGCCCCTGCGCTCCCCGGCTTGCCATCCAATTTGGCCCAGCACGGACATGCAGATTATGCGCCAAAGTTGCAATTTCGCTCCAACAAGGCAGCCACGTCTGCATTCGCATGTGCGTCTCACGCAGGTGTTGTCCCGCAGTCCTGAGCATGCTCCCCACATCCCACACCAGACCGTGCCGCCGCATGCCCATGCACATGTGCACAACAGCTACCGGAGCTCCCGCACATCGCAACCTGCTTCAATACCAGGCGACTGTAGGTGACAGGTGTGGGAGATCAGCTGGCCCTGCAGCAAGACAGGCATGTGCCTCCGGCGGGCTACAGCGGCTGTGCATGCAGGTGCGGCAGCCGAGCAGGGGGCGAGGCTGTGCATGCAGGTGCTGACCGGGCCGCCGCGCTGGGCGCGGCGCGCCTCGGCCGCCAGGGCGGCGTCGGAGGGCAGCAGTGCGTAGGGCAGGTAGAGCGCGGCCTGGCGCAGGTCGTCCACCGGCGGCAGCACCAGCGCATTGCTGAGCTCGGCGAAGCGGCCCTCCTCGATCTGGCGGCCGCCGGCGCGGAGCCAGCGCGCGTGCTCGTGCAGGGTGCTCGCGCGGGCCAGGCCGGGGGCCTGGCGCATCGTGCGTGCCCTTATGACGGGCACGTGCGGCCTGCACCTGCGCCTTTCCTGCAGCGTATACCCTGGGCATGCGCTGACCTGCGCATGCAAGCGGCCCTGCACGGCAAATCCATTTAGTTTTGCCTATCTGCCAGCACGTCATTGCCAAAATTGGGACCACACGATCGACTCCAAGAGCGTGCGCATGCCCGGTTGCCTCGGTGTACACGAGTTGCAGCCAAGTGAGCAGGGCGACATGCCACACGGCTGACAGCCTGCAGTGCAGCTTAGCTCAAGCAGGAGCAGGAGCTTGACCATGCTGGCCATGCATGCTGGCCATGCCTGTGCATGATTGCATGTCAGCATACAGCGGCCTGCAGTGCTGGTTGTTGGTATCCGCTTGGCAGTCCCCGCGCCTGCTGGAGATTGCTGGCGGCGCGCGCGGCATGCAGCGCTTGCAGCTGCAGCGGGGATGTTCGCTGCCAGCGCGTGGCGCCGGCAGCAGGCGTGGACGCACGCGGAGGCGCGCTGCAGCGCGGCAGGCGCCTGCCGTGCACGGCAGGGTGAGCAGCTGCTCAGAGGCCTCCCTGCCGGCGCGACAGGCGCGCGGCAGTCCTTCCCGCCTGCGCCGCCGGCTGCCAGGTTGTGTCTGATGGCCTGCTTGCGCGGACCAGGAGGAGCCAGGCAGAAGGAGCATAAGGCTGAAACCCTGCAGCGTTGTAGTACATACTCTTGGCAGCAGTGCTTGCACAGAGTGTGGACTCACAGCTGCCTGCGTGCCTGACTGCAGCCTGGCAGCGGAGAGCGCGCACAACTGCAAACGAGCGCCGCGATGTCGACGCGCGCGGAGAAGATTGTGCTGCGCCTACGCACCAAGAAGCGCCGCGGTGCGCTGCCCGAGCCGGTGCGCTGCCCGAGCCGGGCGCGGCGCTTCTTGGTGCGTAGGCGCAGCACAATCTTCTCCGCGCGCGTCGACATCGCGGCGCTCGTTTGCAGTTGTGCGCGCTCTCCGCTGCCAGGCTGCAGTCAGGCAGGCAGGATGCAGTGAGTCCACACTCCTACTTTTTCAACTTACTCTAGAGGGGGGCAGGCCCCACTTCACTTTACATCGTGCCGCCTCGGTTGCATGCAAACGGCCAGCACCCGTCATGCATCCTCTTGACGAGGCTACAATGGGGCCTCCCCGGCACGTCAGTACGCCATCCCGTGCTATCCCCGACCTAGACATTCTGCACGCTGCGGCGCGGCTGCGCGTCAGCGCGCTGCTGGCCCGCCTGCGCGCTGGCCACAGCGCGAGCGACCCGCCGTTGGGCGGGCTGCGGCAAGGGGCGGTGTGCGGGGTTGGGCTGTTGCGATTGTTGCCAGCAGGTCAAGTGCTGCTCCCCCGCACCTCGGCATGCCGCCCGGCGTAGCCCGGCCATGAGGTGCCCTGCCTCGTGCAGTCCTGGCACTACCTACGCGACCAGGGTTGCGGAGCATACATGCACGCCGCCGCTGCAGCGCCTGCGAGCACGGTTTGTACATGGCGCAGCGCGGGCCAGGGACGGCATGCAGCCTGCATGGTCACACAGAGACTCTGGCGGCGGCTGGTCAGATGTGAGACTCAAGGTGCCGGGAGAGGGCAGGCCACGGTCCAGACCCTGAAGGCAGTGTGTCACAACAGACAGACGCATGAAGCAGCAAATTCCAGCAGCGTGACGCTGTCGGCCAGCACGATGATATCCGCTGTCTGACGCCTTGCATGGGTTGCTTTGAAGCGCGTGAGCTATACTGTATGCTGCGCCGCGATGTAACAAGGCACGCTTTGGCTGGCTTGTCCTGGCTGGGCTCTCCCAGTGCATGGTGATGGCATCTCTTCATAGAGAGCCCTGCCAGGACAAATTAACACAACCGTACCTTGTTACAAAGCGTGCAGAATCTATAGCATAATGTGAAGCAACCCAGGCAACGCGTTGGACAGCGGACAATACTTTGCAAATTGGCAGTGTCATGCTGCTGACATGCACTGCTTCACGCGTCTGTCTGTTGTGGTACACTTCCTACCGGGACGAGACCAGTGCCTGCCCTCTCCTGGCACCTCAGCGCCCACCTCCACTGAGCCGGCGCCAGTCACTGTGTGACCGCGCAGGCTGCATGCCATCCCTGGCCCGCGCTGCGCCGCGTACAGATGCTACGCAGGCACTGCAGCGGCGGCATGCAGATATGCCTTCGCAACCGCGGTCGCGCATGACGTCATGTCAGGCCAGGACTGCGTAAGGCAGGGCACCTCACAGCCGGGCCGCGTCCTGAGGCTAGTGCGGACTGGAGGCTGGCCATAACGGTGCCGCGCCCCGGCGGCGGGGCCAGCAGGCCGATCGGCGCGTGGCTCAAGCAGCAGGCTGCGACAGGCCCAACACCGACGGGGCATGCCGGCCAAGCACACAAGGCAGCAGGCATGCCGGCGCGCCTCAACGCAGCGCTGCCTGAGGCGGCCGGCCGGAGGCGGCCGCCACGACGCCGTCGAGCGCGGCCGCCAGCGCGCCCAGCGCGGCTGCGACATCGGCCTCGTCCGCCTGGAAGCGCGCCGCCGCGGCCGCCGCGCCGTCCAGCGCCTTCAGCCGCGCCAGGAACACGGCGTACGCGTCCTGGCCGCGCGCCGGCCGCCGCGTCAGGCCTCTGCGTTCCCCGGCTTATCGTCCAGCTTGGCATGTGCGCCCAAACGTGCACGGACATGTAGATTAGGCGCCCAGTTTGTAAGTCCCGCTGCAGACAAGGCAGCTTCTGCGTCGACATGTGCATCTTTTGCCCGTGTTGCTAGCAGTCCAGAGCATGCTTCCCACACCAGACCGTGCCAGCACATGCGCGTGCACAGGTGCAGATAGCTCCCGGCCCTCGCGCACACCGCAACCTGCTTGACACCATGCGACTGCAGATCATGAGTGTGGGGACCAGCTGGCCCTGCAGCAAGGCAGGCATGTGGCCCTGGCGGGCGCCAGCGGCTGTGCGCGCAGGCGCGGCAGCCGAGAGGGGGACGAGGCTGTGCATGCAGGTGATGACCGGGCCGCCGCGCTGGGCGCGCCGCGCCTTGGCCGCCAGGGCGGCGTCAGCGTCAGAGGGTAGCAGCGCGTAGGGCAGGTAGAGCGCGGCCTGGCGCAGGTCGTCCACCGGCGGCAGCACCAGCTCGTTGCTCAGCTCGGCGAAGCGGCCCTCCTCGATCTGGCGGCCGCCGGCGCGGGCGTCAGCGCGTGTGCCCGTGCAGGATGGCCTGCGTAGGCCAGGCCGGGAGGCTTGGTGCGTTGTGCGTGCCCTCATGACGGGCACATGCGGCCTGCACCTGCGCCTGTCCTGCAGCGCATGCCCTGAAGCAGGCATGAGGGACCTGCGTATGCAAGCGCCAGCGGCAAACGCTGTAGGGCTTGCCAAGGTCCCAGCACGTCACTGGCAGGGGTGGTGGGACAACGCCGGTTTGGTGAACCCGAATGCATGCGCTTGGTCGTATTCCTTGGTGCACAGGAGAGCCATCCATGTCGGCAGGGTGGCATGCCACACGGCTGACAGCCTGCAGTGCAGCTCTGCCCAAGGTGGGGCAGCAAGCGAGCAGCCGAGCGCAGGAGAAGGCAGAAGGCGTAGGAGATCAAGCATGCTGGCCATGCATGCTGGCCATGCATGTGCATGATCTGCATGTCAGCAGAACGAAGTACAGCGGCCTGCCGCGAGCATGCTAGCAGGCTCGTGAGCAGGCTGTCTGCTTGCAGTGCATGAGCGAAGCAGGGGGGAGACCTTTGGAAAGTGATAATCAAGAACCACGTCCATGTCATGCATGCACTGCATGACGTGAGCAGGTCCGCTTAGAAGGCAGGTGTCCAGCATGCTGCAGGTTCGCAAACAGGCCCTGTTGCCCCAGGAGGTGCGTGGCAGGGCAGTGACATACGGAGGCGGCCGGGCCATGGCACCTGGGCAGACAGGGCGCGCAGGGCGGCCGGGCGTGCAGCGGCGATCAGGCGCAGGTAGCTGCTCGGCGGCAGCGCGGGGACCACGCCGGCCGCGCGCTGCACCGCCGCAGCCTCGCCAGCGCTGAGCCCTGCCGCAGCTGCTTCAGGGGACCCGCTGCACGCGGCCAGGCCTGCAAAGGCTGCAGCAAGCAGCGCGGCCCTGCGCGGCGGTGCCCTGCCGCAGCCGGGGCTACTGGTGGCTGGACTTCGCTGGCTCTGCTTGCACTGTGCCTCCGTGCGACGCTTACTTGCACTGGGATTGCGGCGCAGCTTCTGTTTGCAGTGCCATGGCGACCTCAAACTACTTGCAGGAGGCATCACAAGCACAGTCGGTTGGCACAACAAGCGCAAAGGCGCGGTCTTGGGCTGGACGCTGGAGATGGTGCATGCAGTGGCATTAGCTTGCATCTGGCGTGTAGCTTCAAGCGCACTGTGAGCAGCAATGCTGAGGTGCAGCATTGACTGCTGCGTCCTTGGGCCGAATGATATGTGGCTTTGAACCATCTTCCAAGGCTCCACTAGCAAGTCCAAGGGCAGCGTCCCTGGTGGGACTTTGCTCTTAGTATTTTTCTAGGACAGCTCTTTTACAGAGCTTTTCCTTTCCTGTCCCCCTGGACTCCTGTCGAAAAGACCAAACAGTGACACGCACCTTCTCCTCAGAGCAGCTGGTGCTTGACCGGTCGGACGCCCGCTTCCATGCACAGCCATCAGAGCAATAACCCCGAAACCGCGCTTGTGGACGCCCTGGACGCCGCTGATGAGTACCTGGCGCAGCAGCATGCGCTGGCTGCGCTGCTCAGGTCTGGCTTCTTAAACACGGCACGCGCACGCTACGCCATGGGTGCCAGCAGCGTGCGGCCCTCGCAGTACGCGACCGCGATGGAGGCTTCCGTCTGCGTGGCGGCCCAGCAGGGCACGGGCGGACAGCCTGGCGACTGGAGGCTGCAGAGCAGGGCAGCCGAGCGTGAGGGCCGCGGCGCCGGCGGAGGCGCGCAGAGCGCCGGCAGCGACACAGATGTGCCGGCCGGGGGCAGCACTGCGTGCACAGCGGGGTCGTCTCCAGCAGGCTCTGCACAGCCTGCCGACGGCAGCCGCGGTGGCGCGGACGCAGGCTACAGCAGCCTCGTCGCCGAGTTTGCGACCAGGTTTGCCTGCAGCGCCGATGAGGCAGGCTCAGGCGTTGGGCCCCCTGCCGCGGCTGCTGCCGCGTCCGGCGCGCCTGGCGCGGAAGGCGCTGCAGGCGCGCCTGAAGCCGTGCCGGACGAGCGCCGCGGCGCTGCGCGCCCGCCTGAGGCAGCGCAGGGCGGCAGCACGGGCGCTGCGCCTGCGACAGCGGGGCCCCAGCCGCCCGCCTGCGCGGAGCTGCCACCGGGTGCACCAGCGGACAGCCCAGACCGGGACGGCCGCGCGCGCGGGGACCCGCTGCACTGGTTTGGCGCACTGGTGCCGCCGTCGCTGCGCGCCGGCCAGGCGCGGCGCCCGCGCCCGGCAGTGTTGCTCCAGTGTATGGGCGCAAGCCCGAGGTGGGAGCCTAGAGCTGATGACAAGAGGTGGGAGCCTAGAGCTGATGACAGCGTGCAAACTGGGGGAAGGACGAGCGTGCGTGCTTTGCAGACTGCGCTGCTTGTGGCCGCTGTAGCTCCACATGCTGATGCCTCAGGCATCCTTCCTGCGGAGCGCATGCGCGTCACCTGAGCATGTACTGGGTCTTGCAAGTCCTACGCTCGTTGAGTGGTCAAAGTGTGTCAGTGACAGGTCTGCGCGGCCACAGGAGCGACTGGGCTGACATTGCGATCACACGGTGGTGCAGGCAGACTTCAAGGCCGCGGCTGACGCGGCTGTGCGCCTGGCAAACGCGCGGCGGCGGCTGCTCGCGGCGCTGGCAGGCGTGGGAGCGCAGCGTGGGGCCGCCGCTGAGGCGCCTGACGCAGGCGACCTGCCCGCCGATCGGCCGGGGCATGTCGTGGATGGCGTGGCTGGGTGAGGCCCGCGCGTAGAAGAGCGCGCGGCAGCCGGCGGTGGCACTGTAAGCCGAGCACTGCTTGACTTACTTGCTGCAATGCATGGAGGGATGTACTGGTGACTAGCATAATAAGTGGTGGATGTGTGGGCGAGTTTCCTGTTGCAACAGTCCTTTGCATACATTTCATGCAAAGTCCAAGCACTTTATGCAAAACCATCAACATGCAACACACGCGCACCGCCAGGCTGCCATACATCACAGCAGTGCAGCACTCGTGCAGGGTTGTTTACATGCAAGCATGCTGCTCCTCGCCCAGCAGGCCCTCTGCAACACGCGCTCCGCGATCGGCATTGCCTGACGCGGCAGCAGCTGCCGTCAAGCGCCTGCCACCCACATGATGCACGAGCTGCTCCCAGTCACATGGTCTTTGCACCCATATCCTAAACCCACCTGCGAGCCCGGCGCCACAACCTGCGTTGCTGCAATGGCATCCTGCCGAAAGCTGGCGTGCAGTGCTAGATGAGGGCAGAGCTTGGGTCCGCAGGCTGTATGGTGGCATCTACACAGGTCTGGCTGGCGCACAGCCCACCACGGCACGCTGGAAAGCATGGCAGCGTCTCTGCTACCACCGCATGGTTCTGCACAAGCCTGCAACATGTGTTTTCTTGTGGACTCAGCACCGTCAGGACGCGCATGTCCGCCCATCCTGAGATTGACCCTGGTTGCAACAGACCCTTGTGGCGGGTGCAGCAAAACCGCGCTGTGCCTGCAGGGCCTGCGAATTGCACAATCGCAGGCAGCTCATGTCCCCCCCACCAGTTTGTGCAGGAGAGCCAGAGCAGGCGCCCACCAGCGGCTTGGATGCAGACGGCATTCCAAGCAGCGCACCGCTCCGCTGATCCGCAACAGGCCCAGCGCCAGCGCTCCGCAGTTGTCATCGCCAGGGCAACCAGTCCAACCGCGTCCACAGCGCCTGCCGGATCAAGAAGCTCGCTGTGATTCTAGTGGAGCAACAAATAAACAAGGCGGCATGCACTCCCCTCCACGCAACAGTAAAGCTCAGCGTAGCAGGGCCGCACCCCCGTGGAGCCCGGAACGAGCCGGCAGGGCACCACCCCGTGTTACGCCTTTGCGAGCGCGCGAGGCGCCGCTCCGTCTTCATCGGCCACCGCGGCTCCTATGCTGCGCTCCTTATTTTCCACTCCCCCTCCTGCATGTGCGGAGCCCTCTCGGCCGCGTTAATACGCGACAGCACGCCAAGCTTGCCAGAGACCATGTGAGAGCACTATCTTCCATATGTGTGCAGAATGCAACGACGGCATTCACGGAGCAGCCACACTGCCGCCCTTCACAGCTGTTCCCCAGCGACAACCCGCGGCTAGCAGCAGCCGCGCCGCGCCAGGGCACACCATGCCCAGCAGAGCGTGCGCCTTGCAGCGCACTGCCCGACCGCCTGGGAGACGGAACCTCGCCACCTTGTCACAGCCACCCGCCTCGCACTTCTTGCTCTTCACGTCGACCTGGCCCACGCGCCACAGCGTGCTCGCGCGATGCGCATGAGCAGCGCGTGGCGCTCGACAGGCCGCGGCGGCGCGCCGCACGCGCTCACCATGCCGTCCAGCTTGTGCGCCCGGCATCGCCTTGCGGGCTGCCCCGGGAAGGCAAAGGAGCACTGCGTCTGGCAGCCGCCCGCGTCGCAAATCTGCATGACGACGTTCACCTGCCGGCGCGCGCGCGCGTTGGGTGCCGCCGCCTCTGAGCGGCACCCAGGCGGCCGCCAAGCGATGCAATGCGCGCGTGGGGCATACCATACCCGCCAACGCGTGCGCCTTGCACCGTTGCGCACGCTGGTTGCGCAAGCCAAAGTTGCGCTGCTTCCTGCAGCCATCCACTTCGCACATCCTGCTTTCGACGTCCTCCTGGCAGCGCGCAGGACGCCTCAGCGCAGCCTTGCAGCTGGGACCCGCGAGACTGCACGGCGGAAAACCGCGCCGCACCATGCCCGCCTCCTGGTGCGCTCTGCAGAGCCGCGCTCTCCCACCCGGCAAGCCGTACAGGGCGCGTGCTCTGCAGCCGCCCGCTTCGCACCGCTTTCCCTTGACATCCTCCTGAGGTCCCCTCACACCTCACACTTCCGCGAAGCCTGGCCTCTTCGGTGCAGGCACTCGCACGCGACGCCTGCATGTCCGGTGAGGACCCCAAAGTGCTCACCAGAAAAAACCAGTGCTCACCAGAAAAATGGCAGTGAGCAGCCAGCATGTGTTGGGGCGCGCACCATCCCCTCCTTCATGTGTGCCTTGCAGAGCTGGGCCTCGTGACCTAGCAGAGCGTACTTGGCTTGCCTCTTGCAGCCAGGCGCATTGCACCGCTTGGTGACGACTTGTTCCTGGGGCGCCCGGCTGCGTCAAGCTGTGAGCGAGGTGGAGGCAGCCTGCTTGCTGGCACCACACGCACCATGATGTCCAGCTTGTGCGCGCAGCAGAACTGCCGCTGCTGCCCAAGGTAGGCATAGGCGGCCAGCGTCGTGCAGCCTTCAGCTGCACACACGACGGCCTTGACGTTCTCCTGCTGTCCGCGCGCCGTGCGTTCAGGTGCACGAGCGCAGAGGACCAGGGCGGGGAGGCGCGCATATGCTTTGCAGCCGCCGCTCACTCGGGGCACTGGGGCCAGCGCACCATCCCCGCCTCCTTGTGGGTCCGGCAGAAGCGCGGCGCACCGCCTTTGAAGTTGTAGTAGGCCCGCCTTCCGCAGCCCGCCTCCTCGCACTCGGCGTGGGGGCCAGCCAACTGTGTGCCACAAAAGTGGGCTGGTGGTTCCAGGGCAACGCATTCGGTGAGCATCATTGTGCATGTGCTGAAATCGCCGCGCACCGGCCGGCCCAGTGCTAGGCTGTGCCGAGGCCGGCCGGCCCGTGGAGCAGGCAAGCAGTGCGATCCCCGCAGCTGGCCGCGCCTGCACAGCCAGTGTGGGCCCTGTGCACGCCCCACCTCTGTTCAGCGCAGGCACAGTCATGCCGTTGGCTGCACGTCACGCCCAATCAGCACGTGCAATATGGAGGGGGGGAGCGTGGCACCACTCGCAGTCCTTGACTGTTTGTTGCAGCTGAGCTGTGAGTACTTGTAGCGCACCTTTAGCTGGCACATCGCTGCGGCGCTGCTGTGCAGACAGGCTGGGCGTTGGCACGACATACTTTGAACACGTGCAGCCTTGGCTGACTCTATTGCTCAGGAGTGCGGGGTGCTGTTCACCATCGCCTCGCTTCAAAGCTACCAGGGGTGGTCATGTGCAGGTGTGAGCCCTCGGGCCGCAGTGTGTCTGGATGTCCTCTTGGAACTAGTTCTGCTCATTTCCGTGCTGCTGTAGTGACCAGCCATGTCCTTCTTCTTCTTTCTGCCCTGCTGGCCACCTCACTGGCAGCCAGCCTGCATGCACCAAGGACATGGCTCTCATTTGCGCCCTGAGGTTCAACAGCAGGTTGCAGCAAGTGCCTGATGTCAACGCGCAACAGTGTACAACTACATACGCTTAACTTTACCGAAACATGATGGGCGCCCTCGCGTGCTTGCCCATCATATGTCCTCTGCTACGATCTGACCGAATTGCATTGGCGGGCTCTACCTCGTGACAACAGATTTAGGTGGTAAAGCGTGCAGGCTGTTAGCATGGGTACTACTTGGGTACTACTAAAATGCATGGGTAGTTGGGAGCGCACCAGATGACTACCAAGCGCATGTGGGGTGAAAGCTTTTGTTTGCACAAATGCAACTCCAGCATGGTGTTGCATCTGTTTCAGCTTTTATAGCGCGGGTCTCATCATGCGCTTGATGGCGTACCTGCCCGGAGTGGAAAGCAGCACTAGGCACACCTTGCCTGACATGCACATTGTACAGCCAAGTGACCAGCGGAACCCCAACAGCATACTTTGACTCCGCAAGTGCCGCAGGACGTCTGCCAAGCGCGCAAGCGCATGCCGCTGTCATGCAGCTATGCACAGCATAGGCTCGCCTGTACATATGCGCGTCACCCTCGCCATGCTCGGCAGGCGGCTGCGCGGCGCAGCGCAGGCCTTGCCGGAGCTCCAGAGCGGCGCGCAGGACGCGCCCTGGCGGCACGCATGCAAAGCGCGGGCCCGGATGCTGAGAGCAATGCGCATTGACATGGGCCACAACAATGAAAGCACTGACGGCACGCGGAGCATCTGCTCCCATGAGGCTCACACCGGAAACCCATTCATGACATTGCAGATAGAATGCGGGGGAGACGGACGCGCTGCCGGGCCGCGCACAGGCTGGCCCGCTGCGTGCTCCGTCGCGCGCAGAGACAGAGCCCTGCCTAGGAGCGCCGCCGCCGGGCGACCCTCTGCCTACGGAAGTCGTACTCGAACGGCGGGTGCTCCTTGTCAAAGTACGCCCTGATCTGGGCATACCAGTCCAGCTTATCTGCGCCCGGGTCACACGGCGACCTCACCAGATGCCAGACCACGAAGATGTTGCCAGAACACGCTGCAGAGGTCAACACGGGCTGCGCTTGCCGCGCGCGACACGGAGACACGCCGACAGGTGGTAGGCAGACGCTGCGCGCCGCGTCAGCGCCAGGGCGCAGGGCGGCCCGGCAGGGCGCGCGCACAGGCAGACGCGTCGAACGTCGTGCGGCGGTGCTTGCCGTACAGCGTGTACCGCATCTTCTCCACCAGCTGCGACAGGCCCGACGTGAACGAGCCTGCGCGCGCCGCCCTGCTCAGCCGCGCGCCTCCATGCAGGCCGGGCCGGACCGACTGCGCCGCGCAGGCGGGCAGCAGCGCGCGCAGCATGGCATCAGATGGGCGCGGCGTCCGCCGTGTCCGCGCGTCCCCAGCCTGCTGGCAGCGCGCGCCCAGCAGCAGCGCCGGCGCCCCAGCGCGCGTCCCGCAGCTGACATCCCTCGGGCGCATGCTGCCATGTCTGTACGATGCGCAGCGCTTCCCAGGCGCCGCGCCAGGCATGCAGCGCTGCTGCACGCCGGTGCGCCGCGCCCGCAGCCCGCAGCCCGGCACGCACCCACGAAGAAGTCTGTGTGCGCCAGCAGCTCCATGTCGGTGAGCAGGTGCAGCGACGCGGCGCAGCGCTGGTCGTACGGCAGCCGATTGAACGTGTGCTGCATGTGCGAGCTCATCTCGTAGGCCTCGCGCCCGCGGAACAGCGCGCAGCCCAGGCGCTCGACCGCCAGGGCCTCCGCCTCGCGCAGCAGCGCCTCGTCGTCGCCGACGATCACGCACGTGCCGTCGGCCATTGGCTGCGCGGCGCGCGCAGCAGGCGGCATGAGCGCCGCCGCCGCCCCCGCCGGGCGGCGGTGCTCTGTCTGCAGACCTGAGCCTGGGCGTGGGCGAGCCGGCCGGCTTGGCAGGGACAGGGCGGCGGCATGCGGTAAGAACGTGCGGAGCTGCCGGTGCAACTCCCGCGGCGTGCGCGCTTCACATGGTGCGGACACCCGCATGACTGCGTGCATGGGATGCTGTGCTGCCCTGCAGTGTCGGGCGCGAGGCTCCCGGCCGCATTACTGTGCTAGGACACAGTGGCGCTTGGGGACTGGCGGGCGCTGGCGGGCGGCGGGGCCGGCGCGGGCGCGCGCACCCGGCCCCGCTTGGCGCGCCTCCGCTTCTCCTCCGCGAACGCCTCGATGTAGTGGTGCGCCAGCGTGGTGGTGCGGTTCCTGCGCGCCGCGGCCGCGTGACGCGCTGCCGGCAGCCAATGGCGGCGGTCGGCGCGCGGAGGCGAGGGCCCAAGAGGCGCGCGCGCACCCGATCCGGTCCTCGATCAGCTTGTCGCCGCCGCGGACGTGGAAGCCGATCGTCGGCCGCGCCTCCCCGTCCAGCTGGGCGACCACCGAGCCGACCGTGGCCCGCATCCTCGGCTTGTACCGCCACACCTGCAGCGGCGCGGGCGGCGGCGGTGGGGCGCCTCGCGCCCCGGAAGGAGCGTGCGGTGCCGCGCGGCGCAGGCGCAGCAGGCGCGCCTGCGGCATGGCGAGCTCGTGCAGGTCGTTGTAGCCGTCCGGCTGCACGGCCGCGCCGACCTGGATGGCGTGCATGGCGTAGACAGAGTTCAGGCGGCGGCAGGGGGCCCCAGGGTCTGCGTCCTCGGCCGCCTGCGTCCACCTGCTCGCGGCCGCCGTCGTCGCAGTGAGCCGCTGGGGGCGTGGCCCACAGGCGCGGGCCGGCGTGCCGCGCCGCGCGGGGCGCACTTTGTCGTCACGTTGCTCTCAAACCAGTCGTGCAGCCCGCCGCTGTCCGAGCACTTGTCTGTGCACGCAGCGTCCGTCAAGCCTTGCCCTCAGTGGACAGCGCAGGCAGCGCGTGTGGAAAGGTGTGCGTGAGCGGTGCGAGTCGCACAGTCACATGCGACTCGCACCGCTCACGCCACACCCTTCAAGCGCAAGCGAGGGGCGCACATGGGAAGTAGTGGTTATTTACCTGCGCACAGAGCCATCATTCAGTCACCGTCCCTGAGCCGAACCAGCACACTAAGTCAAGGCTGTTTGAGGGGCTGTGCGCAACGAAGAAAGTGCCGTTGTCTGCCATCAGGCCCACGGCGGGTATCATGTGCCACAGGCTCGACGCCAGGCCGCTGGAGAAGAGGTCGTACACCGTGCAGGCGCTGGCTGACGCCGCGCAGCAGGCTGCGCCCGCTGCCAGCGTCAGCCAGCCACTGGGGCGTCCGCCTTGACAGCGCATAGCTGCGGATTGTGTCCACAGTGCTGCAAGCAGTGACGCAACTTTGCTTGCTGCACCAGGGTCTTTCCCGGCGGTGATCCTTATGAACTAACGAATTCATGAGCGGGGCTGCCTGATTTCAAATCACATTGAAGCAGCTGGGGCTGGCACCAGCCTGGCTCAGCAAAGTGCCCCTGCCCTTTGCCGACCCGGACCTGTAAGGGGCCTCTGTGATGGACTTGCTGCCGTGCCTTGTCGGCACGGATTTCGTGGAGATCTAGGAGGTCCACGCTTGAGAGGGCATGGAAGCGGAACCAGGGCAGTCTAGGTGAGCAGCACTTCACACCATGGCACGCTGGAGAGGCTGCATATGTCCTCAAGGTCAAAAATGCATGATTTTCAACACATGTGTCAGTCAAGCGCAGCATGTAGCCTAGAGAAGGAGCAGTAACTGCGCAGGTGCTGGCCAGGGGAACAACTGGTGGCATCAGGGGTGTCATCTACCGCCCGCCGTTTGATTGCTGATTAAAGCAAGGAAGTGCAGCACAGGCACCCAGCTCCCACACCGATGCGCACATGCAGTGACATGCACCCCAGGCAGCATGCGCATGGCAGAGCCAAGACTGCCGCGCTGCGTGCATGCCCATGAATGGGGCAGACGTGCAGTGCATGTGCCAAAGCATTGTGTGGCAGCATCACTGCCAGCCATGCAGCAAACAGAACCGCTAAAGCTGGAGGTCCTCGTACAGACTGTGCCCATGACCGCCGTCGACACAGCAAGGCGTTGTGGGTGCATGTGTGAGTTGGGTGGCAACCCCATGGAGCCATCTGGTAAAAAAGTGTGAGGACCAGGTGGGCATCTCTAAATCTTCCCCTCTCACGCTTGTGATGAGCCTGGGGCACGCCAGCAAGCAAGCAGGCAAGCAGGCAGCATGCAGGGTACATGAGCGAGCACCACGCAGGGTGCTAGTCACAAAAAGACATAGTAAACAGAGGCGCCAGGCTGTGCGCCTGGAACGCCAGAAGCCGGGCTCAGAGCAAGCCTGGCAAGGCCGCAGCCGCGGGCCCAAAAAGGTGTGTCACTCTCCAGACAGGGCAGGGCAGGGAACGGAGCAGTGCTGGGCAGGCCGGCGAGCAGGGACGTACAGGGGCGAGCAGACTCCAAACGCAAGTAACGCAAGTGTTCTCCGAGTCAACCGGGCGGCGCACAGGTAAGTCGTACAGGGTATAATGGGGTGCACAGCAGGGTGTCCTGCCTACAGGCGCCGGCTTATCCTCTGCTTGAAAAGATCATACTCAAACGTCGTGTGCTCCTTGTCGAAGTAGGCGCGGATCTGCGAGTACCAGTCCCGCCTGCCTGCGCGGGCGCAGGCCAGCCGCTCAGCAGGGCCCGCACAGACTCCATGCACAGCTGCTGTGACAGCGTTCCGCATGCTCGCGCGCGGCCAGTGCTAGGCGCGCGCATGCAACTCGTTGAGCCAGGCACTGGCTCACCGCTATGTTGCGTGCACAGCGTGCACTCAAGCTGGGGTGGCCGTGACACAGGGGGGCGCGCACTGGAGGACGCATCGATCGTCGTGCGCCGGTGCTTGCCGTACAGCGTGTAGCGCATCCTGTCCACCAGCTGCGGCAGGCCGGACGTGAACGAGCCTGCGCGCGCCGCGCCCTTGCTCAGCATGGCAAACTATTGGTAAAGCTTTGTCCACAATGTAATCGATAAAATTCTAAAACACAAATAAAGCTTTGTCTTGCCACGCGCGCCCCTCCGCCCCGGGGGTTCTCGTGCCCCGAGCGCGGCGCGGCCTGCGCCAGCGCGCAGGGCCAGCGGGCCGGCGCGCACCCACAAAGTAGTCCGTGTGCGCCATGAGCTCCAGGTCGGTGAGCAGGTGCAGCGACGCGGCGCAGCGCTGGTCGAACGGCAGCGCATTGAACACGTGCTGCGTGTGCGAGCTCCCCTCGTACGCGGCGCGCCCGCGGAACAGCTTGCAGCCCAGGCGCTCGACCGCCAGCGCCTCGGCCTCGGCCAGGAAGGCCTCGTCGTCGCCGACCATCACGCACGTGCCATTGGCAATCGGCTGCGCGGCGCGCGGCCGCCGTCAGGCGGCGTGCCGGGACGCTGCTGTGTGCGCTGGGCTGCGGCGCTGCGTGCAGCAGACAGGGCGGCTGGAGAGAGCGTGGCACAGGCAGGCGCTGCAGGGTTAGCAGCCGGCTGCGCCCCAACGAGTTGGGTACAACCTGAGCAACCGCGGGCGAGCCGCATGCAGAGCAGGATGCACGGAACGCGGGGCCCTGTGGCGGCGAGCCGTGGCCTGCACAGCGCCGAGGCGCGTGCGCTCACCTGGCCCCGCTTCGCCTGCCGCCGCTTCTCCTCCTCAAACGCCTCGATGTAGTGGTGCGCCAGAGTTGTAGTGCGGTTCCTGTACGGGGCCGCGCCTGTACACTCAGCAAGGCACGCTTGTGGCCAGGAGAGGGCATCACGTCGACCGGCGCACGCCTATCCGCCGGCGCGCGCACCCCTGCTTGTCCTCGCCGAGCTTGTCGCCGCCGCGCACGTGGAAGCCGAACGTGGGCTGCTCCTCGAGCTCCAGCCGCGCAAGGACCTCGTCGACCTGGGCCTGCACCTCGGGCCTGTACTTCCAGACCTGCGTCACGCAGCACGGGGCGGGCGTCAGGTGCCCAGCTTGCAGCTGTGTGTCCCGGTGCGGCCGACGGGCTGCCCAGCGCAGGGCCGCGCCTGCGGCATCGCCAGCTCTGTAGGGCGCCGTAGCCGTCAGGCTTCACGGCCACCTCCTGGAAGATGGCGTGCATGGTGTACACGGTGTTGATGCGCCGGCATGGGGCGCCCGGGTCTGCATCCTCGGCCTCCTGCGTCCACCTGCGCAATCACAGACCCCGCTGGTCGTTGAGAGCGCGGGCGATGGGAGGTGAGGAGGCGGGCGCGGCGTAGCGGCGCGCGCGCCTGACGGTCGCATTGTTCGCAAACCAGTCGTGCAGGCCCCCGTCCTCCGAGCACTTGTCTGCAGGTGGCACTCGCAAATGCTCAGAGGCTGCATTGCAGGGCCGTGGGCGGGGGCATGACCCAGCGCTGCGCTGGCGCCGGGCGCGCTCAAGGCGAGGAGGGCGCACAAGGGAAGTAGTGGTTGTTCACGAAGAAAGTGCCGTTGTCGCCGAACAGGCCCACGGCTGGCACCATGTGGCACAGGCTGGAGGCCAGGCCGGTGGAGTACATGTCGTACACCGTGCAGGCGCGGGCAGGCCGCAGGCAGCAGACCGCGGCCGCGGCCAGCGCCAGCGTCCAGAGCCTGGCTCCCCCGTCCAGCATGCTTGCAAGCCCAGAGCCCAGCCCGTCGTCCTGATCGCAAACGGCGCAACTGTTCGCGAGTCTCTCCACTTCCCTGCGCACGTTCCTGTTCTCTTTTGCTTCATTTCCTGTTCTCACTCATCGAGGAACGCGGCACCCTTAGGTTTGAGCTGGCGAGGGTTGTTTCAAAAGCGGTTACCCTCTGATCTCGAGCCACAGCATAAACGCACAAGCTTGCAGAGCACTGCTCCGAGAGCAGTCGTGCTGCCGCTGCGCGCACATGGAATACATAGTGTTTACATTGCTGCAATATTGCTAGTGAGGGAGTGCAGACGGGCCTGATGCATGCGCTGCTGGCGTGGGCGGAGCAGCAAGGCGCTGTGTTCCCAAAGGTGGCGCCCAGCGCAGCAAATGAGCGCCGGCTGGTGGCTGCGGCAGACGTCGAGCCCAACTGTGAGTCACACTGCCGCCTTCGCCCCTGGTATTTGCTCACTCTCAGTCAGCATGTGCTGTTGCGTATATGCAGACTGTGTGGTGCGGGCTCGAAATACTGCGTAGTGCACTGTTGCAAGCACCTCGTGCGCGCCAGTGCTGTGCCCGCGTGTGTGGCAGGAGAGGCCACTCTGCATTCCACCACATGCATCCATCTAGCCAGCCGCGCGGCACGCCCTCACCGCTCCAGCGCCGCTCAGCACGCCCGCCCCCTGTCGCCGCCAGAGCCGCCCGCCCGGCCCCGGGCGCGACGGCCGCGCCGCGCCGCAGGCTGCGTCCTGCGCGTGCCGCAGCGCCTGCTGCTTCATGAAAGCGTCGCGCTGGCGGACGTGCGCTTCGGGGGCGCCTTCCGCGCGCTGCGTGCGGAGGCTGGCCCCGGCCTGGACGCGCGCGCCGCGCTCTGCCTGCTGCTGCTGCTGGAGCGCGCGCGCGGGCCCGCGTCCGCCTGGGCGCCCTACGTCGACGTCCTGCCCGACACCTATGGCGCGCAGCGCCGCTTTCTCAGCTCTGTCAGCGGAGCCAGCACTGTTGGCGTCTGTTCCTCTCGGCAGGCTGCGATCGAGGCGGGCTCAGCACTCCGCTGGCCTGCACCGCACGTTGCCGCGCTGCCTGTGCGGGTGCGCGGCGCCGAACGCGGCGCGCCGCGCTGGCGCCGCGCAGGCGACCCCACCTGGTGGAGCGCGGCCGACCTGGCGCTGGTGGAGGGCACGCGCCTGGGCGCCGCGGCTGCTGCGCACGCTGCCGCGCTGCGCCGCCTGGCGGCCTGGCGCGACCGCCTGCTCGAGCTGCACAGGTGCGCCCATGCGCCCGGCTACCCTGCCTCTACCCTAATCCTGAGCGCGGGGAGCCCAGTCCGGCCCTCAGCACGGGATGGTGCTGCGCGGCACCGCACCGGCGGCCGGGTTCGTGCGCGGGCGGGTCGGCGGGACTGGCCTGGGTCTGCCGGCCTGGACGCGGCGGCCGCCGCGACCGCTGTCGTAGGCTGTATGGGGGCGTTCGGCCCAGAGTGAGGTCCAGCGCGTGTCGCTGCCTTGCTTGCGCCAAGCCAGTGTACTCAGATTGCCGCTCGCGTAGCAAGCTGAGCGGCGCGTGGCCATGCACGCCCTCCATAGCCTGCTTCTGAGGACGCGTTTGCATCACAGCTGCTGGTAGCACCTGAGCACTGCGCCACTCACCGCGCCAGTCATTTGCGGCCGCAGGGAACTGCATTCGGGGCCCCTGCCGCCGGAGGGCCGCTGGGCCTGGGCGGCGAGCGCGGACGCCGTGCGCTGGGCGCGCTCCGCCGTGTGGTCCCGCGCGTTCAACCTGCGCTGCCTGGGTGCGGCCGCGCCCCCCCCCGAAGCACCCACCGCGGTCTGCCGCCTCGCCTGCGCGCCGGCACGCGCGGCGCCCAGGCGGGCGTGCGTGCTACTGCCCGCCGCCGACGCGTGCGCGTCGCGGCAAGCCCGCCGCCATTGCCGGCCGCCCTGCGACCGCCCAGCGCTGGGCGCGGCAGGCGCGGAGGGCCGCGGCGGCGTTGCACTGGTGCCCGTCGCGGACATGCTGGACCACGACCCGCACCGCCACGTGGCGTGGCATGCCGGGCGCGCGGGCGACGAAGACTTCCAGTTCATCGCGCGCGCGGCCGTGCCGCAGGCGCGCGCCCCGCGCCGCCGCGCCCGGCCGCCGCGCCCGGCCGCCGCGCCCGGCCGCCGCGCCGGCCGCCGCGCCGCGCGGCCGGTCCCGCATCGCAGCGGGTCGCATGGCGGGGGCGGGCCGGGCGGCTGATGCGGGCGTGCGCTGCGGGAGTACCGGCGTTTCATGGTTGCCGGTGTCAGAAAGGGCTAAGGTCTCAGGCGCTTCGGGCGCTGCGGCGTCCCAGGGGGCCCTTCCGAGCGCGCGCGCCCGGCTCGCGCCTCAACTTGATGCTAACAGCGATGCAGTAAGTGCTATAGAAATGCACGCCCGGCTCACGCGGGCGCGGCGCGGCCGTACAGGGCGGCGAGCTGCGGAGCAACTACGGCCACAAGTCGGACGAGGAGCTGCTGGCCGGCTACGGCTTTGCGCTCGGCCCAGCCAACCGCGCCGATTTCTTCCACATCGCGCTGCGGCTCGGCGCTGGCGCCGCGGGCGCGTCCCGCGCACGCGCCGCGCCTCATGGCCCCATGCGGTGGGTTGGCTTTGCGCGCTCGGGCGCAGCCCCGCACGCAGCACATGCGTCAGTTCCGCTCCCGTCGCTGCTACGTTACAGGCGACAGGCTGTGCCGTTGCATGAAGCGGCCGTAGCTCAGGACGGTGTGCACTCCTTGCGCTGTGCGACCCGCACGGCCCGGCGTGCGGCAGGCGAGGGCGCGCCCGACGCGGACGACGCGGCGGAGCGCGCGCAGCGCCGCGCGCTGCTGGCGCGCCTGCGGCTGCCGCTGTCGCACTTCCCGACGGCGGCCGCGCCGCTGCCGCGCGGCCTGCTCGCCGCGGCCGCGCTGTGCTGCCTGCCGCAGGCCGCCGCGTACGAGCTGCTGCTGCGCGCGCCTGCGGCGGCCGAGCCGGTAACCTTAACGCTAGTAATGCAGGAAAATGCGCCTTCTCTGGAAAATTACAGCCTGAGAGATAGAGGTTTAGAAGTCTATTTGCCCGGCGCAGGCCGTTGCGAACGGCGGGCTGGGCCAGGCCGGCGCGGGCGCAGGCGGCGCCGGGGGCGCGGCAGAGGGGGCTGGCAATCGGTGGTACATCGTAGCGGTGTCGCCGGGGTCGGCCGGCACGGCAGCCAACGCGGCGGAGCTGGCCGACGGCTCTGTTGGCCCCGCTGAGCGGGAGGCCTGCTGCGCGGGCGCCGCCGCCTGTGCGGGCCAGGCCCAGAGTGCCCTGCATGCGGCCGACGACCCCGCTCGGGCGCCGCCTGGCGCGGTGGCGCCCGACCAGGCGGTGCCCTGCGCGCCCTCCGCGCAGCTTGCCGCCGTGGCCGCGCTGCGGCGCGAGGCGGCCGCCAAGCGCGCCGCGATGCGCGGCGCCGGCGAGGCCGCGGCCGACCTCGCCGCCGCGGACGCCGCCGACGCGCCGCCGGCCACCGCGTGGGGGCCGCGCGGCGCCAGCCCGGACAGCAGCGCGCCGCCCGCGCCCGCCCCCGCTGCGCCCGTTCCGGGCGCCTCCCCGGGCGAGCCCGCTGGCCCTGATGCGCCGCGCCTGTCGGGCAGCGCGCGCGCCATGGCGCTGCGGTACCGCGCCGGCCAGAAGGCCGCGGTCGCCGCCGTGCGCGCCGCGCTGGGCGCGCATGCGGGGCACGTGGCGACCGCGGCCGCGGACGCCTCCGCGCGAGTCTGGCGCCCCGCCGAAGAGCCTGGCGGCGCCGCTGAGGGCGGCCTGGACGCCGCGAGCGATGCGGCCGCCGGCTGGGGCGCCGAGCTGGCGCGTATGGGCGTCACATGCCCACGCATGCGCGAGGTCTGCCCGAGCGGGCGCGCCACGGCTCGCTCCGCCCCCCTGCTTGTGCGCGCGCTCCCGTAAAGCCTGTGCGGTTTGCATCGCGGCGTGCGCCTTTATCCGCGCATGCCCGTGCGCCCAGGCTGCTTGAAAGACAAGCCGCTGCCGCGCACCAACCCACCAGTGCAAGCCTGTGATCACTGCAAATAAACATATTCTCAGAAACATGGTAGGGTAGGGCAGGGTGTATAGACTGGTTCCACAGACAGGCAGGCAGCAGGCCATGGCGCCTGGCCCGCAGGCCGGCGCCCGCCCCCGCCTGGCACCGGCACCGCGCTGACTTCTCCTGAGTGCAGGCAGGCTGCCTGCGACCGCTCGCGGCCGTGCGCAGGGAGCCGGGCGGCACGGCGGCGGCACCCGCACCCTGGCGCGCTTGGCAGTGGGGCCTGACCGTCACGCGCGACGCGCGCCCGGGCGACGTTCTGGCCGCCGTGCCCGCTGCGGCTGCGCTCTTTGCGACCGACCGCGCCGCGCTGGTGCAGCAGCTGGCAGCGCTGCGGCTGCGGCAGCTGGGGCTCCTCCCGGCAGCCGCGCCGGCGCCCGCCGCGGGCAACGCGGCCGGCGGCGCGGGCGGCAGAGGCGGCAGCCCCCGCGCGCCTGCGGGCGGCGGCGGTGGCAGCGGCGCCTGCGGCCGGCGAGGTGAAGACGCGGAGCCTGCGGAGGCAGGCGCGGGGGCCAGGGAAGAGGGCGGCGGCGCCGCGAGCGCCGGGGCCTGCGGCGGCACGGCGGACGCGAGCGGGCATGCGGCGTACGCTCGCGGCGCCCCGCATGACGCAGGGCGGGCTGCGGGCGGGGACTGGGCGGCGGCGGCGCTGGCGGCGCACCTGGCGGCCGTGCTCCCGCCGCCGCTCGCGCTGCGGCTGGCGGGCGGCTCCGCCGAGGCGGGCGCGCTGCGCGAGGCGCTTGCAGGCGCGGTACCTTGCGTGCTGCAGGGTGGCGCCCTGATCCATGCTGATCACAGGCGATGCGTACGCCACGTGCGTTCAAAACAGCGCACAGACGGCCGGAGGCGCTCCTGGGAGACCAGGAGCGCGGGGTGTATGTTCCGCCCGGTGAGACATGGTCCCTGCCACGCCTGTTGGACGTGACAGCAAGCAAAGACAGCTGCGAAGCCCGCACCAGCGCACCTGCACGCCGCGCTGGTGATAAAGTGCGGGGCGCCTGCCTCCGGCTCGCAGCTGTCGGTCTGAGGCCGCGCGGCAATGCCCCCACCAGACCCAGCGCCCCTGGTCGCTCTTGCGCCCTGCCCGGCGCCTGCATGCGTTGCTGCGCCCGCGCGCAGGCACGCCCGCGGAGGCCGCGCTGCAGGGCCAGCTGGCGGAGCTGCAGGCCGAGTGCGCCGCGGCCGCGCCGCCCCTGGCGGCCGGCGGCGGCGCGCCGCGGCCGCAACTGCTCGCTGCGCTGGGCTGGGCGGGCGAGTGCGTGCGCCGCGGCGCGGTGGCCGGGCCGCCCGGGCGCGGCGGCGTGGCGCTGCTGCCCGTGGTGTGCGCGCTGCCGCAGGCGCGCCCCCCGCGCAGACACGCCGGTGCGGCTGCGAGCGCGCACGGCCCGCAGGAGGCTCAGCACGCACGCGGCGCCGGCACAGTGCATGCATTACACTTGAGAGCAATCCAAGGGGGCGTATCTTGCCCCTTGTCCGGTAGGGTAGGGTTATGGTTAGGGTTTTCCTATCCTGATCTGGCACCCCGTCCGCCGACAAGTCCGGCGGCTGCGCAGGAGCTGCTGGGCGCGGTGGCGGACCTGGCATGGGCGCCGGACGATTCGGAGGCGTGGCTGCTGGCTGCGGCGCCGCTGCGCGCGGGGCTGCGCCTGAGCGGCGCCATCGGCTGTCTGGGCGCGTCGCACGAGAGCCTGCTGCTCAGCCACGGGTTGGAAGCCGTCGCGGCGGCCGCGGCGGCAGGCGCGCCCGGTCTCGTGGCTGGCTGTGCAGCAATGAGACCTGGGCTGCATGTTCGCGCATGCCTGGCACTGTGTGCACCATGTGGCGGCTGTGCAAGCCCATGGTGGACACCAGGTCAACGCTCAGCTGCTGCAGTCATGGGCGCTCGCCAAGAGCGAGGCGTCCGAGCCGGACAGGGCATTCGCCGCCAGCAAAGGGCCGTTGCAGCGCCGTGTGGCGCCGGTATAGAGCGGCCAAATCACTTGCGGGTGGCATATTTGATCCCCCTCATCAGGCGCTCTGACGGTCCAGGCGTGATGGCGGCCTCTGACGGTCCAGGCGCTGGCCAGGCGCGGTGGTGGTGCCCGAGGCGCTGGGCGGGCGCGTCAGCTGCGACGTGTTTGAGATCTGCGTGGCGCCGCCCGAGGCGGAGGCCGCGGAGGGAGCCGAGGGAGCCGTGAGCCAGGAGAGCATCCTGACTGCCAGCGGCCTGGGCCAGCAGCACTTCATCGGGCCGGACTGCAACCTGGTGGGCGCCCAGCATGCTCCGCCCTTCGCTGCGTGGCTTTGCAGAGTGCGATCTGCGTCCGCGCATCGTCGCAGTATCCTGTCTGCCTGGCAAATGACGACCAGACTCTTTGCTGCAGCCCCGTGCATGCTTGGCCCAGCGCTGGGACGCCCTCGTGCTGGCGCAATGTGCGCTGCGCGCCCCGCAGGAGCGCCTGCTGGCCGCGGTGGCTGTGTGCGCGGCCGACGGCGACGCGCTGGAGGCCGCCGGCGCGGCGGCGCTGCCAGCGGCCGCGCCGCCGGCGGGCGGGCCTGCGGCCGAGCGCGCGCTGGGCGCCGCCGCGGCCGGCGCGGAGGCCGCGGAGGAGGCGGCGGCGCAGGCGGCCGCGCGCGCGCAGGGCGCGTTCGCGGCCGCGCTGCTGCGGCCGCCGGGCGCGGCGCGCGCCGCGCGGCGGCACCTGCGCGCGGTGCTGCAGGGCGCGCGGTGCGCGCCCCCCGGCGCCCTGGCTGCTTTGAGACCCCCTGGCACGCTGCGCCAGCCGTGTCCTGGTTGGGTCGCCCTGCTGCGCCGCCAGAGCTCCTGGCGGCCACGCTGTCCCAAGCGATTCGAACAAGCGTGGCCGAGAGAGGTTGCTGCGTTGCAAGCCGCGCGCTCGACTGCCTCCGCCGGCTGCCGTGCAGGGACGAGCTGGGCGACGGCGCGCTGGCGGGGGGCGCCAGCCGCGGCGAGCCCGCGTCGGCCGCGCTCCAAGGAGCGCAGCGGTATTCTGATGGCCTGCGCGGCATCCTAGATGGCAGCCTGCGCACCCTGCGAGAGGCGCAGAGGAGAGAGGGCAAGAAGCGGCAGCTGGGCGCGGCGGGGTAGTCGGCAGGGCGCCGTGCCATGCTCCTGTGCCGCCGCTGCAGCGCTCGTGCTGCTGTGCGATGCGCGCGCCGCGGCGCTCCGTCCAATGCAACAGGAACTGCCCTAAAGTCCAACGCTCACGACGGCCCGAAAATGCCAGGCACAAGTGTACATGCAAGGCGCTCCCGCCGCCTGGGGTATGAAGCACGCGCAAGCCGGGCGCAGCCATGCCAACTGCTCCGATAAACATGACGACCATGGCGTATCATGCACGGCTGCACACCGTCCGTTTGACTGCGGGCGTACGCAGTGCGCAGCGGCGGTCCATGCCAGGCTGCACAGGCACTGAAGTCTGCCTGTTCTGGAGGTGACTGTGGTGCAACGCATTCCCAGCCCTGCCTTGCTCGCTATTGCACATGTGCCGCAGGTGCTGCACATGTGCAAATTTCCTTCGACCCTGCACAGCCTGCAAGGCTCGCAGCCGCTCTGACGACAAGCACGCCTCCCACCTGCCGGTCACATGGACAGCCGCTGGGAGCGCTTCGCATGCGCGTGCGGCGCCGCGCCCGCCTCCGACGCCCGGCCGGCCGCGCCCAGCGGCACCCCGGACGGCGACGCCGCCGTTTCTGCGTGGCCCTGTGGTGCGCTGTACGGCGGCGGGCGGTGTGCGGCCGGCTGCTTGCTCTGCCCCAGCCCTGGGCTCGCCGCAGCGCCGCCGCCACCGCTGCCGTGCGGCGGCGCGACAGCCACCACGCTGACCGCGGCCGAGGCCGTCGGCGCGTGCGCCGGCTCCGCGCCGCCCTGCGAGTGCTGCGACGCGCGCCGCGCGGCCGCAGGCGGGTGCGCCGACGCGCCCGCGGCGATCGAGCGGCGGCCGTGGCCCGCGTCGGCGTGCGCGCCGGGCGCCGGCGCCGGCGCGGGCGTGGCGTCCAGGAAGGCCAGGATGAGCGTGCAGTCGTCCACCACGTCGCCCTCCTCGTCCAGCCACTGCTGCCGCGCGGTCGCCACCTGCGCGCCGCAGGGTCCAGGGCTCTGCGATCGCAGCCTGCGCGCGCAGGGTCTAGGCTTCTGCCAGGCCCACGCGGCAGGGTGCAGGGTTCTGCAGCCGCCGCCTGCGCGCCCCGCACCCCGCCGCCCGGCGCCCGGGCGGCGTACCCGTCCCTCCAGGTGTCTTCTTCATCAAGTGCCCGATCCCATGCATCCGTGACCCGAGGCGGCGCAAGGCCTGTCATGACCTGCTCAGCTATACCTCTGTCCTCAGGCGCCCTCTGCCGCCCGCATGCCTCCACAGCCTGCCCGTGAGTGCTGTAACCTATTGTAAGTTGCTATTTTGTATGGCCCGCTTGGCTGGCATGCTGGGAGTCTGCACGCTGCAGGTTGTGCAGCAAGCGCGGCTCACGAGCGATGCAGTGCTGCGACCTGGGCAGCACACCACAATGGAGACCGGGTATGCAAGCATGCACCGGGGAGGGTGGCGCACGATGTGCTGTGCGATGTCCTGCGGGGCCTCCCCGCGCTGTGCGCGCTCGTGCACCGTCCGCACGATCTGGTCTATCTGCGCGCGCGGTTCCACGCCGCCTCTGACGCATGCAGCAGTGCATGCGCGGTCTCAGTCTCAACATGCGCGCGGCAGCGCCCTCTGTGCCGCCGCGCATGGCGTCGGCTGACCCGGGCTGCCGCCGCGTGGCTCACAAGCTTACTAGCGGTCAGGTCCGTGTGCGCTTGCAGAGAGGCCGGGCGCAGAGACCCACGGAGTCTCACAGATGAGTGGCACACGTCTCTGCAGGACCCTCCGGCACGACGCGCCGCGCAGCCCAATCGGCCTGCCAGCCGAGGCGCCGCCGCCGCGGGCGCGCGCCTCCATGAACTCGAACACGCCGTCGCTGGCGAGCAGGAGGTAGCGGTCGGCCGGGCCGAGCGCGACATCCACCAGGTCCGGCTCGTCGGTGACGCCGACGGTCGCGGCGAGCGCGTCGCCGAACGCGCGCGACATGCTCAGCCCCGGCGAGTCGGCGGTCGCCAGCCACACGCGCGGCGGCCCGACCGGCACGCCGTTCACGCGGAACGGCTCGATGCGGCCCTGTGGTGGACGCCATTAACCTTAACCTTGTACCCTATGCACCCTACATAGAGCAGCGGCCAGCGCCTCCGCTGGGCGCTGGCTGGACCATGCTGCTGCTGCAACGCAGGACGCGCGTCACGCCTGGCGCGAGCGGCGGGCCTGGTGCGCGCGTATGCGCGCGGCCTCGGCGGGCGCGTCCGGCTTGTGGTCGCGGGTGAGCGGCACGGCGGTCGCGGCGCCCGCCGCGTCCACGCGCCCGAGGAAGCAGCGGCTGTCGCCCACGTTCGCGACCAGCAGCCGCCCGCCCGCCTGGCCCACCCCGGGTCACACCCCTCCGGCACGGACTTTGAGTCACTGCCAGGGCCGCTGTGGCATCCGTGCGACAAGCAGGACGCAGCACGGAAGGGCGGTCAGCCTCCCTGCGCGCACTGTGCGCACGCGCACGCGCCGGCCAGCCTGAGGCCGAACGCGGCGCCCGTGCGACAGGGGCGGAGCGCCGGGGCGCGCCTGCGCCAGCGCGGCCACCACCGTGCTGCCCGACAGGCTGCAGTTGATGGTGGGTGTGTGCATGACCGCGCGGTTGCATTCGGCGAACTGCGCGCGCAGGGCTTCAGGGTACCGCCGCGCCTGCCGCTGCGCGCGTGCCAGACTCACCCCCTCGCCGCCGCTGCCATGGCACGCATGCGTGTGGAGAAACGCGCATGCGCCTGCCGTGCCAGGATGCAACGACCTGCCTGGCATGCCTGATGGGCTGTGCCGCCCTGCATATTATGACGTCCAGGAGCAAACATGCGTGCATGCCTTCGGTCGGCAGCTGCGCTTGCCCCCAACCAGGGCTGCCCCCAGGGCGGGCGGGCCGCGCGCCTGGAAGTCCGGGCACTCGGCGAGCAGCTTGGGCAGCCGCGCGGCGATCGCGTTGGAGACCTTGCGCCCGTCCAGGCCGTGGCCGTCGAACACGCCGAACAGCGCCGTCGCGCTGCCGCCCAGGAACTCGTCCGCCAGCCACGAGTCCTGCGCGCTTAGATGCAATAGTAACACAAGGACGGTGTCTTCCGCGCACAGCGACGTCTGGCGCTGCTCTGGCGACAAAGCCGACTCGGCAAGGCCCCGCGTGCGCGGCGCGCCTGGTTGTCCTTGTCAAAGCCGCCGGGCTCCATGCCCGGCTGCGTGCACATTGCGTAGCGGATCCGCAGGCTGCTGCCGCCCTGCGGCGCGTGCGGCGCGCGCCGTCAGCGCGCGCCGCGCGACCAGCCGTGGCCGCCGAGCCCGCGTCGCAGGCCCCGCGCGGTGGCGCGCTCGCTTGCCAGCCTGCTGGGGCGCCGGCAGCGGGGCCGGCAGGTCTCAGGGAGGCGGCGGCGTCGCACCTGGCCATCAAGCACCACCGTGCGCTCCTCCGGCAGGTCGGACAGTGTGCTAAAGGTGCCTGCGGGGGCACGCGCCTGAGCCCCGCGGCCGCGCCTGGCCGGCGGCAGATGGCCTGCGGGGCGCTCGGGCCGGGGGGTACGCACGCTCCCTGAGCTTGAAGCCGTTCTGCGCCTGCTGTGGCGGCGCCTGCAGCGTGGACAGGTCTGTGAGCCGCCGCGCGATGGCCCTGCGCGCGGGTGACGCGCTCTCCTTCCTCGTGGTCATAATGGACGCTCGCAGGCTGGGTGCAAGAGTGTCGATGGATGGAAGAGAATGGGGAGTGGTTCCAGGGTAACGCAGAGCAGGGTTCTGCGCTCCATCGCTAAACAAGTTTGAAAATTGTCGGTTGCAACGGTCTACATCACTGTATTGGAGACCTGTGGACACTGCAGGACGCCAGCATTGTGGTCTTCCTGAAGAAGCTCTGCGAGGAGTCTGGCAGCGTGTCACCAAGGGACGCTGCACAAGACATAACAGGCTTGTGCTGTTTCCCTTGTCAGTGTGCCTCGACCCAGCTGCTCTTCTGACATCCACGCCTTGACACACGCTGCAACACTCCTAGCGAGCACGTTGTGCGCACACCACCTAGCTTCTAACCGGGAAGTTACAGAAAAAAAGCATGACGGTACGGCTGGACAGAACTAATGCACGCCGCGCCCGTGCCGGCAAGCGCTGCCTGGTACAGTCTTACTGTCACCTGGACACGTGGCACGAGCCTGGTAAGCGGCGCTTGGCCGCAGGCCCAGCAGTACTCTGCACCAGCTCCCCTCCCTCCAGCACACAATGCATCACAGAGCCGTGCACCATAGCACCAGGAATTCTGGCTGCGCATGGCTGCAAGCCCGTCCATATGCCAAGCTGCGGCCCGCGGCATTTGCCAAATGTATGGCCAAGGCAGCCGGTGCCAGAGGGTCTCCTGGGCCTCGGCCCCAGGCAGCTCAGGAGCCGACGCGCTGCGCATGCTGCCCCGCTCGCGGCGCGCCGTACAAGCCCTCGCCGAGCGAGAGCCTCGTGCCCGCGCGCGGCGCCCCGGCAGCCCGCGCGCGCGCCGCGCACGCCGCGCGCCGCCGCGCGCCGCACGTCTGAACCCTTAATCGACACAAGCCCAGAAGCGACCGCCCTTCAACTAGTGGACGCCTAGAGCTTGGCGCGCGGCGCGGCTGCGTCCAGGATGGGCTGCAGCTTGAGCGCGAGCGCCATGCTGCCGCCGATCTTCAGCTTCCGCATCAGGAACGCCTGCGCGCGCACGGCCGTCACGTCCTGGGCCGACAAGGTGGGGTCCCTTACCCTAACCCTATGCGGCGGTCATGGACTGCGCCTTCCACCCGGCTGGCTCAGCAGCGGCGCTCCGGATACGCCTCGGGCAGAGCGGCAGCCCTGCACGAGTGCATGCTGCGACAAGCGCCCGGGGTCGGCAACGGCTAGCCGTTGCGCCTTGAACGCTTCGTAGACACCAGACCAGTCCACACTGACTCAAGGAATATCTGCACCAGGACACCCTGGCCACGCCGCGCGGCGGCGGCCTCCGGCCCGCGAGCGCGCAGGGGCGCGGGCCGGCGGGCGGGCGGCGCGCCTGCTGCGGGCCCATCTTGCCCATGACCAGCTTGACGAAGTTGTCGTCGGAAATGGTGAGCGTCAGGTCTGGCTTGCCCTCCGGCGCGCCCGAGCTCACCTTGCGCTGCCCCGGCCGCAGGTCCAGCGTCCACTTTTCGCCGTCAATGTCGAAGACGACCAGGCCCTGCCGCGCCGCGCGCCCCGGGCGCGTCAGCGCTCCGCCGACGCCGCCGCCGCGCGGCACCGCACTGGCGCCGGCCGGGTATGCACCGTCAAGCTCCAGAAGACAGCAAACTGGCGCGTCAGGGGCCGGGTCGCAGCAGCAGAGCGTGCAGGCCTTTGGCCTGTCTGCGTTACCGCTGCCTTGGACCTAGTTCCAGGGCGTCTCCTGCCCGGTGGCAAAGCCCTCCGGGTGCGGCTGTGCACGCCAGACAACCAGGAGCACCCAGACCACTGGCTGCTCTTTCATGTTCGGCACGAGCGTGGCACTCCTTCGGTGAGCAGCTCTTTGCAATCAAAGCCCACAAACACGTACAGCGCCACAAAGTGCTCCTGCGCCCGTTGTCAAGTGCAGGGACCAGCACCTACCATTTGCAGACACCCCCTGCTACACAGCTGCGCAACTGTTCGTTGTCTGTCACAGACCAACCAGCGAAGCCGCTGCCACCCCTTTGCAGCACAACAAGCAACAGCTGCCCTGCCCAGGTTCAGCAAGCGGTAGCACGGGCGGCCAACCTTCATCTTTCCGGCCAGCTCATCGCCCTCGCCGCCCTGGATCGCCTTGTCCAGCTGCTCGAACAGAGCGGCCGCCTGCTTTGGCTTCGCCATCTTGTGCGGCCCGGCCGTGCTGCTGGAAGGGAGCTGCAGTCCTAGCACCCCGTAGGACGCACTTCCTTGTCAAATGGAAAACGTGGGGGAGGACTGAGCCTGCTGCTGCTGCTCTGGGGCAAATTGAGGCACAACCTACTTGCCAGGTCACCAGGGGAAGAGAAAAGAGGAAGAGGAATGAGCTTGCTCGCTAGAGAGTGCACAGGTGCTACCTGCGGGCCCGCTGACAGGCCGCGCCGCAATGGCGGACGAAGCGCCGCTGGTGTTCGCGGCGCGGCGCGACCCCGTGCGCGACGGCAGCATCTTCGGCCTGCTCCGCGCCGACGCCGCAGCGCCCGCTGCGCCTGCGCCGGCAGCCACGCCGCAGGCCACCCTGTGCGCACCCGCGTCCGGCATTGGACTCATGTAGTCACCTGAAGATGTCGAGTCCCGTGGTGGCCGCCCTCGCCCTCGTGCGCCTGGTTTTATGTGGTGCGTGGCCGCAGCACGACCGCGTGCGCGGGCGCGAGCAGGGTGCGCCCCGTTGCCACGCCGGCAGCGCAGCTGGCGACGCCGCTGGCGCTCGCGGCCGCGCCGCCCAGCGGCGACGCGCAGCGCGGCTCCAGCGCCAAGGCGTTCAACCGCAGCGAGGTCGCGCGCGCGATCCGCGCCAACTTCGACTCGCTCGTGCGCGCCAGCCCGCTCCCGCGGGTGCGCCCCGGCTGCATGCCAGCCTCGCTCCGGCCCCGTCACGTTTGCAAAGTCGGCACCTGTGTCCACTTGTACCGTAAGTCGGGCCTCCTGCTGTGGTGTCCAGACACGTGCTCTGACGGGGAGAGCGTCATGTCCAGCCCGGCGCTGTGCGCTCCTGTGGTGATTAACCTGGCTGCACCCGGGCACCCGCTCGGCGTGCAGCGCAGGGTGCCCACCCTGCTCACCTTGCCCTCCGCTCGCGGCCCTGGGGAAGGGTCGGGGCAGCCTGGATGAGCTGAGGCCCGCGCGTCGCGCCGCGCAGGCGGTGGAGCAGACGGTGCTCCAGCTGCGGCAGGGCACTGCTCAGGTATCACTCGGGGTACCGCCCCCGCGCGCAGGCGGTGGAGCAGACGGGGGTCCCGCTGCGGCAGGGTACTGCTCAGGGTATATGATCAGGGCACTCAGGGTACCGCCCCCGCGCGCAGGCGGTGGAGGTGCTGGTCAACCCGCACGGGCGGCTCGCTGCGGACACCGCCTGGCCGGCCTGGGCGTCGCCGGCGCCCGCCGCGGCGTGCGGCCCGGCAAGCGGCAGTCCAGCGGGGCCCGCGGCCAGCCCCCTGAGGCTCTGCGCGCCGGGCGCGCCGGCCTGGGCGTCGCCGGGGCCGCCCGCGGCGGGCGCCTGGGCGGCGGCCGCCGTGGCCGGGCGCGGCACGGCCGCGTGGGCGCCCGCCGACGCCCGCGCCCCGGCGCCGGCCACCGCAGGCTGCCCTGCACCGGGCGGCCTGCAGGCGCGCGGCGCGCCCGCCGAGGACCGCGTGCCGCCGGGCGCCGCCGCCGCGCCGCCGTCTGCGCCCGGCGCGCGCCCGGCGTGGGCGGGCGCGCGCACGCCCGCGCCCACGTGGGCGGCGGGCGACGCGTCGCCCCCGCCGGCTCGCAGCGCCTTCCGGCAGGTCACCCCGCGCTGCCGGGCGGCGGCGCCGGACCCGCCGGGCGGCGCTGTGGTGCCGGTGCGTGCTGCGGGCAGGGATGCAGGCGCCGCGCCGCCCCGGGACAAGACTGCGCTTGAAGCTGCTGCGTGCTTCCCATGCCCGGCAGGCTGGGGGGACGCCGGCGCGGGCGCTGGCACGGGCGGCGCGGGGCTGCTGGGTCCCGGTCAAGACGCGCGGCCTGCCGCGGCTGCCACGGTCGTGGCCGCGCCGACGGGCGCGCGCCAGCTGAGCCTGCCCGGGCCCCTGCCCGACGGTGACGGCAAGGGCGGCGGGGCCGGCGCCACAGGCGCCGGCGGCGCCGCGCGCGGCGAGGGCACGCCCGCGAGCTCGGGCGCCGCGTCGCCGGCGGCGTCGCTGGGCGGCCGGCCGCGCAGCCGCGACCCGCGCCTGGCGCCCGCCTCGCCCGTCTCGGGCGCGTCTGGCCCGGGGCGCGCACCCTGGGGCGTGCAGCCGCTGCCGAGCGCGCTGGCGGCGTCGGCCAGCTCGCCCGAAGCGGCGTGCACGCCTGCCTCCGGCGCCGCAGGCGCCCGGCAGGCAGACGGCGCGCCCGCGGCCGCAGACGGCGCCCCCGCATCCGCACTCGCGCCCGCAGGTGCCGGTGGCGACGGTGCCGGGGCGGCCTCCAATGCAGACGGGCACGGCGGGACACTGGGCCGCCAGACAGATACAGCAGGCAGACGCGGCCTCCACGGAGAGCAGCCGGCGGCCGGCGGGGCCTGGCGCGCGCCGCGGCCGGCGGGAGCGCCCGCGAGCCCGCCGCAGCCGAGCGGGGCGGCGAGCCCGCCCGCGGAGCGCTTCCCGGCCTGCGGCAGCCGCGGCAAGCGCTCGCCGCGGTCGGCCGCCGCTCGCTCGGGCGGCGCGGGCGGTGCGGGCCCGGCGCGCCGCGCCGCCGCCTCGCCGCCCGCGCGGCCCCCTGCAGGGCGCGGCAGCGAGGCGGCGCCGTGCGCGCCGGGCGCTCCTGAGCCGCCCGCAGCGCCGCTCCCGCCGGCGCGGCCGCATGCGGGCCCGCCTGTTCCCGCAGCGGCGGACGCCCGGGATGGCGGCGCGGCGGAGCCGCGCCCGGCGTCTGTGTCGTCCGAGCGGACTGTCAGCGCGGACGCGCCTGGTGCTGCGGCGGGGCCAGGCCCTGGTGCTGGGCCGCAGGGTCCCGCGTCGCGCCCGGGCGGCGCGCGCGGTGCAGACGTGCAGGGCTCGCCCGGCGGCGGCAGCACGGCGGAGCCGAGCCAGGCGTCGAGGGGCCAGGCCTCGGCGGCCCTGAGCGGCCCTGGTCCGCCGCCGGCGCCGCACGGTGCGGATGCCGACCACCCGTCCGCCGGCCCCAGCGCAGCAGAGCCGGGCCGGGGCGCTGGCGGGCCGCCGCAGCCGGCGGCGCTGAGCCGCAGCACCGCCGAGCACGCGCCCGCCTCAAGCGTTGCTGCCGCGCACGGCGGCGCGGGGTCAGCGCCGCCGGCCGGGAGCCCGCCCGCGGCTGGGCGCAGTCGCAGCAGAGAGCGGGCGGAGGAGGCGGGTGGCGGAAGGCAGGACGCGGGCGATGACAACCTGCAGGGAGCTGCCGTGGCAGGGCTAGGGTTGGGGTCGGGGGAGCGGCAGGCGGGCGAGGTCGCGCAGGCGGCGGCGCGCGGCGCGGCCGAGGGCAGCCGCGCGTCCGCGCAGGCGGCCGGCGGGGGTCCCGCGGCCCTGCAGGCGCCTGCCGAGCCAGCGGCGGCGGAGCCGCGGAGCCCCGGGGATCGGCAGGGTCCTGAGGGCCAGCAGCCGCCGGAGGAGCGCGCGGCGGCGGCCCATGGAGCGGCGGAACGCAGCGATGACGGGGACGCCCAGGGCGCGCGCGGACCAGCATCCGGGGACGGGCGGCAGCCCAAGGGCGGCGTCGCGGCGGCCGCAGGGGGGCCCGGGCGAGGACGGCAAATGCGCGGCGCGTCGCTGGTCTTCTCCGCACGATGCTTGGTGCCTGATGCGCTGTGCACAGTGGTGATGCTGCGAGGGCGGTGCGCAGCAGGCCGCCCAATGTCAGGCCCGCAGCAACGACCTCTGTGCCGACACGCGCGCTGCGTGCGCAGGCGAGGCCGCGCAGCGGCCGCGCGCGAGCGGCCGCGTGCGCGTGGCGCCGCTCGCGTACTGGGCCAATCAGAGCCTGCGGGCCGACCCGCTCAATGGCGGCGCGTTTGCCGTGCACGCGGGCTTCAAGGACCAGCTGGCGGCCGCGGGCATGCCGGGCCTTCGCGTGGCGCCGGCCGGCGCGGCGCGCGCCGCGCGCAAGGTCAAGCGCGAGCCGACGAACGAGGCCGCCCGATCGGGCCCACCGGCGTCCGGCGCCGCAGCAGCTGAGCGGCCGGGCGCGGTGGGCGGTGCCGGTGCGGCGGGCGGCAGTGCGGCGGGCGCCGAAGGGCAGGCCCCGACCCCCGGGGCCGGCGTCGACGCGGGCCCCGCGCCCATCGTCAAGCGCGGGCCTGGGCGGCCGCGGAAGCACCCCATTGCGGCCAGACCGCCGGCGGCGCCGGCCGCCGCGGCGGCGTCCGCGCCTCAGGGCGCGCGCTTGCCGGGCGCGGCGGCGGCGTCGGCCGTGCGCAAGCGCGCGCGCGAGGCCGCCGCCGCGCAGGCGGCTGCCGCCGGCTCCCCCGCCGGCCCCGCGCTGGGCGCCGCGGCCGCGGCGGCGGCCGCGGGCGCTGCCGCCGCGGCGGCGGCCGCGGCGGCGGCCGCGGCAGTGATGGACTCGGCGGGCGCCGTCGCGCAAAAGCGGCAGTGCACGGGCGACCAGCACGAGCCTGCCAGGTCGCGCGGCGCGCCGAGCGGCGGCGGCGGCGCGGCGGACGGCTGCAAGGAGCCGGGCGCAGCGGGCGCGGCGCCCGGCCTGCAGGCAGCCGGTGCGGGGGCAGCACGCAAGCGCGCGCGCGCCGCGGGCGGCGGCTCCGATGCCGAGGCGCCCAAGACGCGCGCGCCCGCGCGCCGCGCGCCGCTGGAGCCCCGATACGTCGAGGTGCGCGCTGCCGGCCGGGGGCCCGCCTGTTGGCGCGGGAAGGGCGGCAGCGCCTGGCGCCTTTGAGACGCTGCCAGGCCCTTTGTGCTTGGCTGGGCCTGATGCGCAGAGTGGTCTGTTGGCACGGCAAGCCTGGCCTTGCTGTTGATTACCAACTCCTCGGCAGCGGCCGCGTGTTTGGAGATCCAAGCGTGCCCGGCCGTCGCCGCACGAGGGTCCGGCCAGGCCGCTGGCCCTCGAGCTTTGGTGGTGCAGCGGCCCCACTGGCAACTGTGACAGCACAGGCCCGCCGGAAGCGAGCGCCGCGCCGCGCGCAGGGCAACCGCGCGCCCCACGGCATGGCCTGCGAGGAGTGCCGGCGCCGTAAGAAGGGCCACTGCGGCACGGAGCGCGCCGTGCCCGCCTGCCTGCGCCGGCCGCCGGGCGCGGGCGCGCCGCCCGCGCGCGCCCCTGGGCGCCCGCGCGCCAAGCCGCCCGTGCGCCCGCTCAAAGCGGCCAAGCGCGCGCCTGGCGAGCGGCAGCGCACGTCCAGTCGCGATGCGCGCGCCGCCAGCGACGCTCCTGGCGCCAAGGCGGGCGCGCCGGCGCCGGCGCCGTCGGGGGATGGCACCCCGGCGGCGCCGCCGCGCGCGGCGGCGAGCGCGGCGGGCGACGCGACGTGCGGCAATGGCAGCGACGATGGCGACGACGGCGGGGGCGGCGGCGGGAGCGCAGTGATGGACCGGCGGGCGGAGAGCGCGCAGGAGGAGGACGACGGCGCGGCCGGCGGCGAGGGCTGGACGGAGGAGCAGGACGCCGCGCTGCAGGTGCCGGGCGCTCTGTGCCGGCGCGTTTGGCGCCTCGCTTTTCCTTGTCGCTGTCAGGTTATCGGGGACCTGTCAGGGGCGCCAGGGGCTGCAGGGCGGCCGGCGGCGCGCCCGAAGCCGCGCACAGCGCCCGCCGCCGAGCCGGCCGCCGCCCGCGCCGCGCCCCGAGCGCCCGCGCGCCGCATCGCGCAGCTCTGGCGTTGGCCGGCCGCGCCCGTCACGCTGGCCGGCCGCGCGCGTCACGCGGGCCGCGCGCCGCGCGCAGGCGGCGTGCACGGAGTGCGAGGAGCCGACGCGGCCGGGGTTCTGGGCGCGCGTGGCGGCGCACGTGCCCGGCAAGTCCGCCGCCGACTGCTTCAACCGCCTGTACGACGCCGTGCCGACGCCCGCGCCGCCGGCGGCCGCCGCGCGCCGCGCGGCCGCCGCCGCCGCCGCGCCGCTGCAACCGCCCGCGCTCACCACCGCGAGCGGTGCGCCTCGCCATGCCCGCCCGTCCTCCCGCGCGCTCGTTCGCAGGGTCCGCCACTCGCAGGGTCATGCAATGAGTACGCAAAGCTGCGGCCCAGCACAGCGCAGCGACCGCGCTGGGTGCGTGCAGAGCGGCGCCCCGCCGGCGGCGTGCGCGCCCGGGAACTGGGGCAGCGCCGCGGCCCTCTGCTTTGGCGCCAGGCTCCTCGGCCAGGCGGCGCGCGCCGCTGCAAGCCCTCCGATCGCGCCCGGGCTGTGCAACTGAGCGCGCGTCCTGCGCATGCGCGCAGGCCGCGCGCGCCGCGCGCCGGCGGCCACGCGCAAGTTCGCGCGCGCCGCACGCCGGCAGGAGCTTGCGGCCAACACGGCCGGCACGGCGCCCGCGCCCGGCGACGCGGCGCCCGAGCCCGGCGGCACGGCCAGGCCGGCGACTGCGCTGGACCGCCTGGTGGAGGTCATGCGCCGGCAGGAGCGCACCGACAAGTGCGCCGCCGCAGGTTTAGGGTGTAGGGTGGGGCACCTCCTCGTGCCGGCAAATTGTGTGCAGCCTTCTGTATTCACAGCCGCCTGGCCCGTGTTTGCAGAGTGCATGAGCTAGCGCCCGGACGCCTGTGCATGCCTCCCCGTGCTCGGCGGCGCCCGCGCAGCGCCCGGGCGGCCACGCTGCCCGCCCCGCGCGCCGCAGGTACATCGACGTGCTGCTGCGCAAGCGCGGGCCCGCGCAGTCCTGGGGCGCGCGCGGCGCCGAGGCGCCCGCGCCTGACGGCGGCGCCGCCGCCGGGGGTGCCGTGGCGGCCGCGCGCGCGGGCGCCGAGGGCGCCGCGCGCGAGGCTGCGGCGCTTGCGGCCGGCCGCGGCCCGGAGCCGCCGGACTCCGACGACGCGTCCGAGCGCGACCTGTACTTCTCCGACGGCTCCGCGTAGGGCCGCGGAGGCGCCCAGGCTGACAGCAGCGGCTGGACGCTGGCTGCCCCCGGCGCCGCGCGCCGTGCGCCGGCGTGCGGGGCGGGGGCGGCGCTTGCGCGGGCGACCGCACAGCAGGCGCGGCAGCGCGCGTGCGTGCCCCGTCGCTGCTCAAGTGCCGCAGAACGGTGCACCCGTGCAACCAGTGTGCTTACATTGTGTGAGTGGATGCTGGGGAGGCTGCCACAGGCCATGCGGGACTGCGCCGTGTTGAGGTTTCTCGAATCGGCTGCTTTGAAGGCTGGGTTCTCATAGAGAGGGGCCCCGGGCGTGCTCTCTGGCGCGGGCATGCGGCTGGGGCCATGGGCATGTGTACTGTGTAGCTAAGGGCAGGGTGCTTGAGCATGCAGCGGTCAGCGCGGGCTGGTCGTCTGGGTGTCGGCAGGCACGTGCCCAGCAGTGTGTTCACCGCTGGTAAGCGGCGCTGGCCCGCCTGTCTTGGGCGCAAGGCGCTGCCCCTGCATGTGAGTGCTGCAGCGAGGACTTGTCGGGGCTGCATATGCTGCGGCTGGGGATTTGTAAAGTGGACTAGTGTGTGTGAGCACTTGAGAGCAGTGTCCCCACCCGCCGTTGTTTGGAATGTTTGGAATGAAGTGCATGGCAGTTGTGCCGTGCGACCGAAGGACTGTGGACTTTGCTGTGGCTGTGAATGCGAATTGCGCGCATGCTGGCTATGTTGCACCGCGGTTCGCACATGCCAGAATTGGGGCAGGGCAGTGCACCCAACTGCCAGCAAGGGCATGGCATGATTAGCACGGCTACATATAGTAACACAGCTGATCAATAACCTGTACATGCATCAGAAACAGACAGCCTTGCTGTGCATTATACATAGTGGGCCATCACGTGGTGTCCCCAGCAACATGTACCAAATAAGACACGTCCTGAGCAATGGCTCAGCACAGCACACCTTCTGCGCAATTTCACGGAGGCAGGAGGCACCATTACTCCTGTGCCAGTGCGGGGCCACCCCGGGGCCATGTCAGCTCTGGCTGCCTGTGCACTCAGGACAGGGCTGAATCAGCCCGCTGTGCCGTACATGCACCGAGCCTCACGACGCCGCGACCGCGAGACCATGTGCGCAGACACTGGCCGACGAGTCCTTGCAGCGCCGTCCTGCGGCTGCACCAGCCACAGAGCTGCGCGCCTGTCACTCCCGCACCCTCCCAGCATGCGAGCACCCTCCTGACACCCAGGAGCGCCCAGACTCTGTCACTGCTCGGCCTGACCTCTAATTCACTGTTTACACAACACACAGACCCGGTCGTGATGGCAGGACACCCTGCCAGCAAGCAAAAATGGCAGACACCAAATGCTGTAACTGCGTGCGGAGCCCACCGCAGGAGCTACTCCGCCTGTACGAGAAAACGCCACGGACCAAGGATAGGGGCATGTTGTTGAGCACACATTCGGACAAGGAACATATGCGCAGGCACGCCGCTGCCGAGGGAGCCCGCCAGGACGCGGCGTGAGCGCAAGTGCTGCGCTGAGCACATACGTCGTTCGTCCCTCGGCCGCTCAAGGCGCCACTGCAATGCTCAAGTCAGCGATGCGCTCGGCGCCGCAAAGGCCAGCACATCGCTCTTAGATAGCACGGCTCGGAAACGCACTCCAGCAAGCAGTGCCTATACCCTAGCCCAAAAGGGTTGGGCGGAGCCGTGCAGGCCTGTGCAGTGGTACTGCACAAGCCATGGAGCTGTCACGAAGGTTGCATGCCAGACGCTCACGCGCAGACCGGCTGCAACTTTATTTCTGCGTAGGGTTTGCCAAGGAGGCGCGACCACGACCTGAAGGTTATCCCTACCCTAACCCATTCCCGCCAGTGACGGACCCGCTGCGCTGCCGCGGGCGCGCGCCGCCGAGGAGCAGCAGCAGCGCCGCAGCAGGCAGAGCCGCCCCCGTCTCAGCCCCGCAGAGCCGCCCCCGTCCCAGCCCCGCGGAGGGCGCCCGCGCACAGCGAAGACGCCCGCGTCCGCCCTGCCCGGCCTCAGGCCGCGGCGGGCGAGCTGTGCACGCGCAGGCTCGCGCCCTTGCCCGGCGAGGGCAGCAGCGGCTTTGCCTCGGCGCCCGCTGCCGCGTCCGACTCCGGCGGCGAGGCAACGGCGGCGGCGGCGGCGGCGGCTGCCTCGGCGGACGCCATCTTGGCGCGCACGCCCAGCCAGGAGTGCCAGGCGATGCCCGCGATCGCCAGCGCCACGCCCGCGGCCTTGACGGGCGGCCTGCCGGGACCCGCGCGGCCGGAGTCAGCACAGGCCTCCTGTCGGGCAAGCATACTGGGTGGTCGTTGGCAAGTTCTCATGTGGGCGGTCTGTGGGTTGGGACTTGCGGTGTGCGGCCGTGGCGGCAGGCCGGCTGATGCAGCTGGGCGGGCATGCCCACTCACGAGTGCAGCACCGGCAGGCCCGGCTGATGCAGCTGGGCGGCCATGCCCACTCAAGGGTGCACCGCCGGGCTGCGCTGGTTCCAGCGGGCCGCGACAGGCGGCCTTCGCTCTACGCCACGAGACTGGGCTTGGCATTCGCGGGTCCGGGCACGTAGGAGTCCATGCAGCAGGTGATGCACACAAGCTTGGCATACACAATGACATTGTGCCTGCCTGCCAGCATGCCACGGGAACAGTCCTGGCTGTCCTCCCGCCTATCGCGCCCTGCTCCTGCCGCGCCTGCATGGCACAGAGGGGACCCTGGCGCAGTGACAAGCTGCAGCGGCGGGGCCGCGCGGTGGCGCACATGCGGTCACCGAAGAGCATAACGCCGCCGGCCAGGATGAGCACCGTCTTGACGTGGCCGACCACGTTGAAGGTGACGCCGCTGGTCGCGCCGATCATCAGGAACATGGACAGGCTGACCAGCAGGCCCAGCGCGGCGCTGCCCGCGATCGCCGCCGCCGCCGCAAGCGTCATCTCGGCCCTGGCGGCCGCGCACGGCGGCTCAGCCTCTCTGCAGGCCTCTCCAAGGCTCCGCATCTCTGTCGCTTTTGCCATTGCGCGGCAGGGCTGACATGACGCTGGCGGCTGCCGCCTGAAGGAACACAGGAACGCATACAATGCGCTTGCCGACAACGAGGCGGTCTGCGTCACGGCACTTGATCTCTGGCAGGAGGTGCACACAGCCCACACGCGGATCTGGATGAGAGCGCCCCTGTCGGCTCTTATGCGGGGCAAATCAAAGGCGGCTCCGCGAGATATACACTCGGTGCAAGCGCCAGGCCACAGGCACATGCATGGAGGCCCTTCAGTGAATATGTGCGCACATTGCATGGGCAGGGCTGCAGAGCCCGTTCTACGCGCGCGCACTCCATGTGCGCCCTCTGTGTGCAGGAACCGCGCGGGCCCGCACCTGAAGAAGTGCAGCACGGTGCCGGGCGCGCCGGTGCGCAGGCCCAGCGGCTCGCACAGGGGCACGAGCAGCGCGAGCAGGCCGGCCGCGTAGGGCGCGTACGCGTGCATCAGCTGCATCGACCCCGCGCCCAGCTCGCGCTGCTTGCTGCCCACCCACACCTGGGCCCGCGGCAGGCGGGCCGTCAGCCGTGCCCCAGGGGCAGCCCGGCGGCGCGCTCAGGCCGCAGACAGGCGCAGGCCTGCGTCCTGCTGCCCACAGTGGTGCGGCAGGTCAGCGCGTTTGCACACAATCAGGATGCATGAAAGGGTCTGTGCTCGTTGCAACAGTGGCACTTGACTGGTATGCATGGGCAAGGCTTGCGACACCGCCTGCACACGGCAGCTAGCAGAGCTAGGCTGCTTCACGGCACTGGCACTGAGGGTCTGCGTGCGACGCGCCTGGTACACGCCCGTGAACATCACGGCCGCCACGCTGATCATCAGCCCCAGCGCGTTGGTGGCCACCTGCAGGGCGCTTCCCCCTTGTGTGGCAGCTGCCGAGGACCGCACACCAGCTTGTTCAAGCTGGACGCAGCACACCACCTTGCGCCTCGCCCGGTCGCGGGTGAAGCAACGCACTCACTCTGAAGTGGCCCAATGCAGCAAACGGGATGGCTATCCTATCGTAAAGTCACGGCGGGCGGCGGCGGTGCGGCCCGCGCCTGCGTGTCCGCGACCGTGGCCAGCCCGACGCCCAGGCAGACGGTGACAACCGCGGCCAGCTGCAGCGGCGTCTGGCGCTTGCGCAGCATCACGAGCTCCAGCAGCACGACCGCCGGCAGCGTCATGATCTTCATCAGCTGGTAGAAGCCCACGCTGTTGAGCTGCAGGCTCACGTTCCAGAGCACCACGTAGCCCACGAACGCCACCGCCAGCGGCAGCACCTGCCGGCCGGCAGCGCCCCCGCTCGCGCCCCGGGCTCCCGCCGCAGCCCGCGGCTCGGGCTCGGCGCTGCGCTCGCAACCCTGTGCCTGATGCAGTTAAAAAAAGCGCCGACGCCTGTGCCTCCAATGCCGGCGTCGCGCTCGGCGACCCTGTGCCTGTCCATCCAACACTGCGACTCGCGCTCCACCACTGGCGCTCGGCCCTTCCACCGAGGGCATCATCCTGTTATATGCACATCTGCGCCGGTCACCCTCGGCCGCACCTGGTACGGCTTCAGCGGCTTGGCCTCAAACATCTTTGCCGCGGCAAACGCGTGCATCCCGGCCACGGTCGCCAGCGCGTGGATCAGCGTGAGCACGTACACGAAGTTGAAGTGGAAGACGCTGAACACGGCCTTGTTTGCGAACGTGATCGTCACCGCAGCAAAGGTGTTGAAGGCCGCGTAGGTCAGCGGGCGCAGGTCGAGCGCGGCCGCCCCCATCGCGCGCGGCTGCGGCCCGCGGGTGGCCGTGCGCACGCCTGTCGCTGGATCAGAACATCCTGTCTTGCTCCGGCGGCTGTCAGGCCACGCAGCGTGCGCTGCTTTGGAGGCGCGGGGACCGCTGCGAGCCCTGGGTGACCGCCCTGCACCGCTGCGCGCTCGCTTGCTCACACTGCACCCACACTCTACTTGCACAGCTCTCAGCGCTTCCGCGACGCTCTTTGCAGTGCGCACTCTTGCACTGCTCCTTGCACAGCTCTGGTAGGCAAGCCATTGAGAGCCATCACCTGTAACTCAACCCTAACTAGAATGTGCAGCAGATCGACTTGACCAGGTATATGTCCTGCACTGGACGGCAAGCAGGATGTGTGATGGCTTGATGCCATGATCCAGCCAACAAGAAGCATCACTGAGTCAGCCTTGTATGGCACAGATGCCCTTTCAGGCCATGATTGACATACTGCAGCTTTGGCAGACCACTTAAGATGCAGTAGTATAGCATGTGTGGGACATAAGACTGAGGTCGGTGCATGGTGGCCAGGTGTTGACGAGGTCAATTGGCTCTGGTGTACACCTCCTGTTACATATCCAGACATTGAAATTTGCATGCATTGAACAGTTTTCGCAAAGCCACACCCCCAGTCACAAGTTTCTGCAAGCCGTGCTAACAGAGGCAATGAAATGCAACATGTAACATCACAAAATGCATGCGTTGGCCTGGAATACCACCACGCGGTCCTGGAGCTCTTGAATGCGGCACCATAGCAACACAGTGCGCACAGCTGCACAGCAGGAAGATGCAAGCGTGCTGCCAAACGCCTCAGCAGTAAGATGCCAGCTTAGCTACCCCGCCACCCACCTCCTGGCAGCCCAGGAGGGGGCCCGCGGCTGACTCAGCCAGACACCGCGGTCGGCGCGGGGTCCGCAGCGGCCGGCGCCGCGGCGGGCGCGCCGGCCGGCGCGGCGCGGGGCGCGTGCTGGCAGGCGGTCACGCGCGGCGCGCCGGCCAGCGCCTGCGTGAAGACGGCCGCGACGGCGTCGCCGGTCGTGCCGGCGACGGCCAGCGTGTCCTGCAGCGTCTGCGCGACAATGGGGCAGCACAGCGATGCGTCGCTGCCGGGCTGCAGCGCGCGCACGCACGGATCCAGCGCGCCGTCCAGGCCCGTCGTGAAGGCGGAGCCCACCTGCGGTCAGCGAGCCGCTGTGTTGCTCGCCGACCTAAAGAGCAGAAGGCACAACTAAGGCGGCTTTGAGCCCCCACATGCCGCTTCATTCCAGCCCAAATACCGGTGGGACGCCCCACTGTTGAACAGGGCAGGGTCTTGCGCACCGTCCACAACATGTACAAAAGGAAGGTGCCACCGAGTTGATCAAACAGAATGGCACTCACATGCATGCCATTGTGCATTCTGCATGATGCAAGGTGCTCCTTTGCGCTGCACAAGCAGTCACCATGCTCGACACTGGCACTGACAAGCAGCTGCCAGCCCGCGGTTTGCTCACCTGCGGCGCCAGGTCTGCCTGCACCGCGTTGGCCTTGGCGACCGCGGCCGCGAACGTGGATGCCAGGTTCAGCGTCTGGCCCGGCCCCGCCAGCGTGGGCCGCGCCTCGGCGCCCGGGTTGAGCGAGCTGGTCAGTGAGCTCGCGACCTGCGCGGCAGACCTAGTCTCTAGCTGCTGCAAGCACCTGGCTGACAAGAGCTGCCTGCTATCTCATGACACCGGCAGGCAGCGCATGCATGGCACAAGGACCCGGGGAGCCGCCGCCCGCACCCCGCTGCTGTTGCCGGCCTTCACGTTGGCCAGCATGGAGTCTGCCGTGCTCGTGACGGTCGCATTGTCGGTGCCGTTGGCCGCGAGCGGCGCCAGGCTGAAGGGCGCGACCGCCGAGAGCGGCTGGATGCCGCCGCCGTCGCCGTACACGGCGTCGGTGCCAGGGCCGCCCGGGCCACCGTCGACGCCCGGGTGTACGAAGGCGCCGATTATAGTCTTCGCTTTTTCTAGGAAAGCCTTCAGCACCGGCGGCGGGCCCGGTGGGCCCGGCGGGCCGTGCGGCGGGCCGTGCGGCGGGCCGTGCGGGCCGTCCTCTGCGCAGCCGCATGCGCGCGTCAGGCAGGTCTGGTTTCAGGAGCCAGTGCCGAGCAGGGTGCTGTTTGCCACGATCCAGGGCGACTATGGCAGGTGACTGTCAAAGCCGGCCTGATGCGGCACACTAGCAGCCCACAGCGCGCATACCAACAGACCCCTGCAGTGCTGCAGTGTGCGGTGCAGGCCCGACAAAGAATGGTGAAGAGGGGCGCACTGCCATGCTTGTCCGGGCCGCCGCCCCATCCCTTATCGTCGCCACCGCCGTTCCAGCCGCCCTTGTCACCGCCCCAGCCTTTGTCGCCGCCCCAGCCGTGGTCGCCGCCGCCGCCCCACGCATGGCCGCTGTCGCCGGTCCACCTGCACACCATCGCACACCCTTGTTGCAGCGCCTGACCACATTAAGGCACTCATGCTGCATGGTCAGATCAAGAACTACCTCTTCACAACCACAAGCTTCCACATCTCGCAGCGGCTGGTGCGCCGGTCAAGGCGCACCTGCTGCTGAGAAGCCGCTGAACCCATCTGGACATGCACATGACAAAAGCACACACGTGTGCACATATGTGCACACACAAGCCCCGCCAAAGACAGGCGGCGCCCGAAGCGCACGTGTTCTGGTTGGACTGCACCCAGGGGCCGCCGCCGCCGTCCTTGTGGTCCCACTTGGACGTGTCCCAGCCCTGGTTCCAGCGGTCGCCGCCCTGCGTCCCGCAGACCAGTGCATTGAGGCCCAGGCATGCGTGTGCATGTCAATCCGCTCTTGGACACCTTGGGAGCGGTTTCATAGCCCTTGACCTACACGTGACCTAAGCACTTTGACCCCAAACAATAAGGACATAGCTTGTGTGTCATGCTGCAAAGGCAAGCACAGGCCCAAGGCCAGGCGGCGCGCGCCTTCCAGTACTGGTTGTTGTCGTCGTTGCCGCCTCCCCCGTTGCCCCAGCCGGAGCAAGCTGCGGCAGGGCGAACGAGCGGCTCAGGTCTGTCCAGCACATATATGCAGCGCTAGTGAAGCCGCAGCCCCTCCTTGCTTGTGAGAGCTTAGTCCTGGTGGAAGCTAGAGGTAGCCTGCCAGGCAGGCAATGGATGCGGGCCTGGGACAGAACAGGGGCTGTTGAACAGGGGCTGTTTGGCTGCACCAACTGCTCAAGCGGCTGCAGGCACACACACAAGCAGGGTAGGGCAGGGCTTACCCGCATAGCCGTTGCAATTCCCATTGCCTGCGAGGGCGCACGGTACGCAGGTCAGCCAAGGCGGATAAGAGCCAGTTTTTGGAAAAGCAGAAAGCTGGGTGCCCTACCCTAATCCTAACGATCATTACTCATCCCATGCAAAAGAGGCTTGGGGATTGTGCGCGGGCACTCAGGGCCCTGCCAGCAACGCTGTGTTCGCAAGCGATGGCAGCATCCATGATGGTCTTGGCATCAAGCTCAGGCAGCACATGGCTGTCTGAGGCAGGGCTATCCAACTTGCGCAGGTAGTCCCGCAGAGCCCCAAGGGACATGCAGCATGCAAGCCGAGCCAGAGGCGCGGGTCGCACCGTTAATGTTTGCGCTGCCTCCGTTGTTTTTGAACCCGCCCGGGCCGCCGCCGGGGCCCGAGTTCGAATCCCCATCACCGGAGCCGCCCTGAGCCAGCCCATTACAGCTCGATTTTCCGTTGCAGTTGTCTTTCCCTGGCGCACGCGCGCACGCGAGGGTCAGCGAGGGCTGTGCGCCTGGCTGGCGGCTGCCAGCCACCCCGACACCCTGCAGGGCACAGAGGGGAGGGCGCTGCCGGACGGGGCGTGCAGGTGATCAGACTGCAGCGCTCGCAGGGCGCAGTGCCCTGTTTAGCAGGTTCAGGGCACATCATGCTTGAAAGCTAGCCAAAGCTATGATTGACTTCAGGAAGCGAACAGTGCAGGCTGCGCTTAGGAGCTGCGTTTAGCAAGCCATCCTCGACCAGCACCACGTGCATGATGGAGACCAGCAGGCATTCTCATCCTGCTGGTGCTACCCTGCATAGGGCTCGCCCTCGCGCAGTGCGCTAGTGGGCCCGGGCGCACCGTTGATGTTGACCGAGCCGCCGTTGCCGCTCGTTGTCGGCGCGCTCTCCACGACGACGCCCTGGTCCTGGTCCTTGTTCTTGTGCAGGCCGAGAAAGTCGGGGAGCGGCGGCAGGTGGAAGATGTCCTTCATGTCTGGCAGGCCGGGCAGGCCCACGGGCGCGTCCAGCGGGTGCGTGGAGTCCACCACCGCCGCCAGCGCCTGCGCCGGTGCGGGCGCAAGCGCCCGCGCGCCCGCTGCGGCCGGCGCGAGCGCGACGAGGCAGGCGCATGCCAGCGCCGCTGCTGCGCGGCGGCCCCTCATGCTGCGGGGAGTAGCTGGCGTTGAGGCGCTGCCTGCCTGCCTGCGCGCGGACAGGTGGAGGCGGCGTCAGTGCCAGAAACTGTCACTCCGCAGCTGCGTCAATGTCGAGTTGGTTGGGAGGTGGTGGATCGTGAGGCGCTGCCCATATGTCGTGCACCGTCGGCAGCGGTCAACAGTGGCAGCTGAAAGCAGATCTTCGACAAGGCGGCTCTTCCGCAACGGAGGCAGATCACAATACATCAACGCTGCCGATGCAGCGCGTGCGGAAGCACCACTGCGTCGGCGTGCAAGCACACTCATACACAAGCAAGGTACGAGGTACGGCGAACAGGCTCGCCTGGTCACAGTGCTGTGCTTGCACAACGCTCCGATGTGTCGGGCTGATCTGGTTGCAGCACGGCGAGTGCAGGCTCGCGCAGTGCTCTGGTATGGATACCGCCTGGCACAAAAGCTCGCGGATGGAATGAAATAATGAATGAACTGTGCGGCAGAGCTCTCCTGCTTCCCCAGCCAAGCTGTCGACAGCTTGTTCTCGGGACAGGTGGAGCCTGTACGAAAACCCCACAGGCTTTCTGGGACTTGAACTGAAAGGCAAGCACTTTGTAAAGCGTGCGCGATGGGAGGCGCGGGGGCGACAGGCGCGGGCGCAAGCGAACGCGTTGTCACCGTGCGCTACAGCGACCTGGATGACTCTTCCCGAGGCGACTTGTCCCAGGACATAGAGCGGGTGCGCGCTCTCTGTGCGGCACGTGATGACAGCGCAAACACGCATATGTTGGGCACATCCAGCCTGCCCGGTGCACATGTATCGGGACCGGCTCCGCGGCGACGCAGGCGTTCGGGCCGGATGGCCTGGGCATCATAGCCGTGGAGGGCGTGCCGGGGTACCCGGCGCTGCGCGAGCGCCTGCTGCTGCTCGCCGAGCGCCTGGTGGTGCGTGGCGCCGCCCCGCCGCTGAGCGCACAGCATCGGCTGTTGCAGGGCGCGCGCGGTCCGGCCCGGGCATTGCGCGGGGTCCCTACTCGGCGCAGCGCAGCCATGCGCAGGTAGCCCGGGCACACGTGGCGGCGAGGCTGCCGGATACGGAGCGCAGGCGCCACTCCTGCTGGCCAGGCCAGCGCGTGCCTGCCGCGCCGGGCGTGCCGCGCAGGGCACAAAGTCCTGCAGTCCATGCTGCGGCAGAGCTGCGCAGCGCCGCTGGAGACATTGGACTGGCACCGACGCTTGTCCCAAGCGTCTGCGCCAGCGGGCGCACCAGCCCCCCCGAGGCAAGCCCCGCCGGCGCCGGGGCGCGCAGGCGCTGCCGCCGGAGGCCGCGGCGCGCCTGGAGGACCCGGCCAGCCTGTGGAATGTCGGGTGGAGCCGCGGGCGCGAGGCGCTCGCGGACGGCCGCCCCGACGCGCACAAGGCCTCCTTCTATGCCAACCCCTGCCTCGACCGCCCCGACGCCGACGCGGCCGCGCGCTACCCCAGCTACTGCCGGTGCGGCGCGCGGCGCGGCGCCCGGGGCGTGGTGGCACAGCTGGGCGTGCATTGCAGGAGCCTGATAAGAGCGCGCGTGGGCGGCCGCGAGCGGCGCCAAGCGGGCGACCCACGAGGGAAACACTCCTGTGCGGACGTGCCCTGTGTTGGCCTGCACCTTGCTTGCGCCCGATCACGTGGGCAGACCGAACATGCGGCCGGACCCAGGGCTGGCTCCAGCTGCGAAACCCGAGTGTGAGACTGCAAGCTGATCATATCACAGCCTGATGTGTGAGATGCATGCAGAGTCCACACGGTGGATGCCCAGGCGTAACCTCTGGCAAAGCCCTGCAGACCGCACATCAACAACCTGTTATGCACCCAGCCAGGTCTGCATCCACTAGGACGAGCCGGCCGCTGTGCGCAGCCGCCATGCGCTACGCCAGCCGTCACTTGGTGCGGCGACCGCGCCCGGCCCCGCGCCCGGCAGGCCCAACCTGTGGCCGGACGCGGAGCTGCCGGAGCTGCGGCCGGCGTTCCAGGCGCTGGGCCGCCTGGTCGTCGCGGCCGGGCTGCTGCTCGCGCGGCGCTGCGACGCCTACGCCGCCGGCCGCGCCAGCGCGGTGCCCACCCTTGCCTCATCGCTTTGCTTTGCACCTATGAGAGCCAGGGCGCGTGCGGCCGGCCGCGCTGTCCCGTGCTGCGCCGTGCAGCGGCTGTTGGTTTGGACGAGCACGCGTCCGCGCCGCTTGGCCCGCGGACGGCGCTCAGCCGCAGCCCGCCGTGTCCGCCAGCAGCCTCCTCGGCACGCGTCGAACACATGCATGTGCGTTCGGGCGGGCGCGACAAGCTGTACGGCTGCGCGGCAGGCGGCGCCGCCGTGCGCCGGGCCGGGCGCTGCGGCGCGGCCGTGCCTGGGCTTGCACGACGTGCTGGCGCGCTCGCCCTGCCACAAGGGCCGCCTGCTGCACTACTACCCACTGCCACCCGCGCCAGGCGCCCGCCCGGCCGACGCGCCCGACCGCGGCGCTCGCGGCGGCGGCGGCGGGGCCGGCGGCGCGGACATTGGGGGCCGCACGTGTGCGGGGGACGGCGAGGGCGCGCTCGGGAGCGAGGCCTGTGGGGAGGCGGGCGCGGGCGGCGAGGCCGGCGCGCCGGAGGCGGCCGCGGACGACTGGTGCGGCTGGCACCGCGACCACGGCTCGCTCACAGGCGCGGCCCGGCGCCGCGCACGGAGGTCCCTATTCCAGCGCTGCAGGTGGCCATCCTGTGCAGTCACGCAGGAACCCGCGCGTGCCGCTTTCATGCTCTTCCTAGACATGCAACGCCACCTGCGTCGCTGCGCAGACTCCACGTGCGGGGTGGCCAGGACCCTGTCGATCACGTCCTGAAGGTGGGGGGGGGGCACATGGTTCCAGTGTTACCACGAGCTCGAGAGGGCTGGCATTTGCACACGCCCGTGCATGAGTGCATGAGCATGTGCTACTCGCTGCCGCGAGCGCAAGGGGGCTCGCATCCGGGCACGCCGGCGCAGAGTGCATGAGCGCACGCCAGCGAGCGCACGCCGGAGCGCACGCGCTCGCGCAGCCGCAGCGACACTGCACCCCGTGCAGGCCTGACGAGCGCGCTGTACACGCGCGGCGGCGCGCCGGCGGCCGCGCCCGACGCGGCCGCCGGGCTGTACATCCGCGGCCGCTGCGGGCGCGTCGTCCGCGTGGCCCTGCCGCCCGAGCACCTGGCCTTCCAGCTGGGCGAGGCCATGCAGGCGCGGGCGCGGCGGCGCGCCCGCCGCTGCCGCGCCAGCATGCATCGGCGCACGCGTGCTCCGCCTCTGATGCTGCCTCCCTCGCTGCCTGGGCGCGCGCGGTGGCGCCTGGGACCTGAGCAGGAAGGGCTGCTGCTGGCCGCCTGGCACCCAATGCGCTCCGCTGCTGCCTGCTGGCTGCTCATGAGCCAGTTATGGGTTAAAAAAAGTGCAACAAGGCGTGTCAGGGGCGCTTGGCACCAGCGTGGTGCGGCGGGCGCGCAGGTGCAGTCGGGCGGCGCGCTGCAGGCGACGCCGCACTGCGTGCGCGCGGCCACAGGGACGGCCGCGGCGGGCGTCGCGCGCAACGCGTTTGCCGTCTTCATGCAGCCGCGGTGCGCGGCGCGAGGATCCCCGGCGCATGCGGCCGCCTGCTCGGCTGCGCGCGACGTGCACGGCGCGCCAAACCGCGCCGGGCGGCGCGGCAACGGCGGGCAGCACGGCGACGGCGGTCGGCGTGCCACGGCTGACAGGGCCTGCTGAAAGCCCTGTCCTGACGCTCTCCCGGCGCCCGCAGGTGGGACGAGCCGCTTGATGCGCCGCTGGGCGCCGCGACCGCGCACGTGGGCGTGCCGCGCTGGCGGCCCGGCCTCACCTTTGGCGAGTTTGCCGAGCTGACCGTGCGTGATCACTACCAGCCTGCGGCGCCCGCAGGCTGAGGCCGCAGATAATGGGGCTGTTTGGTTCTTTGTGATGACTGTGCCAAAGCATGTGCATGTTCTGAGGCGAGTGGCCAGCACGGTCAGGGGTACTGTGACGTGCTGTGTCGAAGCACGTGCATCTCCCGAGTCGAGCGTCCTGTGCGCTTAGGAGGACTGTGATGTGCTGTGCAAGGCGAAGCTGGGTGGCAGAGCTGCGCAAAGCCTAGCAGCAATAGCCATGTCCAAACACGCCCCAACTTGCAGCGTGCATGTTTGTCATTCGATGCGCTCACACGCCGCCTCGAGCACCAGTGCCGTATCAACCTGCCGCGTGGTCGCTCAAGCCAGGCGCAAAGCCGGCACGCTGGCGCGCACCGCTGCTGGCGCCTGCCAGTCTGGTCAGGCGACCAGCCTGCGCGGGACGTCCGAGTTTAATGTATCTTTGGACACCTTGGGAGCGGTTTCACAGCCCTTGACCTACACGTGACCTAAGCTCTTCAGCCTCGACAGGGAAGGCTGGTGTCGGGCCTTGCCTGTAGAAGCAGGCTTGGTCCCCAATCAGACGTAGTCTCAGGAGCCTGTGACTATCTGTTACACTCACAGTTACCGTCTGTACGATCTGTGTCCTGTGGCTGGCCTGCTCTGAGGTCCCCGCTCTGGCACCTGCGGGCGCTGGACCGCCATGGCGCGCCGCTATGACAGCAGGACCACCATCTTCAGTCCAGAGGGCAGGCTCTACCAGGTGGAGTATGCGATGGAGGCCATATCCAACGCCGGCGCGGCCATAGGCGTGCTCGCCACAGACGGCGTTGTGCTGGGCGCGGAGAAGCGGATCACCTCAAAGGTGTGCCTGGTGGTGTCTTTTGCTTAGCTCAGGTGCGCGTGCAGACAACAGGAGCGCGTCGCTGACCTCGGCAAGCACCCGCAGCTGCTGGACACAAACGCGGTGGGCGTAAGGCGAGAAAAGATGTACAAACTGGACGAGCACGTGGCGTGCGCGGTGGCGGGCATCACCGGTGCGCACGCTGCTGCGCCTCTGTTGCGCTGTCCTGCCGCACAAGCGCAAAGACGTCTGCTTGCACTGCGTAGAAGCAGCTCTTGGAAGCAGCGCTCTGGCGTGCTGGTGCTCAGTCTGCTTGGAAACACTGCCTCGTTTGTGGCAGCACACAGGCAAGCTCACAGGCAAGCGGATGTGGGAGGCTTGACGCGGTCTGCAGAGCCTGCAGCACCAATAAGAGTGCGCACTGACGGCGCGGCGCCCGGCGGCGCAGCGGACGCCAACATCCTGATCAACCGCTGCCGCCTGGCAGCGCAGCAGTACCGCTTCCAGTACCAGGAGCCCATCCCTGTGGAGCAGCTCGTGCGCGCCGTGTGCGACAGCAAGCAGGGCTACACGCAGTTCGGCGGGCTGCGCCCATTCGGCGTGTCGCTGCTGTACGCGGGCTGGTGCGGCGCCCGCGGCAGGGCGCTTGCTGCGCCCGCAGGGCTTGCGTGTCACTCCTGCTCGGCGTGCTGTGTGTCTGAGTCTGCAACCTAGTATCAAGAAAGTCTTGTACGCATGGTCTGTGCTAACCGCCAAGTCATATGACGCAGGTACTATCCAACAGCGACCAGACATGGCGTCACGCAGGCGCAAGCGCAAGCGGAGACATGCAGTTCCCCTTGAGACTGGACGCACATGCCCTGACGGACGGAGAGCGCGGGGCGCGCGGCAGGGACGAGGAGCGGCAGTTCCAGCTGTACGAGAGCGACCCCAGCGGCAACTACGGCGGCTGGAAGGCCACCGCGATCGGCGCGGGGCACCAGGGCGCGACCAACCTGCTCAAGCAGGACTACAAGGACGACATCAAGCTCGACGCGGCGGTCAAGCTGGTCATCCAGGCACGGCCCCTGTGCAGTGGGCGGGATGATTGCACGGTTGCCTATGACTGCAAGTCCCTCCTGCCGTGCAGCTGTGGCTGCATGCCTGCACCCATCCTTGCAGCTCGCGAGTGGCAGGCAGAGAAAGATTTTTGCTGCCTAGCAGGCAATGTATATCTTGAACCATCAACCTATCTAGCTGGCTGGAGGGCGGCCGGAGGACGGCCACGGCTTGGGAGCCAGACAGGGTGGACCTCACCACACCAGCACCTGGTGCCAGAGAGGCTGCTATCACAGCACGCTGCCGAGCCGCACCTGGCCGGTCATCTTATGGCATGCTTGCGCGGCAGATCCTCAGCAAGACCATGGACAGCACGACGCTGACGCCTGACAAGGTCGAGCTGTCCTCGCTCGCGGTCAACGCGGAGACCGGCCTGGTGCGGGCCCTTTCTGGGCCTCTGGGCTCATCCAAATGTCGACCCGCTGTACATAAAGTGTCTGTTTTTGTTAGTGGTTGCGCTCTTGCGGGGGCGTGCGGCTCAGTGCCTGCGGGGCCGCATGCATGGACAGCCTCTCTGCAACTGCGAGCCGTGCGGCTGTGCAGCTGTGCGCGGGTGGGCAGCGGGCGGCAGTGACGCGGCAGGCCGGCGCTGGGCGCGCAGGTGGAGCACCGCATCTTTGAGGCGGAGGAGCTGAAGCCGCTGCTGGACGCGGTGAACGCCGAGACGCAGAAGGAGAAGGAGAGCGAGGCCTAGCCGCGCGGTTGGGGGGGAGTGGGCTGGGCGTGGGTCGTGCTTCTCTGGATGAGCTGGTTCCTGCAAGCATCTGAACAGGCAGACAGAACCAGGAGTGCCCTGCTCTGGCAAGTCGCAGTGCGCGCCAGCTAAATGTAACGTACCACTCCTGGCTGGCTATCAATAGAGCAGGTTGAGAACACAGTGGGAGGTCAGGCTGGTATGTCATGTGTGCACTTGTCCGGGCTGCAGGAGCTGCTAAGCGACGTCATGTAGGCTCAAGACTCCATGATCGCATATCTGTGATTTTTACGTCAGCCTGTACCCTTCGGCACACCAGAAGGTGAGGGGTGAACCCCGGCGGGAGCCCAGCCGCCTGGCAAGGCTGCTGTCACACTTCTCACGGAGCCGTGGCTACAGTACATGCCATGCTGACATGCACTGCCTGGGATAGGGCGTCTAGCTCAGCTCACCGGCGTGCAAGGGGACCAAATCCATGCATGGATGAGAACGACTGTCACAGTCTGGACGCCTAATCAAGCTAGTTGTGCCTGAATTCAAACAGGCAAGGCAACTGGATATATGTGCAGCAAGAGCTTTAGCGCACGCAGGAAGACATCACCCTCTTGCCAGAGAATTTGCCCCGCTGCTCTATATGCACAACTGCAGAGTCAACTGCCTGGCTCTTGCTCGATGCGGATGCTTGCCGGAGCCATCGCAGTGCTGTGCTTCGCATGCGCAGGCATACGCAGCGTGCGAGCAGCAGATGTCTGCGTTGATCAGGAGCAGCGGCGGCTGATGGAAGCAATACACGCGGCGCGTGCACCTCGCTTGGCAGGGTCCAAGAATATATGTGCTTGCGCTCTGGTCAGGCTTATACTCACGCTGCAACACAGTGCCGCACTGTGAGGAGCAGCGCCGTGCAGGACGCTGAGCGCCAGCAGGAGGAGGACCTGGCGCGGCAGCCCCCCGGCACCTTCACGGACGGCATTGCCATCCGGCCAAACGACTTTCCAACTCAGGCTGTCAAGTACCTGTGGGACTTCTTCCCGCCCAGCTATACCTGCCCGCTGCGCGAGAAGGTTGGCCTCCTGGTGAGCGTCTTTGGCCCCGCTGGCACGCTGCTGGCAGCCTCGCACTGGCCAGCACTTGCGTATGTGGTGTGGTGACCAGCGCTGCGTAACATCCACGTTATTACAAAGAGCACTCAGCCTGTATGTGCAAGCAAAGAAGGTTGAGAGTGCGAGGCACGGCACATACCTGGCTGGCGGTGCTGCCGCTGGCACAGCCGCCACCACTCGCACGTTTGCCAGCGCCTGTGCAACGTCTGGCAACCAGTTGCGCAGCACTCGTGGCGTCCACGTGTCGACACGAGAGGGAACACCCAGAGCGGGGGCTGCAGGGCGGGCTGGGCGACGGAGGGAAGTGGGTCTGCGGCGTGCGCACGCTGCTGCAGCAGAAGCCCTGCGTGGTGTACTCCTTCGGCTCCAACGGCGAGGCCAACTTTGAGCTCAACCTGGTGGCGGCCACGGGGTGCGCCTTGCAGCGTGCTTGGCCGGTGCCAAAGAGGTTTCAGAGCAGCAGCCCTGCAACCTCGCGCTGCCGCGGCGGCCCTGTCAGCCGCTCGGCACTCGCCGTCACCGGCCACACCGGACCAGGCGGGTCAGGCGGGGGAGCTTGCAGCGCGCGCCCGCGCCGCGCCGCGTCGCTGACGGGCGCGCCGCGCCGCCCGGCGCGCAGGTGCGAGATGCATGTGTTTGACCCGACCCTGACGCCCCAGCAGACCCTGTTCATGCGGTCGCTGCCGGGAATCACCTTCCACGAGTACGGCATCGGCGTGTCTGACGGCGAGGCGCGCGGCCCTTGCCGCGTGTGCTGCGCTGTGACTCGCGGTTTCGCAGCCAGCGCTCCCTGGTGGCACCCAGCGCATGCGGCGACTTGGTGCCACAGCTGGGGAGGCGGCGTGCGCCCGCTGCTGGCTGCCGCTGGGCGCAGAGCCCGGGGGGCGCCTGGCCCTGCGTGCCTGCTTGCCCGCTGGTTGGTGCGGTCGTGCTGGCTGCTCTCCGCATGCTCGGCTGCTTTCCACACGCCGGGCTTCAGCACCCCTCAGGGAGGCTTCTCACGGGCAGCGCGCGCAGGTGCCCGTGGTGCCGGGCCACGCGACCATGGGCCGGCACAACAAGGCCAGCCTGGCCGTGCGGCGCCTGACGAGCGTCATGCGCGAGCTGGGCCACGACTGGGTGGACCTGCTCAAGGTGGACGTGGAGGGCGCCGAGTGGGCCGCGCTCGCCGGCCTGCTGGCCGAGGCGCCGCACGCGCCGCTGCCCTTCACGCAGATGCAGGCGCGCCGCGCGGGGCATGCCACCAAGGTCGCTCACATTGTAGAACTGTAGAACCCGCGCGCTGTGCCGGCCCGAGCTCAGCATGGAGCTGCTGCCGCCAGATACAGTGCAAGAACCTTCACCACAAGTAGGTTGCAGCCTGGCTACCACTCAGCCAGCGTCGCAAGCGGCTGCAACAGCACTCCTTTGACAAGAACTTGTGCCAGCGTCATCCATCAGCAACAGCTGATGGATGCTGGTGTCACGCACGCAGGCTGGTGCGCTGCAAAGCCTGAAACAAGTGTTGTGGCCCCGCAAGCATATGAAAGATTGATCCCGGCCACCGCAAGCAGATGTGCGCACCGTGTATGTTGTTGCCTGTGACGGCTGCGGCAGTTGCTGCCAAAACGCGCCGTTGAGCCTAAACTCGAACATAGTGCGCCCCTGCAGCGTAGTGTGGCCTGGCGAGCTGCCCTGGCCGTTCTCTACGTCCACTTTCTGCAGCTCGCTGAATGCTGCAAAAGCGTCTGTGGGGCTCCACGCGTGTGCCGACAAGCTGATGATGCAGACATGGTGCTTGAAGAGCGCCAGTGCCAGCTTCTCGCAGGCGAGCTCATAGGAGTCGGTGCTGACAACCTGAGTGTAAAGGTCCTTAAAGTCCACTCTGGGGAGCTGTGCAAAACCTTCTCCCATCCCATGCGCCTGCCTATGACCCGCGGGGCCCCCTCCCACCCACAGTGCAAGCGCTTGAGCCGCACGTCACATCACGTTCAAGAACATCTTGCGATGGCGCTGTGTGATGCAATCGTCTGCCTCACTAACTGTTGCCAATCAGGCTCGAGCTGAAGCTGTAAGTTTTGAAGCCGTAAGGAAGCCCCTTGCACAGGGCCCTGCAGACAGAGGGTTGGGTGCCATGATGGATCCAGTCGCCAGAAGCGCTGACGGTTGTAATCCATTCATTCAGCGCGCATAGCCTGCTAGGCGGTCCTGCAACATCGCAACCCAAGCCTGCAGCACATGAGCATGTCCAAATTTCAGAGCAAAGCGCACGCCGTTCTCCTGCACAGTCGTATGTCCCATTATCATGTGTCGTCCACAGCACCTTTTTATGCTGATCACAAAGTGACAACATAGGGCTGACACACACAACGCCCTATATCTCTCTGCAATATCAGACCGTCTCGGCGCGCAGCACGTCCTCTGCATCTGCCTGGGCCAACGATTGCAGCTTAGCTACGTCTGCCTCCAGTGCACTGGCATGAGCCTCGTTGCCAGCTGCGTGGTGCAGGCGCGCGCATGCGCCATAGTCCAAGCAGGCCTCCACATACCTGCCGCACGCGTCAGGCAGGATTTGAACCCATCTGTAGCTTGCTCAGTGATATGTATCTGCTCCAGGCGCTCGCTGGAAGGTAATGATGCTCGCAGTGTGACTGCAGTGACCAAATGTAGCGCATGCCCTTGACACCAAACATGCCAGTAAATACAGATTGCAGTTGCCCCTTGCCTGAGGGTGATGTTGAGAGGTTGAGGACAGTCCGTTATACCATGCCTGGCGAAGACGCGCTGCGCCTTGATTATTATACGCGGCGGATGTTGCAAACAGGACACAGCCCGGCGCAGGCCACTTCCACAGGCCGCGCACCGCTTGGCATGCGCGTACGCGCTGCCGCGCCGGAGCAGCGCGCAGAGCAGCATGGCGCGCTTGCCGCCGCCCGGCGACCACGTCTCTGCGGCTGCACCAGCCCAGCCGTCCCCGTCCACGCGCAAGTCTCCCTCCGCTGCGCCGCCCGGCGCTATGCAGGCTTCCAGCCCAGCGTCCTCCACCGTCTGCAAGCGGGGAGCGGCGGGCAGAAGCGGCCCGCGCGCAAGGCCAGCCAGGGTGTGCGCCCATGCTCGTGCACCCGTGGCATCCCCCGCCGCTGCTGCGCCGCGGCCGCTCCCTGCGTGCTCCCGTGCAGCCAGCATGCTTGCGGGCGACTGGAGCTCGCTCTCGACACAGCCACTGGCGCTGCGGGGCGAGGAAGGCTCTGCCTCACGGCCGGCAGCGGCGCGGCCGTAAGCCTGACTCGCCAGGCCAGGCCCTGCCAGGAGCGCGGGCTCGCCGGCGCCGGGCAGCAGCAGCAGCGCGAGCGCGGCGTCGCAGTCCGCGGCCGCGGCCGTGCAGCGCCCCAGGCGGAGCAGGGCCGCCGCGCGGCCCACGTGCGCGGCCATGCGCTCCGCATGGTTCACAGGCAATTCGGGGACCTCGCTGGCAGCCGCGCGCTGCAGCAGGGTCGTGTACGCCTCGGCGGCGCCTGCCATGTCCTGCACCCAGTTGCATGTTTAAGGACCTGGTCAGGACATGTGAAGGATCAAGGCGTGCGCAAGCGTGAGGTTGCACCTGGTGCAATTGTGCAATGTGCCATGCATGGTGCAATGCACCATGCATGGCTCACACAGCACATGCTTCACAGCGAGACGAGCTTCCTTCCCCCACCGAAGTTAACCGGACAGCTGGTCGTGTCCAGGCTGACTTTGCTTAGCTGCCCAGTGTGATGACCCCAGCTTTCATGTAAGCACATAAGTTGTCCTGTGCACAAGCTGTCAGGTGAACCTGCCTGCGCTGGGCAACATGGAGCTCACCTGCGCTGCGAGCCGCGCGTCCGCAAGCTGCACCAGCGCTCCCAAAGCCGGCGGCACCGCGGCGCCGCAGCACTGCACCTCCAGCAAGTCCCTCTGGGTGGCGGCATTGTCGGGTTCCGCCTTCACGGCCTGCCGGCGTGCAGGGCCTCAGGCATGGGCCTGCTGAGGGCTGCATGAGCAAGCATTGTATGCTGTCGCGGAAGCCGCCAGGAAAAAGTCAATGCACACTGCGCGCGGGCAACACAGAGCCGGTGCGAGCCGGAGCTGCCGGTGCATGCAGGCTGCATGCACTGGCAGCTCACTGTCCAACAGCTGGCGCATGTAAGGGCAGCCCTACAAACCCTCCTGGCTCACCTGCCAAGGCATGATCAGGAACTCATCTTAACAGTGCGCATCGCAGGTTTCAAAGCCACAGGCATGCACCGCAGGCAGCACAAAGCTTTGCAGAAACGCCTTGACTCATGAACCCCATGGTCCGTTTTTTTTTCCTCCTCTATAGTGGAGTGGCTGTGCAGCAGCACGCACCTGCTCGTAGTCAGCGACCGCAGCAGGAAGCTCCCCCAAGCGCACGTATGCGCTTGCGCGCCGCGACAGCAGCCGCGCGCGCACGCGGGCTGCACCCCCCTCCTCGCTTGCGCCATCCTGTTCGGGCTGCGGCGCCGCTGCCAGCGCCGCGGTGCAGTCTTCTACGCACGCCCTGCAGGATTCCTGTCGGCTCATTTGCTAACCAAGCACACGCATGGCAAGTGTTGTCCCCATATTGGTTGTTGGTTGGACAGTCCGCAACACGAAGTTTGGATGCATGTCATACTACTACAATGGTGCAGCTTCAGCGGTTGCGCGTCGCATGCACCAACATTATCATGTGTTCTCATCCTGACAGGCAAAGGCGACGCAGTGCTCACTCAGCAGTGCTGCCCATGATGTGCTTTCAAGGACTCCTGGGGCGAGCCTGCAATGGCCGGCCAGAAAGTTTGCAGCTGCACGGTTGGCGAGGCAGGCGGAGAGGATGCCGGGGTCAGCGCATGGCTCTGCGTCACTTCCTGCACGACACACAGGGTGCACTGCCCAGCCGCATTTCAGAGGCTGTGTTGCATGCAGCTGCAGCACAGCCGTGTGAAGGCGTGTTAGGTCCAGATGCAGGCATGCTATCACTCGCCAATGCTGCAAGGTCCTCTGATACTGACAGGGGCCTGCAGCTGGCAGAGTCAGCGCGCCTGTGCCCTGTCTGCCCTCAGTCGGGCAGCCTGCCAGCTCCAGAGCGCGTGTGTAGGCGTTGATGGCAGCAGCGGCGTTGCCCGCGCGCATTAAGGCATCCCCGCGGTCCTTGAGGAACGCTGGGTGGCGGTCCGCCAGGCTGGCGCTGTCGGCCGCTGCAGCCTCATCCTGGCTCGCATGCATACTTTGTTTGGGTGCGCAGGGATTGCAGTCAGGCAGCCAAAATAACCGGAATGGATACGCGCTAGGATCAGACCAAAGATCAGACCAACACAAGCGCACCATCCGGAGGCATGGCAGCAAGCGTCGCCATGCGCATGCACACCATACTCATGACTTGACTCTAGCCACCAGGTCCAGCACAGCGCCGGACACGCCTTTTTGCTCCACTTGTTGCACACGGGGCGCACAGCACCTGCTGCTGGCGCCGATACTCGCGTATCTCGACCTCGCGGCCCGCGCGCGCCGGCAAGTGACGCGTCTGCAGCGCCGTGAACTCGACCGGCACCGGCCGCACGGCTGCGCGCCGCGGCGGCGGCGGCGGCTTGAACGGCGCCTCGCTGCGCGCGGCCACCCGCGCCTCCTCATGCGCTGCCTTGCGGCCTGCACCATGTGGGTCCGTTGCGGCTGGAGCGGCCTCGCAGCCGCCGCCGCGCGCTGCACCGCTGCACTCAACCGTGCGGGCACTCCATGATTTCGGCACCCCGCCGCCATCGTCGTGCACTGCAGCGCGTGCGTCGTCTGAGGCCTCCAGCATGCCCCCGGCCGCGGACGGCCACGCCCCGCGCCCGTAGTATTCGGCGTGGTCCTGCACGCAGTCGATCTGCTGCGGGGCGCCAGCCAGCCCGCCGGTATGCACTGTGCTCGGCGCAGGTGCGCCGTCGGCCGCCTTGACCAGTGGCGGCGGGGTCCGGCTGCCAGGCAGCGCGGTCTGCCAGGCTGCCAGGCGCGCGCGCTCAGCGCCCAGCTCCTCCGCCTTGCGGGCAGCAATGAACTGCCGCTTGCTGTCCTGCACCCGGATGTGCTCGGCAGTGGCATCCCTGCGCAGCCTTTGCTCAGGTGCACTTTTGAAGAGCTTGTTGCGCCCAGAAGGTCTCTACATGTCAGTTGAGGACTGCGCTCTGCGTGGCCTGCAAGACTCTGGCAAGAAGAACATAGCAGTGTTGGCTGCGTTGCACAGGACCTAATCATAAGTTAGTGAGAGGAGCGCCGCACCGTTCGGCCTCGCGCAGGCTGCTCAGGCGCGCGGCGTGGTCGGCGCGTGCCTGGTCGTGCGCGCGCTCAACTGAGGCGCGCCGCCTTGCCGCCACATCTTCCCTGGCGCCCGTCGCCACCAGCCCATCCCACAGCGCGGGCTCCGTCTGCGCGCACAGTATTGACGTGCTGCGGCGTCGCTTGGCAGGCGCCACTGCAAGGATGTCTGGTGTCATTTGCTGTGCGGCACCTTATGCAGACTGAACGTGACGCCCTGGTCCGTGACGGCGGCCACGGTGCGCGCATCGTCGACGTCATGGCGCAGGTCCAGGTGCAGGAGGTAGGGCTGCGCATTGATCTTGAGCAGCGCACTGGTTGCAAACACGTCGGGCCTGCAGCGCGTTATGCCTGGGAGTTGCACACGGATCGTCAAGCCGTCCAACGTCTGCTCCCAGGCGTACTCCGGAGCGACTGGCATTGCACGTGGAGCGTGCAATCGTGCAGCTCTCACTGTAACCGCGACGTTTCCTGCCCTTGCACCTTCCATCAAGAAGTAGGGTTTGGCTGCCTGCTGTGATGGGTGCCAGAGTGGAAAAAAGGGAAGAAAGCCAGGAGCGGAGGGTAGGCCTGGACTCAACCAATCAACATGGGGTGTGCATAGCCTCAGCTCGACTCACACATGTGCGCCTGTCGCGTCGACTCCAACCCTGTTTTATAGAACTTGGCACTCGGACTTCAAACTCTCCCCCAAACCACACAACCCCTGCTAGGAGTCCAGCTGCGGCGCCGGCCTGCAGCAACCCACCCGCCCTCAAGCCACGCCCGCCGGCTCCGCGTCCCGCTGGCGGATGAGGCGGCGGACGCCCTCATAGCCGTCCGCCTCCAGCACGTCTGCCACCTCCAGGCCGCCGCTGTAGATGATGCGGCCGGCCTCCATGATGTGCACTACCTCCGGTACCACAAAGTTGAGGAGCCGCTGCGCGCAGACGCCCTAGGTCAAATCTGGGATGGGCAGGCGCGCCAGCGGTTCACAGGTAGGTCACGCACGGTACACTCCTAGTAGTGCCTTTTAAGTGCAACACACCAGTGGGCACAAGCAGCGTGTAAGCTAACAGAGCAGGACGAATTGCGCTCTCGCTCACCCTTCCAACTCTGCCTTCACTTACACCCATGTAAATACATCAATCCATACATCAAAGAGTGGTGGGCAAGCATGCGTCTGTGATGCGTCTGTGATGGAGTCTGACATGAGCACATCGTGCTCGATATTAGATGATGCGCCTCATGCGATTGCGTAAGGCAGCCAGCAGGCCCCACAGCACCCATGTGCGCGCCTTGTAGTGGGTAACCATCAGCGTCGCCGAGTCGGGGCGCTTCAGGCCATTCACAGCGGACGCAACGTCCCGCAGCGCGTCAATGTCCAGCCCCGAGTCAATCTCATCCAGCACGGCGACATCAGCCTGCGCGCCGCGCGCACCAGCTCAGCCACGCACTTGTTGCGCGGTTGCGCGCAGCAAGCAGCGCCTGCGCGGCACTCAGTAGACGTGCCACCTCACCACCTGCTTGCAGCACAGCTTCAACGCCTCTTGCGCCACGCTCCCAAGCTCTCCAGAGAGCTGTGTCTTCGCGCGGACGCGCTTGGCACTGGCACTGACACCCCGAGGCCGGCGCGGCGAAGGCCGCGCCTCCAGCACGGCGAGCTGCAGGATCTCATTCCGCTTCTTCTCGCCGCCGCTGAAGCCGGTGTTGACGTCGCGCTCCAGGAACTTGTGGTCCATCTTGAGCGCGGCCAGCTTGGGCACCAGCTCGCCGTAGAACTCGAGCGGGTCCAGCTCCGGCTTGCCCAGCGCGCGCCGCCGCGCGTTGGCCGCCAGGCGCAGAAAGTCCACGTTGCTCACGCCGGGCACCTCCACCGGCGACTGGAAGCTGCCGCATGGCAGTCACGTGCGGCTGATCATCCGAGTATTGTTCCATCGGCAAGCTCAGAGCGGGGGCAGTGGGCCTATGCTGTAAAATCCACTGTCAACCCCATGGGCAAGTCTGGGTTGAGCTTGCCCCCTGCATGGGCCCCCGCGGCGCACTGGCCTCCAGGCCGGGCTGGGCCCAACTTGCTTGGCTCTCGCAGCCACGCGCATACCCAGCGGCCAAGGAAGGCTTGGCCATGCGGAGTGCGATACTTGACCATCACACACCCCCAGCGAGCAAGCACTGAGCTGAACCAGCTGGGCTCTTCAGGCAGTGACCCAAAGAGCTGCGGAGCATGCCTCATGAACAGGCCGGCGCGCGCTCGCTCTTCAGGCTCCATGTCCAACAGGTCTTTGCCCTTGTACATAGCTGCGCGGGCCCATGACGTGGTGTCACGGGCAGAAACAGCACTCATATAGTGGCACAAAGACGGCGTCTTCAAGCCTGACACGGCGACGCTCCTGGCAAGGGAGGCACACCAGCAAGGGGGCGCTCCGCTGGCTCTGAGGCAGCAGGCTATTCCAACAGCCATACGACACGCAAACAACGCTGCACTTCAACTCCGAAAGCAGAAGAGCTGCGCACGCCTGTGCCGGCTGTGACTGTGTAGTCAGGATGTCCTACCAAACACTTCGATAGAGTCGACTTTCCGGAGCCGTTCGTGCCCATGATGGCATGTGTCTGCGCGCGCAAGCTCCGCCTTGTCATTGACTCACGGCAGCTGCGCAGTTGCCTCACGGCAAAGTCATTGCCCTTGCTTGACTGCAGGTACCTGCTCCTGCATACCTGAGCAGAAGCTTGGAACGGGCTTGCTCCGTAGCAAGACGCAGCGCCTGTGGGCAACTACATGCAGGTGGCAGCGTGCGCGCCTCCCCCTCGCGCACGGTGAGGTCGACGCCCTGCAGGATTTCCTGGCCGGTGGCCGCCACCGTCGCGCGCAGGCCCTTCACCTCCAGCAGCACCGCGCTCGCCGCGCACCGCAGGCTGCCACGTCTCCGTAGCGGCAGACAACTGCACCTGTGCCCGTGCCCAAGCGCATTGGCAGCCAGACTCGGGCGCTCTGGGCATGCATCAAGCGTGCAAGGCGCTGCGGCACCTCTGTGAGCAGGGACTCCTGCACGGCCACGCCCTCTCTGCCAAGAGTGTGCTCCGCTGCAATGCACCGGCGCCCATGCCGGCCTTCATGTGAAGTCGAGCGCACTAGAAGGCGGTCTGCCCTTTTTGGCTAACAATAGATAATAGGCACTGGAGTTGTGACTGCTGCTGTAGTTGAGCGATCTTCTAGCTCCAGGAAAAGCTGGTTATACCGAACACAGCAAGATCCTTGAAGCCAGGCTTGGCCGCCTTCTTCATTTCCTTCCCTGCAATCCAAAGAACTATCGGTTAAAAAATCAGCAAGAGCATGTCAAGGGGATTTACATCATGTCGTCCTGCGACTCATCAGCATGCCAATGACTGAAAAAGAGCAGCTCAAGGCGCACACAGCCGTTGCCTCTTCGCACGTTCCCTGTCTGCCTCGGCGCCCCTGTCACTGCCTCCGTTTTGGCCGCTCGCCCTCACAGCAACCTGACCAGCCGCAATCTCAGTCCCGGCCTCCTCAGCAGCGTCTCCAGCCCCAGTCGCTGCAGCTCCAGCGCTGTCAGCAGCAGAGGCCGCTGCGCGCGCGTCCTCGCCGCTGCCAGGCCCCCCGGACGCCTCCTTGTCAGACTCTGCGGCAGACGCTTCACTGCCGCTCGCAGACCCGCTCAGCTCCGCGCCGTCCGACCCCTCATCCTCCGCATGCAGCGCCGCCAGCTCGCGCAGTGCCTCGCGCTTCATGCCCCGCAGCAGGCCCTGCTCCGCGGCGCGCACGTGCGCCGCCAGCGCCGCGCGCCGCTGGCGCAGCGGGCAGGCTGCCGCCGCGCGCTCGGCTGTCGCGTCGCCATCGCGGGCTGCCGCAGGTGCGTAGCGCGCCGCGCAGGCGTCGGCCAGGCGCAGCAGGGCGGTCAGCGCGAGGGCAGTGCGGTCGCAGGGGTCGTCCCCCTGGTCAGAGGTGACCAGGTCGCGGGGCAACGGCAGTGCGGCAAAGTCCTCCTCGGCCGCCAGCAGCGTCTGCGCGCGACAGGATGCTCTCGCTAGCTCACCACACCCATGGCGCAAGGCGATGAGAACATCCCTGGGAGCAGTCATGCAAGCTCGCACCCCTGCAGCCTGACCTTGCTGGCTGGAGACTGGAGTGGAGCTCCCATGGCCGCAGCGATTTCCCCGAAACCATGCCAGAGGTCACAGCACCCACGCCCAAAAGACCCGACGGCAGCCTTGCCGGGGGGCCCGGCTGGGCACGCGGGGCGGCCCCACCTGCGCCGCGCCGAGCAGGGCGCCCGGCAGCGGCTCGCCCGCCGTCACCCACACCGCGTCGGGCCCGGCGCCGGCCGCGCGGTCGCACGCCAGGCGCTCGCCCCGCAGCCGCGCCAGCTTCCGCGCCCGGCAGGCGGCATAGTCCACGGTCCCGTCCGCGTCGCCGGCGGCGCGTGCGCCGTGCGACGCGGCGGCCGCGGCGCAGCAGGCGTCCAGCGCCGCGCACGACACGGCCGCGCGGTTGTGCGGGTTGGGCGCGGGCAGCTGCTCGATGAAGCCTGCACAGGTGGCGCCGCGGGGGATGGCAGTCGGCACGGCACTGAGGCCGCGCGACAGCCTCTGTTTCGCCGGACGTGCACTTGCACGAGCTTGCTGGTCAGCGGGATAAGAAGAAACAAGCGCAGCAAGTCAGTCGGCGCGCTTGCGAAGGCGCGAGCGGCACTTGTACCTGTGCACAGCGCACACACATGAGCACTCTGGGCCTAGCGTGCCATAGGTTTGCAGCAGCCGCGCATCGCTGAGGTCGCCGTACGAGATGAGGACCTGCTCCCCCGCGGCTATGTCCCGCTCTGGACACCAACAACATATTGATGAGTAGTGCTCATCTGGAAGCTGGTATACTGAGGCCGCGGCCTGAGACCTGTTCTCGCTCTTTGCTGATCAACGCCACGGTGAGCAGCAAGCACACATGCCTTGCTTGCATGTCGGCAAGCTTCCCTGCATGCTGAATCACCACAAGTCAAAGAATGGCGTGGCAGGGTGGCCTACCCGCAGCCATGCTGAAGAACCCAGTCAGTGTCACATCTGTCCCATCACGACATACGGTCGCCGCCTCGTGCGACTGCTGCAGGGAGCTGTTGCGCTGCTGGGCAACCCGCGTATGATTCAGCATGTCCAGCCCTGGCAGCATGTACAGCTCCTCGCCTGCCGCAGCATCGCACCACAGTGAAGCAGATCATCATGATGGGACTTGGTCTTCAATTTACAAACTTTCAGCCTGGGTACGTTTTGGGGCAGGACCCTGCACATCCCTGGGTAGGCTCAGCATGCTCCACCTGCACGCTAAGGTTACCCCCGGCCTGTATGTTGCGCCGCAGCGGCAAGAGCAGAGCACTGCCCTCGCATGCAGGCATGGGGGGCGCACCCTCCACCTGCTTGCCCGTGAGCCAGTTCTCTGCGCGCGTGTGGAAGCTGCGCGACTGCACCATGCCCGCTGCAAACACGAACGCGCCATAGCTGCGCGAGCGCTCGTCCGCGCCCCACAGCGCCGGACGCGCCTCCAGCGCCGGGCGTGCCTCCGCCTCGAAGAGGCCCCGGGTGCCGCCCTCTGTGCAGTCCTCGATCTCGGTGCCTGCGAGCACCGTGCCGTCTTTGCAGCAGCGACCGCATGGAGCTGCTCGTGTTGCAGTTACACTTGTGTGTGATACAGGGAGATTGCATGAAAATTGTCTGCGCTTTACACCGCAGTTCATGCGCACGTCCAAAGCGTTCGCCAATGTCAACATGATGGCCGAGAACGCATGCATGTCAGACGGGCGATGAGCAGAAAATCAAACTGGGCAGCAGTCTTACAGGCAGAATGCCAAGGAGTGAAGTGACCATACAGCATGTTGAGAATGTTGGCACCTGTCAGCTCAGCCTTCTCGTCCCCCTCCCAGCCAAGCGTGCAGTTGTGACTTGCAGGCAGCGTGGCCAGGTAGGGCGCGTACGAACTGTCGCGCCCCTGCTTGCAGCACCATACTGTCTTGCCCTGTTCAAGCTCGTTATGAACAGCAAACGTTGCGCAAGGATGCCAGGCTTCTCACCTTGGCGAGCTCGTGCATAAGCAGGAGAACGGTCGCAACAAACGGTCGCAGTGCAGGCTCACGTCCTGTCAGATACTCCTCGCACTCGCTGCGGTCCTGCAGCGCTGCTCGACCAGAGGTCAAGATTATTGACCATAGCTCGGCCTCCCTGCAGACTACATCCCTGCAGACTACATCGAAGGTAGGCACCAGGTCCGTGCTAAACACACTTTACACGAACAGCTCAGAGACCAACGGGGCACAGAGTTGAGCTTCTGGAAGCGTGAGCACGCGACAACAGTACCACCGTGCCTGCTGCGCGAGCGTAGGAGTGTGCAGGCAGAGGCGCATTGGCACAACTGCCAGCTGCTCCCCGTCTTGGATGGCTTGAGTGACTACAACGCCGCGTTCTCCGTCGCCCAGGTCTGCCATGAGGTCCAGGTGCGGGTGCACGTAGCCGCCACCGGCTGTGAGCCACTGCACAAGCGCCTCCTTTGCCATGCTACTGGTTTTGCAAGCCGAGTTCGGAATTCAAGGTCCTCGGGAAGTCAGTGCTGTGCAGTCTGGCTGACTGGGTGGCTCCCAATACCAAGCCCCCATCAGGGTCTGAAGACATTGATGGTGTGCCAATATTGGTGTGCTGGGGGACCGGTAGGTGTGCTGGCACCAGTGGATATCCTATCGGCCTGCAACGCAAAAGTGGCAGACACACGGTGGTTGAAACTGCTGTAGAGTCACTGGCTTTGAGCACACTGTGACCGTCTCAACCAGAAGTAAAACGCGCCTGTTCGGCCTCCTCTGGGGCTGCAGCCCCCCAGTGTGTCCAGCAGGCAGCCAGGCCATGGAGGAGGTTGCTGCAGGGACGAGGGATCACTGCATGGACACCTTCAGCAATGCACCAAGCTGCCAGCAGGACCGCACTTTGGTGCGTACAACTCTGTAGTACATACCAGCTGTGAGAAGCAGTTCAACAGCCGTGATTTGCGCCCAATGCGATCTTCACCTTGCATCTTGCAAAATACTTCGCCGCCTTGGTCACCACCATCCCTGTGGGAAGCAGGAGGATGCAAAGGACGCGCGGGGGTACGTGCACGTGCGAGTCCAGGCCGCCTGCGGCCAGCTCGCCGTCGCGCTGCCCGCCAGGGCTTCGCCCGCTGGCGCAACCGCGCAGCGCTCTGCCCTGCCAGCACTGGAGGCCGGCGCCTTGGCAGCCCCTGCCTTCCAGACGGCTGACGCTTGGGACCGGGACAGCAGCGGGTGCTGGGAGGCTGCCTGCAGCGAAGACAGCACGACGGACAGCCTGGAAGCGCTGGTGGCCCAGCTGGTGGGGCCTCCCACGCATGGTACCACGTAGACCTTTGTTCAGTGCATGTGGCAGGCTCGTATGCCACCCAGTGCTGCTGCCCCGTGCTCTTGGACAGCCCTGGAGCCTGGGCCTGTGCGTCAAGCTGAACGGCCGCTCGTACAAGTTTGCGGGCTCTGTTGCGTCGACGCTCACCAGGCTGAGCACGCCTTGCCAGCCTCCAGCACTAGCACATGGCATACAGCAAAGCTGGCACAGTTGTCTCTCATGCGCCGGGCGCTTGACAGGCGGACCCGCCGGCATGCGCGAGCGGGCTGGCTGCGCTGGCCGCCCACCCCTATGCGGCAGCAGACCTGCCTGCCTCGACGGCCTGGCCCGCATTCTGCGCCGCCCTGCCGACCGCGCTCGGCCGGCCCGAGCCCGGCGCGGCGGCCGCCGCCGTCGCGCTGGCCGCCGGCGCGCTCCAGGAGGCGCGCAAGCCCAACATACGCTGCGGGTAATCCGCATGCATTTGGGCTGGTCAGCAAGCGTGGCTTATCATGTGCACGGTGGCAATGCAGCAGAACAAGACCAGCTGTTTGACATGATAAAGCAGTTAAACACGGTGTTCGTTGGATGAGGGCATGCCCTGCACTTACTGGCCGAGCCAACCCCTTGCTCTACCCATAGGTGCGAGGTGTCAAAGCTGGACCTGAAAGCTGCGTTCCTTGTGCACCATGTGCACTACCCTGCGTGCACGCTTGCGAGCAGCTGGGAGGGCGCGAGGCTCCTGACAGGGCGCGCCGCGCGCAGGCGCGCTCGGCAGGCGCCGCGTCGCCGCTCAGCGACCTCTTCATAGCCCTCGCGGACTTCCTATCCGGCGCGGCAGCGGCCAGCAGCAGCAGCGCCCATGCCTGCCTCAGCGCAGCTCAGCCGCTGGCCATGGCAGCTTGGGCGCCGCCGGCCGCCGCGGAGGGCGGGCACCCAGCCCGCCTCGACCATGAGCATGGCACACACCCTGGTCGGGGCACCTGCCGTGACCCTGCGCCCCAGCTGGGCGTGCAGCCGGGCGACGGCGCATGCCCTGCCGTGTACCCCAGCCTCGCGGTGGCGCACGCGGCGCGCCTGGCGGCCGCCGCGGCCGCCGCGCTGCCGCGCTGCTGGGCCACGCTGCGGGAGCCGGCGCTGCGGCGGCTGGCGCGCGGCGCCGGGCTGCTGCTAGCGCCGGGGCCCGGGGCCGCGGCGGGCGCGGCGCCGCCTGCGGCGACGGCCGCGTGGCCGCCGCAAGGCGCGCAGCCGCGCTGCACCCATCACCCTGCGTTGCAAGCCCCACTGTGCGCTCGCATGCGCTGGCGGAGCTGTGTGCACGGTCCTGTGTGCGTCGAACTTAGCGCATGAGGGTGCGCACCTGCTGTGAAGCCCGCTGGTATTCTTGTGCCTTTCAGCCCAAGATGGGCCAAGCTAGCATGCTTCTGGACGCCGACAGGCGCGGCGAGCCCGCTAGAGTGGCTCTGCGCGGCGGGCGGCGCGCGCGGGGTCGCCGAGTGGCTGCATGCGTGGGCGGCCCCCGCCACCGGCGCACGGGTGTGCACCACGTATAGCCGACCCCAGCTGCTGCATTAAATTTAACCATTAATCTGTGTTATGGTATCTTATCACGCATTGCGGCAGGCTGCATGTGCATCCATTCCAAGCCTGTCTCTGATGCATACGGAGCCAGGCGGCCATACGCTCGGGCGCCTCACAGCCTGCCAGCCGCCTGAGGACCTGCCGAGGCGAGCGCAACAGGCTGTCGGGGCATGCCAGTGTGTGCACAAGCAGGTTGATGCAGCGTCCTGCCCTCGCTCGACGCTTCCCGCAGGGTGCTGGAGAGCGGTGCATGGTAAGCTTTGCATCCGCCTCAGCAAGGCCACTGCACCTGGCAGGTGCTGGCGCAAGGCCTGGCGGAGGCGGGCGCGTTGGGGCAGCTGCTGGCCGTGTGCCGCGCCGTCGCGGAAGGCGCCCGCTGGCGCGCCCTCCCCGGGGCCCCGCCCGTGCAGCGCTCTTGGAGACCGCAGCCTGTGCCACACAGGCGGGCCGCCCAGGAGCCACCCAACCTTGCTGCTGACACTCGGGGCTTACCGGAGGGCAAGCTTGCGCCTGACCCATCCGTGCGACAGCATCCAGACAGCGTGCAGCCTTCACCTCGAGCACACGCACATGTGGGGCCGCTTGGGCTGCAGAGCCTTCCGGCGCGCGCAGGCCGCGCATGAGCGCGGCGGCGGAGGAGGCTGCGCTTGCGGTCGTCGGGGAGGTGCTTGCATCACACTCTGGCAGGCGGCTGTTCCCCATTGCCGGCTGCCAGGTGTGCACTGCGCTCCCGCTGCAGCAGCAGACAGTGCGCGAAAAGTCGCGTGTGCAAAACGCGCCCCTTGTTGTGACAGCAAAAGTGATGTCCCTGCCGTACATCCCGGCTCTTCTGCCAGCATCTGCAGCCCAAGGCCAGCACCGTCTGCCCCCGGCAGCCTCAGGGGCCAGGTCCCCGTGCATGCCAGACGCTTACCTGTGCATTCGCGTTCCCTGTGCATGCCAGACGCGAAAGTCGTTGGCTGCCACGCAGGGCGAGCAGGTGTCACTGCCGGAAGCTGCTGGATGGCTGGTGGAGATCGCCCTGCAGCCGCTGACGCAGCTCACTCAGCCGCCCAGTCCAGCAGCATGCCCCGCTCAGTCGAGCCCGGCCCTTGGCATGCCGACGGCGGCCCTGGCCGCCCTGCAAGCTATCCAGGGTCTGGCCGCTGCACTGACGGGCCCGGGGCCGCCCGCGCTGGACGCCGGGGTGGCGCGGCCACTCGCCGCGGGGCTGCGCGCGCTCCTGGAGCGGCCGGCGGGCGTGGAGGCGCTAGCATCCACCATGGCTGGCGTGCACAGGTGGTTCTCATCTGCCCGGCTCTGCACAAAAGAAAAGCCAATGTAGTGGCATGACTGCACCGCTGCTTTAGAAGTATTTGCATGCATGGCGGAGCTGCACATCGGCTGGGGACACCTGCGGCCACTGCTCGCTGCATTGCCACTCTTGAGCTTTGGTTGGGCCACATAAAGCAACTGTTCGACCCGGCAGAGTGCACCAGAAGCCTCATCCTCAATGCCCACTGCCTAACGCGCGCCCGGGCGCGCGACGCAGGGGCATGGCCGCACTGCTGCGCACGCTCACGGCGGCCCCTGCTGGCCGCCGGCTGCTGCTGCCGGCGCTGCCCGCGACCCGCGCGGCAGCCGCGCTCACAACGCAGGAGAGCGGCCAAGCGCCTCGCCAGGGCAACGCGCCCCAGCCAGAGGCTGAGCACGCCCGCGACGTGCTGCACGCCATGGTGGCGCTGCTGCGCCGGCTCGCCGAGGGCGGCCCGCGGCATGCGCCGCCGGAGGCCGTCGGGGACTACGCGGCATCTGTCTGCGCTCTGCTCCGCTGCCCCGCATGTGCGCCCGCCCTGGCCATGCTGCAGCAGTGTCATGCGCCTCAGGCTGGGCAGGCCACAGCTGCCCAGCTACAGCGTCTGGGTGGAAGCTGCTGGCAAGCAGCGCGGCAGACGGACCTATGGCGCACCAGGGCGTCCGCGCAGCGCGTGCGCCTGCGCGCGATGCTCCACGCGCAGCGCGCAAGGCGTGACTCAGGTCTGGCGTGCAGCGGGCGGTGATGAGCTGCCGCCCGTCGCCGGCAGGTGTACCGCACATGGCGGCAGCGGGCGCGCCAGCGCTCCTCGTGGGCTCTTCCGCGACAGCGCTCACTGCAGTGCTGCCCCATGGCGACTCCGCTTACGGGCAGCCGCCGCCGTATGCGCAGCCAGGCTGCAGCGCGGACGGTGACGCCGGCTCGCCTGCGGGCGCCTCTGTCGACCCCGGGCAGCTGATGCGTGCCTGCTTAAGCGCATGCGCCGCCACGCCGCTCGGCATGCTGGCTCTCTGGCGCGCCGGCCTGCCGGTCCCCGACCTGGCTGGTGCCGCGGTTGCCGAGGGTATGTCCGCCTGGTGCGACCCTGCCGACGCCGCACATGCTCCGCTGCCGCCCGACGCGCCGCCTGCGCGCTCGGGCGGAGGACGCCCGAGCGCCCGCGCGCGCCCCGGACCGGGCCTGGCCGCGCGCGAGGGCCCTGCGCCGCCTGCCGCCGGCTGCGATGCGATGCTGCAAGCGCTGCTGGCCGGCCTGGGGGCGTGTCCCGGCCCTGGCGTCGCCCCCGGCAGCCCCGGCGACCCTGACCCGGGGCCGGGCGGCGCCGTGGCCGCGCTGGAGCGCGCGCACGCCGCAGAGGCACTGCTCGCGGAGGAGCTGCCGGCCGTCCTCGGCGCGTTCCGCTCCGCGGGCCTGAGCGCGGGCGCGGCGGCTGCGGCATGGCTGGCGCGCCGGGGCGGGCAGCAGCCGCGCGGCGCGCTCGCCGCGCTGCGCGCGGCCGGGGCCGAGGTGCGGGCGGCCGCGGCGCGCGGCGGCCTGGCCAACTGGGCTGCGCGCTGGGTCGTCGGGGGGCCTGCTGCACAGGCATGACGAGCCTGCTGCCGCATCACCAGCGGTTCGTCTCACCTCCCTGCTGCGCTGCGTCTCATAAATTAGGCGGTCTGCAGCCTGCAGGCAGGCCTGAAGTATAATCTCCTAGCAATGCACGTGACTCGCATGTTGTTACAGGGCCGGGGCTCGAGCAAGCGCGCGTTCTGCCGGTTCCGAAGCTGTTCCATGAGCGCGCCTCGCAACAAGGCTGCTGCAGACGCAGGGCGGGGAGACCAGAGGCGCGCGGAAAGCACCCCGAAGCTGCTACAAGCGCGACTCGACCAGGCGCTGCAAACCCTCCGCTAGACGCCGCACCTGCAAAACAGGTGCCGCGAGCCGTGATCACCGCCGGCAGGCCCGGCTGCGCGGCCCCGCCGCCCCTCCCCCGGCGGAGGCCGCCGCGCGGTGCCGGGCCTGGGCCGCCCGGCGCCTCATGCTGGCCGCGCAGGCGCGCGCGGCGCGCGCGCGCGCGCGCGCGCGCGGGGGGCGGGGGCGGGCGCGCCCGCGCCCGCGCCCGCGGGGGGCCGGGCGGGCGGGCGGCGCCGCCCCCCCCCGGCCCCCGGGCGCGCGCGCGCGCGCGCGCGCCGCGCTACTCGTGCGCCTCGACCCAGTCGGGGTTGGGCCGCAGGATGACCGTGCCCTCCAGCACGCCCGACAGCGGCAGGAACCTCTGGCTCGCCAGCTCGGCGCGCTCGCCGACGCTGAGCAGCACCGGCGTCGTGTGCGTCTGGAAGCCGGTGATGGCCTTGGGCCGCCCGGCCTGCGCGACGACGTCCAGCGCCTGGCCCACGCGCACCGGCACCGGCAGCAGCGCGCCGGCCTCGTCCACGGTCATGAGCATGCGCGGGCGCATGGCCGCCGCCAGGAAGAGGAGCGCGGCCGGGTGCCGCCCGCCGATGGTCGCCCTCAGGTCCAGCGCGCAGTGCAGCACCGCCAGGATGCCCGCCACCGCCACGCCTGCGCCCGCCGGCCCGCGGCGCGTGGGCGGCGGCCGACGCGGGCGTGTCCACGAGGACGCCGCGGCCAGGCGCGCGCGCGCGCGCGCAGGCCGCCAGAGCAGGGACAAGCGCGAGGCGAGCAAGGGGGCCGGGCGCGAGGGCGGCGGCGCGCGGCCGCGGGCGCGCACCGGAGGCGAGCTGGCCGTCGGTGTGGTAGGGCGCGAGGCCGAGCAGGCCCTTGCCCATGTGCACCAGGCCCTGCGCCACGCGCACCAGCAGCAGCAGCGTGGGCTCCTTCGCGTAGTAGCCGCTCAGCCCGCGCAGCATGCCCGCCAGCCGCGCGTTGTTGGTGCCCGCGCCGATGATGCCTGCGCGCCGCGCCCGGCGCGCGAGCTTGCTCGCAGCCTCTGCGAGGCGCGTCGAGGTCGCTAACATGAGATCATTGTGTCTTTTTTTCATTCACACGCGAGCGGCGCCAGAGGACACTGCAGTTGGCCGATCGGCTTTCGACCGTCATTCAGCCAGGCGCCGCTGAGCGAGCGCCGCACCGCACCGGGGCGCCGCCGCTTGCGCCCGCGCGCGGAGCAGCGCCATGCGGGGCCAGGCAGGGTAGGTGAGGTTAGCGCGCACCCAGGGACAGCACGGCGTTCTGCGCGACCTCCGCGTCTGCGTCGTGCGACAGGCGGCTCAGCGCGTCCATGGCCGACATGGCCGGGTTGCTGACGTTCAGCAGCGCGACCGCCAGCGGCACCGCCCGCCTGCGCGCCGGGCGGCACCCATGTCGGCGCGCCCTGTGCACCAGGCCCGCGGCGAGGCGGGACCAGACATGAGCAGCCGCATGGCTGGGGCAAGGCTTGCTACTCATGGAGGGCTTGCACCGCATCCACACAGGCGCACCCTGATGCGCCAGGTCGGCCCAAGCATGGGCTGATTCCTGCATGCATGATACAGAGAACGATCAAACGCGCACACGAACTGCTCGCTGTGTAACCACATCACACCGCCGCGGCTGCGGCCCGAGCATCCAACACAAGAGCCGCACAATGCGCGCTGCTGACCACGCGCGCTCTTGCTTTCCGTGAGGCGCTTGCAATGCGCTGCATGCCACAGCGCGGGGGCGCCCCCTCGCTCGCCCCTGCTACAGGAAAACATGGTTCGCCCTGGCGAGTGCGCGGAGCTTACAGGGTAATAGGACATGGGTCAATAGCCCTAATCCTGAACCCATGGGGCTGGGCGGGCCGGACCGCGCCGCTGGCTCGCCGTACTGCAGCAGGTGCTCCAGCGCGCGGTGCGCCATGGCCGCGCCCAGGTCCTCCGCCATGGCCACCAGCGCGATGCCCAGCACCGCCGGGCCCTGGTGCGCCACCTGGCGCCCCCCGCAACACGCCGTCCTGACCCTACCAGCCGGCGCTCAACCCTATCAGCCGGCGCATGCGCAGGGCGACGCAGACACGAAGCCGCACGCCGAGCGCCTTCACATCAACCGCGACCCGGCCTGCAATGCTGCATGCGCGCCGCGCGCCTGCCGAAACAACCCGGCTGGCCCATGGCAGGCCTCAAGAGGCTGCACTGATGGCGTTGGGTGGGGATGCAGAGACGCGGGGTCTGTGAAAGGGTCCGCGGAGCAAGGGCCTGACACGCCCGCAGCAACACAGCGCTTCAGAGGGCCGGACCCGGCACACGGGGCCGCAGGTCGCAGCAGCTTCCAGGCGGTCGCAGCACCTCAGCATGCCGAAAAGGGAGCGCTTCTGGGGCAGGTCTGGCCCTGGGAAGAATGGGGGAAGGAAAAGAGGGCTAGGGGAGGCACCCTTCCAAGCGGTTGCATCGCCCACCTCGGCAAGCTGCAAGGCAACGCTTCTGGGGCAGGTCTGGCCCCTGGAAGGGTTGTGGGGAGGGGAGGTGGTGGGGGGAGGGTTGGCACCTTCCAGGCGGACGCTCTGTCCACCTCGGGGTGCTGCAAGGGAGCGCTCCTGGGGCAGGTCTGGCCCCGGGGAAGGTTGTAGGGAGGGGAGGGGGTTTGGGGGAGGGTTGGCACCTTCCAGGCGGACGCCTCATCCACCTCGGTGTGCTCGCCGCACAGCGCGAGCAGGCGCTGCACCTTGAGCACGTCGCCGGTGCCCGCGTACGCCACCGTCTCCAGCACCACGCCCGCGTACGCGCTGATGCGCTCCGACAGCGTCCGCGAGACCTGCGCGCCGCGCCGCGCGTGCGCGCCATGACCGCCACGCCGCGCCGGCCTTAAGTCACGCCGCGTGCCGGGCCACGCAGCCTGCAGCCTGCAGCCTAAGTGCCCCAGCGCGCTGAGATCTGATCAATGTCAGACGCCAGAGCGCCCGGCCCTCTCACGCACGACGCTGCGTCCCACCTCACAGTTCGCCGCGCACAGGACGCTGCGCACAGGTCCTCGGGCACGGCCAGCCATGCAAGTGCGTGCTCACCGGCATCACCTGGGCGCAGAAAGGACGGCAGCTCTTGAAGCAGACGACACGTTTGTGCTCGGCACTCTAACATTGTGCTCGGCACTCTGAACGCGCACTGTGGCCAGGAGCAGGCTCCCCGGCAGGGCCGCGCCTCCAGCGTGGCCTCCACGGCGTCCTGGCGGCCCAGGTAGAGCAGCGCGAGGCCGAGCACCATCAGCCGCGCCCAGGGCTCGCCCAGCTCCGGCTCGCCCCGCGTCATGCACGCCTGCAGGCGCGCCCCCGGCCTCAGCACACAGGCCGCCTCTGAGCAGCCGCCCTCCGCCCAGGCACTTCCCAGGACAGGGCCCAAGAGCAGCAGGCCAGCCTAAGCCCCGCGTCATGCACGCCTGCAGAGGCGCGCCTCCGGCCTCGGCCCCCGGCCACAGCGGCATCCTTTGGGCAGCCGCCCTCCGCCCAGGCGCCTCCCGGGACAGGGCCCAGCAGGCAGCAAGCCAGCATGCGCCACCTGGCATTGTCTCACTCAAGCTTTACACCTCCGACGCCTGGCAGCTGGAGGGGCCGGGGTGGCAGGGGCCTGCCTCCTAACCTGTGCCGCAGGCAACCCCTAGCCCCTAGACGCGCCCGCACGCGCCTGCAGGATGGCCTCCGCGCTCGCCGCATGGCAGTCGCCCACGAACACGAGGCCAAGGCTGAGCGCCGCGAAGCCCGCGACCTCCATGGACACGTCCGCGTCGGTCAGCAGCGGCGTCAGCAGCTCCGCGACCTCCTCCTTCCGCGTGCCTGCCGCCGCCGGGCGCGGGCGCTGACGGCAGCTGCGCAGCCTGTCTCAGCGCACGCAGCTGCGCGCCAGAGGGCTGCGGGCAGGGCCAGTAATGGCGCTGTGCTCCCTTCTGTGATTAAATATGTGTCAGCGCGAGCCCCAGAGTCCTCTGTCCAGCGCGGGCGGGCGGCCCGCGGCCCTGCCCGTGTGCAGGCCTGGCGGGGGTAGGGAGGGGGGGGGGGGGGGGGGGGGGCCCCCGGCGT
>JAABUJ010000390.1_pt1 | contig 89237 bp, 101 predicted proteins | sample 5559131 | NCBI WGS metagenome assembly JAABUJ01 (sample SAMN10711875, study PRJNA513366) | rock metagenome | isolation source: Antarctica rocks | place: Antarctica: Victoria Land, Mt New Zealand nord | collected 2016-01-07 | reverse complement strand
GCTGCGCCTGCGAGGTGGACGCCGTCGGCATGGGCGCGAGCAGCAGCGAGTTACGCACGCCGTGCGCGCCGATGTCGGCGCGCAGGCGGTCCCAGTCCCAGCGCTTGCTGGGCGCGGGCGCGCCCCACATGTCGTGCTGCAGCACCCCCTTGCTGACCGGCGAGCCCACGTACGTCTCGTACGGGCCTGCCGCGCACGCCCATCTCAGTAACCTGGGAGACAATCATGCTGCTGGGGACATGCTGCACGGGCCTGCGCCTTTCTTGCTGGGGGAAGCAGTGGTGGAGGTAGGGCTGCAAAGAGAACTTGTATGTCCAAGTTCCTGCTGACGTCACTGACGACTCTCCTGATCCTGGCACATGCTGGGCCCTCAGCTTCTTCTAAACAGGCCGGGCAAGCCCGCTCGCGCGCTGGGCATGGGCCCTGCCCTCTCACATCACTCTTGCGCCTCTTCAGCTGCATGTCCGCACCGTCGGCCTTGGCCAGCTCGCAGGAGGTCTCCAGCGCAGCAAAGTAGATCGCCTCGAAGATCTCCTTGTTCAGCTGCTTGGCCTCCGGGCTGTCGAAGGGCATGCCCAGCAGGATGAACGCGTCCGCGAGGCCCTGCGCGCGCAACCCCGGCGCGTCATCTATCAAGCCCTGGGTTGAGTACATAATCACGGGCTGCCCAGTAGCATGACACGAGGCAGCGGCGGGGCCCTTGTTGCGCACTTCCCATACAGCGCCCCCCCATTGGCTCATGGGTGGAGCATAGGCAGGCTTGAGGTGAGGGCACGTTAGACGATCTGCCAGCAGATCTGCCAGCAGAGTAACAATGGAACGCCAAGCATGTGCCAGCGTGCATCAAGGTGTGCATGCACGGCCAGCCATCGGGCCGAAGCGCAAATTATGGCGCTACGGCGGCGTCTGGCCGTGCAGAGGAGGAGGGCGAGGCGGCTGCGGCGCGGCGCGCGCCTGCACGCCGATGCCGATGGGCCGGTTGCGCGTGTTGGAGCGGCGCGCGGTCTCGACCGGGTAGTAGTTGATGTCGATGATCTTGTTCAGGTTGCGCGTCACGACGTGCGTCACGTCGCGCAGCTTGTCAAACTCGAAGTACCTGCGCGCGCGCTGCGTTGCATGCGCGCCGCCCTATCCATGCACGCAGCGGCTCATTGACTGAGACGCTCACGCTGCAATCTGTTGACACTAACTGCATTGTGACTTCATGGATCGCTGGCCTTGTTCGGCCCTGCACGTGAGTCCATATGCATAGCTGTTCCATAAAATGTGGGCGAGGTGATCACCGCCCATGCTTGCGCACGACCATGCGGTGCACCGCTGAGCAAGACACTCCGCCTCGCCAGGCCGACGCGCGCACCGGTCCTTGGCGTTGAGCGAGCCGACGAGCTTCATGCGCTCGCGGCCGGCGGCGGAGCGCTCGCGCACGAAGCGCGGCAGCGCGATGGACGCCAAGTTGCACACCGCGCTCTCCTCGGCGCTCGTGAACTCCACGATCTCGGTGCACAGGTTGCTGCACTTGATCGTGCCCAGGTTCTGCTGGTTGGACTTGCGGTTGCACGCGTCCTTGTACAGCATGTACGGGTTGCCCGTCTCCACCTGCGCGGCCGCACAGAAAAGTTTGATTCTTCTTTCCGCCAACCTCCTTGTAGGGTTAGTGCACATGCTTCTAGTCGCGATCTGCCCCGTCGTGCAAATGAAATCAGACGTGCACGCCGCCAGCAGCGCCCTCCGCCTCCTGGGCTGCTCGACAAGCGCGCGGGCGCCGCACCGCAGTCACCTGACCCAGCATTCCTGTCGCACTGCCTCCAGGCCGGTCCGCGCAGCGGGTGTTATCATAGCGCCACGCCCAGGCCGTGAGCAGACGCCGTAAGGCGCGCGGAACCCTGGGCGCCAGCGCGGGCCCCGGGCGCCGGCGCGCGGGCGCGCCTGCGCCTCCAGGATGGCAAACCACAGCTGCTGCGCCTTGATGACCTTCTTGGCGCGGCCCTCGCGCTCGTAGCGCGCGTACAGCGCGTCGAACGCCTCGCCCCAGGTCTCCGCCAGCCCGGGCGCCTCGTTGGGGCAGAACAGGCTCCACTCGGCGTTGGCCTCCACGCGGCGCATGAACAGGTCGTTCGTCCACAGGCCGTAGAACAGGTCGCGCGCGCGCGCCTACGCGCGGCCGCTGCCCGCCGATCGCGCACGCTCACGCGCGCGGCCCGTCGTGCTGCTGCACCAACCCTGCCCGCCCGAGGCCTCGCCCGTACCCGCTGAGCACCCCGCCGGCAAGCACAGGCGAGGGACACAGCAAACGTCGCGCGCCGCTGCGCGCGCGCGCGGGCGGGGAGAGCGCGGGCGCGCGCCTCCTCCTTGCCGTGGTTCTTGCGCAGGTCCAGGAAGTCGAAGATGTCGGCGTGCCAGGGCTCGACGTAGATCGCGAACGCGCCCTTCCGCTTGCCGCCGCCCTGGTCCACATACCTGCGCCGCCGCCCCAGGCCTGAGCTGCTGCTTAAGCTCTCGCCTGGCCCCTTTGCGCCCAACATGCATGCCTGCATTGTACAATACATTGTCCTTACACAGGCAAGCAGAGCCAGAGCCAACACAGCAAGCCAGCATGGCGCATGGCTGCACTTCTTTCCTCGTCCCTCGCATGCTTCTGTGCGGGTATTTTCTTTGTGATGGAACAGGGGCCGCGCCGCGCGGTGTCGTTGAACACGCGCAGCATGGGCACGATGCCGTTGGAGTTGCCGTTGGTGCCGCGGATGTAGCTGCCGACGGCACGGATGTTGTGGATGGACAGCCCGATGCCGCCGGCGCTCTTGGAGATGCACGCGCACTCCTTCAGCGTGTCGTAGATGCCCTCAATGCTGTCGCCCTGCGTGCGCCGGCGCCACAGTGATACATGCACCTGAGGTATTGGGCTGGCACATGTGAACGTCCGGGAGTGCGCACCGCCAAAGCACTGCTACAGTCCCTTTCCCGTACATGACACCTCATGTGCTGCCCAAGACAATGGCAAGGTGACAGTCGCCTCCCTGAACAGAGCCGTTCACCTACCGCACGTCACAACTTTGCACCATGTCACCGCCGTCGTGCACGCCGCTAGCACTGGCAGCACTACGCCACATAAGAGCACCTCCGCTTCATGGGAGCGGGCAGGACCAGCAGGCCGGCGAGGGCGCGCGCGCGCCTTCATGGCGATCAGGAAGCAGGACGACAGCTGCGGGCGCGGCGTGCCCGCATTGAACAGCGTCGGCGACGCGTGCGTGAACCAGCGCTCGCTCAGGTAGTGGTACGTCCGCACCGCCGTGTCGATATCCTGCGAAACGCTGTAACGCATCAGCACCAAGCAGTCCAGGCAGGGCGGCGCTGTTGCGCCGCGCTTGCACCTGCGTCACGAAGGACTGCGACAAATACGAACACAGGTTTCAATGCCGGCCTAGCTTGGAAACATCTGACCACCAAACGTCATGCAACCAACCGTGCCAGGCCATGAGGCACGCCGCTAGCGCCATATGCTCGTGCTTTCTGCAATCCGTGTGTTTCGCAGCGCCGTCACAGGCGCGCGTCCCGGGGCAGACGGCCGCGCGCGCCTCCTTGTGGATGCCCACCGACACGCGCATCAGCATGTGCTGCGGGCGCTCCACGACCACGCCGTTCACGCGCAGCAGGTACGAGCGCTCCAGCGTCTGCGCCGCGCGCGCTGCTGAACCCTGTGGCAGATAGGCTTAAGGCTTACTCTGCAGCAGGTACGAGCGCTCCAGCGTCTGCGCCGCGCGTGCTGCTGAAACCTCTGACAGAGCCGCCTTGCATGTGCAGCAGCAGCGCCAGGCCTCCTGACACCAGGCACAGGCGCCCCGGCTCCCACGGCTCCTGCACATAGTCGGCTGTGCACATCGTCCGCTGTGCACAGTGCGAGAAGACACCGGCAAGGCTGTTCAACGCAGTGCAGCAGCAGCAGCCTCATCGTGTCCACCGGCAAGCCGAGTGTGCAGCTGTACAGGGAGGAGCGCCAGGCCGCAGGTGCGGCACCTTGAAGCCAAAGTAGTCATAGTCAAAGTCGCGCATGTAGATGATCTCGCTGTCCAGCCGGTCCGCGTTCTGCGTCCACCCAGCGCCGCAGTCAGCAGGGCAGCTCTGTCAGCGCGGTGCTGCGCATGCCCGCACAGCGCAGGGCAGAGCGCGCCGCGCGCGGACCCGCGCGATGATGTCCGCGACGTCCTCGGCCACCAGCGGCGCAGGCTCTCCATTCTTGGGGCTGACGTGCGCGGCCATCAGCTTCACGCTGCGCACGCTTTGCGCCTCAGCGCGCGGCCCGGGCAGGCGGGCGGGCGCAGCGCGCGGGGCGCGGGCCCGCACGTCTCGCTGAACGATTTCAGCGTGTTCTTGTGCAGGTTGGACACGGCCACGCGCGCGGCCAGCTGCGCGCGCGCCGCCGCACGCCGCTCAGCGCCCGCGCCCGCTAGCGAGTGCAAACGCGCGCTCTGCGCTCGCGTGGGTCTGCCATCCAGCGCACCACCGCATAGTCCGGGTGGTTGGCCGTCATTGAGGCGGCGGTCTCCGCGGCGAGCTCGTCCAGCTCGCTGGTGGTCACGCCCTTGTACACGCCGGTGGTGACCTTTTGCGCGACCAGCACCTGAGCCGCGCGCCCGCTGAGGCGCGGCAGGCAGCGCAGGCGCGGTTCTCCATCATGACATCGCTGCCGAGCGCCGGCCGGTGTCGGCTCTGGGGGGCAGGCGCGCACCGGGTCGCAGAACTCTGGATTCAAGCCGTAGGACAGCTTGGTGATGCGTGCCGTGATCTTGTCAAAGTGCACCGGCTCCTTGCGGCCATCCCGCTTGAGCACAAACATCGCGGTGTCGCTGCCAGGCCCGGCCACTCTACAGCAGCCCACAGTCTCCAGCTTATTGCCACAGCTTTCTGGCGCTGCCCTGCTTTTAAAATGCATCACCTAATCGGGCCTGATGCCTAATGACACAAGCCAGCAATGATGCCTGGAACTTCCGTAGGATGCATGTTCTTTACACTCCGGCAATCATGGAGTCATGCTGTGCTACAGCATTGCACGGCGTGGCACTCGGATCAGCCACCAAAGGGAGCAACCCCTTGCCTCACATAAAGGCCGCCCTGGCGGCGGCAGCCCGGCGCTGTGCACTACAACGCGCCGCCCTGCTCCAAGAACAGCGCCACGAACGCGGCGCGCCGCCCGGCCACGGCCTCCAGGCTCTCCGCCATCTGCTGCAGGCCCGCCACGTCCGCCGGCTGCAGGCCGCGCCCCGCACAGCCGAAGCCGGGCGGCGCGTCCGCGAACCAGAGCTCGGCCAGCAGGCGCGCCAGGGGCGCGGCTGGCGCGGCCGCCTCCGCCAGCGCCTCGCGGAATAGGCCTGCCGGACAGGGCCGGTGTCATTTGGGGTGTTCTGCGGCGAAGCAGCCATCATGCAGGCCGTCACTGGCCTGAGCAGCCTTGGTTGGCTGGTCACAGGCTGCCAGGCCCATTCCATGTCTGTGACGGCAGGTACGCGTGAAAATGAAATCCAGCGCCCTGTGCACCTAGGAGACCCAGATTGCCATCAAACTGCCATGACTGCTGGAGAACGCAAGGGCTTGCTCGACGGGAATGTGCCCACTCTGCCAGCACAAGACGCGCTTCACACGCGCTTCAATGAGCAGCACCAAGGATCGCAGAAAATTGACACACTGTGAAGCTCTCATGTTAAAGCACAGAAGTGCGGTCAACACCCTGTTTGATCATGCTGGCCCGCGCCCGCACCGCTGACGTGCCGGAAGACGGCCCACTCCGCCGGCGACAGCGCGTCCGCGAGCAGCGAGGCGGCCGCCGACGCCGACGGCACGCACACCTCGCACACCTGCGCCCAGGGTCAGGGTTACGCTCAGGGTTGGACTCGCAAGTCAGTACGGCGGTATCCCCAAAGGAAAGCTTGACAGACTGCCGGATGACAGCTTGCAGTCAGGGCGTACAGCGGACCATGGCATGAAAAACCAAGGCAGCAGCCGCTGGCCCCTGACAGGCTGCGGCGCCCGCCAGGCGGGCCCTGCGGGCTACCTGCAGCGCCGCGGGCGGCATGAACGGCCGCGGCAGCGCGGCGAAGAACGCAAGCAGCGTGGCCGCGGCGTCCTGTGCGGTCGCGCCGGCGGGGACCTGCGGCCCGCATTTGTTCACGCAGAGAGCGCGCGCGGCTGAGCCAACATGCTGGTACGCACAGGGCGCCGCATCCAGAGTCCACCATCAGTCCTTCTGTCTTAAGTCCAAGCCAGTGCACACGGAGACGTGCCAGCTCAGGTTGCACCGCCTGCGGCCGGCAAGGCACCCGGAAAGTACAGTACTCTGCCCCAATTGCAAGAGCAGAGTGAAGTGACAGACCTGGCTGCAGGCATGCACACAGCACAGAGTCCCCAGGCCTCACGGCATGCAGATGTGCTAGCAGCGGGCATCAGCCTGCATCCACACCTCTACTGCAAATGCCCGCATCGCACCGGCTCGCCCCGGTCCAGCGCTGTGCGTATACGGTGCAGGGCAGCACCGCCGGCGCCGCTAGTGTCGCCCGACACCCCGCGGCCCGCCGCCGGACGCTCCGCTGCGCCGTCCGCAGCCTCGCGGCCGAGACTGCTGCCGTCCGCCGCCGCATGTGCGGCCTCGGCCACGGCCAGGAACAGCGCCGGTGCCAGCTGGCCGCGGCAGCCGCGCAGGAACGCTGTGAGCGCCCTGGCATTGGCAGCATAAACAGTTAGGGGACAAGTTTCCAGGCTAAGACAGGCGCGGGTGAAAAATACGCAGAATGCAAAAGAGAATGCAAAGTGCTGCTTCAGCAAAGGTGTAAGACGTTGAACTCCCATGATGTAACCTGCCAGTCATGGCAGCGTGCGCGCCTTCAATCAACACCAACTGTAACGGCTATGCAGCCACAAACACACAGACGTCAGGAAGTCACCTGAGCTCTGGCGGAACTAGGCTTTGCATGCCGCTCACGGGACTCGAAATCTCCTCTGTGCCGCTGCCGCCAGCGGCCCCGGGCGCAGCGTCCGCGCCGCCCGCCCGCGCCGGCTGCGCAGCCACGAAGTCCCATGGGTCGCCGCCGCCAGCGGAGCCGCGGCCGCCCGCGGGCGCGGCTTGCGCAGGGTCAGGGCAAGGTGCAAAGGCCCCGTCCGCGTCCGCCACCGCCTGCCTGGCGCTGCTCCCATCTCCTGCACAGCTGCACAGGCGTATGAGGGAAAGGCCCTGCCGCGCGCAGCCTTGCGGCGCCGACAAAATAGAGCGCATTAAGAAGAGAGCCCTGGGCGGGGCGCCGCACGTGCCAAGGGGCTTCCGGACACGGACGACGTCGGCGAGTAGAAGCTACTGTTGGCGGTCGCGGGCTCGAACGCGGGCGCCAGCGTGCGCACGCGCAGCGCGCCAGGCGCGCAGTCCGCCGGCGCCCGTTCAGGCTCCGTGCCGCCCGCCGCTGGCCCAGCCAACGCAGCGGCGCCCGGTGCGGCGCGCCGCCCCGCCGGCGGCGGCTGCTCCGCGCTGGGCTCCTGCAGGTCATCTGCATCGCGCTGCACCAGCGGCCTGCGCAACGACGCCTGATCATGGGCGCGCCCGGACAGCGGCACTTAGACACCTGATGTCCTTGCACCTTGCACCTTGCACCTTGCAGACAAAGTCAACCCTGACCAGGGTTGTATGCAGTTTTGCACAGCGCGCTCCTGGAGCTGCCGCACGGCGCTGGCTTCTATGACTTGTTGGCGCGCTAGCGAATGCACGCTAATTGCATGAAGTATGATTAGATACCCAACCAGACCCTACCACGCGCCTGGGCAGGCTGGCCAGCGCGGGCAGCGACACGCCGAAGAATGAGGGCGCGTAGGCGCCGGACACGCTGCAGAAGATGTCGTTGCCGCCCGTGATGCGCAGCACCAGCACCGCGTCCAGGCGGCAGCCCTGCGCGGGGATGAAAACCCCTCATGAGCACCCCCATGCACCACAGCGCATCCGCCGGCCAGCGCTCTGAGCGGCCACGCTGGCGCGCGCTCGCGAGCTCCTTCGCCGGCTTCCCAGCCGCGCTGGGGGCGCCGTTCCGGCACACTCACTCACTGGCAAGGAAGCCTCCAACAACCAGCATGCCACCTGTACACCTGAGTGCTGCTCCAGGGAGGTCTAAAAAGATCACTCAACCGCTCCAGCATCATCGCCGGGCAGAGCAGCGCCGTGTACAAGCTCAACGTCCTGGTGCAGGGCCTCTGGCAGAGCCGCCGGTGTGCATGCGCGCCGAAAGTGCGCGGCGCACGCGGCTGCTGAGCCCGCGCGCTCGCTCAGCATGGTTCACGCGTGGGCGGCCGAGCCTGAATAGGCGGCACCTGCTCCGCGGCCAGCAGGTCGGCGGTCCCGCCGCGGCCGCCGGTCACGTGCACGCGCAGCAGCAGCTCCACCGTCTCGCCCGCCGCCACCTCGCCCTGGGCCCCAGAGCGCACGCGGCGGTCACGCTGGCATCCCGGAGGCAGGCGGCAGCGTTAAGACTTTACACCATTTTCAGGTAGAGAGACAAAGACTTTTATGTGTCCCTAGTCTGCGATCTGGTCCGGGCGAGCGCTGAACCCAAGCCACCAGCAGCCTGGCATCCAACAGAGCCGCATGCGGACTGGGGTATCTGATGGCGCGTCGCTACGCAGCCGAGCAGTGGAGCGCATACACTCAAGGCCAGCGCCATCCCACGCAAGTGTGGCCGCCCAGCGCTGGGGTGTTTGGCAGGCTGGCGCGTGCGCGTGCTCGCCTGCTCAGGCTCCAGCTCGGCCCAGCGCGGGGCGGTGCGCAGCGCCGCGTCGGCCTCGTCGCCGAGCATCGCGCCGGGCAGGGGCACCCACGCGAAGCAGGCATCCACCTTCACGCGCGCGCGGCTCCCTGGACGCACGCGACGTGCGCACGCCGCCGCAACACACTTGCACAGGTGAGGCGAACATGCTACAGTGGACGCTCTGACACCACGGGCCGACCACGCCGCGTGCTCAGGCTCATGTGCCCGCCCGGCGTAGCAGCAGAGCATGCGCAACTCGGACCCGGAGGCGCACCTGCCCGGTGTTGCACAGGCGCAGCCGCACGACGCGCTCCGTGGCGTACAGCACCATCCCTGCGTCCGCCACGGTGGGCTCCAGCTCGCACCTGGGCGCCAGGGCCGCCGGTGAGGACTTGTGGAGGAGCGTCAGGCACTGGGCCACAGCACCAGCATGCTGCTCAGCAGGACATGCATGCCTGCTTAGGGCTCGGCCGCCCCCGCCGCGTGCAGGCGCTGAAGGGCCCCCGCGGCCCAAGTGCCGCACGGCGCTGCGGGCGCCGCGCTGCCAGGCCACCTCGTTTAGGGTCTAGGTCAGGGTGAGTGTTTAGGTTAGGGTGAGCCTACCTGGGCAGGGCCGCCATCTCGCGCGCGTCCACCCGCCGCCGCGCAGCGTCGAGCGCGGCTTCTACGCTGTCCCGCACGTACTCGCGCGTCTGCTCGGCCGCGCACGCGCGAGGCGTGGGTGGACGCCTCTGCTCGAACCCTCATTGCACGCTTGCATGACTGCAAAGCCTGGGCGGCGGTGCACGGACAGCGCCGCCTGACTGGGCGCCGTGCTTGAGCAGAAAGCGCGATGGGTCTGCAAGTCCATGCAGGCTCATCGCCTGACTGTGCCGGGACGGCGGGCGGCGCAGCCGGCGCGCGCCTGCAGCAGGAACGTTGCGGCGACAGGCCGGTGGTCGGACAGCGTCAGCGCCGCGCACGCGCCATAGCCCAGCTGCGCCAGGCCGCCGTGCGGGCGCCACAGGATGCGGTCCGTCCACGCCGGCGTGCGCAGCTTTTCCCTGGGCCGCTCCTCCGCGACCGCCGTCTGCGGCGCCGACTTCAGGGCTAAGATTAGGGAAGGCATAATCCCACCCTGTAGCGACAACGGGCGCCGCACTGCGCCGAGCGAGCCCGGCGCTGTCGGCCGCGCGCGCGCGCCTGCCCCGCTCCGCCCCGGGCTGCAGGACATGGGCCACAGGGTGGCGCTGTGCCGCGCATGCGTGCCTCCTTTGCGACGGCTGCCCATGGCGCAGCACCGGGCCTACGAGCATAACCGGATGAGCTGGCCAGTGGACAGCCCTGAGCACGCACCTGCCTGGAAAGCGGGCGTGGCGGCTCACATGACCGCCTAATCCTGACCCTCCCCGGCACCAGAGCAGGCGCGGCACCTGGCTGGTGGCCGAGGCGTCCGACAGCGCGGGCGCGGCGCCGCTGATGGACGCCGCGGCCAGGCTGCCCAGGTCGGCGCCGTCCTCGTCGTCGTCCGCCTCGCCTGGGCCGGCCAGCATAGGGTTAGGCTAGGGTGGCCTTGGCCAGCCACAGGTCGGTGCGTGACAGGCGCGCAGCCCGTCACCCTGCAGGCGGTGCGGGGCGCCGGCGGCCTGGTGCGGGGAGCGCGGGGGGGGCGTCCGAGTGAGCGCGCGACAGGCGGAACCGGGTGGACAGCACTGGTGCCCATGCTGCGTTCTCAAGAAGCGCCTACGCTGCACAAGCACCCGGAAGTGGCGGTAGCAGCGGGCCTCGCTCCCATCCTTGTCGTCTCACGATGCCGCTGTCACCGCACACGAGCGCGGCCTGTGGGCCACCACACCAAGCGCAGCTCCCAGCGCAAGAAAGGCGTTTTCTCCCCACTGGAGCCTGCAGTGCGCACCCACGTACAGCGACGTCCCTCGCCTGAACTTATACGTTGGCGCAAACTCCAGCGGCCCCTCCGCCCACCCCTCAAACGCGCGCCCCTGCGCGCCAGCATATCCAGCATGTCTCGCCCACGGCGGCAAGGACGTCTGCGAGGACACGCAGGCCAGAGTCGCAAAAACCCTTGAGATACGTAGACATGCGACCACATGTACCCAAGGCATGCGGCTGGCGCTCGGCGACACCTGCTCACACGTGCTGCTTGAAAAGCAAGGCCACCGGCCTTGGTGACGGCCCCAGCACTCCAGCCACTGCCCTCCACACTGCCAGGGGTGCCTGGTCGGTTCACAAGAGCCGCGCATGTGGGGCGATTGCAGAGGGCATGCGTGCAGGCAACGCAGCCGCTCTGGGAGAGCGGGGGCCGGGCGGACCTGCTGGCGCATGCGCGCGAGCTCGTCGCCGGCCGCCAGCGCCTGCAGGTCGCCCGCGCGCAGGAGCGCGCGCACCTGGCGCGCCTCGGGCTGCCGCCGTCAGCTCACCCCTACCCCGGCAGCAGGGGGAGCAGTGCGCGTGCCGCGTGCCCAGAGCGCCGGCGTGCGCGCACATCGCGGCGCGCGCCTGGCCGCGCCGACATGCAGCGAGCGTGTCGCGCGGGTGTCAGCGCAAGGCAGGATGGTAAAGCTGGCCGAAGCACAAGAAACGCGCGGCAGCATGGCAAGGGAGTGCACATTGATCGTTTCTCGACAGGTATTCACAGTCAGAGGCCGCCCTGCTCGGCATGCTTGCGCGTCCAGCGCCGAGCCGGCGCCTGCAGCAGAAGCGGGGCGCCGCAGGAGGGCTGAGAGCAGGAGTGCGCTTGTCCGGCTGGCAGGGGTCAAGGTCGTGCCTCGGGGTCGGGCAGCGCCAGGCGGTAGTTGAGGTCGCCCATCCACACGACGTGCTCGTGCTCGAGCAGGCCGCGCGCGAGGCCCCACTGGCCGGCGCGCCCCGCCGCGCTCGCCACCTGCGGCGCCCGGCATGCGCGCGCGCGCGTGTCAGCCGGGCCCAGCGGTCTCTGCCTACGGGGCAGCGCGGAGCAATTTGGGCGCACGCATCAGCGCCAAGCCCACGGCGTGCTACCCGATTGAAGTAAGTCATAATTGCGGCTTGGTGCTCCACACGTGCTGGGCAGCAGCGGGCGTCCCTGAGGCACCACCACGACAGTGCACACACCAGGGCGGCTGCTTACAAAGCCAATGGCTGAGCGATTACGGCCAGCCAGCAGCGCACCTTGGTGACGCCGGGCAGCTGCTGCGCGCCCGTATCTGCGCCCACGCCGCCGCCCGGCAGCACCTCGCCCGGCGCCCCCACGAGCGCCGCCGCGTCCTCGGGCGGGAAGCAGCCCCGGCGCACGATCTGCCGCACAGCCCGCCCACTGTCGATCAGTGCCGCGACGAGCGCTACCCTGCTGTAGCTCAGGCACCCTGCTGTGGGACTGCTGTTGCTGGCCCGCCGTAAGCGCGCTTGCCATACAGAATTTATGAGTCCGCAGTGCCGGTCGCACAGGCCTGGGGCACTTCGGGGTAGCACGCGCACCTGCCAGGCTGACCAGCATGGAGGCCCGCGCATCGCCGCCGCATCATCAAGCTGGAGAGCGCCGAGAGCCTGCCAGCAGAACCAGGACAGGTAGGGTAGATTATAGGGTTATCGCCGGGGCATCACCTCTGCATAGTCGTAGTTGCGGCGCAGCTCGTCGCCCTCCGCGTGGCCGCTGCTCAGGTGTGACGCGACCAGGCAGATGCCCGAGTCGTGCACGCGCATCCGCGCCGCCACCGCGCCTGCCAGCACGAAGAGCTGTGTCAGGCGCCAGGTGCCCTGTCCGCCAGTGGGCATGCACCGTTCTTGCTGCATGATCCCCGGGAGCTGCATGATCCCCGGGAGCTGAGACAAGAAATGCCATACCTCTCATCCCCCGCTCCCTGCACAACCGCGGAGCGGTGCTATCACAGCGCCAAGGCAGAGGCCTAAGCTGTCAGCACCTGTCTGTCAGTTTGCCAGCCAAAAGTCTCATTGGCACAAACCATCGCAGGCTCTGTAACACAGTATCTAAACTCCTGTGTCGCCCGCACTTCAAGCTGACACAGAGCTGCCCTGCCCCCAAGCTCTGGGCGCCCGGCATGGCCCCCGGCACGCATTGGCGGGCCGCGCGCGCGCCCTTGTTGCCCATATAGCCCATCACGCCGGTGCCGACGGCGGTGACCTGCACGCCGCGCAGTGCCGGCAGCAGCCGCCGGCGCGCCCAGACCGACAGGTACACGCCGACCATCTGCTTGCCCGCCACCTGCGCGGCCCGGCCGCCCCCCCTGCAGTGCGTGCGGGTACCGCGGCATGTTTTGTAACAGCACCGCAGGCATTAATTCTGTGCTACCGGCTTGCAGATAGGACCGCTTGTGTATGAAAACACGCTCGTCAGTGCGCCTGATGCTGGCAGCCCCGCGCCGCCGCCCTGCACGCGCCTGGACATAGTCTGCCGGCTGCGCGGTCCGTGAAGCGAGCCCCGTCTCCAGCGGGCCGCCGCCGCCCTGGCGCGCGCCGCCGGGGTGCGCGCGGGCGGGCAGGCGGCCAGCCTCGCAGCCGTTCAGCGCGAGCTCGGTCAGGCGGTCCCATGCGGCGGCCGCGTCCAGGCTCGCGCCTGCGCGGGCGCGCACCCGGCGCTCGGGGATGATGTAGCGCGGAGCGCGCGCTCCGCGCTCTGACGGCAGGCGGCGGGCCAATGCGGCGCCGCTGCCCGATTCGAGGCCGACGCCTGAGGGGCGGCGGGCAGCGCGCGGGCGGGTAGCTGAGCCACGCAGGCGGGCAGTCGAGCTGCGCGGGCACCCGCTCGGCAGCGGAGGCCGCCTGCAGCCGGCGGCTGCGGCGGAGCGAGCGCGGCACAGAAAGACAGCCCCATCCGGGCCGCTACAACATATGGAAACCGAGCCGGGGCGCGTCCGTCAAACCCCAGGCCGCAGGCGCGCACCCATGACCACGTTGGACGCGCTGAGCGGCACGCACTCCTGGAACGCTACCGCCACGATGTCCGCACCCGCGCCCGCGTCCAGCCACGGGCGCAGGTCCAGCGCCGGCGGCGGCAGGCGCCCGTTCACATTGTACGTGCCCGCCTGCGCGGGGTGCATGCGGGCGCGAGGTCGGCGTGCGCGTACTGCCTGGCGTGCATTGCCTGGGTCACCAGCCGATGTTTAATGCCGAAAAGGGGCCCTACATGCCTAGCGCCGCCCCATGAAATAGATCGAACTGCCACTCTAATGGCCGAGACGCGCCGCCTGCTTTGAGGCGCTGGCGGGGCCTCCTGCCATGCTGCTCGCCAGCATCTACCCACACCACTTGCTGGCCGAGACCGCCTGTCCGCACCAGCAGCTCACTGGCGCACGGATTCAAGGCGAGCCGGGCACCAAACAAGTCTTGAGGGGGCGCGCGCCAGCAGCGTGACCTCGTGGCGCTCGATGTAGCTGGCGCCCGGCGCGGCGCGGAACTCGCGCCGCACGGCCTCGCTGCGCGCGTTGCGCAGCAGGTGCGCCAGCACCGGGTCCAGCTCGGCCGCGCCGGCGGGCGGCGCGGCGCGCGGGGCTGCAGGCGGCGCGGCCTCCGGCGCGGGCGCGCCGCCGCCGCTGTTCCTGCCTGCGCGCGTTGCGCGCAGCGGCCGTCGCACCCGCTGTCAGCGGACTTTGCAGGGCACCGGTGGCTTCCCGAACAGCAGAGTGTTAGGCGCCCGCGCGGTTTGTGTTCGCCAATGGCTTGTAGAGGGGGCACACAGGCACAGGGTGCGCTTTCTGGGACGTGCAGAGCTGGGCGTGACGACTTCAATGTTGTGGAGCGTGGGAGGGTGCAAGGGAGGACAGCAAGGGCAGCAGAGGCGTGGCTAACACGGCGGGCAGCATCTTCAACATTCATACGCCACACCACTCCTCCAGACAGACTGAGCAACCAGGCAGGGGCGTTGCTGACGAGCGCACTGCTCTGCCGTGCTGCCCAAGCAAGGGCGCACTGCCGGCACCCGCGTTGTCTGCAGAGGGCCGCTTGAAAGTGCGCGCTACGCTCTTCACCTGCAGCCCCCGGTGTCACAGCCTGAGCACTGGGTGCCTCAGGAGGGAGGCCAACAGGAGCGCCTTGCATCTCTGGTAGGCATATTCGGCCACAAGGCGTGAACACCCGCATTTGGCGCTGAGCTGCAGAACACAGTACAGAGCGCGACGGTATGATGCTTCAACTTCTAACACTGCTTCACACACTGCTCCTGGCAGTCGCACCGCGCCGCCAGCCTTCTCCTTCAGACCAAAGAAGGACTTCATTTCACCAGATTTGTTCACATGTCTGGACGCCCCCTGAGACCGCTCCCGCTGCCTCCAAGTGGCTGCGAAAGGGCCTCAGCAATGCGTCACTTAGAAGTACCTGGTCGCAGCGCACTGCTCTGCAGACAGGCCAGGTCTATTCCACAAGCAGCAGCAACTGGGCAGCAAGCAGTGTTGATACACAGCTTGCGCTGAGCCTGACTGCTGCCAGGAAGCCTTCCTCCTGAAGCACTCCTGCCTGGCGTCCAATGAGGTAGGGTCCCACTGCTAGGCTGGTCTCGAGGCCTTGGCCAGCGCAGCACGCCACAGAGCACACACACAGCGCTGCGAGGCAGCTGGAAACTGGACTTAGGCCCTGCTCCGCCGCTACCCTCTTGTCGTGCCCACCATATAGCAAGATGCAAGACAAGGCCGGGTAGCTTTGCCAGTGCTGTTGCTGCTGAGCGCCGTGCAGCGGACGCAGCAGGGAAGGGGCGGCACAGCAATAGCTTAAAAAAACCAGCTGAGAACTGGCGCTTACCTCCGCAATGCACGTGCGGGGGCGCGCACCATGGCGGCAGCAGGCCGCGCTGTGCCTGCCGGTGCTGCTGTACGTGTGCTGCGAGGCGTCGGGTGAGCGCACCCCGAGACTTGCGGCCAGGCAAGGGCATGCGCATGTCACTGCCCGCCAGCGCTCGAACGCCCTGCCGCGCAGGTCTGCAGGTGTTCCTGACGGAGCTCGCGCTGTACTCCTCCTCCCACCGGCTGCGCATCGAGGGCGGCCTGGTGCTGTACATCCGATGCAATGGTGCGCTGCTCCAACCTTGTTGCTTGCTGTCTGGCTGCACACTGGCCGCACTGCACTGCATTGACCGCACTGCGGCCTCGCAGACGTGGATGTCAACCTGCCGGAGGTGAAGGAGGCGGTAAGCGGCCTCTGCATCGCTGCGAACGGAGCTAGATGTTACTCGCTGCACTGCCTGTCCACTGCACTCTTCTTGCTTGCACTACGCACACGCCGTCTGTTTGAGTCCTCAAGCCATGTTGCTCCTGCAGGGCCGGCGCTACGCGTGGGCAGCCGAGGACAAGCCGCTGACGACGCTGACGCGGGGCGGCTGCAAGAGCTGCGGGCTGTTCGAGGACCGGCGCATCCCCTTTGTGGACGTGCGGCCCTGCCCTGCGCTCGCTCAGGCCCCCGGCTGTGCTGCTTCCTCGGCTCCTTCCTCGGCTAAGCAGTCTGCACGGAATATGGCATGCTGGCTCCTGCTGGCGGCAGGCCCTCACCAGGGCTCGCGCGCGCGCGCACGCGCAGGACAATATCTTCGGCGCGCCCTGGCAGCTGTGCGAGGCCGACTTCGAGGCATCGCCCTCGCACGACCTGCGCGTCGCGGCCAGCGGCCAGTTCGCGGCAATCCTGCACTGCCCAGAGTGCGCGCCGCTGCCGCCGCCGCCGCCGCCCGCGGCCGCGCCGGCGCCCGCGCTCGCGCCGGCGCCGTCTGGGCCCGCCCCCGCACCTGCTCCGATCTCTGCGGTGCGCACTGGGGGCACACCTACACAGCATGTTGCTTGCAGGCTTTCTCTGCCCTACTTGGAGCCATGCATGCAGTTTATGTTCAAGTAATGCAGTGTCATCCGTGCCTGGGGACCCAGGCGCGGTGCAGATGCGCACCGTGATGGGTAGCTGATTCTTGCAGGCAGATTTTTCTGTTCTAGGCACTTACTGGCAGGGGCTTTGCGATCAGAGTACTTCGGGTGTTCGTCCTGAGGTACACCATCCTTGCACCAAGGCATATTTGCAGCATATGAAGGCCATGCGCGCCTTCTTGAGCCCCACGTGTCTCAAGTCAAAGTGTGTGCCCACCGCTCGTCCAGATGTGAGCTCCAAAGGTACTTCCTCTTCACACAGGCACACACAGGCAAACACCTTAGGTGCACTGCCGCAGGTCCAGGCGGCCGACGAGGCCGCGCATCTCAGTGCCGGGAGCGGGAGCAAGGCAAGCGGCGGTGGCGGGAGCGGCGGCGGCGGCGTGCCCATGGCGGCGATCATCGGCGTCGCCGCGGCGGCTGCGGCAGGCGCGGGCGTGGCGCTCGGCGTCGCGGTGGCCGTGGCGTGCAGGCGGCGGCGCGCGCGGCGGGCGGAGGAGCGCACGCGCGCGTTCGAGGCTGTGTTCTCCGACCCGGAGCTCGAGCTGGAGGAGGTTGCGGCGGAGGTGCGCAGAGCGGGCTGCACCTGTGAGAATGGCAAAGCATCCCCCTCCTCTCTCGCTCCCTCCCTCTCCCCGCCTTCCTCCCGCTCTTTGTTGTCCTCTTCTACTCTCCCAGCTAGATTGTGTTTACTAAAGCCTCCGAAGGCGCACAGCTCGGCAAAACTGAACAGTGCCTGCCGTCCACCTACTTAAAATTTGCAAGACGTTCGATGTGCCTGAAAGGTTGCATGCACTGACTTCCGGGCATTATTGCGCCGCAGGACGCAAAGCTGTTCTCCTGGGCGCGGCTGGGGCCGCGCTGGGCGCGGCTGCGCGACACGAGCGTGAGCGCTGCTTTCTGAGAACGGTGTAGCATGAAGCGTTGCTCCCGCAATCGTGGATGCGCGCTGGGCCTGTCGCATCGGGGTGTGACAATCTGCGTCAAATGCGGCACGAGCTAGCTCCATGTATTACCGCATGTAAACATGCCGTGTAAACCCGCCAGAGGACAGCACAAGGGTGACCATTGTGCATGGCCGGCCCTGGTTCATGACAAGTCTGCAGTCATGTTTCTGTGAGCCTTGCTGGTCGGGTGCATTGTACACGGGAGCCTGTGCCCCCGCGCCGGATGGCGTGGGAGTCTGCTGCATGCAGTCCAGGAGCATGCTGGAGCCGCGTCCCTTGAAAGCACCCCATAGTGGCGGTGTCCTGGCGGGAGGCCCCGAGTGAGCATGAGCACGCTTTAGGCACAGCTCGCAATGGATCCGCACGCTGAAGCTGAAGCCATACATACATAAGTGGTCACTGGTCCACTTGACACTTGCTGCTGCCGCATGATCTCAGCCCTCCACGCAGTGACTGCTGGCCACCACAAATCCTGATCTGCATGTATGTCAGGTATGTCAGGCAGGAGTGCATCACTCTGTATCCGCACATGCATGCACCTGACAGCTGCACAGCGCTCTGCAACAACCACGTGGAGAGTGTTTGCACGCGAGCCCGGGCGCCTTGGCCGTCAGCCGCTTGCAGCACCTTGAAATGCATGCGCAGTAAACCACTGGCTCATGACTTCTTCATCATGAAACAAACCTCAGCGATGGCAGGCGCGAACAAAGCAGGCAGGGGAGCGCACCGAGCAGCCATCGCCCGACCGGGCGCGCCCGTGCTGCTGGAGCGTGCATCAGGCCGTTTCAATCCTGTGTCATGAGCCACGATGATGCAAGTACGCATGCAGGTCCCCAAGAGCGCGGCAGGGCATGGAGCGGTGTCAGCAGCGTCTGGAGAGCAGACAGCCGGGCCTGCCTCGCGTGGCAGCAGGCGGGGGGCGAGCGCCTGCTTGAGCTGCAGCACCTTGCGACATGGGCGCACTTGTTCCTTACGGCCTCTGTACATACCTTGCCTCCAGATGAGCTTTGCAGCAAACACAGCCTCTTGCAGGTCCGTCTGCAGTGATACAGTTGGGCCTGCAGGCACTGCGTGCATGTGCCAGGCTAGCTATAGCATTAGTGCATGATGAAGATGACTGGCAGCATCCTTGTTCAATTCAGTCAGACGGCGAGGAGCTCAGACTGAGTTCAATCTAGGTTTTGAGGGCTAGGGAACTTGGCCTGTCCCAGCGGCGAACTGTGCATCTCATCGAATTTGCAGTGTAAAACTGAACACTATGCCATGTCTTGAGTTTGTCGTGCTGGCTCACAGCAGCTCAAAGCAGCGTACAAGGCTGACCTGTCGGTTACGTCATGTGCAGCATGTGATGCTCTCTCTGCTCGAGCACTGCCCTCACTCCAGAAAGCGTGCTGCTTGCTGCCGCACATGCTGGCAAGCACCCACATGTGGGTGCTGCTAATGGCCTTACGAAGGGCACCGTGAGAGGTGCAGCGCGCAGGCTGCTGAGCTGGGCATGTCATGTACGGGGCAGGTTTGTTAATTATTGAGCCATGCCAAGAGCTGCAAAGGCATACCTTCCCTGCCTGCCGCTCCGCATGCTAACATATACTGAGGCTGCTATTGCGGCCATGCCGTCTGTATCTGGCACGGCTTGAAGCCTGTGGCTGCCTGCTGTGCGGTGTCCATGCCGGTGGTCTGGCCAGCATACACTAACATGGCGGCCGTGCATGGCAGTTAGAAGCACACGCACCGAGGCCAAGGTGTGCACTCCTCTTTGCGAGCATGAGGTAGGCAGAAGGCTCAGGATGACGTGCTGTGGATGTTTAATGCCATGCCATGTGCAGCACAGGCTCTGCTGGGTCGGAGGTGTGGACGCAGGAAGCTGCTGGGGTGCGGCATGCTGCGCTTCCCGTGATATTGCAGCGCGGGCAGTCAGAGCCTGCGGCCGGCATCCGAGGGCGCATGCTCAGCTACGCAGCATCTGCGGCAGGTGGTGGCAACGGCGCACGGCGACGGCGACCCGCTCGCTCGCCTTGGGGACCAAGCTGGAGGCGTGGCGCACTTTCTGCGACGCCTGCGACGCGCGCCTCCCCGCCGGGCTTCCAGTACGGCAGCGGCGGCGCAGGCCAGTATCTGCGCCGCAACATGCGCGTCGGCCTGGCGTCCTGCACCTTGACTGCCATGTACGTCACATGCATGTCATGCGCGGCGCCGCGCTGGCCACCATGGCCGACCCTGAAAGGGATGCAGCGGCAGCGGCTGCGGTCGGGGCGCAGGCCCTCCTGATTGCCCTGGCATGCCCATGGGGCCAGCTACCGACAGCAAGGCCGCGGCTGCGGCGGCCGCTGGGCGGCGCGCATGGGGCGGGCGCCTGTGACCTGCTGCATGGGCGCGCCTGCCGCTTACTCTGACGAGGAGGAGGTCTGCGCGGCGGCACCGGCGCCGCCCCCAGCGCCCGGTGCTATGGCCGGCGCGGCTGCGAAGGCCGGCGGGGACCACCAGACGGGCGTCGTCCACGCAGCCCTGGCTGCGTGTGCGGCCAAGCTCGCGCGGCAGGCTCATGCACCGCAGTGGCACCTGCAGCAGGCAGTGCTCCCTGCAGCACTGCCTGCTATACCTGCACCTGCAGCACTGCCTGCTGCGGGTGCCTCCACTGCTGTGCACATGTCTGGTCCGCAAGCTTGGCCGCACACGCAGCCAGGGCTGCGTGGACGATGCCCGCCGGCGGCCCCCGCCGGCCTTCGCAGCCGCGCCGGCTATAGCACTGGGCGCTGCGGACGCGGCCGGTGGCGCCGCGCAGACCTCCTCCTCGTCGGAGTAAGCGGCGCGCTTGCCCATGCAGCACATCACAGGCGCCCGCCCCATGCGCCCCGCCCAGCGCGCTGCTACCGGCAGACCTTGTTGCACAGGCTGTGAACGCCAGGTTTTGCACCCCCTGCACTCGAGCTCACGCTGGCTGCGCCCACCTGGTCGTGCATGTCGCCGCTGGGCGCGCGCGGGCTCGGCGGCGCCGCGCGTGCATCCACCTCTGCTGCCGCTGCCGGCTGTTCCTTGCCCGCAGCCGACGCTTGGCATCCCCCACCTGCGTGGAGCCCGCACACTCGCCATGCAGGGCCTGCCCCGCGGCGCTGCCAGTGGGCGCCTTGAGCGCGGACTGGTCCACTGCCCCCAGGCTGCGCAGAGAGCCTGAGGCTCCTTCCCCTCCTCAGCCGCATGTACGCTCAGCTGATATTGTTGCCTTCGGTGGCCTCCAGAGATTTTGGCGAGCAGCTGTGGGTTGTCAGCATACGATAGCGCTGTTGAGCCGCGGAGGCTGTTGTGCACGCGTGCCGAGCATGGGTGGCTGCTCACCGAGTGCCTGCTCACGTCTGCAAGCCCTCACGCCAGGCCTTGCATGCGCATGCCCTGCAGCCGTCTCCTGGCAAGCATTTGACCGCATGCGCGCGTGCAGGGGCCGGACGCCCACGTCATGTGGCCGCGAGCCGCCCTCGGCATGTTGCTGGTATCAGTGCAGTGCGGCCTGCCCTAAATAATGCCGTGAACACAGGCAACCGCTTGCAACTCAACGTCTTGCGGCCTTGCCTGACTACAAGCACTCCCGCATGCGCCTCGCGCCTTTGCATGCGTGTCTCCTGTGACGCGATGCGTCCTGCTGACGTTCCGCGAAGCCCGCGCGCCGCACATGCCCAGGTCGCTTGATCGGCGTCGTGCCGAGCGCGCCCGCAGGTGCAGCTCACGCGCGACCGGCAGGAACGCACGCCCTCCTCGCCGACCTTTGTGTACATGCCGATGTGGGTACGCATTTGCGCCTCCAGCGCGAGCGGCACTTTTGTGATTATGATTATGAAGCTGGTCAGGCACTTCATACTCATGTATATGCCGCTCACGCTGGAGTTGCGGGCCCGCATCCTCCTCGGCACCGACGCAACGATCGGCAAGGAGGGCATGTTCCTGCCGGTTGCGCGCGGGCTGCGGCTGCGGGCGCGCCGGCCCCACCCCTTGCGCCCATGGTGAAAGGACCTTGACGTGACACACCATCTGCTTGGACACCACCTCGCCCAGCTGTGCACCCGGGCGCTGCTGCCTGCTGGCCCTCACGCCCGTGTGGCGGGCGAGGAGCTCAGCATCAGCGACCCCTCGGCCTCGCCCAAGCGCCCCCCCCAACTGGATGGCAAGGATGCCAGCAGCGCCATGTCCGCCGGGGCAACGGAACCTGGCCTCGTACAGCGCCATCTGGCGCTCGGTGACGTACACCTGCGCCGGCGCGCGCAGCTTTGCGGCCCGCGCCCCTCGCTGCCCCTTGCATGTCGCGGGCGCTCGCCCTCGCCCAAGCGCCCGCCCCAGCAGAATGGCGAGGATGCTGGGGGTGGCTGGGGGCACGGCGAGCGCCCGCAAAATGCAAGGGCAAGCGAGGGGCGCGGGCCGCAAAGCTGCGCGCGCCGGCGCAGGTGCATGTCACCGAGCGCCAGATGGTGCTGTACGAAGCCATTCCGCTGCAGGCGGACATGGCGCTGCTCACGCCCGACGAGCAGGCGCGCGCAGCCCCGACGTACCAGTCTTGTCGCAGCTCCTCATGCAGCCTGTCATGCAGCCTGCTATAGGCGCCCTGTTGTAGGCCTGTGTGGCTGCGCCGCTCCTGCCTTGCCTGCTCCTGTCACGCGCTGCATGGCCTTGGCCATGCCTGTGCGGGGCCGCATGCTGGCCGGCCATGTCAAGACAGCGCGCATGCTGGCGCCCCGGGAACCCGAGCGCGCACGCCCTATCGCGTGCGCCCCGCTTCAGACATGCTGGTCATGCGCTGGTGCTACCCTGGATAGGGCTAGTCCTCATGCAGTGGATCAATGCCATGCTGGAATTTTTTAAATCATTCTCAGGGCGGCAAATTGGGCTCGTCGCTGCAACTTTTGTTCAGGGGTGCAGGGTTGTGGTCTGGCGGTCCCCACATGGGGCCTGAGGGCCCGAGCAGCCATGCTCTGCTAGTGAGGACCGTAACATGTGCGCGCGCGCGCTTTCTATTAGTCAACGGCGTGTTGCATTCAGACGTCACCGCTTTCACATGTGCTGACACTGCAGAGCTGAGTCAAGCACTGGTTCTTGCGCGCCGTGCTGTGAGCCTTGCACAGTGGTGCGGCTCTGCAATGCGCCTCTTCCAGGCCCCGCGCGGCAAACAATGTATGACCTTGACCTCACCTTCACGCTTGCCTGCGTCTTGAGCCAACCGGCATGCGTGCCGGCCAAGCCGCACGCACCCCGTCGCCCAACCTGCCGCTGCGCTGCCCCGCACTGGATGACGAGCAAGCGGCGCTGGCCGACGACTGCAACGGCGCGACCGGCCTGAGCCACGACGGCCGCGACATGCTGGACGAGCTGCTAGAGGAGCTGCCTCGCGCTGCGCCGCGGCGCGGGCGGCCTCCGCGGCCGCCAGCCGCTCGAGCAGCTCCTCTAGCATGTCGCGGCCGTCGTTGATTATGCCGATCGCATCGTCCTAGTCGTCGGCAAGCGATGCATGCTTGTCCTCCAGTGCAACAAGGCGCAGGAGCAGACTCAGCGACAGGTGCGCGTGGCCTGGCCCGGGCCTGGCCGGCACGCTTGACTGTTGGATTTTGCGCAGGCAAGCATGAAGGTGTAGTCAGGTGGGACGGAAGCTTGGAATCAACGTGCATTGCTTGAAATGAATGTGCATGCGAGCGTGGGAGCATGCGAGCTTGCATGCTCGCCTGCCAGCTCTGCAAAGCGTTACGTGGGAATACTTGCTCTGCACCCATCCGGGTCCTGAGCCAGCGCAGGTGTGGCATGGGAGTCTGCTGCATGCAGCCCAAGTGCGTGCTGGAGCTGTGTCCCATGCAAGCACCCCGACCCCTTTCGAAGCCTGGGTATCAACCGGCACTCGCAGCGCAATCCGCAAGTAGAGGACGGCGCTTGGAGCCCCTCTGAGCTGACAACGTGCGTGTTACTCATGCATGTGGGGTCCATGGCAAACGGACGCCTCTGCCTAACGAGCTAGCATGCAGGTATACACGCAAAGCAGTTACGCACACATGATTACATATCAATACACACTGAGAGCATATGAGTCAAACTAGTAGCACCCGTGCATTCGCATTGATACACCACACACCTCCTAGCTCTGCAGTGTCAACTCTCCATACTCTAGACCCCAGGTGCCTGCCGGCACTGTTGCCAGCTCAGGCCAAGTACACAAATAAGTGCTAACTACGCATCCGCATGTAGACATGCTTAGTGCTCCCTCAGTCATGCGGTCGCTGACATGCATGGCCCTTGAGCTTCTACCAAATACAGGCAGGCTCCCTGCGCATTCATTCTTGGGCCTACCTGGCCAGGCCAGACATCTCTATCTACATAAAAATACTTTCAGGTCAATCGTTATGGAAGCAACCCATGTGGAGTGTCCCCCCGCTGCCAGAGCTGACGCAGCCCCCGCCCCGCAACGTGCAGATGCCTTCACAGAGGGCATCAGCAAGACGCATGCAACCCCGGCGCACTGGCTCACTGAAATACACAACACACTATGACAGGGCTTAGTAGAACTCTGACCTCTAGCAGTGCATGTCATGTGCGTGCCACCAGCCAGCATGCACCCAACAGTCAGGGGTGACACATCAGGGCCCCCTGACACAGCCACCAACATGCGGCATCCTCGCACCAAGCTCCTCCATCTGCCGGCCTCCCCCAAGGCTTGTCGCGCGCAACTCGCCGCCGCAGCCCTGTGCGCCCGCAGTTGCGCTACCCGCTTGCGTGCTGTCTGTGGCGTACCAGGCCTCCTTGGATAGCGCGCCGCGCCCGCGCTCTCGTCCCTGACGCGCCAATCGACGCCCGCCGGCCCTGCCCTGGTCGGGCCGCGCGCGGCGCACCAGGGGCGTCTGCAGCAGGACCCTGCCCAGGGTTAGGGCCTCATGCGCCCCCCCACCTGTCCAGCAGCGCCGGGTTCATCACCGGCTTCTCCTTCCGCTCCCTCCGCTCCCTCCGCTCCCGCGGCGGGCGCTCCGCCGAGCGGCCGAAGAAGCCCGTCACGCCCGAGCGCGGCGTGCTGCGCGCGCTGCTGGGCGCCGAGCTCGCGCCGCCGCCGTTCGCCGCGCCGCCGCCACCGCCGCCGCCGCCACCGCTCAGCATGTCCAGCGTCGCAGCCGTCATATACGAGGTGGCGCTGCGGCCGCTGTCCGCGGCGCCCGCGCGGATGGAGCTCGGCGAGCCGCCGACGGGCGGCAGGCGGAGCGCGCCGACGCCGGCCGGGCGCGGGTTGCCGGGCGCGAGCGCGGGCGCGGCGGGCGCAGCGGCCGGGGCGGCAACAGCGGTTGCAGGGTTGGCCGCGCGCGCGGCCTCCAGGTTGCCACGTGCCAGGGTCTGGCGCGGCGGCCGGTCACAGGCGCCGTAAGTGCTGGGCGCGGCACAGAGCAGGGATGGGGCGCTGCTTTACGACTATGCAGTGCTTGCACACATCCTCATGCCGAGCATGCTGTGGTCGGTGCTCCTGGTTGTCTCGACAAGGACTGGGAAGGCACGCTATCGGAGCACCCAACTGCGTGCAGCACCCTCAGTACTTCATTTTTCAAAACAAAGCAGGGCAGCCGTGGGCGTCTGAACGCCGGCCGCGCACCGGCGACGGCTCCCCGAACGAGGCATGCCAGTTGTTGAGCGAACGCACGACGGCATCCGCGCGCATCGCCAGCAGCATGTCGCGCATGGTGGCCGTGTCCTGGCGTACGGCCCCGGGCGGAGCGTGAGCATGCTCTGAGCGGTGACTCACAATGGACGCCACACAGTGCTGTGACTTTAAACAGTAGAGCTGCTCAGCGACACACCTCCTCCAGGCCCCAGCGGCTCAGAAGGTACACGAGGCCCTGGGGGGAGCATGTGGGGACGGCGCCCTACCCACACGCTCTGCAACACCAGAGGAACCTTCCATACCAGGCGCCCCTCCTCGCAAGCGGGTACAGGACAGACACCAGGCGAGCGGCTGCTCTGCTTGGGTTCTGCTCGTGGCGCTACCATGGAGCCTCGCCTGTACAGAGGGGGCCCAGGGCACTCGCCGGCAGGCGCCAGTACTCTCGCGCAGGCGCCGGCACGGGCGCGGAGCGCCATGCGGGCAGCCGCCCGCCGTCCAGGTCGGCGAGCGCGGCGGTGAGTGCGGCCACAGTAGCCGCCTCCAGGCCGGCCACGCCCGCATGGCAGGCCGCGGGGGCCAGCGCATACGCCAGCAGGTACGGCCCGAGCAGCGCCGCCTGCACATGCCTGTGAGTGCTTCTCGTCGCCTTAATAGCATTGAGCAGGGGCCCGTAACAATGAGGCTGTGGTATGACACACCGTGGTGCCTCACATAGACAGCAGGCGGTGCACGGCGATCCTCAGAGGGCGGGGCGTTCATGAACATGGGCGCCGGACGGTGAGACGTGCGCTAATCTAGGGGCGCCCGCATGCGCTGCGTTCGCCTGGCAGGCAGCACAGCCCTGGCTGCGAGGCGCGGCGCCGTGCGCGCCTCGCCGGCGAGCACGAGCGCGCGTGGCAGGGCCCCGTCCCGCCCCGCCTCCAGCAGCGCCAGTAGGTTGGCGGTCGCATTCGCGGCGTCGGCGCAGAAGGTGGCAACGAAGCCGCCGTCGCGCGTGGCGCGCGCGATGGCCTTGCAGTGACCCGCCTGCGGACGCGCCGCGCGACGCTCGCGCGCTTGCAGCGGCCGCTGCACAGGTCCCGAGCAGGCGCCCTGTTTCTTTCTCGCGCAGCTGGACACAGACTGGCTGCCGAGCGATCCGCGCGAGTGCACTAACCAAGCAGGACGCACGACACAAGCTCCTGGATCCTGAATGCAACAGAACAATGCAACAGAACAATGCCCCCATGCAACAGAACAATGCCCCACCCCTGCCCAACCGCCGCGCGGCCACCTGCACTGCCACCACTCAGAGCCGCGCTCTGATCACCACACCGGCAGACGCCAGGCTACGGAGGGCGCCGCGCACCAGCGCCGCCACGGACGGCGGCAGCTGCGCCAGGCCGTGCAGGATGAGCAGGCGCCGCGCCCAGGCGCGCTCACGCGCACGCGGCCCGAACGGCGACCCCGCCGCGCGCGCGAGGAACCCCGCCGCGGACACGACAGCCCCAGCCGTGAGCAGGCCGGCTTTCTCCGCAGCCTGCGCCCGCGGCGGCCGCCGCGCTCGCCGTGCGGCCTTTCAGCTGCCCGGCGAGCATGCCCAGCGACCCACAGCGCCACGGACCAGCCTGTGTGCGACTCTTTACGCAGCCAGCTCGTTTCCAGCCTCCTCACTACCCTGAACAACAGTCATGCTCCCACTTGAGCAGCACCACCTGCATGGCGCTGCAGATGCGGAGGACTTGGCGCACCGTCTGCGGCGTGTAGCGGGGCGTGGCAACGTTGACGCCCTCCAGGTACTCCGGGAAGTAGAGGGGCTGCGGGCTGTCCTCCTGCGCCAGGTGCGCGGCCGGCAGCAGGCTCGGGTGCGGCAGCACAAAGCGCTCCTCGGTGCGCGCGTCCTTGTCGCCCGCCTGCCGCGGACAGCCCCGTTCGAGTCAGGGGCCATCAGCTTCAGCCAAGACATGACAGGACAGACGCTCCATTGACTGAAGCGATGAGCTGGGGTGAGGTGTCGATCAAGCACATCTTGCAACCATCAAGCGCCACAGCGCTCGAGCATCCCGCAAGGCAGCGCTCACATTCAGCGCGCTCTTCACTGCCTCCTTGGTGCGCAGGTAGTCGCTAAGGTCCCTCTCCCGCACCGCATCTGCGTCGAACCTGGGCGCCATCTCGAGGCCAAGCTGCAGGAGAGACTAGGTCAGGGTATCAGCACACACCATGCTGCTTGGTCAAGATGACCACCGTGACTCGAGACTGCACCAGGTGTCAGCCATCTGCGGGCTGTACAATTCGTAGCAAGACGTCCTGAGCTGGACACTTCAGCAGGGGCTAATAACCCTGCACGTGACCCTGTCAATATGGCCGGTGCACTGCGCAGAGCACCGCAGGTACGTGTTACAGGCGGCGCACGCTATGAAGTTGGACGTCAATGCGCTGCGCTACCTGTCCAAGGAGGAGTTCCGGACGCTGCAGGCGGTGGAGCTGGGCCAGAAGAACGTGCGCAGTGAAGCTCAGCTCGCAAAGCAGAAGTGCTCTGCTGTTTTGGTTGCGCGTTTTGAGCTAATAGGCTCACAAGGCGCTGTGCGAGTCACAGTGCGAGTCGCAGTGCAGCACTGACTGCTTGTCTTGTTCGGGGCTGCAGCACGAGATTGTCCCGTCCTCGCTTGTCGACAGCATCGCCGGGCTCAGGTGCAACCCACAGTCACCGCCGTCAAGACGACAGACGTGCACCGGCGCCTGCCAGCGGGCCCAGGCCTGCCTCGTTCCTGCGGAAGCGCCACGCTGCGGTTGTACCCGCAGGGGCGCCTCTGCAGCCTGACGCGGCCGTCAACGGCGCAGGCATGGCGGCGCCGTGCGGTGCCTGAGGGCGCTGCTGCGCCAGAAGCTCGTGCACCACGACAGCACCAAGTACGACGGCTATCGCCTGACGCCGCTGGGCTACGACTTTTTGGCGCTCAAGGTGCTGGTCAACCGCGGCGCGGTGGCCGCCGTCGGCCGCCAGATCGGCGTCGGCAAGGAGTCGGACGTCTATGAGGTGCGCGCAGCGGCCGCGCCCCCAGTGTCGAGTCCGCACGCCTGTGCGACCCAGATTACCCTTGCAGGAGTGTCCGGCGTGCCGCATGAGGCAGCGGTCAAAACCGTGCTGCGTTGGGCAGTGTGCAGAAGCTGGGGCAAGGGAGCTTGCCTGGGGGCCGCTGGCGTGGAAAATGCGGAAGCGCTGCTCCAGCGGCCCGCGCGCCGCTGCAGGGCTGACGCGCGCGGGGCGCGGCCGACAGGTGCTGAGCCCGCAGGGCGAGGTGCTCGCGCTGAAGCTGCACCGCCTGGGGCGCACCTCGTTCCGCGCGGTCAAGACCAAGCGCGACTACCTGCGCCACCGCAGCTCCTTCAGGCGCGGCCCCGGCTGCCCGAGTTACATGCGGCTGGAAAGGGGGTGGTCCCCCGGGTCCCGAGACGCCTCGATGCACGCTGCTGCTGAGGAGGGCTGCAGCTGCTGGACTGCGCGCACACGAAGGTGTGCGTGCCGCACACACCGAGCCGTGCGCGCCGCGCCCACCTAGCCGTATGCGCCGCCGCACCGTGAAAGCTCGTAGTGCGAGCAGAGTTTTATGCTGGACGGCAATATTTGAGATAGCACCTCATGCATACGCGTACACTTGAGCCGCCTGCTGAAATATGGCGAGGGGGCCCACCTACAGCGCGGCGCGTGCTCACCAAGGCAAGCGCGCTGCCTGAGATGCTCATGCTGGAATGTGGTTGCCGAGCGCGGCGCGGCGCGCAGCTGGCTGTACCTGTCGCGCCTGGCGGCGCTGAAGGAGTTTGCGTTCATGGCGGCGCTGGGCGCGCACGGCTTCCCCGTGCCGCGCGCGGTGGAGCACAACCGCCACGCGGTGCTCATGTCGCTGGTGGACGCAGCGCTGCTCGTGCAGGCGCGCGCCCTATCCCTAAACCGCCCTATCCCTATACTACCGTGTCGGGTTGAGCGGGCGGCTCCACCCGCCGGCGAGGCGCCGACGGGAGGCCATGCCGGATCCTTGACCGGAGTGGACCAGTGTGCGAGCCTGCGTGTGTGCCTGCCGCGTCTGTCTGCACACCACCCGGTCGGGTCCTGCTCGGCGAGGGCTGCGCGGACTGCGCGCGTTTGGCGCGCATGTGAACCGTGCAGGAAATAGGGATGGCTTCCTCGCCTGCTTAGCGCCCTGTCACTGACCACAGGAAGAGAACGCGGGCTGAGGTGCCCATCAATGGGCCAAGTGCGCAAGCTGCGGCCGCCGAGGCTGGTGCGCGTTAAAGATACCCTAACCTTATATCCGCTGCGCCAGGTGCGCGAGCTGCGGAACCCCGGCGCCGTGTACGCGCAGCTCATGGACCTGCTGGCGCGCCTGGCCGCCAAGGGCCTCATCCACTGCGACTTCAACGAGTTCAACCTGCTGGTGCGCGGCCGCGCGCGGCGCCGCGCCCAGGGCCGCATGCGCATGCGGCCGTCTGTGGCTTGAGCCGCGCCTGCGCCGGGGGCGACGCTGGGCGCTGGAAGCATAGCTGCGAGCCCGGGCGTCTGCTTGAGCGGCGCGCAGGACCTGCGCAGCCCCAAGTGGGCGCAGCGCAGGTTTGGGTAGGGTTAGGCTCTAGGCTCTGCCGCTTAGGATATGGTATTGTAGGTTAGACCCTATCTTGACCGGGGCGGCGCGGCGCAGGTGGACGACGAGGAGCGCGTGACGCTGATCGACTTCCCGCAGATGGTGTCCACGCGCCACGCCAACGCGGCCGAGCTGTTCGACCGCGACGCAGAGTGCATCGGGCGCTTCTTCCGCAAGAAGCTCGGCTACATGCCCGAGCTGGACGCGAACCTGCCGTGCGTGCGGCCGGACTTTCAGGCGCGCGCGGGGCCGGCCGCGCTGCCTGCGACGTGCGGGCATCGGGAGGCGCTCGAGCTGGGGACAGGCCCGGCCATGCTCCTAGGCTGTAGCCGCCCTGAGGGCACCGGCGTGCGTGACGACGCATTTGTATGGCAGCACACCGCATTGAAGCTGGGTCGCGCTTTCCGCCCCAGGCGAGGCGCAGGATCGTGACTGTGCATGGAGCGACATGCTGGCCCCATGCTGATGCGAATGCGCCAGCCGGGTCGCGCGCGCAGGCCATCGTGGCGCAGCCGTGGCTGGGCACGGCAGCGGCATGCTGGCCCCGTGCTTACGCGACCGCGCGCGCAGACCATCGTGGCGGCGGCAGACGCGGCCGCGGCGGCCGGCGCGACCGATGGCGGCCTGGACACCGCGCTGGCCGCCTCGGGCTTCCAGCGCGAGCACGCGGACGCGCTGGACCGCTGGGTGGCCGCCGCCGCCGCAGAGGGCGCGGGGTGGGGCGCCGGCAACGACGAAGAAGAGGAGAACGGCGGGGACGACAGCGGCAGCGGCGGCGAGGGAGAAGAAGAGGACGGCGAGGCCGGCAGGGGCAGCGACGGAGAAGGAGAAGAAGAGGACAGCGGGGATGACAGGGGGAGCGGCGACCCCGCTGCAGATGATGTCGCAGGCCGGGAGCGCGCGGAGCCCAGCGGCGACCGCGAAGCAGGACGCGGTGCCGAGGAGGTGGCGGAGGCGCGCGCTGCAGCGGCGGGCTCGGGGCGGGCGGCAGGCAGCAGCGCCGCGAGCGAGGAGGACGGGCAACGGCGCGCTGGCGGCGGCGCGGAGGGGGCTGGCGCCGCGCGAGGCCCAGGCACGCGTCTTCACGGCGCGATCGGCAGCGGCTACTGCCCCGATGCTGGCATCGTCGCAGGTGTCGCCGACGAGCGGGGGGGCGGGGGAGGCGCGGCTGGCAGCGGCGCAGCCCCGGCACCCGGCTCTGAGCATGCGCCGGATGGCGAGCGCCGCGAGCGTGGTAACGTAGAGGGCAGCGCGGCGGCGCACGTGGCGGCGCTCTCGTTGGCGGGGGCATCCGGCCCCGGTGCTGGTGGGGTCTGTGCCGCGGAACGGGAGCCCCAAGAGCGGGGGCCTGATGACCAGGTAGGGGGCCTGGATGGGGGGGCTGAGCGGGGGCCTGAGGACCAGGTGGGGGGCCTGGAGGGGGCCCTAGAGGGGGGCCCAGAGCCGTCGGAGGGCGGCTGGGCGCGGGGCGCGGCGGACCGGCGGCAGGTGCAGGCGCGCGTGCAGGACCAGGCGCGCGCGCGCGCGCGCAGCGCGGCCGCGCAGAGCGCGTCGCGCCGCTCGCTCAAGGCGGCTGTGAAGAAGGGGCGCCGCCAGGCGGCTGGCGGGGCGGTGCTGTAGGCCGAGACGCCTTTGGCGTGCCAGGATGAGCCCCGCATGCTGGTCAGGGCATTTGTACGTGTTCCCGTGTGATGGCGAGCGCATGTAGGATTTAAGGCTTTCCGTCCTTCGTATGGCGTGCATGTGGGCCGCGCAGGGTGTGATGCGCCTCGTGCTGTGCGGCTGTTGCAAACGGTTGCCCTTGCTCAAAGCTAGCGTCCACGTTTGATGCAGTACTTTGCCAGAGACTGAGGTGTGTGCCGCTAACTTTTAAAGTGAAGTGTTAGCCAAATTGTACATTCTGTGACTGCCATCAAGCTGCATTGGTTCGCACGCCAGCGAGGCATTGTGCCGAGTCACGTCCCTGCAGGTGGGCTTTTGCAGTGCGTCCTGGCATAATCGTGCTGCCCAAGCACGGCCCTGAAGCCTCAGCCCTGGGCAGCGCTTGGGAAAGGATGAGAGGATTAGACAGTTTTAGAAGTGTCAGCAGAGCGTTGCTGAGACATAGCGCCCTGCCTTACTCTGGCTGCCGTCCTCCCTGCTCCAGCCTGCCTGCAACAGAGCTGCATACGGCGGCAAAACTGGGTTTGCCTCTCCATAGAGTGCTTTCCCTGCACGGCGGGCAGCATGGCCTGCTCCTCTCATTTGCATTTGCAGAGGTCGCAGAGGTCGCAGGTAGCATTCCTTTAAATCATCCCTGCATTTCCTACGAGCGTGCGGCTGCGCCGGCGGCGCCAGCGCCGCAGCTCTGTCGAAGCGCATGTGGGGCCCGCGGCATCGCATGCGCTGCAGACTCACCGCGGGCAAACATGCGCGCGCGCCGTACTGCGCGCGCCGCCCGCGCCGGCGCCACCAGCAAGGGCCACAGCCGCGCTGCATCAGCTGCCCTGGTTGTAGGGCCTCCCTAAAACCTGTTCTGCCACCTAACCTACTGCAGCAGCCCCGCGCGTTGCAGCTCCGCGGCGACCAGCTCCACAAACGCGTCGGACTGCGCCAGCGCTGCCAGCGCCGCGCGCACGCGCTCGCGCGGCGGCCCGGCGGGCGACCCCGGCACCGACCCCGCCGCCGCCGCCGCCGCCGCCGCCGCCGCCGCCGCCTGCGGCGCAGCCGCGGGCGCCGGCGGCGGCGCTCCGAGCGACGCGCTGCTTGCCCTGGCGAAGCGCACATAGTGTGCGTCAGTTTGGCGTGCCTGTTGAAGCTCGCCGATGCCTTCCAACGCCGCTGCCGCTGTCGCTCGGCTCTGCAATGAGCTTGCCGCGGCCCTGCAGTGCCAACAGACCTCAGCTGCCACCAGAGCTCAGCAGCCACATGCCTGCCAGCCGTACCTGCGCCCTGCACTGAGGAACGAGCAGGGCGGGGCTGTCCAGGGGGGTGCACCAGTACCATGCGGATGGCTGGGAGGCATGAGCAGGGCCGCTGCAGGGGCGCGGCAGCAGGGCCGCCTGCCTGGCAAAGAGCCGCGTCACGTGCGCGTCGGGCTCGCCGCGCGCCGCGGGCGCCGGCGCCTCGGTGCTGGTGCTCCGCGCCGTGCCCGCCGCGCCCGCTCCGTGGCCCCCGGGCGCTGCTGCCGCCTGCGGCACGAGGCACCAGTGCGACGGGTCGGCTGAGGTCTCGCACTTCTGGCATCCTGGTGATGTTGCAAGTGCGTGGTGCTGTTGCGCGTCCACCCCAACCTCATGATAGCAGTGCGGCACCAACCGCGTCAGCTGTCGCAGCCCAGCAGACCGCCCGCGGCCTGCGCTGCTTGCCAGCCGGTGCGAGCAGGGCAACGCGCGCCGCCTGCGCCGCATGCCAGACCGCAGAGCACCGATCCGACCACGGCATCACAGTGGAGCCGAAGTGATGCCTGCGCCCCTGTTTTGCGAGCGACGAGGCCCAGGCAGCTCACAATCACACGGGGGTAGGTTTATGGTAGGGTAGGGCCAGCACGCACCGCCTGCTTTGCCTGCTGGAAGAAGGACGGCGTGAGCAGGGGTGGGCGCGTCGCGGGGGCCGCGGCGGGCGGCGGCGTGCCGGCCGGCGCGCCGCCGCCACTGCGTTGCGCATTGGACAGCAGCATCGTCAGCCGGCTTTGCTCGGGCGTGGGCGCCGCCTCGGCCGCCGCGTGCGGCCCCGCCACGCCCCCTGCCACGCCCGGCCCCTGTCAGCCAATGGCAACGAGGCAGTCAGACCGGTACGCTCCTCTGCGCAGCGCAGCACTCTGCAGCACCCCGCATCAAGCAGCGGCACTGTCACCCAGATCTGCTGCATGGACGCGGCTTGCAGCAGCTTCAGCAGCGCGGATGGCCTCTCACACTCGCGCTCCGTGCCAGTCGGCCGCAACCCTAAACACGTGGTGCTTTGGTACGATGCATGGCATCCAAGAACTGCAAGGTGCCTTGTGCGCACATCTGCACACGCTCACAGGGGCGACGGGGGCGGGCGGCGGTCGTCCACGCGCGCCTGACGCGGGCGCGCGGCCGCCGACGCGCACAGGCGTGGTCGACCCCAGTGACAGGTCCTCCAGCGCGGCTGCGGCGCCTACCGCGTGCGGCGGCGGCGCCGCGGAGCGGCCGGCGGCCAGGCCCTGCGCGTGCGCGCGGCCAGCCAGCGGGTCCAGGCCGTTGGGCGGCGGCGGCGCGTCGCGGTCCCAGAACGACGCGTCCTCGCCCGCGCCCGGCGCGTCCGCGTCCCCGCGCGCCTGCGCACGCGCATGGCTGTGCGTGTGGCCCATCGGGCGCAGAGCAGCGCCTTCTGTCAGGGGGCAATGACCCTATGCCCTGATTTCATCATTTTTGCGCATGCGGCAGGCCAGGGCATGCGTGGGGTGCGCACCGAGGCGGGCGCGGGCTCCGACGCCGCCGCCGGCCGGAACGTGGCCACGATGCGCTGCAGGAGCGCCTCCACCTTGTCGCACTCGCCCTGGTCATAGAACCAGATGCCGACTACCTGCGCGAGCGCGGCCGCGCGTCGACCGCCTGCAGCTGCTTGCTGCGAGCGCGCCTGGCTGCGTGTGCACCCAGTGCCTGCCAGGCATGCGCGCGGGCATGGCCACTGCCTGCACTTACTACTACTGCTTCCCTGTCCGTCTGCTTACATTGTTGATTCGCATTGCGCCAGACTCTCTCTCTGCTGTGGGCGCCGCAGCATGCCGCCAAGAGTCTGTGTGGCCGCTACCATATAGCAAAGCCCTGCTGCAGCTCTGCACGGCAGAGGTCTCCAGTGCTGAGCAGGGGTGAGCACAGTTGCTTACGTTGGACGCTCGCTGGTGAAGTGCACATGCGCGTGCTGGGGCGCGCCTCGTCCTTCTTGTTGCGGTACAGCAGGTACGGCTTGGACTTCTCGAACTGGAAGCCGCCCAGCACGTCCTCCACATAGTTGTCTGCGCGTGCCGCAACCCGCGCCTAAGCGCGCCGGGTCTGCGCGTGCTGCGCGGCGGGGCGCTCGGCCGGCGGGCGACAAGGCGTGGCACCTTGGCTCTTCTTGTTGAGGATGATGAACTGGAAGCGCGGGTTGGTGCGCCGCTTGAGCAGGAACAGGGAGCCCTCGACGTCCTTGCGCTCCTGTGCTCAGCGCGAGAGCGTGCGCTCAGCCCCTGGCTCGCCCTTTCACAAGCACAGTCTCTGTGTCAACAGGGAGTGACCGGCGGCTGCCTGGCAGGCTCACCCAGCACGACGACTCCTGGTTGAAGTCATACAGCGCAACGTGCCCCGCGGTTGCCAGCACCTGAGCGTGCACACACTTGCTGCCTGCTGTGGTCACTGTGGTTGCGGCAGTCCAGGCAGCTATAAGGTGCTGGAGGAGGGGCGGCTCACGTCCTCGGTGGCCGGATCGATGCGCTTCAAGACCTGCAGGTTCAGCTGGTTTGCAGCTTTCTGGTCCAGCACCAGCGGCGTGGTTGGCATGGTCCCAGCTAGCTTGCTGCCACTCTGCAGCCGCTGGCACGGCCGCTGCACACGGCGATGGGATTGGTGCACAATCAGTGGTCACGCAGAGCAGGAGCTGGTCTGCTGATCACAACAACGCCAGGCCTTGCTATCAGGCCAGATGCGCCTTCTCTATCTATGTAAAATGGTCGCGGTGCCAAGGAGCCATCCTGCACCCTATTTAGGCGGCCCAACGCCCAGCACAGCAGGGAGGTGCTAGTGCAGCGCCCATCAACTGCCGCACCGAGTATCACACGGAGCTCTCCTGACTCGCTCGTTTCAAGCAGCTGCCTGTCTTGCTGGCAGCCACCAACAGCTGCAAAGCAAAGTGCCTGCGCGACAGCTGTTTCTGCGGTTGGCACCGGCTGCATGGATCCAAACGCGCACGCGCGGCGTGTCAACTTCCAGCTGCTGGAGCGCTTTGTGGGGCAGCGCGTGACGCTCGTCGGGCGGGTGCGGACTCGCGCTGTGTTGTGTCTCCAAGCATCAACGCATCGCACGGGTGCACGTGGCCTGCTGCGCGTCTTGAGCGCAGCTGCGCGCTGCAAAGCAGCACTGACACGTTGCTGGAGATTTTGAACGAGCTGTGAGCGCGCTGTGTTGGTGGCACGGAGCTGCGAGTGGGCGCAGCTTCAGTGCATCCACACAGAGAGCACTGCTGCTCAAGGCTCTGAAAGAGCCTGAAATCAGCCTCACTCCAGGGCGCCAGTCCCGTGGGCGCCACGCCCGAATGAGGCAGGTGGAGGGCATGCAGAGCCACTGTGCGCCAGTGCTCGCGGCGCGTGGCCAGCAGGCAGCGCAGGACGCCTGATTGACAGCGGACGCCGCCAAGCCAGAGGCGCAGCGCTGAGGCAGCGCCCCGCGCGCGGCCAGGTGGAGGGCGTGCAGGGGCAGTTTGCCTCAGTGCTGGCCGCGGACGGCGGCAAGGTCAACGTGAAGCTCGCGCGGCCGCCGGACTTTGACAGCTCATTCGTCGAGTTTGTGGGCACGGTGGACGCGCCCAACCAGATCACCGAGCTCGACCGCACCAGCTTCGGCAACACGTTTGGTGCGCCTTCTCACCAGCCACCCCTCGCGCCACCTCAGCATGCATGCGGCACACTTGCCGTAGACAGCCAGCAACGTGCGCCTGCTTGTGCTCATGACTATCCTAGGCTTTGCACAAGCTGCTCTGCCGGCTCGATGGTGTTCAGCTGCTCGAACAGCCTGTCTAGCGAAACACATGCGTGCGGCTCCCTGTCCACGGCGTGGAGAGTGCCAACGCGCGCGCGTGCGGCAGACATGAACTCGTATAACGAGCTGTGCAAGCTCGCGGCCGCAGACCACTCTGCGGTCTTCATATGACGGCATGCACCCGCATGGACGGGGTACAGCGCGCGCTGCCTGCGCAAAGCCGCAAGGGGCGCCTGACTGCCCTTGGCTGCTACTAATCACCAGCACAACTGTTTCTGACTCTGACAGTGATGGCGTTCGCTGCCATTCTGGGATAGCTGGCTGAGCCTGCTTGCTGCACACTGTTGCTTGAGAGGCACTGCCTGTGTGCTGCATAACATGCCACAGATAGTGTGAAATCGGGAGCAAAGCGCCAGCGCCCCACTTCTGCATGCACGTGGATGATGCCTGTCTTTGCTCGCTGCAGCAAGAGAGAGTGCGAGGCAGAGGTGCTCTCACAATACCTCTGTGCGGTGGTTTGGTATTTCAGTGCACTTGGATGCGAAGCTCGCAGACAGCACCACCCAGCTGACACCTGCAAGTTGTCACACAGTGCGCACTACCACACAGCACACAGCCTCTATGACACCAGTGCTCACCCCGGCGGCACACTGAGGTTGCGGCGCTTGGAGCACAACCCAAATCTGCAGCCGCTGTCTGATGCGCATGCTGGGAACACTTGCAGACTGATCACGGCATGCGCGGCGCTGGCGCCGACATGGCCTCGTCGATCAGGCCCAGCGGGAAGTGGCCCAGCTGGCAGCCGCCCAGCTGCACGAGCACGCCCCGGTCGCCGCCCGCGTACGGCGACGCGCGGCACGTGCGCGCGCCCGCGTTCAGCTTCACATAGACCGGCCCGGCCATGCCCGCCAGCGTCGCGCCCGGCGCCTGCGCCAGCGAGCGCGCCGATCCGCACGGACGCATGCGGCAGCTGGCCTGGCCGTGCGAGCTGCGCGGGGATGCAGCGGGTGGCCGGCAACACGCCCGTCACGTCCGCTGTTGCGCAGCCGCGAGTTTACGGCGGTCAGGTGAGGCGCTCACACCCGACAGCGTCCTGCCCTTGTTGCTGTGTACAGCATGGTTGGTGCACAAGGCTGCACAGCCCAGGAGTTGTGGCAGCCATCGCATGTGATCCGCTCACAGAGAAACCCGCGGCAACCCTTGCGGCATGACAGGGCGCACGCTGGGCGCGGGCAGCAGGAAGTCGGTGCGCAGGGCGCCGCAGAAGTCGCGCAGCGCGCGCACCGCCAGCCGCGCGTCGCTGGCGAGCACGCCCAGCAGCAGCGCCGCCGGCGCGGCGCCCGGGTCCCAGCCGAACGCGGGGCGCGGCTCGGCCGCCACTGCCTGCACGCCCTGAGGCAGCTTGGCGGCTGTGCGAGTGTGAGCACTGCGTATGATGCACTCCTGACGCGCGGCTCTCGACGCGCGGCCCTCAGCGGCAGCGTAATGCGCCGCGGCGTGGCACCGAGCGCTGAGCGACAGTTGGCAGACCATAGCCCCCCCCGTCGGCTCTACGTCGGGCCAATGCAGGCATGGCCTCAGCCTTTTGCAGAGCAGGAGCCGCTTGTGGTGGACGCACTGAGGAGGGACACCAGCCAGAGCACACGCTCCAACCCGCGCTGCCCCCAGCCGCGCTGGTTCGCCGTCTTAGTACCTCCTGACATCGCTTAGACGAGCGTCACAGGACTGGCCAGCCAAGATGACAGTGTAGCTGGCCAGTCTCTTGGGATGTCTCTTCAGGACCCGGAGTGCGCCTGGGACCGCGCAGTGCAGTGTGCTGCGGCTGCACACCGCTCGTGACCGACACACCACCGTACCGGAGCCAGGCCGCCCGCCAGCTGCTGGCCGCTGGAGGACACAGGCCTCAGCCGCTGCGGGAGGGCGCACCAGCAGCGCCTCGCGCAGCGCTGCGCGCTTGGCGGGCGTGGCCAGCAGCGGCTGCGCCGTGCCGGCCGCCTGGGCGCGCGTGAAGTGCTGCAGCAGCTCCCAGGCCGCCTCCACATCAGCACCCTCCCCGCATGCCTGCCTGCGTGCTGCTGCTGTGGGTGGCGGGCTGACAGAGCCTCACAGACATGCAGAGCAAGCACTGGCCTGTGCTCGTGTGTGGCACACTGTATGCATGGGCTTTCGGCGCACCTGGCTGCACTTCACCAGCCACTGTCGTCGTGTGGGGCGGGCAGCGCGCCCCCTGTGGCTTCCTTGCTGTGATGCATGCCCGTCTGCGAGCCGTAGCCAGCTGGCATAGCTGCGCGCTCTGCACGGCGCACGGATCGCCACAGCATCAGGCCGCGCTGGGTGCCGCTGTGAGGCTGCCCAGCGCCAAGCCGTGGCCTGCTGCTTGCCTGTTAACATTATTGGAGTAGGCGGCCGTCAAAGCAGGTGCGCAGGGAGATCAGGCACCAACTGCAAACTGCACTGCGGCAGTGGGGAGCCCCGAAGCTGGCAGGCCCTCCGGGGCCTGCCACAGGGACCGTAACAAGAAATTGGCGGGGCAACTCAGCGCCGAGCAATCCTGGCTCAGATATGTCCCAGGGGCAGGAGCGGGCAGGCGCGAGGGCTCGTGTGTGCCAGGAGGGGCCAGACATGCGTGCGCAGCCGGGCGCCAGCGCGGACACCGAGCTTGCCTCTCACGGCTGGGACGGCTGCGCAGCCTGATTGGCCCACGCGGGCCGGCGATGCAGGGCCACGGGGTCGCCGGGGCCGGCGAAGGCAGGGATGCGGAGGGCCCGGCAGCGCCTGCCGCCAGGCGGGCGCACGAGCACACACCGGAAAAACCTGCACGGGGGCGGGCTGGGGCGCCAGAGGTGCGCCGGGGCCCAGGATGCGCTGCCCACGCAGCCGATCCTGAGGCCTGCGCCCGCAGCGGGAGCGCCGTGCAGTGCACAGCGCGCAGGGCGCCATCATCTTGCAATATGCTAGGACAATAGCGTGCTCTTGGGCTTGCTCTGGCCGCGGCCGCTGCTGGTGAAGGCTTAGAAGGGCACTGGGGCACTGCTGCGACGCATGCAGGCCCGCCAACGCGGCTGTGCTGCCTGCAGGCGTCGCCCTTCTCGCTCTTCGCCAAGGAGCTGCCGCCAATCACCCCGCCCCGGAACCTGTGGGACACGAGCCAGGCGTTCGGCAGCTGGCCGGGGCAGCCCGGCCTGTCGCCCGGCCCGCTGGCGCTGGCGTACGTCCTCCCGCGCGGGGCTGGGTGCGCGGGACCCCCCGCTGCTGGCCCCCCGCCGTGCTCACTTTTGGCTCTGCTGCCGGCCCCCTGCTCCAGCAGGCGTCCTGAGCGCCCCGCCGCTCTGCCCCAGGCGCGAGATGCACGCGGTGGAGGCCCGCGAAGCCGCGCCGGCCGGCGGCGGCGCCGGCGCCGGCACTGGGCTGAAGCGCGGCGGATCAGGCGACCTGTCCTTCCAGTTTCTGTTCAACGGCGCGCTGCCCGCGGAGGACGTGCCGGGCGGCGCGCTGCCGCTGTGGCAGCCCTCGCCCAAGCTGGAGCCGGGCGCGGGGGCACCCGACCAGCGGAGGACCGGCGAGCGCAGCCGTACGCTGTCATGCAGCGAGCTGCAAGGGTCCGGCGGCAGCTCCGGCGACACGGCGCCGCCGGCCGCGCCCGCGCAGGTGCGCAGCGCGGCCCGGCGCCGCTGCGCGCCGTGGTAGATGTTCATCATTGGCGCCCTGAATTTGAAATCCCGGCCCGCGCGCCGCCCCCGCACGGCACCGCGCGCCTGCGTTCCTGCGCAGCAGCCCCCGGCTGCGCCCCAGCGGCCGGCGCGGGCGCGCGCGTGCCCATGCAGCTGGCACCTGCGCGCTGCATGCCTTTTTGTGCCCATCATGCGGCCCGCGCTCCGCACTTCTTCATCTGCCCGCCAGCGCATCTGCTGCTGCGCGCGCAGGCGCAGACGGATGCGGCCGTCGGCGGCGCGAGCAGCGCGCACGGTGGCGGGGACGCCGCCGTGCAGGGCTGGCCGGCGGGCACGCGCAACCCGCGCGCGCAGCGTCGCCGCTCCCTGCAGTTCTATGAGGACGGCGACTATGACGACGAGGGCGGTGGCGCCGCGCCGGCGCCGCCGCGCCCGGCGACCGCGCCGCGGAGCCATAGCGGCAGCCGCGGCGCCGCAGCGCCGCCGCCGCGCGGCGCAAGCCGGCCGGCCTCTGCCGAGCGCGCGCCGTCCGCGCGCATGGTCGCCACAGCGGGCGGCCGGGCCACGCTCGGGTTTGGTGGCGCCGGCGGCGACGCGCGCGCGGAGCCGCCCGCCCGGCCGGCCTCGACGGGGCAGGGCGCGCGCGGCGCGCTCGCCAGGGCGGAGCCCGGCCCAGGGCCGGGCTTCAGTGGCCGGCCGGCGTGCCGCGCGGGCGCGCCTGACGGCGCGCTGCCGGCGTACCTGGCCGCGCTGGTGCCGGGCGGCGCGGGCGGGTCCGCGCGCGCGGCGGCGGCCGCGGCGGCCGCGGCCGCGGCGATGGCGGGCTCTGCCGGCACGCCGCCCGTCGCGCGCCGCCTCTCGCAGGCGTCCACAGGTGCCGCATTGTTGCTGGCCCCGCGCTCGAGTTTGAGCTGCGCCTCTCAAACTCCACCAAGTGTCATACTGCCGAGAAGAGCCAAGCGAAGCGCGGGTTGCAGGGTGCGGCGAGAAGCAGCGTGCGGACGTGCGGACTCTGCAGTTGCGTGTGCCTCAAAGAGAGCCTGCCTGTGCAGCGGCAGGCGAGCCGCGCGCGGGCATCGTCGTGCCGCCGCACACGCCCGGCGATGCAGCCGGCCGCGCGCTGCTGCCGAGCGCGCCCGCCGCGCCGGGGGCAATTCCGGGCGATGCGCGCGGGGCCGCGGGCGCCGGCAGCGGCGGGTGCGGCAAGGCCCCAGAGCGCGGGGCCCAGCAACCCACCGCGCCCCTGCGCTCACCCTGCGCTGTGCGTGGCGCGCTGCTCTGGCGCCGACCGCCGCGCTCTGCGCATTCAGACACGACCCGCCGGGGCGGATGCATGGGGCTGTCATGCGGGTCCCCGTGTCGGTTCTCCGGCATGCCTTCTATCTACGCAGGGTAGCGCATAGCATGCGCTGCACCGTGCACCCAGCGCCGCGTCGAGGCTGCGTCCACAGGCCCGCCGACGGAGCGCGAGCGCGCGCCGCAGGCCGCCCAAGCGGTGCAACTGCAAGAAGTCGCGCTGCCTCAAGCTGTACTGCGACTGCTTCGCCGCGGGGCAGTTCTGCAGCCGCTGCACCTGCCAAAATTGCTCGAACAAGGCCGAGAACCGGTGCGCGCCGCGCGCTTTGCGGCGAAGCAGGCGCGCCAAGCACCGCTGGGCGGCTGCGAGAGCCGCGCGCGCTGCACGGCCTGCAGCTTTGTGTTCACTCACTCTATCCATACACAACAGCGTCGAGGACTCGCTTGCACAGAATGCGCGCGCAAGCTTGCGAGCAGACAGCCCGTGGCATGCCAGCGCCCGCAACGTGTTGAGTGCAGGGGCGTTGGCGCGCGTTATCTCACAGATGTGGGCCTGGCATGGGGCCGGCTGCAGAGCCAGATCGGTGAGGTGAGCGAGTCGCCTGATCGCGCGCGCGGCGGGCGCAGGGAGCTGGTGGCGGAGCAGCGGGAGGCGGTGCGCATGCGCAACCCGCAGGCGTTCGAGGAGAAGATCATCAAGGTCAGCGGGGAGGCGGCCGGCAGCGACGCGCCCGCCGCGCAGCACAAGCGCGGCTGCCACTGCAAGAAGTCGCACTGCAAGAAGAAGTACTGCGAGTGCTTCCAGGCGCGCCGCCATACACACGTCCGCGCTGGAGCGCAAAGCGCATGGCCGCTGTGTGGCTGCAGCCCTATTTCGCGTCTGACTGCGCGCCGCTTCTTGACACTGGTTTCCTCCTCTCCTGCATATTTCCTGGACTCTGAGACTGGCCGCTCCAGCAGGTGGTCTCTGTCAGCGCAAGTCACTTTGTTCTGTCCGCTCAAGTGTTGCAGTGTAAGTTTGCTACCAACGCCCCTGTCTAGCAGAACTGGATTGTCACATGCGGATCGCTCTTGCAGCGTCCAGCGCGCGCCCCGCAGCCACCCGCGTGTTGACCCTGCACACTGCCTCGGGAGCGCGTTCAGTGCATGATGACTGAGCCTGCGCCGGCGCGCAGGCGGGCGTCAACTGCGGCGAGCACTGCAAGTGCGACGCGTGCCTCAACACGCCGGAGCACGGCCCGCCGCCGCCGCCCAAGCTGTCCAAGTCGCGGCAGCGCGCGGCGGCGGCGGCCGCCGCCGCCGCTGCGGGCGCGCGCACCGACAAGTCGCCCGGCACGCCGCCCGTCAAGGCCGCGCCGGAGGCCGCCAGCGCGGCCGCCGACCCGCGCCGCGCGTCCGCGCGCAAGCAGCGCCGGCCGCTGCCCGCGGCGCCGCCCGGCGGCGCGGGCGAGCGGCCCGGGCCCTGGTCGCCCGCGCTGCCCGGCGGCGGCCCGGGCGCCGGCGGCGGCGCGGCCGGCGGCGGCGCGGAGCTGCGGCGCGGGGACTCGACGGGGTCGGCAGGCTTTGGCGGCGTGCCGGGCTCGGCCTCGCCGCCCGAGTCGGCGGCCGACGGCGGCGGCCCGGAGCTGCGCGCGCCGGAGCGCCTGCGCGAGGACTTTGGCGAGGACGCGCTGGACCCGGGCGCGCTGCCGGACGGCCTCTGCGCGGAGGCCGCCGGCGCGGGGCCGCCCGTGGTCGGCATGGGCACCGCGGGGCCGTACGTGCTCGTGCCCGTGGCCGCGGAGGGCGACGAGGGCGGCGGCGGCGGCGGCGGCGACGGAGGCGGCGGCGGCGGCGGCGGCGCGGGGCGCACGACGCTGCAGCTGATGGTCACGACGCCCGATGGCCAGCTGCTCGCGCTGGGCGCCCTGCCCTCGGTGCCGCCCGGGGCCGCGCGTGAGGCTTGGGTCGGGATGCTGCGCGAGAGGCAGCATGCGCGGCGGGACACTGATGGCGCTCTCGGGTGATGGTGTCCCCTGTCTGCAAGGCTTGGAGCAGCAAGCAGTCTCGACAACCTCTGAGGCCGCGCGCCATGCGTGCCGGGTTGTGCGCGCGACCGTGCCGTCGCTCGACCTGCTGCCCAGTCACGGCCCCGCTTCCGTCAACCCCGCATAAAAGGCGCTCGGCAATGCGCGCGCCGCGCAGGGCTTGTGTCCGGGCGATGCGCCGGCCGCGGGCGCGGGCGCGGAGCCGGGCGCGGAGGCGGGCACGCCGGGCGCGTTTGTGTCGCCGAGCGGCGGCGCGCTGGGGCTGCTGGAGGGCGAGGCGGGCGCCACGTTCGGCTTCGGCGGCACGCCCACGCTCTGGACCGAGCAGCGCGAGCAGGAGGGCATGGCCGGTGCGCCGCCGGCCGAGTCAGGGCCCCGGGGCCCCTCGCCACTCCCGGCATCCCTCTGACACTCAGCACACTTGCAGCCGGCGCCAGCACCAAGGCGGCGGGATGCCGCCAGCAAGTACTTTAAACTTGACGTGCGTGTACAGGGTGACCATGGCTGCGCCCACGAACACCGGCGCCTCAGCCAGGTCTGAACTGCAGACCTGGCAGCATACTGCTGTGGGTGCAAAGGTTAGGGTGAAGGGCATACCCTACCCTGATATGTAAGGAGACTGGGGGCCCCGGCGTGCAGGCGGCATGGACCTGGACCTGGAGCAGCTGATGCTGGGCGCGGACGGCGCGCTCGGCACGCCGCTGGGCCCGCCATGCGTGGGCGCGGCGCTGCTGCCGCTCGGCGCGCCGCCGCCGGCGCACGCGCCGCCGCCGCTGCCGCCGCCGGGCGCGGGCGCGGGCGGGGGGCACCTCACGCCGCCGCCCGCCAAGCGCCGGCGCAGCCTGGGCGAGCGCGCGCAGGAGGCCGCCGCGGCGGCGGCCGCGGCGGGCCTGGAGGCGCTGGCGCAGAGCCCCAGCCCGGCCGGCGTGCTGCCGGCCGCGCCGGCCGGCAGCCCCAGCCCGACCATGCATACGCGCGCCAAGGCGCGCCCGCGCTCCCGACGATCTATTCGCTCGCTGCGCTGCGCGCGCGGCGGCGTTGTGGCGCGCTCCCTTTACGCTTTGTGAGCGAGGTTGGCTCTGGTCTCGCGAGACGCGTCTCGCGAGGTCTTGCCTGTGCGCCTCTCCGCGAGGCGTGTCAGAGGGAGCTGCCGGCCGGCAGCCTGAAAGCACCGCTCACTGCGCTGTGCAGCACAGATGAGGCTGCATCTGCGCGCCCAACGCGCTGACTGCGCCGTGCAGGCTCGGCGCGTGGGCAGCAGCCCGGCGAGCGGCGACGGCGCGGCTGTGGGCGCGCTGGTGCGGCCGACCGCGCTGCGCGCGAGCGCGCGCGGCGCGCTCGCCGCGCATGCGCCCGGCTGCCGCGAGAGCCCGCCGCTCGCGCGGCTGCTGGCCGCCCGGTGCGGCGCGCCTGCCAGCCCGCCCGCCGACGGCCTGCTGGGCGCGGACCACGCGGTGCGCAATGCTAGCCCTGCTGAAACCCTAGGTTTATGCACAGGGCGGTCCCTGGCTTCCTATAGTCTGCCTGCCGTGCGGTGTGTGAGCCGCCTCGCCCTGCCCCGCCCTGCTCGCAACTTGTCGCGGCCCGGTGTCTGCATGTCGTTGCTCTCTGGTGCCGTGACCATGTCGCCTGGTGCATAGAGCACCAAATGAGGCATGGGCTGCTGGTGCAGCTGGTTCATGTCTGGGATGCATGGAGCTTGTGCGGCACCCAGCGCGTGCTGTCTGACTCTGGTGCGCCTGGCGGGGAGGATGCTGCAGTGCTGACAGCGTGCGCGCGCCGCAGGCCGGCGCGACGTTGCGCCTGGCGCCCGGCCAGACGCTGATCTCGCCGCGGCGCGGGGCGTGACCGCGCAGCAGGTGCCGATGGCCCTGCGGCCGGCCGGCCGCGGGCGGCCCTCTGCAGCGCGCCCGCGCTCCAGAGAGCCGGGGCCGGCCTTGCTAGCCCCGCCCCGGCCATGTACCTACTAGTCTAACATAGTCCGAGCTATCAAGCAGGGCGTCTGGTGTTGCCGTGTGAGCAGGTGGTGTCTGGGGACGAGCGTGTGTGTGCGAATGGGGTCCTTTGCCCAAGGGGACTTGAGGTGTGGCTGTGGTCCGGCCCTGAGGCTGAGGCGGGCGCGGGGGCGGGGGTGGGAGAGGGGCGGCAGGCGCGCGCGCGAGCGAGCGGCAGTGTGGTCCATGGGCGAGCGTGCGGTGCGCCCATGCTGCAGCAGCGCTGGCAGCGCGGGGCTGCGAGGTCTGCCCCGCGCGTGCAGGCTCGCGCACGCGGGGCGCATCCCGGCCGCCTTACCTGGCATGTGAGGGCGGGGTGCTCTTCTGTTCTGATCGCCGCGGGGCTGGGCAGCGCGTCTGGGATGCGCGGGTCTGCAGACCGTGGGCGCCCAGCCCCAGTCCATCCCCGACTCCTTGTGCAGCGCCGCTGCTCCTTGGGCCGTTGCTCCAGTGTGTGAGGCTGCGGGGCGCCCGCAGCGGCTCTGGGGTCGTTGGGGCTGCCGCCGGCAGCCCCGGTCTAGGTGCGCGGATGCGCGCGGTATGCGGTGGTCTGTTTAGAAAGAACCCACCGGAACCTGGGAGCTAGGGTAGCATGAACACGCCGTGCGCCACATAGCTGCCTCCCGCCCCGCGACTGGCGGCAGTGCGGGCGGCAGGTGCCAGGGGCCGACAGCTTGAAGGCCGCGGCCTGGCTTGGCAGGCCTCTGTTTTGACCCGCGCCCATGGGGTCCGGGTGTGTGCAATGCGTATTTGTCTTGTGCTTCATCTCTTGGCATCAGCTGCTGCGCGCGCGCCGGCGCTGCATGCGGGCGCAGGCTGCCGAGCGCAGATTTCGGCACAATGCCAGAACTTTACAGCCGCCGGGCTGGGCTCTCAGGCGTTGACGCTCTGCTGTAATCCGCTACATGCCCACGGCGCCACGCGAGCCTGAGACGAGCATCCAGAACAAGCAGAGCGGCCAAACGTATGTTGGGACAGAGCTAACGGAGTCAAACATCAGAAAGAACACCATGCGTTGGGGCGTCGGACGCAGTCCGCGCTGCGCTCGGCAATGAGCCCAAAAAAATACATGAAATAAATACATACGATTGTGTGACGAATCAGATACATGTGTACATCAGTACCAGGCGAGACAGCCATGCTGGGCCGGACATCCAGGACAGCACTGCAATATGCCGGCAGCAAGCGCCGCCTGCAGGCATCAGCCGGCTCGGCTGACCTACGAGGCTGCCAGCAGCGCGGCGACCGCTCCTGCGACGCCATGCAGCGCCGCGCGCAGGCATGCGCTGGTGACGGCGGGGCAGACAGAGCTGCCGCGCCGGCCGGCGCGCCTCCGCGCTGGCGGCGCCTGCTGTCAGGCGCATGCGCGGGCCGCGAGGGTGTCTGGGCGGCCGGCGGCGCTCTGGCTCCCCGGCCCGCCCGCCCTCAGCTTGGGCGCGTCAGCGCGCAGAGCTACGGGCGCCGCGTCGCGCGGCGCGGGCTCCTGCGCCGGGAGGGGGTCAGGCTGGTCAGGGCTTGGTACCCCACACCCTAGCACGGCCGCAGCACAGCCGCGGCTCCACCTGGCCCTAGATGCGCAGCAAGGGCTCCCGGTGGACGCAGCCTGGCTCTCTTATGGGCAGTGCGGCGCACACGGCCGCAGGCAACGCGACCCGATGAGCAGGACCTTCAACCAGGGAGGCCATCGGCGAGGGCGTGCGCGCACGCATGCTGCCACTGCTGTTTGGGGTCCCTGCACAGCACATGACAGGGCAAGGGGCGGACGCGGCACGCGCACGGGGCACGAGAGAGGAGGCGGTGCACGCCCAGCAAAGGCAGCGCAAGAGGGTTCAATAGAAAATAAGAGGGTTCAGCCTGCACCCGTGCTGGGGCAGGGCGGCCCGCCAGAGGCGGCGCACTCGCGGCCAGGGCAGCGCGCCTCGAACAGGGCCTGGCAGAAGGCGTTGAAGGCGTGCGTCCCGGCGAGCGCCAGGGCCAGCAGTGCGCCTTCCACCGCCCCCTGCAGCCCCAGGTATGCAAAGCGCTCCGCCCAGCAGACCACGCGCGCCGCTACCTGGCGCAAAGCACAGGCCAGCTCACGCCGCCGCCAGCACCCTGCAAGGTCTGTACCTATGCTGCAGGACCAGTGCCTGGCGCCGCCGCCGCCGCCGCGGGCGGAGGCCGCGGCTTGTGCGCACGCTGTGACCTGCAGCAGCACCAAATGATCTGACCCGAGGGGCCAGACCCTAGGGAGCACTCGTCACAACCCGAGGCGCTGGCAAGAAACTCGCAGATGCTAGTGCAGGTGCGGCATGACCCCGCCCACCCCCGCGCGCCCGCGCAAATTTTACCTCCATTGGGTGGGAGGCCCAGCAGGCCGGGCGCCATGCGTCCGTGCCGCCTGCAGGGCGGGCGCAGCGCGCCTGCGTGCCGGGGGCGCCCGGGTTGCGCAGCGGCGTCACGCGCCACTCCACAGTCGCGCAGGGCAGCATGTGCGCGCCGTCCAGCGCGACGAACGCCTGGATGGTGAACACCCCCGCGCCTGCCGCGGCGTCCCACTCCGCCGCCTGCTTGTCCATGGTCTTCACGAGCGCCGCCGGGCCTGCCGCGCGGCAGCCGTGGCGCCTCTTGAGCAGTGTGAGCGCGGCCCGCTCGGCAGACTGCATTCAGGCACGCGTCAGCCTCCCAACCGGCTGCCAGCATGTCAACGGCGCTCCGCCGGCGGTGTCTCGCCTGTTACAGAGCCGGACAGCTGCTCAGGCTCCGCCGTGATAGGACGCCAGCGTTGCTGGCGCCAGGGTGCGCGCGCACCCCCAAGCCCGGCCTGAGTGGGTGTGTCAGCTGTGTCAGCTGCTCAGCGGGACCTCCACAAGCAACAGCTGCTGGCCTGAGCGCCTCCAGGCGCATACGCTCTAGGCTGATACAGGGAGGCAGCGCAGGGCGGGACGGGCTGAGCGGCAGGCTGGAAGGCTCTAGCCGCGCACCGAGCAGCTTTCTCAGCCACGCGGGCCCGACCAGAGGCGTCTGCTGGTGGACGAGCCGCGCGCGCCGCCCGGGCCCCCCGTCCACCCACTCCTGGACCTCTATCAGGTCGTTGCAGTGGCGCGCCTGCGATTCCAACAGTAGTGCTGGCACACCGGGCTCTGCAGGTGCGCGGGCTTGTCACACGCTGCTGCCGTGCCCCTCTGCGCCCACAGCGCGCCCGCAGCGTACAGCCAGCACCACGAAAGGGCGAGGCGTGCCTTGTGGAAGGCTGTCATCGTGTCTGGGCTGCAGCAGGCGTGAAAGGTGGCCTGGCGCGCATGCAAGTCTCTGCATCAGTATGTTGCCTTCCACCGCTTGCTGGAAAAGGCTCTGCGTGCTCAACCGCATGGCAACGCACCGCTGACGTGAGGTGCCCGACGTTGAGCACGGGCAGGTGCGCTTCACGCATGCTGCCCGTGGTGCTGCGCTGCAGACTGGGCTCATCAGAACGTGGAAGCGCACCTGTTTGGCATCATCGCATGCAGGTTCCTCCTTCCGTTCTGCCCGATCGGTAACCGCGACTGCTGCTCAGTCATGACCCTAGCCAGGGCAAGCCCGTCGGCACCTGCCTGGGCTCCCTCGCGTACTCAAGCCCCCCAGGCCTGGTTTGCCTGGTGCGTCTTGGACATCCATCCCCATGTAGCACTGCGCCCATGGGGGAGAACGCAGGCGCAGGCGCCTGGGCGCCTAAAGCAGATGGTCTGCCGAGGAGGGGTGGCTCCTCGGACAACGTCCTGCGCGCGCTGCAGCCTGGAGCTGCGCCGAGCGGCCGCGGCCTGAAGTTCCCCAGCCTCTCGTCCAACGAGCTGCAGCAGCTGTGGAAGGAGCAGTCGTCCAATGGTGCGCTCCGCGCCGCGGCCGGGCGCAGCGGGGCCGGGCGCAGCGGGGCCACGCAGGGCGCGGCGTGCCAGCCCCCAGGGTCCCCCTTGCCCACCTTGCTCGGTGGAAAGCACGCCCTCCCTTGCGGCGGGCGCATCCAAGATGCGCGGCGCAATTCTGTCAGCGCAACCGCCGGCGCGCGCCGCGCCCGGCAAGGCGCTGCTGCTTGTGTAGCTTGCGGTAGCGCAGTAAGGATGGACGCCTGGGCGCGCTCGCCCGCCCACCTTCTGGGGCGGGTGCACCGCACCTTCCCTCAGCTGCGGATGGGGCGTCAGACACGCGCGTGCCCGGCAAGGCGGAGTTAGCGGCGCGCTTGAAACGTCGCCCCGTGCAGGCCCGGCCTCTCAGCCGGCGCGCCCGGGGCCCCCTTTGCGCCCTTGTGTGCGCGGATGTTTTCCCGGTGAATGGCCGCCCGCGCGTGCGGCAGCGCCGGCAGTGCGCCGGCGCTGGAGAACAAACAAGCGGCGCAAGCTGGGTGAAAACCGCAAGCTGGGTCGCGCACGCAACCCAGCAACACTATGAAGCAGCGGCAAGCGTGCCCATGCCCGTCCGCCCTCCTTACCTTGACAGTCGCGGCGGGGCAGCAGCGGCGCGACCGTGGGGATTAAACCAGGCGCAAGGATGCTGGGGCCAGTTGGGCATCGCCGGGCGGTGCAAGGGCGCTCTATGGCGCGGCATGCGCGCCTGCTGTGTGGCGGGTCAGGCCAGCACCGTGCGCTTTCTTCGCTGAGCGGGCCTACGCTCGCTGGGACCGTGAACGGCAGCGGCTGCGCCGGGCAGCAGGGCAGGGCGAGCCCGGGTTGCTCTGCGCGCAGCGGCGCGCGGCTCGCCGCGGCGCGCGGCTCTCGCCGCGCCGCACCAGACGCGCGGCCGCGGCCGCGCCGCAGGGCTCCCTCGCGCGCCCCCCTGCAGGGCCGTGTCCTGCAGGGCTTGCTCCCTGAGCCGACCTACCCCAACCCTAACCCTTACGCGCGCAGGCGCGGGCGAGGCCTCGCTGCAGGACTTCTTGGCGGCCAACCCTGACTTCCTGGAGCAGGCGGGCGAGCTGGAGGGCGCGGGCCTGGCGGGCGCGCTGGGCAGCGGGCTGCCCAGCGCGCTGGCGGGCGGCATGGACGCGGACCCCTCGCCCATCATGCGCTTCTCCTCCGACGGCAGCATGATGGAGCAGCTCATGCGCACCGCGTCCAGCAAGTGCGCGGCGCGCGCCGGCGCGGCGCGGGCGTGGGGCTCGGTTCAGGGCCAGCCGCACTGCCTGCGCTTCTCGTCTGACGGCAGCATGACGGAACAGCTCATGAGCGCCGTGTTTAGGAAGTGCGCAGTCATAGGGACAGGGTTTAGGGTTGGGGCAAGTGCGCGGTATGCGCCGGAGCGGGCGCGGCGGGGCGGCTCGCATGCGCATCGTGCAGGCCATGCGCGCGCGGCAGCGCCAGGCCTCCCCCGCCAGGGATTACCTTTTTTGGTGGATGTGGTAAATGTGCTGCGGCAGCCTGAGTGTGCTGCTCCAAAGGGACACCCTGAGGCCCTACCGGGTGAAGCTGGCGTGGATGCAAGCCCTGTCTGAGCAGTGTGTGCGCCGCGGCAGCGCGGGCGTGCCGACATGCCTGATGCAGACGTCGAACGAGCTGCCGCAGCAGCCGGGCGCGGCGGGCGCGGCGGGCGGCGAGGCGCGGCGCGGCGCCGACGGCGCACCGGGCGAGCAGCCTTCGCTGGGCGCGAACATGTCGTTCAACTCGACGCTGATGGCCGCGCTCATGGGCCATGTGCCCAGCTCGGACGCGCCGCTGACGCTTGACAGCCAGGTCGGGCCCTGCCGCCTTGCGTGCCTCAAAACGGACCCCCCACACTGGGCCCCCGTTTATTTCCGCAAGCGCTGCAGCGTATCCTGTGCTTGCAGCAGTCCTACGGCTCATGTGCTCGAGCCGGATGCGCGGCTCATGCTTAGCGGGTCTAGCGGCCCTGGCGACGGCCCGGAACGAGCGAAGCCGCGCACCTGCTGGCACGCCCCGCCCCAGTCACCGGGCAGCGCTTCTGCAGCGACTCCCAGCAGCTGGCTGAGGTCGGGCACACAGCGGGTGCATGCCGGTGGTCCTCCAGGATGCACCGTTCTGGGGCTTTGGTCGCGTCATGTCCCGCCCCGGGGAGCCTGCACCTCCTTCGAGCCGGACGTTGGACGCCTGGGAGAGCGCTTTTCTGGGCGCAAGCTGTTGCCAACCAGGTTACTTCTGAGACTGCCACAGCCCCGCGCGCAGGTGCCGACCGCGGCCGGCGCGCAGCCGGCGGCCGCGCGGCCGCGCGCGTCGGGCGCGGCCGGGCGCCCGCGCTTTCGGCCGCCCTCGCCGCCGCCCGCGCTGGCCGGCATCGGGCGCCCCGACGCGGCCGGCGGCGGCAGCGCGGGCGCCAGCCCCTTCCTCACGCCCGACACCGCCACCACACCTGTGGAGGAGGAGGCGCTCGAGCCCACCGCGTCCGCCACCGTCACTTCGGGTGCGTGTGCCGCCTCGCTGCTGGGTTAGTGCAGGGTTAGTTTAGGGCAGCAGGCGCCAGCACAGGCCACGACGCTTGTTGAGGCGCTCGAGCCCACCGCGTCCGCCACCGTCGCGTCTGGTGCATGCTGCCTGGTTAGGGTAGGGTCAGGGTAGGGTTAGATGGGGCAGCAGGCACCGGCACGGGCCAAGTCTGTGCTGCCCGCGTTCTGCTGCGCCGCGCCGCGAGGCGGGGCAGCCCGCACCCGGCGCCGGGTGTGCGCCCGCCACCGGCCGCCGGGCTCGCCTGCGGGCCAAGCGCGGGCATGGCGCAGCAGCTGCTGTGAGCATATTTGTGCTGACCGGTGCGCCCGCGCCCGCGCAGGGTGGCAGCCGCTCGCGCAGAAGCGCCCCGTGGCCGCGACGGTCACGGCGCCGCGCGGGCCGGGCGGCGCGCCCGCGGCCGCGCGCGCGGACGGCGACGGCGCCGGGAGGCACCCTGGCGCCGGCGGCGCGCGGCCGTGGGGCCCGGCGCCGCCGGCCGTGCCACCGTTCCCGCCGTCATCGGCGGCGGCGCAGCAGGGCGGCGCGCCGGCGCCCGGGTTCAGGGTGCAGCTCGTGCCCGCCGCGCAGGGCGCGCCGGCGTTCGGCGCCGCGTCGCGCCCGCTGGCGACGCCGTACGCGTTCCCGCATGGTGCGCCGCGGCCCGCCTCATGCGCGCAGCGGGGGCCCTACGGGCGCACAGTGTGCGGCGCGTGTGTATGACGTGCGGCGTGTGTGTATGGTTGCGGTGTTGCTTGCGGCGCATGCCAGGGTCTGGAGTCGCTGAGCTGTGCGTCGCAGAGCTTGCATGGTTCACAGCGGCCGCCCATCTCTTTTTACATGCTTGCCTAAAAATGCTCCGACCGGAGCACTTTCAAGGGGCCCTCACGGCTGTGGACCGCGCTCACGCCCGGCGCTTGGGCACACGCAGAGCGGCTGCTGTCGCCGCACGCGGGCCGCCTGGACCTGCCTCTGCCCGCGCCTGGCGCCCAGCCCCGCCACCCGCCGCCTGCCGCAGGCGCGCCACCGCGCGCGCGGCACAGCCGGCCCAGCCTGGTCACTCGGCCTGGGTGCCATGCCTTGGGCGCGTGCGGGTGTGTCGCAGACCGTCCGCGCTGGGATGGGTGCGGGTTGCGTCAGGCGGCGCCTGCAAATGGTGTCTCGACCGCTCGCGCACTGCGCTCCAAGCCGCCGCACCGCCGCGCTCTGCTGCACCTCACGCTCGCGCCCGGGCGCCGAGCGGGGCCCGTCGACGGCGGGCCCCGCCGTCTTCACCGTGCAGCGTCCGCATGCATCTCGAGCGGGCTGCTGCTTGCCCTGCAGGCGAGCTGCGCGCGCACGCGCTGCGGAGCGACCCGGGCCGCGGCGGCGAGGCTGCGGGCCCGCAGTATACTGTGCAACAGCACCTCCTGCTGCAGCGCGCTGGTGCGTGCCCCAAAGCACAGGGCACAGGATGCACGGGCGGTGTCGCCCGACAGGGCGGCGCTGCACTTGCCAGGGAGACGTCCGCCTGTGCTGCAGCGACGGGCCGGGGTCGGGCGGCTGCCTGCATGCCTGGCCACTGCCTCTGTGCCGGGCTTGGTGAGCAAGCAAGCCATGCTCTCCCTTGATGGGCGAAGGCAAGCCTCTTTGCGTGAAGTATAGAAGCAGAGCTGTGGAGAGGCTGCATGCGATCGTACACCTGTAGGAGGGTCGGCGGCCGCAGTGCCACAGGCACAAGCGCGCGCGGGGCGTGGCCGAACAGGCAGCTGCGCGGCGGCTTTTTACCCCGCAGCGCGTGCGCGCCAGGGTTTGTGCCGGGTTCTTACCCTGCTGTGCACGCGCCAGGTTTTGTGCCAGCGCCCGGCGGCGGCTTCCAGCCACTGGCGCAGCTGGACCCATTTGGCGCGCTCGCGGTTGGGCACGCGCCCTACGCGGCGCTGCACGCATCGGGGCCGGGCGCCGAGCGCGGCGCGGGCGGCGCCGGCGCCGGCGCCGCGGCGCTGCCGCTCTACCACGCCCTCGCGCCCAGCGGCGGCGGGCCCGGGGCGCACCCGCAGGAGTTTGCGCACCAAGCGTTCGGCCCCGTCAGCGGCACCAGGGGCTCCCCAACGGCCAGATCGGGCGCCGCCGGCGGCGCCGGCGCGCTCCCGGTCAACCGCGTGCACAGCCCGCGCTTTGGGCCGCCGCCGCCGGGTGGCGGCGCGGGCGGCGGCGCCGGCGCCAGCGCACTGCTCGGCCCCGGGAGGCCGCTGGCGGGGGGCGCACGCGCGGGCGCAGACCCGCCTGCAGCCGCGAGCGCGCCGCTGTTGGCGCCGACGGCTGCCAGGGCGCCCGCGAGCGCGGCCGCGCCATACCTGCTCAGCCCGCCGGGCGCGCTCGAGTTCGCCGCGCCGGCGCGGCAGCGGCCGCTGTTCGTGGCGGGCGCCGCGGCGGACCGCGGCGCGCCGGGCAGCGCGTCGCCGCCCGCGCCCACGAAGATGGAGCTGGACGGCGGCCCGGCGGGCGCGGCGCGCGGCGCCGGCCGCAGCCGGTCGCCGCCGGCGGCCGGACCGCCGTCGCCGCCGGAGCCGCTGCCGGCCGGCCGCCCCGGCAAGATCAAGCGCGACCGCAGCCAGCGCTCGGCGCGACCGCCGACCGCGCCCAAGCGCGCCGCGGTCGCCGGGCGCGAGCGGCTGCGCGTGGGCGCGGCGGGCAGCGATGACGAGGTCGCCGCGGGCGTCGGCGCGGGGCGCGCGGCGCAGTCGGCGGCGGCCGCGGTCGCGGCGGCCGCGGCGGCGGCCGAGGCGGCCGCGGCGGCGGAGGCAGCCGCGTACGCGAGCGGTAGCGACCTGGACAAGGAGGCCAAGAAGGCGCTGCGCAAGGAGAAGAACCGCGCGAGCGCGGCCGCGTCGCGCGCGCGCCGCGAGGCCTACACCGCCGCGCTGGAGGAGGAGGTGCGCGCCCTTGCCTGCTGCTAGATAGGATAGGAACCTACCCTATCCTACCCTACCCTCCCTATGCCAGGAGGCCTGCACCGCTGCGCTGGCGGAGGAGGTGCGCGGCGTCAGGCCCGCCGCGCCGCAGCGCCGCGGCGGGTTGGGGGAGGCTGGTGACTTCGGGCCGGGTGACGATATGAGTCGACCGGCATTGGGTGAAGCACGGAGGTGTTGTGGCGCGCGCGGCCTCACGGCGCTGGCAGGCGCGGGGTTGCAGCGGCTGCCAGAGGCGGCTCGGCTGCTGTCCGTGGAGCGCGTAATCTGTGCGACAGCCGGCCCTTCTGACGGCGCTCGTGGCAGCTGGGAGGCCAGGTTTGACGCCGTGAGCAGGCCGTGTCCAGAGAGCCTGCGTCCCTGCGCCCTGACGCGATGCACCCCTGACCCACGCCGCGCGCCCCGGCAGGTCCGGACGCTCAAGGCCGAGAAAGCGTGGCTGGAGAGCCAGATGCGCCAGCGCGCAGCGGAAGCGTCGCCGGCGCGGCCGCCGCTGGTGCGGCGGCTCAGCGCCTAGGCAGGCGCGCCAGCCTGCAGGGCGGGTGGGCGCCCCAGCAATGCCGCCTCATGCCTCATGCAGGGTATTTGGCGTTTATTCATGCGCGGCAAGGGACGATGAGGAGAGTGAGGAGAGCGTGCCGGTGCGCCGGGCCTCGGGTTCGTTTTGCCCTATTGTGCGCCTCCCATGCGATCAATTGATCCTTAGTGTGGTCCAGTGGCATGTTATGCCAGTCTGTCGAGGCGCCCCGGTGTCGTCATCAGGTCTGAGATGCGAGCGCTCAGCGCTGCTTCACAATGTGGGGAGCGCTGGCGCGTCGCTGCGAGACACAGTCCCAGCTGCATTTGCTACCTATACATTGATTTTTTTATTGTCGGGTCGCCTGCGGCGCGCGCACCCCCTGCAAGAATGGTTGCTCAGGCATGCCCGGGTTGATGCGACTTTTACATGTCCTCTTGCTTTCAATCAGCGCCGCATGCGTGGGGTGCTGTGCTGCGGGAAGTATCTGGCTCCGATCAAGCGTCTTGCTTGGCTCATGCCACGCCAGAGCCTGTAACATACTTGGCCCTGCTCGCGAGCGCTCGCCAGCGGCAGCATAAGCATACATGACACTGACACCACACGGCCGCAAGTGATTGCACAGTGCATATACAGTGCACAAAGAATACGGGTGCGCAGATTGCGGCGTTCTGCAGGAGTTTGCAGCCCTTGCCGCAATGCCGCTGCGAGCAGATATTGCGCCTCTGTTTGGCATGTCGACACCGCCTGTCGCGAAGAAGCGGGATGTGCGAGCACCCCATGTGCATGCTGCCTGATGGACAGCTCTGAAAGTGCTGTGCAAAATGTGCACTGTGCCAAATGTTGCTCAACACTCTGGATCGAGCCAAAAGCACACCGCTGCACTTCCGCCCTGGTCACGCCCCACCGCGCTCCCTCGGCGGAGCGGCCAGCCTCCGCGAGCTGCTGCGCACGCGCAGGAGCTCCTGCCGCGGCAGCCCGCCCGCCTCCGCGGTGCTCACCCAGACCTTGACCTAAACTACGCCTCGCTGCGCGCCCTCTTGGCCAGGTGGTCGGCCTCCGCGATCTTCTGCGCGAACGCCAGCCCCTGCCGCGACAGCCCGTCCGCCTCGCCGCACGCCGGCCGCGCGTCGGCCACAGCACGCATCGCCTGCGCGTCCTCCTCGCTCGCGCCCTCCGCAAACACGCCCACCACCTGCCGCGCAGGCGGTGTGAATGGGCTTAGGGCAGGTCACGGATCCAGTCCCCCAAGTTGCCCCGGGTGGTACGCGCCGTACACGCCCACCACCTGCCGCGCGGCGGCACCGAGCGACCCGCTCGCGCGCGCGAGCACACCCAGGGCGCCGCCGAGGCAAGCGGCACAGCGCCTGCTCCATGACAGGCTTGCGCCGGGTCACATGCGCGGCCTGCAGTACTGTGTGTTTGGCAAGTCAACATGCACGCCCATGGCCCGCCGCGCAGGCGCCATCACAAGAGGCACCCATTGCGCCTGCTGCACTGTTGCGCCCGTCACCACGCACACCACAGCCGACACACACGCACCCTGAGCTGCTGCTGCCATCACAGAAGCGAGCACGCGCGCGCGCGCACCTTGCCGACCTTCGCAAAGTAGCAGCCGAGCTTGCCCTCGGCCTGGCCGCCACAGCAGACTGGCTTGGGGTAGGGATAGGGGTAGGGCAGACGCGCGCGCACCCTGCCACCCTTCACAAAGTAGCAGCCGAACTTGCCCTCGGCCTTGTCGCCAAAGTAGACCGGCTCGCCCGACTGGTCGCCGTACAGCTTCCAGCCCAGGTCGAACTCGCGGCTGCGCGGCGCGCGGCGCGCGCCTCTCAGCTGCGGCTGCCATGCGGAGCGCAGGTCGCTCGAAGCGCGCGCCGCCCCACCCGCGACAACGCCGTGCACCGTCAGGGCGGCAGGTCGCGGCTGTATGAGGGCGCGTACGCAGGGCAGGCCGGCTGCGCATCGCCGCCGCGCAGCGCAGGCACGCCGGGCCCCCATGCTGGACAGTGCCGCGCCCGCATGCTCCCGCGGGCGCGGCCGCCTGGCCAGGGCTGCTGCAGCGCTGGCGACAGGAGCCTGCAGCTGGCACGATGCAAGGGCGCCCAAGGCGCGGCACAGGCGCCTGGGTCGCATGCCGCGTCACGGGCGCGCGGGACGGACCTGTAGAAGTAGGGCAGGTAGTCGTAGCTCCCGTGGCCGGCGCCCATGATCGCGCTCGCGGCGTGCTTCGCAGAGTCCCTGGCGCGCCGCGCAGCTGAAGCGGCTTGAGCGAGCTCATCGCGCGCTCACGGTGCCCCGGAAGCCCTGGTAGGACTGTGGCACCCTGAAAGCCCTGGTGAGGTCGTGGCGCCCTGCAGGCCCTGGCCGGATCGCGGCAGCCCAAAAGCCGTAATGGGATCAAGGCGCCCTGCCAGCTGCACGCCGGCCGCCCCAGGGGCGTCACTGTTGGGGGCGCCGAGGGCCAGGCGCACAGTGGACGCGGGTGCACGCCCCGCGCGGCGCGCAGCACGTACCCACGGTAGACCGCCGACAGGCACCCAAGGGGCGTCCTCCTCTCCAGTGCAGTGCATGCGCCCACACCGCGCAGGGCGCGCGAGCGTGCACAAGGGTGATCCTCCTGCTGCCCTCCCCGGTGCATGCAGGGGCGTGGGTCGCACGCGGGGGCGTAGGCGGGGGTGGATGCGGAATATTGTAGGGTAGTGTACATTAGGTACATCCTATACCCACCCCTCCACGCAGGCAGGGGCGCGCCGCGCGTGCTGCACGTGCTGGATGTTGCACAGGTCGCCGCCATTGCGCTGCAGCGGGAAGCACGCGGCGTCACCGATGACGTAGACGCCGCTCTCCTCGTGCCCGACCCTGCGCATCGGCATGGGCTGGCAGGTCATGCCGGACGAAGGCGCGAGCTGCAAGTGCGGCAGGTACCGGCCAGCCAGTAGGGCTGAGCGCCCAGCGTTCAAAGACAAGCAGGCTGCCTACATGGGCATCTCAGGCTGCCGCTCGCTGTGATTGTTTTCATTATCAGTTCCACCCGGCGTAGATGACTTTTGCCGAAGGAGCATTGTAGGCAGGGCGCCATTTTGGCAGGCTCACGGGCCGCACTGGCGAACAACAGTGTGCTTGCCTTCACTCCTGGTCGGCGGCAGGCAACCAGGGAAGACAGTGTTAGAGAATCCCCCCCGCGATTCACTTCATAACGAACCTTCCGACACAGAGGGGGCGCATAAGGGCGCACAGCCGCATAAGGGCGCGCGCGCGGCCAGCCAGTGATGTTATACCCTACGGGAAGCATGAGGTCGCGCGGCCAAAGGCCGTCCTCACATGATACGTCACCCTACCAGCAGGGAGGCGGGCGGGAGGGCGCACGGCCGCAGGCGGTCGTCGACGCGGATGCCGCCGCTCTCCGCCATTGGCAGCTGCTCCTTGAACAGCTCCACCTCCGGCTTCACGCCCACGCCGACCACCACCAGCGAGGCCGGCAGCTGCGCGCGCGCGCGGGGCCTGGCAGGGGTAGAATTAAGGTACGTTGGGGTAGGGCATGCCGCCGCTGGGCAGCCTCGAACGGCGAGCGGGGTGCCTCGCAGAGGCACGCTGGGGCCGGGACAGGCGACGCGGCACACGGGGTCCGCAGGCTCGCATCCCGTGCACTCCTCAGCACAGTGCCCGGCGCCAGCTGCGACCTCCAGACACTGTCCTCTGCCCACATCGCTGGGGCATCTCTTCACGCCCTAATGCTGCAGTACCCTCAGGATGCCTGAGGCGCGCCTTGGTCCCGCTCTTCAGCTCCACCGTGCCGACGCGCCCGTTGCCGGCATCCACAAAGCGCACCGCGCGGTCGTTCTTGATGATCTTGATGCCGTTCTGCGCGCGTGCGGGACCGCGCGCATCACGCCAGGCACGGCATGCTTCAGCAACCTGTGGCAGGCAGCGACGAAAGGCACGGCCAGCATGGGATGCCTGTGCCTGCGCAGTCGTGCGAGAGCTCCGGCCGCACCTTGGCGAACTCGTCCTCGTAAAAGGCGGAGATCTCTGGCGTAAAGAGCCTGGGGAAGAGGCGGTCGCCCGATGCCACCATGGTCACTGCCGCCACCCAAACCCGTTTCCTTTGCCTGGTCGCAGTGACACCCCATACCTTTTCTGCTACTCCCAGACAGCCGTGTTGACGCGCCGCTGGACAGCAGATCGGATGCCATGCACCAATCAACCTCCCGCATGGTGCTCCAAGCAACAGCAGTTATGCACAGCATCGCCGAGAGCCGTGTGTGAGTTCGCAGTATGTGCCACGCCTCAGTCAAAATGGCAGCCATGTGCATCGCCCATCCCGTCTACGTTGGAAAGGAGCTCCCGCTCGACCGTGCGCCGTAAATACAGCGCGGCGCACCTTCTATGCCGTTTGAGGCCACGCTCGCGCCGCACTCCATGCCGATGTACGAGGCGCCGATCACGACGCAGTGCCCCTTGCGGCTCTTGCACTCCTGCGCCCCCGCACGCCCCTCACATAACAGGTCCGCCCCTCGATGGATACCTGGCGGTCACTCTTCACACCTCTGCACAGCTGCACAACCATGAAGCGCTGCCGAAAGCACGCAGTTTGTCAACACTCGCATTACAACAGGAAACGCGGTGCGAGGGTGCTGTTTGCAGCGACCACCGCATGTGCTCGAACAGACTTCACACTAGCACGAATGCCTGCACAGTCAGAGTCCAAAGCACGTGCATTCCCTGCTGCAGCCAGCCTTGGCATAACGCCGTCACGCACCTGCCTGATCAGCCCACTTTCATTTATCTCACACGCACGCTGTGTGACATGTAAATTCCCCCGCCCCGCTGCACTTGTTGCGCGAATTGACAACATGCATGCTGTGTGAGACATAACCATCCCCGCTGCACGTGCTGCGCAGTCCTACAAACATGCGGAGGAGCAGCCCACCTGCATCTCCGCGATCAGGTCGTCGGCCTCGCCGACCGTGCGCAGGTACACGATACCCTTCAGGTCGTGCCCCTCCGCCTTGTCCAGCGTGATCAGCTGCGCGCGCCCCAGCCAGACTTGGGCCGCGACAGAAACCAACCTCATATGTTCCCACCTACTGGCAGAAACTGTATAACCAGCGTCAGGGCAGCTGTCCTGCTAGGAGCGCTTTCAGTGCCCTTGCGGCAGCGAGCAGGCTATGTCCGCATCCAAGCCGCGGCGGCGGTACGACGCCGGTGCGCGCTGCTGCATGACAGGGCAGGGGTGGCTGTGCTGTCTCGGGTCATGCTCCGGCTATCGGGACCACCCGCTCCACACTCCTGCGCTCACACACGCAGCTCCGGGCACAGAAAGCGCAGGCGCTTGCAGCACGGGCCAGACCTTGCTGCCGGTGGCAATGATCAAGTAGTCCCAGGTCACGTTGTGCCGCCGCGGGCCGGGCGCCTCGGCCACCAGCGCCTTGCCCTTGATGTCCACAGAGGTCACGCGCGTCTTCAGCTTCACGTCGATGCCTGCGGTCGTGAGCCCGAAAGCCTTTTTTGAAAAGCACAGCCCGCGAGACAGACAGCGGCGGTGAACAGGCGCATTCAAACGCTCGTTGCTGCGCTGCGCAGCCCCGCACAGGGCGCGCGCGCCTCGCTGCTGCTGCAGCGTTCAGGCAAAGGGCAGGTGAACAAGCGCTCGGACGGCGTCAAAGGGCGTGCCGTGGGTGAAGTACCAGGTCGCCGTCTGCATCGGCGCGCCGGGCGTGTTGGAGCACGTGTGAAACTTGGGCAGCCTGCGCCAGGCGGGTCCTCGCCACACGCCCCAACGGCTAAAACAGCCTTTGCGCTGCCAGCGCTGCCAATACAATACGGCGTCCTTACCTGGCTGGCCCGGACGGCTTCAGGTAGCCCTTGCTCAGCGCGGGCCGCTCGTAAGGAAGCGCCTGCGTGGGGCTCCACTATTTCACACTGGCAGTGCTGCCAGTGCAGCCCACCTCGGGCGCGTGAGAGAACGTCGTTTTACAAGCATATGCATGAGCTCGGCTAGCACAGCCCGCCATCCTTTTCACTTTCCTGTCTTGCGTCCGCGCGCAGAATGCGCTTGCACTTTCCCACAACATCAAGAAAGCCGTGTTGTATGCCAGCAGAGATATACCTGGTCGCTGCTGATGATGCACAGCTCCTTGGATTTCAGCCCACGCTCCACAAACTCGGCAGCTGCATAGCCTGCACGATGCCTCACAGCACATGGTGGGTATGAGCATTGCCAGCTGGTCCATGACAAATCAGAAGCACAGGTGATAGCGAAACTAGCTTGCGTGCATGCGCATGCATGCAGAGCCCACTCATGGCGGAAGGCAAGTAGCCAGTAAGAGGCAGTCCAAGCTGCTGGAGCGCACCAGCACCCACGCCACCGCCGATCACAACATACTTGAAATGCTCCTGTGCATCCCCGACAACCTGCTGGCCCGCGGCAGCAACTGTTTCCGTCACAGCTGCCGCCGCGTTCTTCACTACTGATGTCATTGGAAGCTTAGTGTGGAATTAATCTGACAGACAGCAACTGAATAGAGAAAAACCGCAGTTTGACAAGAGGACCACGGCTGTCGATAGCAATTATGAGAGCCCCGTTCAGGGTGCCTCGAGCCTCGAGGGAGTTATTTTATCATGTAGCAGCCATGCATGGGATTGCCGGCGTGCCGCAACAGATGCATGGCTGTTGGTCCGCTATGTCAAAGGGCAAGCCAGGTGAGCACCAGCCTGAAGATGCAGCCACAGGTGCTGTGCTGTGTGCTCCTGCATACCCCCTTGGCTTACACAATCAGGCTGACAACACGCCTGCCGCTCCCGATCACACCGTATGCTCTGGCGATGCACGCCCCTGACGATGACTCCTCATGCACTGCCTGTAAGCTACAAAAGCCAGGTTGTCCAGCCCAGTGCTCCAAGCTTTGAGCGTCAGGCCGCGCACGACAACACTAGCTGCCACCAGCACGGCCGCCAGCCTTGACCGCAGAGCGTGTCCGCTTCAACTGGGCTGGCCTAACTCGCCATCAACCTGCTGGTCATGCTCCAGGTCGCGCAGCGCAGCTGCCGCCCACTCATGCGCCGCCGCCGAGCTGGCGCATGCAAGCACAGACTCTAGGGCAGCAGCGCCCCCGCATGCCCTGGCTGCCTCCCGGCATTCCTTGCTCTCGCTGGTCAGGTTCACGAGCGCGCCGGCAGCCTGCTTATGCACGCCAGCCGAGCCGCCAGGCGCCAGCAGCGCAAGCAGCGCCGCAACGCCCCCGTGTGCCCTGACTGCCTCCCGGCATTGTTCACTCTCGCTAGTCAGATTCGCGAGCGCGCCGGCAGCATACACATGCATGGCAGCCGAGCTGCCAGGCGCCAGCAGCGCGACCAGCGCCGCAACGCCCCCGCATGCCCTGACTGCCTTCCGGCATTGCTCACTCCCGTAAGTCAAAGTGGCAAGCGCAGCGGCGGCGTTCTCGTGCACAGCAGCAGGACACGCGCGCGTTAGCAAGCCCACCAGCACCGCGACGCCCCCGCACTCCCGCACGATGTCGCAGGTCTCAGTACTATCCCAGCACACATTCCGCAGCGCCTTGGCAGCCTGCTCATGCAGAGCCGCAGAGCCGCCCCGCGCCAGCAGCTCGACCAGCGCCACGACGCCCCCGCACTCCCTCACGCCGTCGCGAATCTGGGCGTTGTCAGAGCACAGGTTTGCCAATGCCGCAGCAGCCTGCTCATGCACGGCAGCAGGGCTGCCAGGCGCCAGCAGCCCCACAAGCGGAGCAATGCCTCCGAACCACCGCATGCACACCGCGTTGTGGGCGTTGTCTATGCACACATTCCGCAGCGCCTGGGCCGCCAGGCTCATGCACAGCCCATGGGCGCCAGCAGCCTGACCAGCGCCGCAACGCCCCCGGACTCCCTCACGCCGTCGCAGTTTGCGGCATTGTCAGAGCACAGGTTTGCCAGCGCCGCAGCAGCCTGCTCATGCACGGCAGCAGGGCTGCCAGGCGCCAGCAGCCCCACCAACGGCACAAATGGCTCAGCGCCCCGGCCGCTCGCTCATACACGACCGCGGAGCCGCCCGGCGCCAGCAGTGCGACCAGCGCGGAAATGCCCCCGCACTCCCGCACGCTGTCCTGGTTCTCTGTGCTCCCAAAGCACAAGTTGCACAGCGCCCCGGCCGCCTCCCGATGCACGGCCGCGGAGCTGTCGGGGGCCAGCAGCGCGACCAGCGCGGTGACGCCCCCACACTCCCGCACGCTGTTCTGGTTTCGGGTGTTACTGAGGCACACATCTACCAGCGCCGCGGCAGCCCGCTCGTGCACAGCAGGTGAGCCGCCGGGCGCCAGCAGGCCGACCAGCGCCGCGACGCCCCCGCACTCGCGCAAGCAGTCCTGATCCTGTCTGTCTTCAAGGCACAGACTTGCCAGCGTGCCTGCAGCCTCCTCTTGCACAGCAGCAGGGCCGCCGGGCGCCAGCAGCACGACCAGCGCCGCGATGCCCCCGCACTCCCGCACGCTGTCTCTGTTCTGCATTGTCATTGCACAGGCTGCACAGCGCCGCAGCGGCCTGCGCGTGCACCGCATCCGTCCCGCCAGGCGTGAGCAGCCCCACAAGCGCCGCGACGCCCCCGCACTCCCTGACGCTGTCGCAGTTCTGGGCATGGCCCCTGCACAGGCTAGCCAGTGCAGCAGCAGCCTGCTCATGCACAGCAGCAGCCCCGCCGGGCGCCAGCAGGGCGACCAGCGCCGCGACGCCCCCGCACTCCCAGACGCCATCGCGGTTGTGTCCATTATTGATGCAGAGGTACCGCAGCGCCCGCGCGGCCTGCCTGTGCACGGCAGCAGAGCCGCCGGGCGCCAGCAGCCCGACTAGCGCCGCGATGCCCCCGCATCCTCTCACATACGCCCTGCATGGGCTGTTTTTTTGATGCCCAGGCGCGCCAGCGCGCGCGCAGCCTCCGCTTGGTCAGCAGCAGAGCCGCCGGGCGCCAGCCGTCTGACCAGTGCGGCGACATGTGCACGTTCACCGCCTTTCGCCATCGTGGCGGCGCCCCTGCACGTGCCACACACATGGCCACCACTCAGGCTCTGTGGCGCGCACAGCATGTATGCGCCTTGTGGGACACGGGCGGGCTGTCTGCATGCGGACAGCCTGTGGCACGCAGCGCATAACAGCCTGGAAGCCACAGGACGCTGAAATGAGCATGCGTGGCCACCGCCAGACTGGTATGCAGCGGGCTGGCCGTGCATGGTGTGGCTATAACACTTTGTGGCATATGGCCCGCCTGGGTGGCCATCGGTCAGACTGGCCGCACGCCTGTGCATGCAGGAGGGCGCAGGAGAAGACACGGGAATGCAGCAGCTGCCGACAAGGCACCGTTCACACTGTCCACTGGTCAAGGCACCCAAGGCCCAGCCTGCAGCCTGCAGCTCGACAGCCTGCAGTGTGGACGCTGTGACGTGCGGCGCGCACCCCGCTTGGCGCAGCCGCGCACACGAACGGGCTTGACCTGACCGTGGCTGGCACTTGTGCGGCCTGCTCCTGCGCGGCCCGCACGCGCGCGCGTGTGATCACGCTGCAAGCGCAGACTGCTGCAGCACCTTGGCTGCCATTATGGCAGCACACAGCACGCAGGCACACTGCATCAAGCTCACGGGCTCAAGGTGCGCAGCCATTGCTGTGCGGACCGCCTCGGAGTTGGTGACAACGCAGCGCGCCGGCATTGGAGGGCCGTGTGCAGCTTGTCCGGCCGTATTCAAGGAGATTGCAGCCGTTTTGCTCTAACAAGGCACGATGTGCGTCTGGTCTGTCGGGTGAGCAAGCTTCTTCGGACGAGGCACATTCCCTAGACTCCTGACCCTTTCTCAACGGCCTGCAGCAAGTTTTCGCACCTGGCAGTTAATGTTCGTTCAAGCGCAAGGGCCGAAGGCGGGAGCGCAATGGTCCTGCACACAGTGCCACAGGCTTTGGAGACGCAGCAACAGCCTCACCTGCCCTGCTGTTGGACCCCGCGTGCTCAACCTTGCAAGGACGCCAACCAGCAGGCCGTGCGCAGGCTGTGACCTGCGGGACTGCTTGCCCCTCATGTCATGCTCAACAGCACGGCTACCGCGCCGCAGTCGACCTTCACTGGGGAGGGGGTGAGACAGCTGCACGACGTGGACTACACAAGCAATGGGTGCTGACCGTGAGCACAGTGTCTGTGCTTGCATGATGTATTGCACAGCGTGAGATGCAAATAGTTATTTTTAGGTGTTATTTCATCGACAACGGCATGTAGCAGCCATGCATGGGATGCTGGCATGCCGCAACAGATGCATGGCTGTTGGTCCGCTATGTCAAAGCTGAGCACCCACCTGAACATGCTGCCACCGATTCTGTGGTATGTGCTCCTGCGTACCCCCTTCGCTTACAACATCAGGCATACAACACGCCTGGCTGCGCTCCCGTCTACACCGCATGCTCTGGCAATGCCCGCCCCTGACAATGACTCCTCATGCACTGCCTGTAAGCTATACGCAAGCCAGGTTGCCCAGCCCAGTGCTCCAAGCTTTGAGTGTCAGGCCGCGCACAACAAGCTAGTACTGCCACCAGCAATTGCGGCCAGCCCTACTCGTAGAGCATGCCCGCTTCAACTGGGCTGGCCTGACTCGCCAACACCCTGCTGATCATGCCCCAGGTTGCGCAGCGCAGCCGCCACCCACTCGTGCGCCGCCGCTGAGCTGGCGCATGCAAGCACACGCTCCAGGGCCGCAACGCCCCCGCATGCCCTGACGGCCTCCCGGCATTGCTCACTCTCGCTGGTCAGGTGCACGAGCGCGCCGGCAGCCTGCTTATGCACGCCAGCCAAGCCGCCAGGCGCCAGCAGCGCGACCAGCGTCGCAACGCCCCCGCATGCCCTGACTGCCTCCGGGCATGGCTCACAATCGCTTGTCAGGTTTACGAGCGCGCCGGCAGCATACTCATGCATGGCAGCCGAGCCGCTAGGCGCCAGCAGCGCGACCAGCGCAGCAATGCCCCCGCATTTTCTCAGGCAGTCCTTGTCAATAATTGCACTTTCATAGCAAAGATTCCTTAGCGCGCCGGCAGCCTCCTCATGCACGGCAGCCGAGCCGCCAGGCGCCAGCAGCGCGACCAGCGCCGCAAAGCCCCCGCATGCCCTGACTGCCTCCCGGCATTGCTCACTCCCGCTGTTCAGGTTCATGAGCGCACCGGCAGCCTCCTCATGCACGTCAGCCGAGCCGCCAGGCGCCAGCAGCGCGACCAGCGCCGAAACGCCCCCGCATGCCCTGACTGCCTCCCGGCATTGCTCATTCTCGCTGGTCAGGTTTCCGAGCGCGCCGGCAGCCTCCTCATGCACAGCAGCCGAGCCGCCAGGCGCCAGCAGCGCGACCAGCGCCGCAACGCCCCCGCATTCTCTCACGTAGTCTTTGTTCATCGCGTCTTTACAGCACACGCTCCGCAGCGCCCCAGCAGCCAGCTCACGCACGGCAGCAGGGTTGCCAGGCGCCAGCAGCCCCACCAGCGCAGCAATGCCCCCGCACCATCGCACGCAAACAGCGTTCTGGGTGCTGTCAATGCACAGGTTGGTCAGCCCCCCAGCGGCCTGCTCATGCACGGCAGCAGAGGTGCCAGGTGCGAGCAGCCCAACCAGAGCTGCCACGCCCCCGCACTCCCTGATGCTGTCCTTGTTTTCAGTGCTGTTTGCACACAAGTTCCGCAGCGCCCCAGCAGCCTGCTCACGCACGGCAGCTGAGTGGCCGGGCGCAAGCAGCCCGACCAGAGCCGCCACGCCCCCGCACTCCCTGATGTTGTCCTTGTTTTCAGTGTTGTTCCAACACAAGTTCCACAGCGCTGCAGCAGCCTGCTCATGCACGGCAGCCGAGTGGCTGGGCGTCAGCAGCCCGACCAGCGCGGCGACGCCACCGCACTCCCGCACGCAGTCTTGGTTCGAAATGTTGCTGTTGCACAGGTTGCACAGCGCCGCAGCGGCCTCCCGCTGCATAGCGGCAGGGCCGCCGGGCGCCAGCAGCCCGACCAGCGCTGCCACGCCCCCGCACTCCCGCACGCAGTCCTGGTTCTGGGTGTTGTCCGCGCACACTAGCACAGCGCCCCGGCCGCCAGCTTGTGCTGTGCCGATGAGCTGCTGGGCGCCAGCAGCGCGACCAGCGCCGCGATGCCCCCGCACTCCCGCACGCTGTCCTGGTTCTCTGTGCTGTCAAAGCACAAACTTCCCAGCGCGGCTCCCATCCCCCTGCAGCGTATGCGCGCCTCGTGGCACAGTCTGCCAGCGGACAGCCTGCAGCAACGCAGCGCAGCAAGTCATGGAAGGGCCACAGGACGCAGAGACTGTCATGTATTGCCACCGCCAGACTGGTACACAGCAGGCAGCTGCTGGCCTTGATGCAGTCAGGTCTTCAACACATGCCCGCCTGGGTGGCCATCGGCCAGACCGACTGCATGCCCCTGCATGCAGCAGGGCGCGGGAGAAGACACGCGTGTACGATAACGAAGGCTCCACCAACAAGGCACCGCTCACACCATCCCAGGTCGAGGAACACGACGCCCAGCTCAGCAGCCTGCGCCTGTGGACTCTGTGACGTGTGGCCGCACCCCGCTAGGTGCGGTCGCGGGCACTGGCGGGCTTGATCGAACCGCGGTTGGCACTTGTGCGGCCCGCACCTGCACGCCCTGCGCGCGCGTGCGCGTGTGATTGCGCTGCAGGCGCAGACGGCTGCAGCAACCCAGCTGTCACTGTAGCAGCAAGCAGCAGAACACAAGAGGCTCAGAGGGTCGAGGTGTGACGGCAGAGCTGGGAGGCGGACCGCCTCGGGGTCGGTGAAAACGCAGCGCGCCGCGTTTGAGGGCTGTGAGCAGCTTGTATGACCGTATACAAGGAGTAGGCACCGAATCGTGAACCGGTATGTATGGTGAGCTTCTCGGCAGCTTTTGCAAGAAGCTGTGGAACAAGGCAAATTCCCTAGACCTCTCCAGGCCCTTTCTCAAGTGAGGCCGTTTACTATTCTTACGGCTACAGCTTTTCAAACCTGGTGCTGGCAACTGCTGGCACCTGGCAGTAACTGTTAATTCTTTCAAGTGTGAGGGCCGAGTGCAGGGAGTGCGTGATCCTGCACGGTGCCAAAGGCTTTGGAGATGCTGCTGTTGGACCCCGTACGCTTAACCTTGCAAGTATGCCAAGGCAGCAGGACGTGCCCAAACTGTGATCTGCGGCACTACTTGCCTCACACGTCATGCTCAACAGCCTTGCTACCACGCTGCAGTCGACTGCCAGGACCGGGCGGCCTTTGAGCAGCTCTGTTGCAGCGTTCCTCCCTGTGAAGGCCAGCAAACCTCTTGCCTACTGTGTCTGCGCAGGAGTGCACTCTTCACGAACAGGGGGAGAGACAGCTGCACGTTACGATGTACTTTAGAAGGGTGTCTGGCCGTGAGCACAATGTCTATGCATGCAAGGTTAGCAGAGGTTGCAGGCACAGCGGGAGACGCCAAGGAGCTCAAATAAAGCCACATGAGCACCCACACCCCTCATAGCAAGCAAATCAACAGCTGCTTCACGTTCGCAATTAAGGTGCGACCCGCATGTGTCCTATTTGCCTACAGGCAGACACATGCTGCTGCGTAACACATAGCTACAGCAGTCCAGGCAGCATGCCCTAGGTCGCGCCATGCGCTGACGGCACATGTGTGCAGGCAGGCTGGCAACCCAGCACACGCCACCCCCTAGCCGGCCTCATGTCCTTGATTGAGCCGCATCAAATTACGCAACAGCCTAACGGTAGATACGCGTTCACCACTAAATGCAATCAGGGCCCGCCACGACACAAAACTGCCCAGCGCAAACACCAGGGACATGCATGCGTACTCCCGCATGGTGGCCCTGCCAGAGTAGAGTAGCCAGTCCAGTGGCATGCAAGCTCAGCCCCAAAGCCGCCCTGCCCAGCCTGGCAGCCTTGGATCACAAGCGCGCGGAACATGCGTTGCCCCCTCCCGAAGGTCTCATCGCAAGGAGCGAGACCTGCGCATGACACCTCCTCGCACAGGACGAGGGGCCACACTTTTTGTGCAGCATGCTTTGGCCCTGCACCAGAACCCCGCTGGGTTTATGTTGTCAGCATTGCACTCCACGCAGACAAGCGCGCAGTTGCCTCCGTCCGCCTCCGCGCGCGTTCATGCCGCACCCGACCCGGCCGCTCGCCTGACTTAGCGCAGCGGCAGGCCGCCCTGAGCCGCCCTTGGCGCCCGCGCCGGCGCGCTCGGCCAAGCAGCAGAGCCGTCGAGCGGCGCGGGGCGCGGACATCCCAGTCCCCTCGGCCCACGTGCCTGCTCTGGCGCGGCATGCGCTACGAGCGAGGGCAGGGTAGGGAGTAACCTAACCCCTTATATTATGAGGCGCAGCGCGGCGGCAGGCCGGCCGCGGCCAGCGCCTCCTCGCCCGCGCGCCCGGCCAGGCGGCAGAGCTGGCCGGCGGTTCGCAGCGTGTGCGCCAGGTCCAGGCGGCCCGCGCGCTCGATGCAGAAGCGCAGCAGGCCGTCAAAGTCCAGGTCGGCGGCCATAATCGCGCGGCGGTGCGTGACCAGCACGGCGGCCGCCATGTAGATGTGCAGGTGCGGCGTCAGCGCGCCCGCCCACAGCGTCTCCCACAGCCGCAGCACCTGCCGCGCGCCCGCGCATGCCTCGGCATGAGGTAAGGCGGGGCGTGACAGGCCCTCGTTCCAGCTGTGCCCAGCGCAGCAAGCTTAAATGCCAACGTCTTAAGTCTGTCAGCGGGACGGCCGGGTGCGCCTCTGGGGCGCGACCACGCCGCGCGGCACGCGGCGCGCCGCGCCTGGGTGGGCCCAGCCGGCAACAAGCGGCGCGGCGGGCGGGGCCGCGCGCCTCGTCGAACGCGAACTCGCGCTTGAAGTGGATGAGCAGCCAGCGGTAGCAGAAGAAGAACGTGGTTGCCTCGCGCCGCGCCAGGAACGCGGTGAGCTGCGGGTCCAGCAGCCGCACGAGCGCCGCCAGGCCGGCCAGCTGCGCGTGCATGCCGGTGCAGTCGCTGTGGAAGTTGGCCTCCAGCCGGTCCATCAGCGCGGCAAAGCACCAGAACGCCTGCGCGGGCGCGGGCCATCAGTTTGACTTGGGGTTAGAATTAGGGTAGGTGATGTCAGGTAGGCTCGCAGCTGACCAACCCGGACATGGCCTGGCTCGCTCGCACCGCCGCACCTGGTTAGCCCTTTTCACGCATGCTTTGCCAGCAGCCGAGGCAGCCAGGAGCTAGGCGCGCGGGGGGCTGGAGGGCGCGCCTCGGCCTCGTCGCGCATGACGAACAGCAGCGGCGCGGCCAGGTCGGACATGCCCTGGCAGTAGCTGAGGTCGAAGTTGTAGAGCGAGTACGTGAGCAGCAGGCTGCGCAGCGTGCGCACGTTGCGGTTGCCCTCGCCCGCGAAGAACGGCTGCGCGCGATCGGTGCGGCGCACGTCGCGGTCCACGCGCGAGCGGCGCTCGCGCCACTTGCTGAAGCGCGCGGCCTGCGCCTTTGAGATGCTGCGCCACTGCTCCTTCAGGCGGCCGTAGTCGCTGCGCCGGGCCGCCTGTCGCACAGACAGTGGAAGTCGGCTTGGACGGCGCGGCCGAAGCGCACTCAGGCTGCTCAGCGCGATGCGAGGCAAATGCCTTCTGCCAAAGACAACACATTTGCCCATGAAGTGACTGACAGTCCTTTATGTAATGATCCGCAAATTTTTGTTGATGCAAGGGCAGAAAACTGTCCGCCGGACGGTCACCAGACGGTGCGTCAGCCGGGCGGCACCAGCAGCACCGCGCGCTCGGATGCAGTCGAGTCCATCGGGTAGAAGCCCAACAGGAACTTCCAGACCTCGCGCCGCGCGGCCGGCTGCACTCCGCTCTCGTGCACGCGCTGGCGCAGCGCGCGCTCGCCGCGCACGCGCCCTGCGCCGGCAAGGCGGCGTCAGCATGGCTCTGCGGGCTGCCCGCCCCGCCTGGCCGCGCGGCCTGCACTGCACAGCTGCTCGGCGTGCTTTGCTGCGCGGCCAGTTTCACCCCCTCGCTGCTGCGGACAAGCGCCCGTTTTGTGCGGGCGAGCTGGCTGACAGGAAAGCTGCTTGAGGCGCGCCTTCTGAGGCTGAGTCCTCAGCATAAATCCAGCGCTCTGATCGCCGGCTTCGCGACACATCCTGCTACAGCGCTGCTGGAGACATGCCAGCACGGAACAGAGCCTGGCAGTGCAAAGGCCACACCATACATGGCCTTTGCGCAAAGCCGCCCGCACGGCCGCGGCGCACCCTCGCTGGTCAGGAAGGAGCCCCACTCCTCCAGGCTGAGCGGCGGCGGCGGCGGCGCGCCGCGCGGCCCCTCGCCGCCGCCGCCCGCCGCCGCGGGCGCGACCAGCTCGAATGCGCCCAGCTCGCCCTCGCACGCGCCCAGCTCGCCGCTCGGCGCGGCGAGCAGCGGGCTCGCGTCCAGGCAGCCCTGGCCGCGGGCGCCGTTGGCGGCGGCGGGCGGCCCATCGGCGCCGAGGCCGGCGCCGTTGGCCATGTGGCCGTTGCCGTTTGCGAGCGCGCAGGGCGCGGGCGGGGCGGCCGCGGGCACAGCGGCCGCATCTGCGGCATCCATACGGCCGTTGCGCAGCAACGCAGCCGCGGGCGCTGCACCTGCATGCATGACCTTGTCACGCCTGTTTGCAGTGCAAATCTTGCTGCATGTGCCGGCTATGCTGTGGCCTACTGTACCTCAGCTCTATCCCAAGGCAGTTGCATTCAACCTGAGGTGGCTGTTTGCAAAAAGTTGAGCAAAAGGGCTGCAAATGGGTGCAGGACTGTTGTTAGATATTAGCTGACATCATGGCCGCGCCCCTCTCCCTGCGTGCGGCCCTGGAGCGCGCACCGCTCGTGTCCGGCGGCGGCAGCAGCGCGGACGCGGCCAGCAGGGACGTGGTGGTCTCGCGCGCAAAGGAGCGCACGCGTGCGACCGAGCCGCCCAGCAGGTCGGCCAGCTGCCACCCGCGCCCGCACGCCTCGCTCTCCGCGCCCCAGGACACCCCTGCCGCCAGGCGCGCCGCACGGTCAGCCTGACACGGGCACGGCCCGGCAGCGCTGCACTGCCGTGTGCCACCAACCACGCGCCTGCCGCCATGCAGTGCACGACACTGACCCCGTCTACGATCATTGTTACTAATGCAGCACTGCCTTGATCTTCCCCGCCACCCTCCTGCCGCAAGCACTGCGCGCACCAACCCACCCATGGGTGGCAACATGAGAATGCTCAGCACATGCGCATACCCTTGCTCTCATTACAGTTTTTAACTGATGTTGACCTGTGCATACACCCCATGTCCCCTCTCCTGCAGGGGAAGCAAGCTCAGCTGGCCCGAGCCGGCGCGGCGGACCGGCCGGCGGCGCAAAGGTGGCCGAGGCGCCGGGCGGCGGCGCGCCGATGAGCACGTCGCTGAGCTCCAGGCTGGTCAGCGAGCGCTGCAGCGGGTCCGCGGTGTCGTTGACCAGGTACGTCTCCGGCTCGCCCGCCGAGCGCGCCAGGAGCACGTGCTGCACGCGCGCGCGCCTTGACTTACGGACATGTCTCGACATAATCACGCGCCGAGCGCTCTGCAGCATCTGGGTGGTGCCACACCCGCTCAGGCCGCTCTCATTACTCGCTGAGGCAGCATGCTCTCAATAGGCGAAACAGACTCGTACTGCGCATCACTGGCTTGGAGCGTTGACGGCATAACCCTAACCCTGCACCCTGGCCAGGCACACGCATGGTTGCCTGGCACCGACTCGCACAGGCAGCCAGGACGGGGCAGCCGCGCCTGCTTGAGCGCGGCGAAGAACGCCTTGACGCCGCCGGCGCTGAATGTCAGCGGCGGCAGCGTGAGCCCCGAGCCGAGCACCAGCACGATGTGCTGCCCGCCCAGCGCGGGCGTGTGCCGCCGCAGCGCGCGCACCTCGGACAGCGGCAGCGGGTGGATCGCATACGCTGTGCGGTCTGGCCCGCGCGCGCGCGCGTCCGCTCAGGCGCCCGCGCGGCAGCCGGAGGCCGCTGCACGGCAGGTGATCTGCAGCGACAAGCGAGTGCGCGGCTTCGGGGCGAGCTCTGGCATCGACCCTGGCTCTCTTCGTGCATGACGATCAGCAGAGCACAAATGCGAAAGACTATCTAGCAGACACCATGTTCCATGTCAGCAGACCTAAAAACCACTGTGTGAGGCTTGGGGCCACAGCAAAGCGTGGGTGCACCGGGCAAAGACAGCCTGCAAGGCAGCGCATTAGCCAGGGAGCAGCTGCGCATGGAGGGACAGGGTCAGGGCCCTGACCTCGCGCTGGCGACGCCGGCGCCGCGTCTGCGGGCACGGGCGTGAACACGCCGTCCGGCGCGAGCGCGCCGGGCGCGTACGGCAGCCAGGACAGGAAGAGGACGCGGTGCTGCCTGATCAGGCTCAGGCGGCCCACGATGCGCTCCGAGCGCGTCGGCCAGACCGCCACGCCCTCGCGCACGTACACCACCTGGCGGCAGCACACACATCGGCATCACGGCGCCACACCATGTACGCCAGCAAAATGTGCCTAATATGCTGTTCAAGATGTACGCCAACTTTCTCCAGCGATGGCCTGCATGATTATCCAAGCGGCACTTACAGAGACATGAACACCCCAGCAGCACGCGTATACAAAGAGCCAGCTTAGGTAGTATGGACCCTATGTCTGCCGACTGCTCACAGCCTGAGCGGGACCGCTGTATAACTCAGTTGCAGGCGCACCTCTGTGTCGCCCGGCTGGCCGATGTCAGAGAAGCCGTCGTCGCTGGGCGCAGCTGCGCCGGCTGTGTCCTCGTCGTCGCTGTCAGTCACGTCAATGTCGCGCGGCGGTGCCGGCCCGGGCCACTCCGGAGGCGGCGGTGCGGCCTCCGGCGCCGGCGCCGCAGGAGCAGCATGGCTGCCATTGCTCACCTCTGCGTCCCTGTGGAGCATAAGACAGCATGCTCAGGGCGAGCTTACGTTCGGGGCCTTGGTTGGCACTGCGCTTCCTGTGCCATAGTGTACCCTTGACCTACTTCAATACAGACAGATGCTGCGCTTGTTGCACAGCAGTCGCAAGGGCGAGCGGCGGCAGCGCCCTCTTGTACACACTGTGACACAGCTGGCACGTTTTGCACGCAGCAGTGCGCGCACGCTTCCCTGTATTGTTATTACTACGCGCGTTGACAGGGCTGCATCGTGCAGCGCGCTGGCCATAGGGTGGCCTCTGCCCAGCACACGTGGAGACAAGCTTGTTGAGTAGCGGCAGCGTGCGCACTGCCTGTCAGCGTCGTGCGGGGCCGGGCGCAAGGGCGGCGGGCGCAGCGGGAGCCCTACCGCTGCACGTATGAGTAGCTGCTGTCCGATGCCTCGCAGCTCTCCTCATCATTGCACAGGCAGGCGGCCTCCTGGCCCTCTTGTGTGCGCAGCACGGGGCCCCGCTGCGGGTCGCGGCGGCCCCGCGTGAGCACGCCCGCGGATGAGGCGCTGACCTCAGTACGGTTTTTATCGGCCAAGCAGGATGACGCTGACGCTGCGCCGAACAGCGGCAGCAGCAGCAGTGACACGCGTGCGTGCCAAGAGCGTGCTCGCCGGCGGCAGCGCACCTTCATACCATACACCAGCCGTCCAACTCACGCCAACGGCGGTGCAGTGCAACGCGACCAGTCTGGCGTGGCAGTCTGAGGTCGTGCGTGGGGGTTGCAGTGCGCTTGCTTCCTCAGCAGAATCCGCGCACCAAGCGGTGGAAGCTGCTAACGTGCACCAGGCGGCACACTGCGTTGTCTAGCGCGTCAGGCCCATACAAGAGCGGAGGGTGGATCGTTGCTCCTTGGAGGACCGGAGCTCTGGCTCATAAGACATCCTGGCAGTTCACAGAGGGTTGGACTGTGCCCTTGCTTTCGATAAAAAGCAGAGCTGTCGGTCGCGCAATTGCTACAGGAGGTCAAGCGCAGTTGCACAGGAACTGAAGTGCTGCAATCAACAAGGGGCGGGAGCCGCGCTAGTGCCAGCAGAGGGCCTGCTCTGCGCAATCAGCTCTGTGAACTGATGGAGCAGCCCGGCTGGGACGGCGTGGGCAATGTGCGCTGTCCGCGCTGCGAGCTTCCTGCACTGTGCTGAAGCAGGACGAAATGCATCGCCGGGCAACACACCGCCGGCGCCGCCGCCACATCCAAGCCCGATACTCAAACTCCAGGGCCGCGGCTCGCAGGAGTCGTACAGCAGCCCGCAGGAGCTGTGGCAGCGCGTGAGCGGCGACAAGGAGGCCGCCTGGTACGCCCCCGCGGTCGCGCACTGGGACGCGCAGCCGGCCACCTACGACGGCGTGCTCGCCGGGCTCGGCCACCTGAACAGCTGCGACATCGCCGAGAGCCGCACCTTCCTGCGCAAGGCGTTCGCCAAGCAGCTGGACGCGGCCGCGGCGGGCAGCAGGCGGCTCGTCGGCTTGGGCACGCCCGCCTGCACGGGCCCTCCCCATGCGCTGTGTCACCAGACCAGGGCTTCCAGGCTTGCCTCGTGCAAAGTTCGCACGCTCACCGCCCTCGGTCAGTGCTGCCTGGCAGGCTCGCCTGCTTGAAGCTGCGCCACGCGCCGGGCGGGCCGGGCGCCTGCCGCGCCCGCATCCCTGGGACGCAGAGCCCCTGGCGGCAGGGGCAGGCGGGACAGCGGCGCCCCTGCACGGCCCCTGACGGCGCGGCCGCCCGCAGACTGCGGCGCGGGCGTGGGCCGCGTGACCGAGCAGCTGCTGCTGGCGCACTGCGCCGAGGTGGACCTGGTGGAGCCCTCGCGCCACCTGCTGGCCGCCGCGCGCGCCAGCCTGGCGCCCAGCACCAGCGCGCGCGATGGCGGCGCCGCCGGCGACGGCGGCACCGCCGCCGCCGGCGCGGCGCGCGGCTACCCGCCCGGGCATGCGGCAGCCGGGTTCTTCGAGATGGGGCTGCAGGCCTTCTCGCCCGCGCCCAAGAGGCGCGCGCGCGCGCGCCCTCGCGCATCTGTGGCTGTGTCTTGCGTGCGCTGCATGGGCGGGCTTGTGCTACTATGCTGCCCTCGCCCATGCAGTGGCTGCCTCTGTGACTTGCCACCGGTGGTCCGAATGCTTTGGTCAATGTGCTAGGGTAGTCACTGTGAGCGTGCAGGTACGACCTCGTCTGGATGCAGTGGGCGTTGCTTTACCTCACAGACGGTGCGGCCCCGCGGCCTGGGCTTTGCATGCAGCCGCAGGCAGCGCATGCTGACCTGGCAGCTCTGTCTGTGCCGTCTGCAGCTGCTGCCGCCTGGTGTCGCCACAGCTGCTGCAGCCTTTGCTCGCAGCCTCTTGGGTGCCATGGTATCATGACGCATGTGTGGGGCGCTTGGCGCGTGCCGCAGACGACGCGCTGGCCTACTTTGAGCGGCTGAAAATGGGCTTGACGCCCGACGGGCTGATCGTGATCAAGGAGAATGTGTGCGCGTCCGGCTTCGTGGTAGACAAGGTGCCCTTCCTGCCACGGCCGTGCCCTCCTGCACAGTGCACCAGTGGGGCCTGTTGCACACACTAGGCGGACGTGGACTCGCGCGCACCTCCCTGCTAGCACGCTCTGTGGCCTGCCGCTGCATGCCTGTGCGCGTGATGCGTGTGTCTGTGCCTGGGGCCACGGTGATGGCGCGCACACAGCATGCAGACCGAGGGTGGCCGGGGTCCCACACAGCGCGACCTGTCTGCGGGCGGGGCGCCAGGAGGACAGCAGCCTGACGCGGAGCAACCAGTACCTGCTGGAGCTCTTCGAGCGCGCGGGGCTGGTCGTCAAGTACAACATCCTACAGCGCAGCTTCCCCAAGGAGCTGTTCAAGGCGCGCCCATAGCCGCCCGGCTGGCGTGCCCGCCCTGCTCGCGCCTGCTGCGCCGGCAGCGCCGCTCTCCCGCCGCGCGGGCTGGCTGACGCGCATGGGGCGCGGCAGGTGCGTATGTATGCGCTGCGCGCGCGCACTGTGCCGAAGAGGTCTTGAGAGCAACTATTGCTCCTGCCACCAACACAGGTGGCACGATGTGACCTGCACTGCTCTGCAGTACGCCTGTGGGCTTGCTGTGCTGCACTGCGAGCCTGCTGAATGTTGGTGCTTGCAACAAGGTCGCCTGAAGGTCGTTGCAAGTCCGTACAACAGCAAGTAATGACTGCCAGTCCCACCAAGGCATAGCGGGTGCCGGCATTGCACATACGTTGATACACGAATCGGGCAGCAGCAACAGCCAAAGCTAGCGCCAGCTTGCTTGGCGCCACCACACTCCCAACCTTCTAGACGCTGTGAGTGCTGTGCTCAGTCGGGCATGTATCCAGCACAGTCAGAAGCACCAGGGCATGATGCCAGCTCCGCCTCGGTGGAGTGCCGGACTATCGCCAAGGCCGACTCGAGGCACCACAGCAGCCACGCTTTGCCGCTGGCCCTGTTGGCGAGCGGCGCAGGCATCGCCCTGGCTAGCGCGCCGGGCTCGCAGCACGCGGCTTCACCGAGGACGCCATACGCCTCATCTGCTGCCTCCGCAGGCACCGCCTGCTCTCCAGGCGTCGCGCGGCGGCCGCCGCCGCCGCCGTCGCTTGCCTCTGCGTCGAGCGGCGCCCCGTCCGCTGCGGCAGGCGCGGTGGCCACGGCTGGCCGACCGGCCGCGCCTTGGTCCTGCGCAGCTGGCGGCTGCCCCCCCGTGCGGGCGCGCTTGCCGCGCTGCGGCCCGTCTGCTGGCTCCGCGGGCAGCGGCTGCTCACCATGTGCTGCGCACCGACCGCGGCCGCGACCGCCGCTCGCCACTGTGCCAGGCGCGGCAGAGGCCGGCTTGACCGCGCCTGCAGTGGCGCCCGGCGCCGCTGCCGCCCTGATGGGTACTGTAGCCGTGGGCTGCGCAGCGGCCGCGGCTTGGCCGTGCGTAGCCGCGGCCGCGGAAGGCACCTGCTGCGAGTCTGCCGCAGCTGCAGCTGCTTCGCGCTTCTTGCGCCTCGCAAGGATCTCGTCCTTGTGTTCTCCGTAGTATTCCTTCCAAGCAAGGCTGCGAGCGCACACGAGTTAGATATCGGCAGGGGCACCCACGCAGGCAGACACTCCCAAAATTGAACATGCACGCATGGGGACCCGCGCGCGCTGGACGTGGCACAGCCGCATTGCGTAAAGCAATCACTGGCGCCCGCCCTTCAGGCCAGCAGGAGTCTGCATTCGTGATGCGCGCCTCTTCCTCTTCTTCCGCGCAACTTCCTTGTCCGCGTCTTCCACGAGCTTCCGCGCAGCAACCAAAGCCGCGCTTTCAACGCTGGGAAGCTTCCGTTTCCCGGTCATCCCGAGCGGCGGTGTCTCTTGCTTTTATACTGCTGGACCGCTGGCGGCCCTATCCACCGCGCGCGCGTGCACCGCGACCTGCAGCACAACCAAATTTTGACAGTGAAGGCCAATTTAGGCGCGCCAGGGTCGCAAGCTTTTTTTTGGGTATAGGAGAAGCTTTTCCTTGGGACCAAGGGGAAAGCTCAGTAAAAATGCTATAAAACATCACCTGAATAAGGTGCATCAGACAGGCCCAAGTGTGCGCAGATACAAGACAGCGGCGGGCCAGCTTCAGTGGCAGCGCCAGGCAGTGGAGTGATGTGCCTGGGGCCCAGCATGTGAGGGGCGAGCATGTAGTTCTCTAAGCACAGATATGTGGGGCAAGGGGAGTGGGAGGGACGGAGCTTCCGCAAGCCCAGAGACTACTACTGTAACAGTCACCAACAGTCCGAGCAATGTGCGAGCGGTGGCGCCGCGGTTTCTGCTTCTTCTGACACTGCAGGGCCTGCTTGCTGACAGCGCTGCTCTCTGTGCATCAGGAGCATGCCAAAACGAACTGCGGGTTCATCTCCACAAGCCCGAGCGACCCGCTTGCGGCCTGGGCCTATGTTGAGCTGGGGAGCTGGTGAGGCTCGATTACGGGGCCTGCACACTGCATGCTCGCCACCTGTGCTGGACCATCCTACGCCACAGCAGTGGACCTGCATACGCGCACGTGCTTGGCCGTGCTTTGCTGCTCCCAGAGGGTGTGGCACGCAGCACGGCTTGCTGTTGGCTGACATGACAGGCGTGTGCTGCGCATCAGCGTCTTCTCGGTGCGCCAGGATCCAGCAATTGCGCCGGGCTCGCTCGGGCTCAACGCGGTGCAGCGCAAGGTGCGCAGTTCTTGGCGACAGGTTCTTGGCCGTCACACAAAGGTACCGTGGCAGCTTGTCAGTATTGTAGTTATGAAGCTCCTTCTGTGCTGTGCTGCCGCCAGTCACGCGCAGTGATTGCCACTCGGTAGGCAAGCTGCCACTTGCACGACCGAGCTAAGGTCTCTCACGAGTGAAGGCGAAAGGAGAGGCGAGGGAGGAGCGTGCAGCGCACGCACGGGCCCCAAAAGTTCTTGCGCACCTGTCGACCTGCACTCGCAGTGGTCTGTATAAGTGCCGAGCCAAGAGTCACCTGCCACACCCCTCTCTGCGGAAGTGCGGGACGTCATTGCGGCTGAGTGAGCGGCGCGCGCGGCCGCGGCAGTGCGTGCGCGTGTCCGGCGGCGACCGCGTGTCGGTGCGGCCGTTCGAGCCGCCGCCGGCCGGGCTCCAGGCGGCGCTGGTGACGGCCGAGCTGGCGCCGCTGGCGGCCAAGCGCGCGGCCGCGGCCGCCGCGCCGCTGGAGCTGGACGCGCCGGCGCTGGCCGCGCACCTCCTGGCGCGCTTCCAGGGGCAGGTGCGGCGCGTTCCGATGCACTACAGGGGGGTCAGCTACGGTGATTGGATGGCTTACTTCTGGGGTACACGGGCCGCGCGTTTGCTGGGGCGCGTCCAGGGGCAGGAGCGGCGCGTAGTGGTAGCGTCCTAGGCTGGGTTGGATGGCCAGATGCTGGGTTGGATCAGGCGCATCGTGCACAGCGCGCTTCGTGGGTCCTGTAAGGCCTGGCATGCAGCTAGATGCAGGGCGAGGCCCCAGTTATCGCGAGAGGGCTGGTGGCCCTGTCCTTGCATCAGGTGGGGCGCGCCCTGAGCGCCAGGTGCCGCACGCTGGCTGTGGTGCGCGCGCGGTGCCAGCAGAGAGGGTCATGGGAACGTCCCCCGGTGCGGCAAGAGAGCAGGAGTGGCTGTGAGAGCGGGGCACATGCGGCGTGTGCCTGCCGTGCCTGCCATCCTCACCCTAGCCCTGAGCCCACCCTGTCCTGCATGCCTGCCGCAGGTGGTCTCGCAGGAGCAGGTGATCACATTCGAGTACCAGGGCACCAACTTCCTGCTCACGGTCGCGAGCGTGCTGGTGGCCGGCGCTACGGGCGCCGGCGGCGGCGCGCCGCGCGGCATGCTCGCGCCCGCCACCGCCTTTGTGTTTGAGGTGGCCGCCGGTGCGCCGCGTGGGCGGCAGCTCCCCGCCTGCCTGCAGGCTTGCGGGTGCGAAGTCGCAGTTGTACAGGGATGCGCATGTGTGTCTCTCTGGGTAAGCTCCACGTTTGTGCGCTGCTCTGAGGTGGCCTTGATGCTAGGGCAGTCTTTCACCATGATGTGCTCACTCAGCAGCTGTCCTGGGGGTTTGCTGACTACTGAGCCACTGCCGCAGCCCCGCCCTGTGGCTGCAGACCCGCAGACCTCTTGGCAGCTCCCCCCATCTTGCACACACACGCGCACACTGTGCGAGAAGACTGGCAGCTCTGCCGGCCTGCGAGCTGCCCGCGCCGGCGCAGGCGCGGGCCTCGCGATCAAGGGGCAGCGCGGCGGCGCCACGCCGCAGCTGTTCAAGCACAAGGAGGTCAACTTCGAGCGGCTGGGCATCGGCGGCCTGGACGCGCAGTTCGAGGCCATCTTCCGGCGCGCGTTCGCGTCGCGCGTGTTCCCGCCGTCCGTCGTCGAGCGGCTGGGCATCCGGCACGTCAAGGGCGTGCTGCTGCACGGGCCGCCCGGCACCGGTGCCGACCCTGCGCACTGTGCTGTTCCCCCGCATTGGCCGTGCCGGTCGTTATGTCTCACAGCATCCATGCCCCGGCATGCCGTCACATCTGACGCGTGCTGTTCAACGTTGGTTGCGCCGGCATCGCCCATGGCTGGATGAACGCCTTGTCACCCGCCACTCAAACAAAGGGCCTCCTACACGGCCTGCTCGCGCTGATGCCCACGCCCGGCGCCGTGTATTAACCCCTGCCCACTCACGGAGGCGTTGCCATTGCAATCACTGTCCCTGTCGCATCACCGGGGTGCCACTGCCTGGACTTTGCACGTTGACAGGCAATTGATGGAGCATGCAGTGCCAGGCGAGGCCGCACGTGCATGCGCAGCAGCTGCAGGTTAACTTTTAACAGAAAAGACTGCACTCATACCAGGGCCTGCGCGCGTGCAGGCAAGACGCTGATCGCGCGGCAGATCGGCAAGATGCTGAACGGACGCGAGCCCAAGGTGGTCAACGGGCCGGAGGTGCTCAACAAGTACGTGGGCGCCTCCGAGGAGAACATCCGCAAGCTCTTTGTGGTGCGCCCCTGCATGGCACGCATGCATGTCGTGTCATGCGCGCCTGTCATGATGGCTGCCTCGCTGGCTTGTGCATGAGACCAGAGTCGTGGTTCGGAGCTGTTTGGGCGCGCCCACTGTTCCTGCTGTCCCTATCTGCTGTTCATACTGTCTCTACCCTAGCCCTATCCCTACGTACCCCGCGCGCGGCGCAGGAGGCGGAGGCCGAGGAGAAGGCCAAGGGCGCGGCGAGCGAGCTGCACGTCATCATCTTCGACGAGATCGACGCGATCTGCAAGTCGCGCGGCAGCGTGCGCGACGGCAGCGGCGTGCACGACACGGTCGTCAACCAGCTGCTGACTAAGATCGACGGCGTGGATGCGCTCAACAACATCCTGCTCATTGGCATGACCAACCGGCGCGCCCGCCCTTGCCGCGGCGGACGAGCCGAGCCGCGCCGCCCTTGCTCAGTGCCTGACCAAACCCTGACCGAACGCTGGCGGTCGCCATGCAGCGCTCGACCGCGCGCTGCCTGTTGGCTATGACATGGTTTGCTTGGAAGAGGGCATGCGGTGTTTGGCCAGGCCACGCATGCCTGCACTCTGGCAGGGAGCCGCAGCACAATGTCTGCACAGTCGGCCTGTCGATTGGTGCGCGGAGGAGGCACCATTACCCAAGCGGGCCGGGCTCGGCGTCCTGCCGGGCGCCCCGAAGCCTCCTCTGCAGCCAGGAGGCATGTGCCCTACCCTAACCCTGACACTCGCGCAGGAAGGACATGCTGGACGAGGCGCTGCTGCGCCCGGGGCGGCTGGAGGTGCATGTCGAGATCGGCCTGCCCGACGAGCAGGGCCGCCTGCAGATCCTGAAGGTCCGCCGCGCGCCCCGCCGCTGCCGGCGGCGCGGGAGCAGCAGCTAAGGGTCTAACGATGCTGACGAGGAAGCCAGCTGCAGTGCAATCATTCTGCTCCCCTCCTGGCATAGAGATCACAGGCGGGCGGGGCCATTTGTGACCGCCACTTGGAGCCCCACCGGGCCCTATGGCGACGCAGTCACGCGCGCAGCATCCAAGGTTGCCTGTCAGGGGGCGCCCTGCTTGTGCGCGTGATGTGCCGTGCAGCACGAGCGCGCGATGGGCAGCTCTCCGGGGCATCCTCGCCGCCTCCCCTGGCTGCGTCCAGGCGCCCTGCCGCAGAGGCGGGGCTGCATGCGCTGACTCCTGCCAGCGCGCGCGGCCGCGCTCGCCTGCTTTTGCGCTCGCCTGGTTTCGGCGGCCCGCGCCTGAACGCGCGGCCCGCCGGCGCCAGATCCACACCGGGCGCATGGCGGAGAACTCGTTCCTGGGCCGCGATGTGGATCTGGCCGAGCTGGCGGCGCGCTGCCGGAACTTCAGCGGCGCCGAGATCGAGGGCCTGGTCAAGTCGGCGGCCAGCTTCGCGCTCAACCGCCAGGTCGACATGTCGGACCTGTCCAAGCCCATCGACGAGGACAACCTCAAGGCGCGCACCCCTGCACCGCAAAACAGAACGCCTGCATGCACAAAGAAAGGCATGTATAGCTGTGAGCTGTGCCTGCTCTGTCACATGTACACGCGCATGCCAGTCGATTCATATCAAAATGTTTATGAGTGTGCACCGCCCTTCTAGGCCAGAGCACCATGTCGCCGCTCTGCGCAGGCTGCCGCTTCTTCTCTGGCTTGCAAGCACTGGACAGACCCGGGGATGCTGCAGAGACGCAGCAGCGCCCGTGAACAACTGGTGCGCGACGCGCAGGTGGGCATGGAGGACTTTGAGGCCGCGCTGGCGGAGATCAAGCCGGCGTTCGGCGCGGTGACCGAGACGCTGGCCGCGTACTGCCTCAACGGCATCATCGACTTCGGGGCGCCCTTCCGCCACCTGCGCGCGACCTGCCAGACGCTCGTCGAGCAGGCGCGGCGCCCCCGGGGGGGCGCCCGGCCCGACAGGGTGCTGGCGTCGGTGCTGCCAGAGAGTGCGGGGCTTGGGGCGCCCGTCCGCCGCCCGCGCGCGCCCTACCAGACGCTCGCCGAGCAGGCGCGGCGCCCCTGGGGCGCCTGGGCCTGGCTGGGGGCTGGCGTTGGTGCTGTGAGTGAACTTCAGGGGTTGGGCCGCCGTTCCGCCGCCCGCGCGACACCTGCCAGGCGCTCGCCGAGCAGCCGCGGCCGCCCGGTGGCGTCTAGTCTGACATGGCGGTGGCTACTTGGCTGGGTGTTCAATGCTGTGGGCATGCCAGGGATGAGCCAATGGGCCATGGGCCATTCGCCCCGAAGTCTTGCGGCCGCTGGGAGGTACATGCAGCAGGCAGAGCGCCGCCCGCCTCTGCGGAAGGCCGCCGCCCACGCGCGCGGGGGCGGATGCGCAGGTGCGCAGCAGCGAGCACACGCCGCTGCTGACGGCGCTGCTGGAGGGCCCGGCCGGCGCGGGCAAGACTGCGCTGGCGGCCACGCTGGGCCTGGAGAGCGCGTTCCCGTTCGTCAAGGTGGTCAGCGCGGACTCCATGGTCGGCTTCAGCGAGCCGGCCAAGGCCGCGCAGATCGCCAAGGTGTTTGAGGACGCCTACCGGGTGCACCCGCCGGGTCGCTTCTCTATCTTCCCCAAGCTCGGCCGGCGCCCTGCTGCCCGGTGCCGCGGAGCGCGAGGTCGCAGCGGACGAAGGCGCCCGGTGCATTTCGGCGGTTCTGTCGTCCTCCACCCCCCTGCTGCCAGCCGTTCCGCCCCAACCAGGCGCCCTGCCAGCTGCGCTCAGTGAGCAGTGGGGCAGCAGACAACCTACCCCTAGCTCTAATGCTGACGGCGCGCCGGCGGCGCACGCAGTCGCCAATGTCCATGGTGGTGCTGGACGACCTCGAGCGCCTGCTGGAGTACGTGCCCATCGGGCCGCGCTTCTCCAACGGCATCCTGCAGGCGCGCCCGGGCCCTGACCCTATCCATGAACCCTATGCTGGAATGCAGTGGCGCTGGCGGCCCGACCGTCGCGCACGGCGTCGCCCGCGCGCGGCGAGACAGCGGCTTGCGAGGCGTTGGCGTAAGCTGAACAGGCGCCCGCACCGTCAGGACCAGCCTGCAGCGGCCCTGGTCGCCCGCACCAGCAGCCTTGCGTGTTCCTGCGTACATGCGGCTCTGCATCCGGTTGGGAGCCGGAGTGGCACGTCTGCCGGGGGAGCTGAGGGCGGGAGCGCCGCGCGGCAGACGCTGCTGGTCCTGGTGAAGAAGCAGCCGCCGGAGGGGCGGCGCCTGCTGGTCGTGGGCACGAGCAGCGCGCCGCAGGCGCGCCCCGCGCCTGCCCGCACGCCTCTGCGCCCTCGCTCGGCGGAGCCGCTGTGTTTTCAGGGGCTGCCGCATTCTGCCGCTGCGCATTACCCGACCCAGCATCGCACTGCGTCCGGAGAGCCAGCTGTCCCGAGCGCAAGCGACTGCGCACTCTCTCGGCCTGGTGAAGGGCCCGGCGATGGCCGCGCAGTGTGGGCCAGCAGTCAGGCAAGCAGGGTGCGGGACGGGCTAGGTTTAGAGAGGGGGGTAAGGGAAGCATGCGGCGCCGCAGGTAATGGCGGACATGGGCCTGGCGGACGCGTTCAACGTGGCGCTGCACGTGCCCGCGCTGCGCGAGGCGGAGGTTGCCACGGTGCTCAAGGCGCTCGACGCGTTTGCGCCCGACGAGGTGCGCGCTCGTGGCGCGCGGGCCCGGCCAAGCGCGGCCCCACCGGCGTGCGGCGCGGCGGGCGGCGCCTGGTCCAGTGCCCCTCGCTGCGCGGCATGCCGCGGCGCATGCGGGGGCGCGCACGTGGCCTGGTTGGCCCGCCTGTGAGCTGGGCCGCGCGCGGGCGGCCACCGGTCCGGCCGTCGGCTGAGGGTTGCACATGCAGGTGCCTGGTGCGCCCGCCTGCGAGCACGCCGGCATGCGGGCCCAGGCGGGCGGCGCGGAGGCGGGCCCGGCCGGCACGCAAGCGCCTCGCGCGCCACGACAGCAGGCCCCGTCGCGAGGCCGCCGGGCGCGCGCGCGCAGGCGGGCGCGGCGGTGGCGGGCCTGGCGGACGCGCAGGTGCCCATCAAAAGGCTGCTGCTGCTGCTGGACCTGGCGCGACAGGGCGTGCCCGCGGGCGCCCACATCCCGCTCACGCGCTGGCACCAGGTGCTGGCGGACCTGTCGCTTAACTAGGCGCGGCCCGGCCCTGCAAGCGAGGGGCCGTGCAGGGCCGCCCTCATGTCCGCCCCGCCAGGCGCGGCCGGCCATGAACACCATACCGGGGCTCAGTGGGGGAAGAGGGTGCGGGAGTTCAAATGCATGCCTGTGACCTCCCAGCCGGCCGCACCTCCCCCTGCGCGGGACCGGGGCGAGCTGGGGCGTGCTGCGCGGCGCCGTCAAGCGGACGCGCGCAGCGGCCGTGCGCCGCACGTCGGCGCACGCACTAGCCTGCTGGGTGCGTGCGCGGCAACGCTAGGAGCCCTAGCGAAGCACGCTATGCCGCACCGGAGGTGCCGCCTGGTGCCAGTCTGTAATTTGGAACGCCATTTTGTACCTGCAACTCCCATCTGCAACTCCCATCAATTTTGGCAAACAATTTGCAGAACCCTGGTCAGCGCCTTGCCACCGTTTGCGTGCTGTGCTTGCATACGGCGGCAGGCTTTCTTGGCACGTTGTTGAATCACTATATACATGGGTGTGAGCGCATGCTTGAAACGGTCTGCAGTATAGAAGGTGGCAGAGCATGCTGCGCATGCGCCTTGCATTGCCATCATTACTGCCCGTTTCTGCCAATGCGAGTGGCAGGCTTGCGTCATCCTCACTGCACCATCCTTAACTCAGGGCTCAAACAACAAATAAATGAGGGCAAAAGCGACATGTTTGTATGTGGGGTCGCATGCTGCAAAAGGCAGAATGAAACTCAGGAGTGCTTGGACACAACGCGCCCATGGCCCTGAGGGGCGGCGTGTCCGCAGGGACGGTCTGCAGTGGCCGTCAGCGCGATCTAGCACAAGCATCGCATAAGCATTGGCTACCTGTGCTAGCTGCCCCTGACCAGCCTCCTCGCTCCGGGCCGCAGGGCAGCTGTGCGCATCCGCAGTTGGTGCGCCTAACTAGGAATCACAAACAGCATGTCGAGTCTGAAAGCAGCAGGAAACACACAGCAGCCACGTATGTGGCGCCCCGAGCAGCAGAGGCGTCGGGGCGGGGGAGGCAGGTTGGCGCACGCCTCCGGTGGAGCGACGCGCCGCCGCAGGCGCAGCGCCTGCGGCGTAGGGTCTGCGGCGCACAGTGCGCGGCCAACCAGCCAAAGCCGAAAGGGCGATATCGCGAGCTTGCTTCAAGTGGCCCGCTTCAAGCGCGGCCGTAACTCTGACCGGGGCAAAGCGCACTCCCAGCAGAGTGGGGCGCAAGGTAGGAAGCTGGGCTAAGAGAAAATCTGGGCTGCATAATGCAGGAGCCTACTCTGGGCGAGCCTTGCACAGGCACTCAAGCGGCACGTGTCCCTCCTAGCGGGCCCGCGGGGCCCCGCCCATGTTGTACGGAGCAGGCCACCGAGCCGGATACAGGTGACCAGGGCGGAGCTCCCAGGGCCCCAGCGCTCGCCGGCAGCCTGACAACGGGTCGGGCAGAATACGCAGCAAAACGCATTGCAAGCAGCACTCAGGCTGACGAGTATGGGGCGCACACAGGGGGCATCGGTGCTGCAGACAATCAGACAACAACAGGGCGACATCCATCATGCATCCTTCTCTGAATACTGCTGTCAAGGGTGCTCAAGCCGCAGGGTCCAATGTTCGGCTCGTGCCCGCCGACACTGCTCTGGCAGCGCGCACAGCGCCAATGGAGGCGCATGCCCCGCCCTCCCCAAGCGCAGCCTGGCCGATGTCCGCCAGGCCGCATCCAACCCAAGGCCGGAGACAGACCCCGAGGTCGAAATTGCCGCCAAACCAACCCCCGCCGCTGCCTGTATGAAAGGCTGCATGCCAGCGCCGGTCGCTTCACAGGTGCTGCACACTGCGCCCGTGCGCACTAAGGCCCGCTGCCGCAGCGCAAAGCACCTGAGCATGAACCCAGGCATCGGCCCACGCTCCCCCTGCAAAGCCCAGGCCTGCCCAGTACGCTTCCCGCCCTTTTGCAGACTTAAACCCCGCGCGGGCCTGTGCCGTGCGCCCACGTCGCACGATTTTGCTCCCAAATGCGTCGGGCAGGCTAGGCCCCAGTCAGCCCTTGGCCAGGCGCAGCCACAGTCCGGCCGAGCAGGTGCTGCGGCTCGCGCACTGGGGACCGCTCGCTCATGCGCAGTCCCCATGTTTGCCTGCTCCGCTGCGGATAATTTATCACCTAGCGCATGCCTCAGGGGACCAGCGAGCCGTCCACCTTTTGCAAAGTGCTGAGGCAAGACCTGCATGGCCGCATGCGCGGTGCATGCTCACACCCGCAGAGAGACCACCCCCGGCGCTGGCGCCCTCGCTACGTCCTGCCTCAGACCCCTCAAGCGACCCAGCAGATGCCACGCCCGCATCTGGCGGGCGACCAATCGCATGCGCCCAACAAGCTGGATTCGGGGGCACACCGGGTGCTGCCAGCAGGCGTGCCATGGTGCGCAGCACGAAGCGCGCCCGCCGGGCTGCGCATGCCGCACCTCGCAGCGCAGGGCAGTCGACGCCCAGGCGCCCTTGTCAATGACCGATCAGGCCCGGCGCGCACGCCCGCGGCGGCCGCGGCCCCCGCGCGGCTTCAGCACGCCCGCGGCCGCCAGCGCGGCCGGGGCGCCGGGCGCGGCGCCCGTGCGGCGCGCGCAGCTGGCGGTGGCGGCGGCGGCGGTGGCCGCGGCGGCGCGCGCGACGGCGGCCGCGTTGGACGCGCGCGCGGCGTGGTGGTACTTGAACAGCGACTGCCGGTAGGCTGCCAGCGATGAGCCTACCTTGTCCCCCTTCACGACCTGGCGCGCGCAGGGCCCGCTCATTCGTATGAATCCCGCCTATATCCCCGTTGGCAGTCGGTCGGCCGCCAGCCGGCCTGGGCAGCAGTCCCTCGGTGACCACCAGTGCAGATGCATGCACCTGTGGACCTACCCCGGGGTCTGCACTACGGGAGCTCTGTGAGGGGTGCAAGACACAACCGCACAGCACAGGACTGGATGAGGCCTTCAGGTGCAGGCTGGTGGGCGCTCGCGCAGCCGGGAGGCCCGCTGCGGGCTGCGGGCGCGCGCCTGCAGCTTCTCCTTCTCTTCGAGGATGATGTCCACGAGCTCGCACTCGTCGCCCTGGGGCCGCCGCCTCTGTGCCCGTCAGGCTCTACAATCTTATTGTGCAATCGGCATACAACCGCCTACACCCCGCGGGCGGAGTTCACATGCAGGCAGCATGCACAGACGCTCGCGGCAGTGATGAACGTGGCTGCGATGGGCAGGGAGGCGTGGGGCCCGGGTGGCAGCACTGATGCGTGTTGTGCTGGAGCTTAAGCTAAGGACATAGCCGTGGCTATGTGGGGGGGGGGGGGGCGGGGGCGGCGAGGGGGC
>JAABUJ010000388.1_pt1 | contig 89379 bp, 83 predicted proteins | sample 5559131 | NCBI WGS metagenome assembly JAABUJ01 (sample SAMN10711875, study PRJNA513366) | rock metagenome | isolation source: Antarctica rocks | place: Antarctica: Victoria Land, Mt New Zealand nord | collected 2016-01-07 | reverse complement strand
CGCTGCGCCGCGAACTCATCCGCCACGAATATTGGACACAAGCACCCGCCCAGACCACCACACCACAAATCACGCCAGCCCCCTCACCATCAGCTCTCACCGCCGCCTGAGACCGCGAAACTCAAGTTTGAAACGCGACGCGCTGTTCTACGTATACAACGGACAGGACGATTTGGAGGGCGCTGAGCCCCGCCGGTCGTGGTGATCGCAGCGAGGCGGCGCGTTGACTTGGCAAAATGCAGTTTCTATAGTCGAGCTTGTGTTTAAGTGGGCGTTGTACGCTCTGAATGAGCCGACGAGACTGGACGCCCCTGAGGCCCCGAGGCATGGACGGAACGGAATGAGATGTCAGTAGCGGAACTGCAGGAACTCGAAGAGATCAAGGGACTCGTCAATCGCGGTCAGCAGCTCGGCGTGCTGACCTATTCGGAGATCGCCGGCGCCGTGTCCGAGCTCGATCTCGACGAGGCGGACGTCGAGGAGCTGCACGGGTTCCTGGAGCGGGCCGAGATCGAGCTGGTGGAGGAAGTAGATCCGGCGCTCGCGGCGACCGAGGTGGAGCGGGCGCCGGACAAGCGCGGCCGCCGCAAGGCCAAGACGGCGCTCGACCTGAAGCCGGACATGACGACCGACTCGCTGCAGCTGTTCCTCAAGGACATCGGCAAGGTCCGTCTGCTCACCGCCCAGGAGGAGGTCGACCTCGCCAAGCGCATCGAGCGCGGCGATCTCGATGCCAAGCAGAAGATGGTCGAGTCCAACCTGCGCCTGGTCGTCTCGATCGCCAAGAACTACCGCAACCAGGGTCTGCCGTTCCTGGACCTGATCCAGGAGGGCACGCTCGGCCTGGTTCGCGCCGCGGAGAAGTTCGACTACCGCAAGGGCTTCAAGTTCTCCACCTACGCCACCTGGTGGATCCGCCAGGCGATCGCCCGGGCGCTGGCCGACAAGGCCCGCACGATCCGGATCCCGGTCCACGTGGTCGAGAAGCTCAACAAGATCGGACGCGCCGAACGCAAGCTGGTGACCGAGCTCGGCCGCGAGCCGACCGCAGAGGAGATCGCCGAGGTGACCGGGATCGAGCCCGAGGAGGTCGAGTCGATCAAGCGCTCCGCCCAGGCCCCGGTCTCGCTCGAGAAGCCCGTAGGGGACGAAGAGGAGTCTGAGTTCGGCCAGTTCATCGCCGACGAGCGGGCGGAGTCGCCCTACGAGCGGGCCGCCGAGATCCTGACCAAGGAGGCGCTGCGCGAGGCGCTGGAGAACCTCTCCTACCGCGAACGACGCGTGCTGGAGCTGCGCTATGGCCTCGGCGGGGAGCATCCGCGCACCCTGGACGAGGTGGGGCGCACGTTCAACGTCACGCGCGAGCGGATCCGGCAGATCGAGAATCAGTCGCTCAAGAAGCTGCAGTCCCTCGCCGAGGCGCAGAAGCTCCGTGACGTCGCCTAGCGCCGGCTGGTTCGGCGCACCTCCCGCCGCCGCACCGGTTAACAAATCTTTGCGATAATCCCGCACGCGCAACGGCTAACGCGTTCCCGGTCGCCGCGGCAGCGGGTAGAGTGCTGCGCCACTGGGGCTCTAGCCAGCTGATCGGTCATTCAAGGGGAGGTCGTGGAAGATGCGTCGCATCAGGATTCTCGTTGTCATCTGTGCGGCGCTGTCGATGCTCGCCGGCGTTCAACTGCTGTCCTCCGCCGCGTCGGCCCAGGACCAGACCGCGACCCACCGCGTGATCGTCGTCTTCAAGCAGCAGGCCGCCAACCTGCCCGCCACCCCGGGTTTGGAGGTTCAGCGCCAGAGCGTGTTCCAGAGTGCTCGATCTCCAGTGCTCGCCCAGCTGGCGCGCTCGGGGGCCGGCAGCGTCCACGCGTACTCCGTGTTCAACGCCGTTTCCGCCACCGTGTCGTCGAGCGAGCTGTCGCAGCTCGAGTCCAATCCCGCGGTCAGCGAGGTCGTCGCCGACCAGGTGATCCGGCTGGCGAGCCCGCAGGCCTCAGGGATGCCGACGGCGGCGCCGCCGACCGCTCCGGTGCCGGGCGCCTGCCCGGCCCCCGGCAAGGTGGAGCTCGATCCCCAGGCGCTCCAGACGATGAGCGTTGCCTCCCAGACCCCGGGTGCCAGGACCGCCCGGTCACTCGGGCTGACCGGCAAGGGCGTGAAGGTGGCCTACATCGCGGACGGGATCGACATCAACAACCCGGACTTCATCCGAGCCGACGGTCAGCACGTGTTCGTCGACTACAAGGACTTCAGCGGCCAGGGCACCAACGTGCCCACCGGTGGCGGAGAGGCGTTCCTCGACGCCAGCTCGGTCGCCGCCCAGGGGCGCCACGTCTACGACGTGAGCCACTTCAGCGATCTGCCGCTCAACCGGCCGTGCAACATCCGCGTCGAGGGCGTGGCCCCCGGCGCCAGCCTCGTCGGCCTGTCGATCTTCGGGGCCGAGAACGCCGCCTTCAACTCCCAGTTCCTGCAGGCGATCGACTACGCCGTCACGACCGATCACGTCAACGTGCTCAACGAGTCGCTGGGGAGCAACTACTACCCTGACGACCAGGCCAGCCTGGACCTGATCAAGCGGGCCAACGACGCGGCCGTCGCCGCCGGCACCACCGTGGCCGTGTCGAGCGGGGACGCCGGCGTGACCAGCACGATCGGCACCCCCGCGACCGACCCGAACGTGATCTCGACCGGAGCCACGAACACGTATCGGATCAACGCCCAGACCGGCTACGGCGGCGCGCGGTTCCCAGGCGTCTCCGGGTGGCTGGACAACGACATCAGCTCGTTCAGCTCGGGCGGCTTCGAGCAGGATGGTCGTACCGTGGATCTGGCCGCCCCGGGCTTCGACAACTGGGCCCTGTGCTCGACCGACGTGGCGATGTACAGCGACTGCATGGACTTTGCCGGCCAGCCGGCTCCCGTGCAGCAGACCGGAGGGACCAGCGAATCGGCGCCGCTCACCGCGGGGGAGGCGGCCCTGGTGATCGAGGCCTACCGGCTCAAGCACCGCGGCGCCACCCCGAGTCCGGGGCTGATCAAGCAGCTGATCGTCTCAAACACCGACGACATCTCCGCCCCTGCCAACCAGCAGGGGGCAGGCTTGGCCGACGCGTACAAGGCCGTTCGCGCCGCCGAGGCCTATGGAGCCGTGCGTGGCCGGCGTGGCGCCGGGGCGAAGTCGACCGGCGCACTGCTCGCCAGCCGGACGCAGCTGAATGCGGTTGACGCGCCGGGCACCCGGGTGGGCTTTCCCGAAACGCTGACCAACGAGAGCGGCTCCACGCAGCGGCTCTCGCTGTCCACGCGCCGGATCGGACCGTACCAGGCGCTGAGGTCCGCGACGGTCACGCTCAGCGACGGCTCGAGCGCCAAGAAGACCGACTGGCAGGGCATCACGACCAATTATCAACAGCTTCATTTCACGGTCCCGCGGGACGAGAAGCGGCTGTACGCGTCGATCGCGTTCCAGAACCGTTCGGCCACCGACCTGGCGGCGAGGGTGCGGCTGACGCTGATTGACTCGCGCGGGAGGCTGGCCGCATACTCGGTGCCCCAGGGGGATGGTAACTTCGGCAACGTGCAGGTGGCCAACCCGGCACCGGGAACCTGGTCAGCTTACATCTACAGCCGGGATACCGCGGATGGTGGAACCACCGGGCCGGTTCTGTTCGGCGCCCAGGCCGCTCGCTACACCCGCTTCGGGACCGTCAGTCCGTCAAAGCTGACGCTGGCTCCAGGCAGTTCGGCTACGGTGACGCTCAACGTCTCGACGCGGTCACGGCCCGGCGACTCGGCGGGAGCGATAGTCGTGAGGTCGGCTCTGGGCGGCGGAGCGCCGGCCAGCCAGACGACGATTCCGGTGACCCTGCGGAGCTTGATCGGGGCGGGAAACAGCTCCTTCACGAGTGCGGTCACCGGCGGCAACGGCCGTTCCCCGGCCACCGGTCAGACGTTCTACTACCAGCTCAAGCTCAACCAGCCACAGCCGGAGCTCAACGCGAGCGTGAAGCTCGGCGACAACCCCGACAACGTGTTCAGCGCCTGGCTGGTGAGCCCGTCCGGCCAGGCGACGGCGTTCGCCAGCAACACCATCCCGGACGCGAACGGCAACCCTCAGAACCAGCTCGGAGCCGAGCTGCATACGCTCCACGCCGCGGCCGGAACCTGGACGCTGATCGTGGCTTTCGTGCCGCAGGTCTCGGGCACCGCGTTGAACGAGCCGTTCACCGTCACCACCAACCAGACGCCGCTCAGCGCCAGTGGAGGCGGGCTGCCGCGCTCCCCGAGCGCACAGCTGACGTCCGGGGGCACGTACGCCTACAACGTGACGATCAAGAACACCGGGCCGGCCCCGGAGTCGTTCTTCCCCGATGCGAGGTTGCCTCAGAGCACGCATCTCCCGCTGATGGCGCTGAAGGGCGCAAGCACCACCGAGCCGCTGACCAGCAAGGCCAACATTCCCGTGTACCTGATCCCGACCGAGACCTCGGCCTTGAACGAGGCGGCCCGGGCGCTGGGATCACAGCCGATCCAGTTCGACTCCGGTTCGCCCGCGGGCGATCCTGACATCGCCTCGACTGTCGGCTCCTCCGTCACCGCTTCGCTGCTCGGCACTCCGATCACCCAGGGACTGTGGAACATCGCTCCGGTCAACGTGGGAGCGTTTGGCCCGAACCCGGCTCCGCCGGAGGCGGTGGACACGAGCGCAGTGGTGCTCACGCGCGCGTTTGACTCCACGGTGAGCTCCCCGACCGGGGACCTGTGGTCGGCGAGCGCCGATCCCTCGACGCTGGCCACATTCAGCCCGGTCACCGTGAATCCCGGCCAGACGGCGACGATCCCGATCACCATCAAGCCGACCGGCGCCCCTGGTACCAAGGTCAGCGGCACCCTGTTCGTCGATGATGCGAACTTCGTCCTGTTCGACAACTTCGTGAACCCGAACGGCAACGAGGTGGCGGCGATTCCGTACAGCTACACGATCAAGTAGGCGCGCCGCTTCAGTTCGTAAAGCATTGCGATAAACTTGAAGTCCTGATGGTCGAGAACGACACCTGTCCGGTCTGCCGGACCGCCGAGATCGTGTGCGGCAAGTGGACGTTGTTGGTGATTCGGGACCTGGTCGACGGTCGCTCACGGTTCTGTGAGCTGGAGCGGTCGCTGGCGGGAATCAGTCCGCGGACGCTCTCGCTGCGGCTGCGTGCGCTGGAGGAAGAGGGAATCGTCAAGCGCGAGATGTTTCCGGAGGTCCCCCCGCGCGTGGAGTACGCCCTGACCGCCAAGGGGCGCGCGCTGGTCCCGCTGATCGAGGACATGCGTGCCTACGGGCGCGCCTGGCTGACCAGCGGCTGCGCCGAGGGGTTCGCCGCGGCTGACGACGCCCGCGAACCGGCGATCGCCGTCGCCTGAGCGTCGGGCGTCCCAGCGCGTCGACACCCGGCGCGACCACCGTCCACGGCTGCAAGCCGGGGTGCCGCCGGCAGGATCCGTGGCGGCGACGAAGAATCGGCGGGCGTGCGCAATATGACCCTGCACCGGCTGCTCGAGGCGTTCACCGTCGAGGCGAGCGGAAGGCTGGCCTCCGAAACGGCCGGCGGGGCTGAGATCCCGTTCGAGGTGACCGAGGAGCGCGGGGCGGGCCGGGTGCCTCTGTACCGCTATCGCCCGCTGACCGGCGACTTCATTCGAGGTCGTCTCGCGCGGCTGACCGAGCTGGGCAGCTACCGGCCGGTCGCCGACGCGCTGGCGAGCTGCGGCGGCCTCGAGGTCTACCTGGAGGAGCGCGGACACGTGCGTATCCCCGCCGACAGCGGGACCCAGGCGCGGGCTGCCGTGGGGACCTTCTTGGGGAGCGTGTTCGCCGAGCGCAGCGAGTTCGGATTTGAGCCGGCCCACTTCGAGGCCGCTTACGCAGAGCTCGAACACGCGCTGTACGAGGGCCACTGCACGGCCAGCGTGATCGTCAGCGTGCTCGGGGTCGGACTCGATCCCCGCACCACGGAGCTGGCTCTGGGCGATGGCGTGTCCCTGATCCGGGGTGACGCGCTGGAGCAGGCGCCGGCTGAGGCCGTGTGGGGGGACGGCGATCAACCCCACGTGCTGGCCGTGCTCGCGGTCGACCAAGAGCGTTGCGCCCGTCCGCCGGTCACCGTGGCCCGGGCCCGCTTTCGCCGGATCCTCACCGCGCTGCGACTGTTGCAGCGCGGCGGCTATGCGCTGGGCCCGGTCGCGTGGGCGCGGACCGAGGCCGGAAGCTGGCGGCCGGTGGCCGTCGGCGGCCAGGGCCGGCCTCGGCTGCTGACCCTGATCGGAGCCGAGCACGAGGACGAGCTGCGTGCCTTCTACGAGCTGATCAGCCGTCGCTCGCCTCCGAGCGGCGAGCTGACCTGGGCGCTGGCCCGGTTTGAGATGGGCTGCGAGCGATTGGCGCCGGTTGAGGCGTTGACCGACTACCTGCTGGCGCTGCGGGCGCTGCTCGAGCCCGAGGGCCCCGCCAGCGGTCGGATGGCGCAGCGCCTGGCCGTGATCTGCGCCCGCCCGGAGGATCGGGCCGCGCTGGCGCAGCGCATCGCCCGTGCGATCTCGTACGAACGCGCCGTGATCACGGGACTGGCTGCCGCGCCGACTGGCATCGACGGGTTGGTCGACGAGCTCGCCGAGCACCTCCGGGCGATTCTGCGCGACGCGCTGTGTGGCCATCTCGACGCCGATCTGCGCTCGGTGGCCGACGAGCTGCTGGCCGAGGCAGCTACATCTGGGGCCGGATGAACCGGGTCGGGCGACGGGCGGCGCCCGGGGGCGCTAGGCTGAAGCACAGACCGCTCCCTACTCGGTCTCCAATGGAGGCCGGGAGTGTTTTGCCCGCCAGGCTCAACACGTAAGTCCTGGGGCTCGTATGAAGTGAGGGGGAGCGCGATCTGTAGGGCGAGCGGGCCACCCGGCCCGCTCGCTTCATTTTCAGGCCACGACCGAGGCGATCATCCGCTTACGCTGCGCTGCGGACGCGAACAGGTACCGGTGGACGGCGAGCAGGCCCGCCACGTCGTGGACGTCGTCGTCGAGGTGGGGGACCAGAATCGGCCCCCACCCGCCCCGATCGCCGAGCTCTTCGCGCAGGCGGGCCACGTTGCGCTGGTCTCGCCGGGCGAGCAGGTGGTAGTCGCCGAAGTTCGCGGCCACCCGGGCGGCCAGCTCTGAGGGCAACTCGTCGCCGAGCGCGGCCAGCAGGTGCTCGGGCTCGGCGTCGCCGAGCGTGTCGTGGTGCACGCGGTTGACGATCACACCGGCGAATGGCAGCCCGCTCTGAAGCAGGGTGCGCCGGAACCAGATCGCCTCGTCGATCGCCGCGCCCTGGGCGGAGGTCACGAGCACGAACGCCGAGGTCGGCGCCTTGAGCATCCGCTCCACCTGCTCGGCGCGCAGGCTGAAGGCCTCGGTCATGTCGCCCAGCAGCGAGAAGAACGTAGACAGGTCGCCGATCAGGTCGACTCCGGTCACCCGGCGCAGGGCGCCCAGGAACGGCGCCGCGCCGCGCCCGAGCACCCGCATCCCGAGGCCGGTCGGCCGGATGAACGTCTTCAGCGCCCGCCCGTCCAGAAACGATGTCAGCCGTCCGGGGGCGTCCAGGAAGTCCAGCGCGTTGCGTGACGGGGGCGTATCGAGCACGAGCAGGTCGAAGTCACCGTCGCGCTCGAGCTCGTAGAGCTTGGCCACCGCGGTGAATTCCTGCGAGCCCGACACCGCCGTGGACAGCTCGCGGTAGATGCGGTTGTCCTTGATCTCCTGGGCGCGGCCGGGGTCGGCGGCGATCCGCTCGATCAGCTCGTCGAAGGTGCGCTTGGGGTCGAGCATCATCGCCCACAGCTCGCCCTTGATCTCGATCTGGCCGGCGAGCCGCGCGGGCTTCACTCGCCGTGGCTCGTTCTCGAGCTCCTCGAGCCCCAGCGCGTTGGCCAGGCGCCGGGCCGGATCGATCGTCACCACCGCGACCTTGGCCCCTGCAGCCGCCATTCCGAGCGCGATCGCCGCCGAGGTCGTGGTCTTGCCGACGCCACCGGACCCGCCGCAGACGCAGATCCGCTTGCCCTCCAGCAGCTCGGCGACGCTCATGGGCTCACCGGCTGACCAGCGCCGGCTCGAGCTCGGACAGGCCCGATTGCAGCGCGTCGGCGAGTCGCTCGAGCTCGGGCGGCCCGATCTGCTCGGCGAACAGGTAGGGCAGCTGCACGAGCTCGGACCCGAGCCCGGCCCGCAGCCGGGCCAGCTGCTCGCGCTGGGACCGCGCTCGCGCCTGCTCCGAGAGGGCGGCTCCGAGCGCGGCGGCGGCCAGCGGCGAGCCGGCGCGCCGGCGGGCGGTCTGCAGCCGGCGCCGCTGACCGTCTCCGAAGCGAGTCGGATACAGCGCGTTGACGATCACCGCGTCGAGCGGCAGCCCATCGGCGTCCAGCGCGTCGCGCAGCCACAGCGTCTCGTTGACCGGCATCTCCTCGGCGGTCGCGGCGGCGACGACCGCGGTGAACTGACGGTCGGCGATCGTGGCGGCGATCGTCTTGGCCTGATGGGCGATCGGTCCCACCCGTGCGATCTCGGCGAACGTGCTCGGCGTGTGCAGGATGCCGATCCCGTGCCCGGCCGCCGGCGAGTCGACGATCACCAGGTCATAGGCGTCGGCGCCGCCGGTGCGCCGCTCGGGCTGGGCGAGCTCCCAGACCTTGCCGATGCTCAGCAGCTCGCGCATCCCCGGCGTGGCCATCGCGAAGGCTCCGAACAGGCGGCTGGCGCCGAGCATCTGGCCGACGCTGCCGGTCTTGACCTTCAGGTACTCCTCCATCGCGTTCTGGGGGTCGATCGAGATCGTGAACAGGTGCTCGCCCAGGCTGACCTCCTCGAAGGTCTCGCCCGGGTGCGCAAAGGTCTGCCGGATCCGGTCCTGGCTGGCCAGCTCGGCGACGATCGTCCGCAGGCCCTGCCGTGCCGCGACCAGCCCCAGCGCGATCGAGACCGTCGACTTGCCGACGCCGCCCTTGCCGGTGACGAAGATCAGGCGGCGGTCGAGAAGGCCGGTCACAGCAGTCAGAAAATAGCTGGGTGCCCGGCCAGGGGCTCCGAGCCAACACCCGGTCGTCCGGTCGCCGAAGGAGCGGTGTGGCTGGCGCTCCGCTCCGCCGGTCCGCGCAGGAATTCGCCCGGAGCCTGCGAATAACAGGCGCGTATGAGTCCCCGACGCATCGGAGTCATGAGCTGATGTCCACCTGCAAGGTGATCGCGCTCGCCAACCAGAAGGGTGGCGTCGCCAAGACCACGACCACGCTCAACCTCGCGGTCGCGTTCGCCGAGGAAGGACATCGCGTGCTCTGCTGTGACATGGACCCCCAGGGCAACCTGACCATGTCTCAGGGGATCGATCCCGACACGCTCGGCAAGTCGATGTACGACGTGCTCGTGCACCACACATCGATCCGCGAGGTGGTGCGAAAGCGGGAGATCGACGTGGCCTGCGCATCGATAGATCTGGCCGGTGCCGAGATCGCGATGTCGACCATGATCGGCCGGGAGCGCTCGCTGCAGAAGGCGCTGAGGGAGGTGGCTGAGGACTACGACTTCGTGTTCATCGACACGCCGCCGAGCCTCGGACTGCTGACGATCAACGCCCTGACCGCCTCCGACAAGGTGATCGTCCCCGTGCAGTGCGAATATCTGTCGATGCGCGGGCTGGTCCAGCTGCAGAACACTCTCGCGATGATCCGCGAGAACCTCAATCCCAACGTCGTCATCGAGGGCATCCTGCCCACGCTCGTCGACCTCCGCACGCTGCACGCCAAGGAGGCGATCGAGTTGCTCGAGGAGAACTTCGGCGATCAGGTGTTCGCGTCCCGGATCCGCAAGACGGTCCGCTTCGCGGAGGCGCCCGTGAAGGGCATGTCCGTGCTGAAGTACGATCCCGACGGTCTGGCCGCACACGCCTACAGGCAGCTCGCCAAGGAGGTTCTCTCACATGGCAACCGGTAAGCGCGCGAGCATGCGCGAAGGGCCGCTGGCCGACCTGTTCCGCAAGACGGCCGAGGACACGCCGAGCGAATCCGCCTCCCCGCACCCCGCCTTCGCCTCACCCGCGCCGCCCGAGGAGCCCGAGGAGCGCCGCACCGCCACAGCCCAGGAGCGCTTGCGCAACGCGTTCTCGGCTGACCTTCCGGAGAACATCCTCCAAGCCACGTCGCCGGAGCCGCAGGCCGCGGCACCCGCCCCACCGCCCGCGGCGGATGTCTACGCCCGAGCCGACCGCCCCGAAGAGGCGTTCGGAGACCCGCCGACCCTCGGTCGCCCGGTGCTGCGCGTAGTCGGCGTCGGCGGCGCCGGCGTGAACGCCGTCAACCGCATGGTGGAGGCCGAGGTCGACGGGATCGAGTTCTTGGCCATCAACACCGATCTGCAGTCGCTGCAGCTCTCGGCCGCCCACGAGACGCTCCACATCGGTGACGGGGTCACGCGCGGGCTGGGCTCGGGCTCGGACCCCGAGCTCGGACGTCGCGCGGCCCGCGAGGCGTACGACCGGATCAAGGCGATGCTCCGCGGGTCGGACATGATCTTCATCGCCGCAGGCGCGGGCGGGGGAACGGGGACCGGGGGGGCGCCGATCGTCGCCCAGATCGCCCGCGAGCTCGGCGCGCTGACCGTGGGGATCGTCACCCGGCCGTTCCAGTTCGAGGGGTCGCGGCGTCGTGACCAGGCCGAGGCCGGGATCTCGGCGCTGGCGGAGGAGGTGGACACGCTGATCGTCGTGCCCAACAACCGCCTGCTATCGGTGCTCGACCGCGGCGTGTCGATGGTCGAGGCCTTCCGCGTCGCCGATGACGTACTGCGCCAGGGCGTGCAGGGCATCTCTGACCTGGTGACGTTGCCGGGCCTGATCAACCTGGACTTCGCGGACGTGCGCACGATCATGGCCGACGCCGGCAACGCGCTGCTCGGGATCGGCATGGGCACCGGTGAGCGGCGTGCGATCGATGCCGCCGAGCAGGCCGTCGCCTCGCCGCTGCTGGAGACCAGCATGGATGGCGCGCGCTCGATCCTGCTGTCGATCACCGGCGGGCGTGACATCTCGCTGTGGGAGGTCAACGAGGCCGCCAAGGCGGTCGCGGCGGCCGCGCACCCGGATGCCAACATCATCTTCGGCGCGATGGTCGACGAGAAGCTCGACGATCAGGTGTGGGTGACGGTGGTGGCCACCGGCTTCGGCGACATCCGGCGCCGGCGCGGCGAGGAGCAGCCGTTCGCGGTGCGATCGCGCTCGGATGACGAGTCGCGCCGAGCGCCGCGCGAGCCGGCGGGCGAGCCGCGGGTCAGCCGGATCCGCGACCGATCGTCCGCGCGCGAGCTCGACGTGCCCGAATTCATGCCGCGGCGCTGACCGTCAGCCGGTCGTGAGCCCGGCCGGCCCGGAGCTCGGGGTCATCGCGGCCGGCCATCCGGTCAGCGCGCGACTCGGCGCCGACGTGCTGGCCGAGGGGGGAACGGCAGTCGATGCCGCGCTGGGAGCGATGCTGGCGTCCTTCGTCTGCGAGCCTCTGCTCACGGGTCTCGGCGCCGGGGGCCACATGCTGGTGGTGGAGCCCGGAGTCCCGCCGACCCTGCTGGACTTCTTCGTCGGCGTGCCCGGCCGAGGTGCTGATCCGGCTCGGCGTGCCGAGCTGATCCCGATCAGGGTCTCGTTCGGCGACGCGATCCAGGTGTTCAACATCGGCGCCGCGTCGGTGGGCACGTACGGCATGGCGGCTGGGGTCTGCGAAGCGGCTCGGCGCTTTGGCCGGATTCCGCTGGACCAGCTGGCTGCTCCGGCCGCCCGACTGGCTCGGGAGGGGGTCAAGCTCAACCGCCAGCAGGCCTACATCATCGAGATCCTCGGCGGAATCGTCACCTCGACCCCGGAGTGCGCTGCGTTGTTCGCACCCCGGGGACGGCTGCTGCACGCCGGTCAGCGTCTGCGCCAGCCGGAGCTGGCCGATACCCTGGAGCGGCTCGGAGCCGAGGGCGCCGAGCCCTTCTACCGCGGCGACATCGCGAGGACGATCTGCGACTGGCTGGGCCGGCGCGGGGGGATGCTGACCGGCGAGGACCTCGAGGCCTACGAGGTCGTCGATCGGGTCCCCGTCGAAGTCGGCTACCGAGGCCGCCGCGTGTTCACCAACCCGCCTCCTTCGGCCGGGGGGATCCTGATCGCCCGCGCCCTCGCCGAGCTCGACGCCGAGCCCGGCTCACCGTCGGTAGCGCAGGTGGTCGACGTGATGGAGCAGACCCAGCGAGCCCGCACACCGGCGTTTCTGGACGGGCTGGGTGAGCCGGAGTTCGTGCGGCGCTTCTTGAGCGGCGGACGTCTGGGCTCCACCACCCACATCGCGGTGCTGGATCGCGAGGGCCGGGCCTGCTCGGTGACCTGCTCGGCGGGATCGGCGTCCGGCGTCGTCGTCCCGGGGACCGGGATCCACCTCAACAACATGCTCGGCGAGCAGGATCTCAATCCGCTCGGCTTTCACCGCCACCCGCCCGGCCGTAGGCTGCCGAGCATGATGTCCCCCACGGTCGTGCTGCGCGACGGCGTCGCCGAGCTGGCCGTCGGCAGCGCGGGATCCAATCGGATCCGCTCCGCGATCCTGCAGACGATCATCCGCTGCATCGACGACGACATGCGAGCACAGGCGGCCGTCGACGCTCCGCGGCTGCACTTCGAGGACGGCATCGTCTACGCCGAGCCCGGGATCGACACCGACCCGCTGCGGTCCGCCGGCCGCGAGCTCGCGCCGTTTCGCGAGCGCAACCTGTTCTTCGGCGGGGTTCAGGCGGTGGTGCGGGGCGCCGACGGCGCGTTCTCGGGCGGCGGGGACCCCCGGCGCGGGGGAGCGGCGATCGTCGTGAGGTCCCCTTCGTGCTCAGCCTGAACCCGCGCCGGCTGATGCTTGTGCTGGCGGCGGCGCTGCTGATCTCCGGCTGCGGCCTGCAGGTCTCCGAGCCCGACCTGTTCGTGCTCACCCGCACCGGCCAGGGCAGCAAGCTGACGCTCCTGATCAACGATTCCGGCACGATCAGCTGCAACGGAGCCAAGGCGAGGCCGATCTCGGACGCGATGCTCATCGCCGCCCGGGACCTCACCGACAGCCTCAGCCGGGACGCGGCTCGCAAGCTCGCTCTGGCCGTCGGTCCTGGGACGGTGTTCAGCTACCGGATCCGCCTCCAGCAAGGCGACGTCAGGTTCTCCGACCGCGACGCCGGCGGTCACCAGGAGCTGGCGCAGGCCGAGCTGTTCGCCGCCCAGGCGGCCCAGCAGGACTGCGGCCTGAGCGGATGAACGGACGGCGGCTCAGCCCCTCCCCAGCGAAGAACAGGCGGCGACTTAGCCCCTCGTTAGCCGGGCGGGTACGCTTCCCCGCTTCGTGACCACAGTCGCTTCGGCCCATCTGATCTCAAGCCTCCAGGCGATCATCCTCGGCATCCTGCAGGGGGCGACCGAGCTGTTCCCGGTCTCCAGCCTGGGGCACACGGTGCTCTTCCCAACCTTGTTTCGCTGGCACAACATCGTCGCCTGGCAGTCCCAGCCCGAGTCCCCGTGGCTGGCCTTCGTGGTCATGCTCCACGTCGGGAGCGCGATCGGGCTGCTGATCTACTTCTGGCGCGACTGGATCGCGATCATCGGCGCCTTCTTCGCCACCCTGCGCAAGCGGCGGATCGAAACCCCCACCGAGCGCTTGGCCTGGCTGATCATCGCCGCCACGATCCCGGTCGGGATCCTCGGGCTGGCGCTGGAGCACCCGGTCCGGGTGGCGCTGGCCAAGCCGCTCTCGGCGGCGATCTTCTTGATCGTCAACGGCTGCATCCTGCTCGCCGCCGAGCGCTATCGCCGGCGTGCTGAGGTGCGCCAGCTCGCCGACCGGGAGGGGCTCAATCCCGCGGGCGCGCGGCGGCTCGACACGCTCGAGTTCCGCGAGGCGGGCGTGATCGGCGTAGCGCAGTCATCGGCGCTGATCGCCGGGATCAGCCGCGACGGGGTGGTGATGACCGCCGGCCTGGCGCGCGGCCTCGACAACGCCGACGCGGCCCGCTACGGCTTTCTGCTCGCCACCCCGCCGATCCTGGCCGCAGGCATTTACAAGCTGCCCGACCTCACCGGCCATCTCGGCAACGGCGGCGTGCGCGGGGCGGCCGTCGTGGCAGCGGTGTTCGCGGCGATAACGGCCGTCATCACCGTCCACTTCCTGACCCGTTACTTCAGACGAGGCAACCTGCGGCCGTTCGGGATCTACTGCATCCTGTTCGGCATCTTCATGGTCCTGTTCACGATCATCGTCGGGACCCCCTAGCCGAACCGGACCTTGCCGTTGGATCGGGCCCGGGCCTGCGCACGATCGACGAAGTCAAGCCGCTTGGTGGCAGCGCGGAAGAGCCGCGTGACCAGCCGCAGGCGAGCGTTCTCGGAGCGCAGATCCAGCAGGCCCTGCTTGGCTTCGGAGCCGAAGTCGACCGTCGCCGCCATGTCGTAGGCGTCCATCTGGTCGAGGTCCTCCTCCTCGGGGTCTCGATCGGTCGCGCGCTTGACGAGGTCGGCGTAGGCGGCGCGGGCGCGGTCGACGAGCTCTGAGTCGACCGCGTCGCCGCGATCTGAGACGAACTCGATCACGCCCGCGGGATACGGCAGGTGGCCCTGGCGCTCGAGCACTCGGAACGGCCTCGTCCCCCGGGCCAGCAGGTTGAGGCGACCATCGTCCAGTCGCTCGAGCACGCGCTCGATCGTGCAGGCGCAGCCGATCTCACGCAGCCCGTCGTCGGAGAGCCACACGATCCCGAACTCGCGCTTGTCCTGGAGGCACTCGGACATCATCGTCTTGTAGCGCGCTTCGAAGATGTGCAGCGGGATCAGCTCGTTGGGCAGCGCCACCAGTCCGAGCGGGAAGAGCGGAAACTCCGAGGAGACCTCATCGGCCATGCCGGCCGAAGTCTATGCGGCGAGCGCGCCGGCGCTGCTCAGGTTCGGCGCGCGCTGAGCAGCAGGTTGTAGAAGATCGCCGGCGGCAGCAGCGGCTCGAGCAGCTTCTCGTCCAGGCGCTGGAACATCAGGTAGCCGTGGAACGCGTACTGGCGCCACAGCATCGGCACGTCATCCGGATCTGCGCTCGCCTCCAGGGTCCGGTTGAACCACCCGAACCAGTTGGCCGCCAGTTCCTCGCCCTGGATCTCGACCTCCGAGAAGCCGGCTCGACGGGCGTGGCGGGTCAGGTCGCCGGGATCGAACGCGTGGATGTCGACGCTCCACTCCAGGTCGCGGTCGACGTGTTCTGCGCCGCCCGGAGCGGCCGGTGCGGGCGCCGCGCCGGCCCCGACCAGCCGCCGCCAGCACGGAGCGAACGCCTGCGCGCCGCGCTTGGGCAGACGGGCGATCCGGTCTCCGACTCGTGAGGGTTCACCGGCGAAGGCGATCCGGCCGCCGGGGCGCAGGACCCGGTGAAACTCGGCGAACGCGCGCCGCAGGTTGGGCAGGTGGTGCAGCACCGCGTGGCCGAGCACCAGATCGAAGCTCGAGTCGGCGAACGGCAGCGATTCGGCGTCGGCGCGGGCCGCCTTGACCGCGAGCCCGAGCCGCTCCGCGTTGCCGTTGAGCGTCGCGACCATCCCCGGCGAGATGTCCGTGCAGGTCGCCTTCTCGACGACACCGGCCTGGAGCAGGTTGAGGCTGAAGTAGCCGGTCCCGGCGCCGATCTCCAGCGACCGCGCGTAACCGTCCGCGAGCTCTGAGCCCAGCAGCTTGCGCAGCTTGCCGAGCACCTGGGCCTGGCCGGTGTCACCGAAGTCGATTCCCCACTTGGAGTCATAGGTCTGGGCCGCGACATCGTGATAGCGCGTGTTGACCTCGCGGATCTCGTCCGCGGTGCGGAGTGCCTCCATGCCGCCGGGCAGATTACCCTGTCGCTCCGTGCCAGTGAACGCTCACGTTCAGCGTCATCAGCCGCCCGGAGTGCCGCCGCTGGCCCTCACCGGCGAGCGCACGCTCCCGGACGTCCCGGCCGAGAACTACTGGTTTCGCCGTCACCTCGCGGCGTATGAGTGGGTCGGGGCCCGGGTGATCGGCGGCCGGGTGATCGACATGGCGTGCGGGGAGGGCTACGGCTCCGAGGTGCTGTCGCGCTCGACCGCGAGCGTCGTCGGCGTCGACGCCAATCCCGAGGCCCACGAGCACGCGCGGCGGCGCTACGGGCGCCAGAACCTGAGCTTCGAGCGCGGGATGGTCGAGAACCACGGCGAGCCGGGAGCCTATGACGCGGTGGTCTTCCTGCAGACGATTGAGCACGTCCAGGATCCTGTCGCGGTGCTGCGCCACTTTCGCTCGCTGCTCGCGCCCGGCGGCGCCGCCTACGTGTCGACCCCGAACCTGCTGACGCTCGCCCCGCCGGGAGCCGAGAAGTCCGACAACCCCTGGCATGTCAAGGAGTACCGGGCGCACGAGTTTCACCGGCTGTGCCGCTCGGTGTTCTCCGACGTGCAGATGCTCGGCCTGTTCCACGCCCGCAAGCTGCGCGCCCACGAGCTGGCCCTGGGGTGGGGCTGGGATGCCGTCCACGCCAAGCTGCGGATCACCCGGCCGTTCTATGACCGCTTCACGCCGGCGATCGCCAGCCGCGACTTCGCGCTGCGCGCCGCCGACCTCGACGCGGCGCTGGACTTCCTGGCCGTCTGCCGGTAGGCCGGCGCTAAGCCCAGCGAAAGGTCCGCGGCGCGTCGCGCATCCGGATGACCTTCGCCGGGATGCCGCCGACGACGGCGTTGGCGGGAACGTCGCAGGTGACCACCGAGCTGGTGCCGATCACCGAGTTGTCGCCGACCTTGACCCCGCGCAGCAGGCACGCCCCGTAGCCGATCCAGACGTTGTGGCCGATCTCGACGTCGCGCTTGTAGATCCCCTGCTCGCGGATCGGCCGCTCGACCTCCACCATCCCGTGGTCGAAGTCGATCATCATCACCTGGTCGGCGACGATGCACTCGCGGCCGATCGAGATGTGCTGAAAGGCCGAGATCGTGCACTCCTGGCCGAGCACCGTCTTGGCTCCGATCGACAGCTCGCCCTCGTGCACCCGCAGCTTGCAGCCATGGCCGATCCACGACCACCGCCCCAGCCGCACCCGCGCGTCCCGGCCGATCTCGAACTTCACCCCCGGTCCCACGAAGCACAGCCCGTCGGTCACCAGACGCCCGCGCCAGCGCAGCTTCAGCCACAGCCACCGGGCGACCAGCACCCAGTAGCCCCGCCCGAGCATGTGGTGAGTCCGGGCAAAGCGCCACAAGGTCAGTGGGCCGCCCCGCAACGGCCGGGGGCCCACCCTCGGCGCCATCGGCGCCATCGGCGCCACCGGCGCGCCCGCCGGCCGACCGGGCCGCTGGTTGCGCTGTGTGCCAGCCATGCGCACGGCTCGGATCGTAAGCCTCAGTGCGCCGGGGCGTCCTCAGCCATCGTCGACGAGACCGGCGAGTGGCCCGAGCAGGCGGCCCGAGCGGCGCGAGACCCCGGGGAGCTCGAGCAGCCGGTGGGTCGGGCGGGACCGGGCCTCGAGGCGCCGGAGCTGCTCGCTGGCGATCGGGCGCCAGTGCTCGTCCACCAGCTCGGTGGCCGGCGTGGCGGCCACCGACGCCAGGTCGAGCTCGAGGTGCTCGGCCCACAGGCGGACGCGGGTGTCGCGGGCCAGCTCGGCGTCATCGGTGATCACGCACATCTCGGTGTCGTTGAACAGCGAGTGCGCATTGAGGTTGGCCGACCCGGCGATCAGCCAACGGTCGTCGACGATCGCCACCTTGGCGTGGACGTACAGGGGATCAGCGCGCTCCCCGGACGGCGACATGGAGCGGATCGTGGCCGCCAAGAAGCGCCGGTCAGCACCGCCGCGGTCGTCGCCCCCATCAGCGCCACGATGGCCGTCGGCATCGATCAGGATCCCGAGCTGACCCTTGGTGTCATCAGCACCGTTGTTCGGCTTGGCCGGGAGCAGGACCACGACCCGGAACTCCGGGGTGGGGGGATCGCGCAGCTTCTCGGCGATGATCGACGCCAGCTCCGGAGCCCACAGGAACTGATTCTCGATGTAGATCAGCTCACGGGCCGAGCGCAACACCCGCGCATAGCTCTCGAAGATCCGGAAGTCGCCTTGCGGGAGCGCCTGGTACATGTTCTCGGCCACCGTGCGCACCACCTGCACGCGGCTGGGCCCGGCCGGGGCGGGAGGCGCCACCTCGGGCAGCCGCTCACCGGTCAGCGCGCGCCAGCGTAGGCGAAAGTGGCGGTCGACGTCGGCTACCGCGGGACCGGTCAGACGGGTGCCGACGTCGTGCCAGCCGAGCCGCCGGCGCGCGCGGTGCTCCTGGCTGTCATAGCGGTCCCCGGCGGCGTTGGTGAGGTCGATCCCGCTGACGAAGGCGACCTCGCCGTCGATCACGATCGTCTTCTCGTGGTGGCAGTGCAGGGGATGCTCCCGCGGATCACCCAGCGCTCGGATCCGGGTGTCGCGGGTCAGGTTGTTCAGCCCGGCGGTCACCTCGGCTCGCGTCGGGTGAAACGCCGGCAGCGGGGAGCCGGACCACACCAGCACGCGCACGTCGACGCGCTGGGCCAGCTCGGCCAGCAGCACCCCGATCGATGTCTGCGGGTCCCCGCGCTCGAGCTCGAAGCCGGGGGCCAGATGCCATCCCGTGACGTGCACGAAGCGCCGAGCCCGTGACATCGCCTCAGCCATGGCCGCAAACGCATCGGCGCCGTCGATCAGGACCTCGAGCGAGCAGCCCTCGCGGGGCGGTGGATCGCCCTGCGCCCAGACGCCGGGGGCGGACGACTCATAGACGTGACCCCAGCCGAGCTTGTCCAACCGACGGCGATGCTTGAGCTGGACGGCGCTCTCCACGCCTTTCCCGATCAGCGCATCGGCACGCCCCAGCAGCACGTTCCCCATGGCCTGAGATCATCCCATGTTGCCCGCGCTCCCGCCGCGGCGGGAGCGCATGCGAAACCACGCGACACCTCGTCCCGCGCACCCTGGCATGATTGCTCGCCCCGATGGCCCGCTCCGATCAGCCCCTCGCACAGCGCCTGCTGGACGGTGATCAGCGGGCGCTCGCCCGGGCGATCACGCTGGTCGAGAACGACGATCCCGACGGCTGGGAGCTCGTCCGCCAAGTCTATCCCCACACCGGCCAAGCGGCCGTGATCGGCTTCACCGGACCCCCCGGAGTCGGCAAGTCGACCCTGCTCGGGGCATTGACAAAGCTCGAGCGAGCCCGGGACCGGACGGTGGCGGTGCTGTCGATCGATCCCTCGTCACCGTTTACCAAGGGCGCGCTGCTGGGCGATCGGATTCGCCTCACCGAGCACTTCCTGGACCCGGGGGTGTTCATCCGCTCGATGGCCAGCCGGGGAGCGCTCGGCGGTCTGAGCGAGGCCGCCCTCCAGGCGGCGCTGCTGATGGACGCCTCCGGTCGTGACCTGGTGTTGCTCGAGACCGTCGGCGTCGGCCAAGCCGAGGTCGACATCATCGACCACGCCGACACCGTCGTGCTGGTGCTGATGCCGGGCTCGGGCGATTCGATTCAGGCGCTGAAGGCCGGCGTGATGGAGATCCCCGACGTGATCGTCGTCAACAAGGCCGACCACCCGCTGACCGACACGATGGTCAGGGAGATAAAGGCCGTCCTGGCACTGGGTCCGAGCGGGGACTGGAACGTGCCGATCATCCGCACCGAGGCGACCCGGGGCGAAGGCGTCGAGGAGCTGGTCGACCAGCTGGCCCGGCACCGCGCCCACATCGAAGCCCGGGGCACGCTGTCAGAGCGCCGCGGCCGCAACCTGATGAACGAGGTGCTGGCGATCGCCACCTTCCGAATGCGCCGTGAGCTGGAGGAGTCAGTGCGCGAGGACGACGCGGTCCGTGACCTGCTGCACCGCGTGGTGTCCCGCGAGCTGGACCCGGCCAGCGCCGCCACCGGCATCCTCGAGCGAGAGCCGAGCCCGTGGCGAACGCGCTGACGGTCCCGCACGCGGTCGCGGCGCTCGTGCTGTGCGTCGCCGGACTGGCCAAGCTGCGCGCGCCGCGAGCGGCGGCCCGCGCCGTCGGGCTCGCCCCGGCTCAGGTGCGGGCGTTCGCCGCGCTGGAGGTGGCCCTCGGGGCGTGGGCGCTGGTGGCGGCCGGCGCGGCGAGCTCGGTGTCGATCGGCGCGCTGTACGCGGGTTTCGCCGTGCTGGCCTTGGTGCTGGCGCGCCGCGGCCACGCGTGCGGGTGCTTCGGCCAGATGCGCGAGCCGGCGTCGGCGATCCACTCGCTGCTGAGCGTCGCGCTGGCCCTGATCGCCACCGTCTCGGCGGTCGCCGCCCCGCACACGCTCGGGTGGATCCTCGAGCGGCCGGCTCAGACCACGACCGTTTTGGTGCTGGGCACCGCTGGGGCGGTATACGGGGTCGTGCTCGCCTACTCCGAGCTGCCGCAGCTGTGGCGGTCCTGGAGCCCGGATGGCGAGCGGAGGCCGGCATGAGCCCGGATGGTGAGTGGAGGCCGGCATGAGCCCGGATGGCGAGCGGAGGGCGGAATGAGTCCGGCCGGCCGGATCGCGCAGGCGCTCGGCTCGATGCTCGAGCGGCGCACCTCGCGCCGGGGCCTGCTGGCGCGCGCGGCGGTAGCGGGCTCCGCGTTCGCCGTCGCCCCGGTGGGCTACCTGATCCGCCCTCAGAGCGCCTGGGCGGTGATCATGCCGCGCGACTGTCCCCCCGGGGCGAAGTGCAACGATGGCTACACCGCCTTCTGTTGCGAGATCGAGCACGGACGCAACGCGTGCCCGGAGAACACCTACGTCGCCGGCTGGTGGAAGTGCACCGGCTACGAGGGCTCCGGGCTCTGCCACGGGCAGGGCCACCGGTACTACCTGGACTGCAACCGGGTTCCGGGCCGCGGCTTCCCCGGCCGCTGCCAGTGCGCCAACGGCGATTGTGGTCGGCGCCGGGTCGACTGCAACCGCTTCCGCTACGGGCAGTGCAACCCGCAGGTCTCGGGCACGACCGAGGTGGTCTGCCGGCTGGTGATCTGCCAGCACCCGGCGCACGTGCCGGGGCTGAACTGCAACTCCACCGAGATGGTCGACAACAACACCTGCGCGCACGAGGCCGATTGCCTCCAGGGGCTGGCGATCCCGGTTGGGGGCGGGGGCGGCGCCTGATGGTGGCGATCGTCTCGGCGGAGACGGTGCTGCTGGTGCTGGCGCTGGTGCTGATAGCCGGCCTGCTGCGCAGCCACGCCGAGATCCTGCGCCGCCTCGGTCCCGCCCAGGACGGCGCCCCTCGCGGCCTCGCGCAGCCTGCCGTAGCGCCGGTCCGGGCTCCCGGGGCCCCGGCGGCAGCGCTGGCCGGGCCGACGCCCGGCGGCGATGCGATCCGGCTGGAGCTCGCGGGTGGCGCGGGGGAACCGACGCTGCTCGCCTTTCTGACCAGCGGTTGCGGCACCTGTGCGGGGTTCTGGGCCACGCTCGGCGAGCCGCGCCTGCCCTCCGGCGTTCGCACGATGATCGTCACCCACGGCGCCGATCGCGAGCGCCCGGCCGCGCTGGCGAAGCTCGCGCCGGTCGGGGTCCCGGTCGTGATGTCCTCCCGCGCCTGGCAGGACTACGGCGTGCCCGGCGCTCCGTACTTCGTGCTCGTCGACGGCGCAATCCGCGGCGAAGGCGCCGCCACGACCTGGGCGGCGCTCTCCTCGCTGGTCGCCGACGCGATCGAGGATCGACGCGAGTCTGGCGGCACCGCGCGCGCCGCCGTGGCCGAGCGCAAGCTCGCGGCCGCCGGGATAGGTCCGGATCACCCGAGCCTCTACCCCGACGGCGAGGCGGGAGCACCGAGGTGAGCGAGCTGCTCGCGCTCGGCTGCGTCGCGGCGGCTGTCGCGGCGGTCCGAGCGGCGTGGTCGCCGTGAGGCGAGTCGATGCTTGCGAGCATCACCCCGCTCGGCGAGCGGGGCCGCCACGGCCACTGGACAGTCACCGTGCTCGCGTTCCTGTGCGGGTCGGTGGCCGCCGGCGCCGCCGTGGGTGCGGCGCTGGGGGCGGCCGGGGGCCTCCTTCTGTCTGGCCTGGGCGAGGATCTGCGCCTGGTCGCGCTCGCGGCAGCCCTGCTCGGCGCGATCGCGCTCGACCTCGGCCCCGGCGGGGTTCCCGGGCCGAGGCGGCAGGTCGACGAGCGCTGGCTTGACCGCTATCGCGGCTGGGTCTACGGGCTGGGCTACGGGGCCCAGCTGGGAGTCGGCGTCGGTGCCGTGGTGACGAGCGCGGCCACGTACGCGGCGCTGCTGGCCGCCGTGCTCACCGCCGGCGCCGCGCGCGGCGCGGTGATCGTCGGCGGCTACGGCGCCCTCCGCGGGCTGACGCCGATGCTGGCCGCGGGCGTGCAGACGCCCGAGCAGCTGCTGGCGCTGCACGTCGGGCTCGCCCGGGCACGTGAGGGCGTCACGCGCGTGGGGCTGGCGCTGCTGGTCGCGGCCATGCTGCTGGCGCTCGTCGGAAGCCTGGCGTGATCCTCGCGGCGCACGGGCTCTCGATTGAGCTGCCGCCGCGCTGGAGCGGGCGGGCCTTCCGGCGCTCCGGCTCAAACGCGGCGTTGCACGCGGGCGACTTCCAGCTCGCCCTCGACGATGGCCAGTTTGGCGACGCCAGCACGGCGAAGATGCCCGCCGGGTCCTCGTTCGTGGCGCTGGTCGAATACCTGCCGGGCGCCGGCCTCGAGCCCTACCGGGGGCTGTTCACCGCTCGCCGGATCGCGCTGCCGCTCGACCCGACGGCATTCGCCTCGAGCCGCCTCGCTCATCCGCGCCCCGGCCAAGCCGGCGCCCAGCAGTTCTTCACCAGCCGCGGGCGCCCGTTGTGCCTGTACGTCGTGCTCGCGGGCGGGGCCCCGCGGCGCCGCCGTCAGCTGGCGGTGCTTGACCGGGTGCTCGCCACGCTGCGGATCGCCCCGGGCGGGAGCGCGGAGCCGAGATAGCTCGCGGAGTCATAGCTCGGGGGGCTGACGCAACGCGTCAGCCCGAGCCGGCCGCGGTTGCGATAGTGGGCGACGAAGCCGGTTGCCTGCACGTCGGTGCCCTGGACCGCGACCGCGGTGATCTGAAGCGTGATCGTGAACGTCACCAGCTCGCCCTTGCGGTACAGACGGCCGCCGCAGCGCACCGGTGCGAGGAATGCGCCGACACCCGAGTAGAACGCCGCCCTGCGCCGGCGTAGGAGCAGCTTGTCGGTTCCGGCGGCGCGCCGGCGGATCAGCGCCACCGTCTCGCACGGGCCGGTGGGGCAGGCGGCGGGCGGTTGCAAGGCCCAGATCCGCCTCACATGGTCGCCACGGTGCTCGCCTGGTACTCCAACGGCCGTGGTGACGATCCCGCTCACGACGTAGAAGCCCTGCAGCCGCGCGCCGGCCAGCAGGGGAGCCGGCGCGGGTGCAGGACCCGCCGCGAGCGCCGGCGTCGCACCGGCCAGAAGCGCGAGCCCGATCGCCGGCGCCGGCGCACAGAGCCACCTCAGCCCCCGAGCACGGACCGACCTCAGCCCCCGAGCACGGACCGACCTCAGCGCCCGCACACGGAGCCACCTCAGCCCCCGAGCACGGACCGACCTCAGCGCCCGCACACGCGCCGATCCTCAGCCCTGGACTCCCCGTGCACGATGCCCGACGTTACTAGGATGCGTGTTTCGGCCACCGACCTCGGAGACCCCGATGCCCAAGACAGTGATTCTCTCCGCCGCCCGCACCCCGATCGGCAAGCTCGGCGGAGGCCTGGCCTCGCTCGATGGGGCACAACTCGGTGCCACCGCGATCGAGGCCGCGCTGGAGCGCGCCGATGTCGCCCCTGAGCAGGTCGACCACGTGATCATGGGACAGGTGCTCCAGGCCGGGCAGGGCCAGATTCCTTCTCGTCAGGCTCAGATCAAGGCCGGAATCCCGAAGGACGTCTCGTCTGAGACGATCAACAAGGTCTGCGCCTCGGGCATCCGCGCCGCCGGCCTGCTCGACGCCGCGATCCGTGCCGGCGACATCGAGGTCGGTGTCGGTGGGGGGATGGAGTCGATGTCCAACGCCCCGTACATGCTCAAGCAGGCGCGCTTCGGCTTCCGAATGGGCGACGGCAAGGCGATCGACGGGATGATCTCCGACGGCCTGACCAACCCCTTCTCGGGCAAGCACATGGCCCAGGAGGCCAGCGAGGTGGCCGCAGAGCTGGAGCTCACCCGCCCGGACATGGACCGCTGGTCGCTGCGCTCGCACGAGCTGGCCGTCAAGGCTACCGACGAAGGGCGGCTGCCCGAGGAGATCGTCCCGGTCACCGTCAAGGGCAAGAAGGGCGACACGGTGGTCGAGGTCGACGAGGGGCCGCGCCGCGACTCGAGCCTCGAATCGCTGGCCAAGTTGCCCCCGATCTTCGTCAAGGACGGCTCGCATACAGCGGGAAACTCACCCGGCGTCAACGACGGCGGAGGCGCGCTCGTGCTGTCCTCAGACGAGTGGGCCAAGGCCAACGGCAAGCGTCCGCTGGCCACGATCATCGCCCAGGCGCAGGTCGCCGACGAGTTCGCCTATCTCGCCCGGACCCCGGCCAACGCGGCACGCAAGGCGCTGGAGAAGGCGGGGCTGAAGGCGCAGGACATCGATCTGTGGGAGATCAACGAGGCCTTTGCCTCGGTGACGCTCAATTCGATCCGGGTGCTCGGGATCGACGCGGACAAGGTCAACGTCAACGGCGGGGCGGTGGCGCTCGGTCACCCGATCGGCGCCTCGGGCGCGCGCATCCTCGGGACGTTGGTGTACGAGCTGCGCCGGCGCGGCGGGGGTCTCGGGTGCGCGGCGATCTGCTCCGGCGGCGGCCAGGGCGACGCCGTGATCGTCGAGGTCAATGGCGGCTGACAGCGCCGGGGCCGCCTTCTTTGACCTCGACAAGACGCTGATCGAGGGCTCGTCGGCGTTTCAGTTCGGGCGCGCGGCTTACCGAGCCGGTCTGATGGGGCGCCGGCAGCTGCTCGCCGACGGGTTGGCCAACCTTCAGTTCCGGCTGCGCGGAGCGACTGACGCCGACTCGCTGGCCCTGCGCGAACGGATCGCCGGATCGCTGCAGGGCACGCGGGTGCGCGATCTGGAACGGCTCGGGGCCGCCGTCCTGGCCGGCATCCTGCCGCGGGTGTACCCGCAGGTGCTGGCGCTCGCCCACGAGCACCAGGACGCCGGGCGGCGCGCCTACATCGTCACCGCCGCCTCCCAGGAGCTGGCCGACATCCTGGCCCGGGTGCTGTCGCTCGACGGCGCGATCGGTTCCGGGCTGTCGGAGATCGTCGATGGCGTCTACACCGGCCGTCCGATCGGGCTGTTCGTCTACCGCGCCGGCAAGGCGCAGGCGATCGAGGAGCTGGCCGAGCGAGAGGGAATCGACCTGTCCGCCTCCTACGCCTACTCGGACTCGGAGTCTGACCTGCCGATGCTTCGCGCGGTCGGCCACCCGGTGGCCGTCAACCCGGACGGCAACCTCGGCCGGATCGCCGGCCAGGAGGGCTGGGAGGTGCTGCGCTTTGACCGGCTCGGCCGGCGGCTGAAGACGGCCGCCGGGCTGACCGCGGCCGCGGCGGCGGGCGGGATGGGAAGCGCGATGCTGATCGGACGCGCGCGCCAGCGGACCGGCCGACGGCGGGTGATGTCGCGCCGGCCGAGCTGGTCCTAGACTGCCGCCAGATGTCCTCCACAGCCAAGAAGATCCGTGTCGTCGTCGCCAAGCCGGGGCTTGACGGCCACGACCGAGGGGCCAAGATCATTGCCCGCGCGCTGCGCGACGCCGGCATGGAGGTCATCTACACCGGGCTGCACCAGACCCCGGAGCAGATCGTCGAGACGGTGATCCAGGAGGACGCGGATGCGGTCGGTCTGTCGATCCTGTCAGGGGCCCACATGACGCTCGTGCCGCGGATCATGGAGCTGCTCGGCGCGCAGGGGATCGATGACGTCGTGGTCACGGTCGGGGGGACGATCCCCTCCGACGACGTGGAGGAGCTCAAGCGCCTGGGCGTCGCCGAGGTGTTCACCCCGGGCGCGCCGGCGCAGCAGGCGATCGATTTCATTCGCGGCGCTGTGCGGGACTAGATCGCCATGCGACGGAGCACCGGGCCGCGGTCGGCCACCCGGTGGGGGCCGACCGCGGACGTTGGTACGACTGCGTTCCGGCCGCGCCCACGACCGATTGACTCGTCAGTCAACCGGGTAGCATCTGACTGGATGCGAGCAACAGCGCCGCGCAGCGGAGTCCGCCGCTCCGCGCAGGACACCCGATAGGAGGCCAAACTTGAAGATCTGCGTCCTGGTCAAAGAGGTCCCGGACGCCGCCGTCGAGAAGCGCATCAACCCCTCGACGGGGCGCATGGACCGATCCGGGGAGAGGAACCTCAATCCCTACGATACGCACGCGATCGAGGCCGCGATGCAGATCCGCGAGGGCGGGGCCGCCGAGGTCGACGAGATCGTCGCGGTGACGATGGGGCCCGACACCGCCGTGCGCGCCCTGCACAAGGCGGTCTCGCTCGGCGCCGACCGCTCGATCCATCTCAGTGACGAGACGCTCGCCGGCTCCGACGTCGCCGCCACCGGCTATGCCCTGTCCAAGGCGCTGGAGTCCGAGGCGCCTGACCTGGTGCTGCTCGGCCAGCAGTCCGATGACGGCGAGTGCTACACGATCGGCGCCGTGGTCGCCGACCACCTGAAGATGCCCTCGCTGACCCAGGTGATCAAGATGGACCTGGCCGACAACGCGCTGCGCTGCGAGCGTCAGGCCGAGTACGGCTATGACACAGTCGAGGTGACGCTGCCGGCTGTGATCTCGGTCGGAGACGCCATCAACGAGCCGCGCTACCCGTCGCTGAAGGCGATCATGGGCGCCAAGAAGAAGCCGCTGGAGGCAGTCGTCGTCACCGACGTCGGAATCGACCCGTCGCTGGTCGGCGAGCAGGGCTCTCGCGTCCAGTGCGGCGACTTCCACGATCCGGCGGCCAAGGCGGCCGGCCAGATCATCGAGGATGAGGACACCGACGAGACGGTCGAGAAGATCGTCGCCTGGCTCGACGAGAGGAAGCTGATCTAGGTGACAACGACTTCCGGAAGGAGCCACCGAAATGGCTGACGTTCTGACCTACGTGATGCACTACGAGAACGCGTTCAACAAGAACTCGCTCGGCGCCGTCTCCGAGGGCGCGGCCCGCGCGAGTGAAATAGGCGGCGAGTGCCATGCGGTGGTGGTCGGCGGCGATGACCTGACCGATGAGCTGTGCCAGTCACTCGGCGCCTACGGGGCCAAGAAGGTGTTCCGGGCCAAGGGCGCCGAAGGCCTCGCCCAGCCGGTCATCGACGTGATGGCCAAGGTGATCGAGGACAACGGCCACGGCTACGCGCTGTTCGGCGGCGGGCTGCTCGGCTTTGAGATCGGCGCCGGGTTGGCCGCACGCAGGCACGCCGGCGTCACCATGGAGGTCACCGAGGTCAAGGCCCAGGACGGCAACCTCGTCGCTCACCGGCCGATCCTCCAGGACTCCAAGATCTCGGTGTCGCAATACCGCGGTGAGCTCGGGATCATCATCGGGCGCATCAACGCGTTCGAGATCGCCCAGAGCGACGGCGCCAGCGCCGAGGTGGTCGACGTCGACGTCGAGTACTCGCCGTGGTCGGACCAGGCCAAGATGATCCAGCGCGGCGAGCAGCGGGGCGCCGACGTCGACATCGAGGGCGCCGACATCCTCGTCGCCGGCGGACGCGGACTGGGCAAGGCGGAGGGCTTTGAGCTCGCCGAGGCGCTGGCCAAGGCGTTTGGCGGCCACGCGGCCGTCGCGGCCACCCGGGCCGTGGTCGATGCCGGCTGGTACCCGTACGCGGCCCAGATCGGCCAGACCGGAAAGACGGTGTCGCCGAAGCTGTACCTCGCCGCGGGCATCTCCGGCGCGATCCAGCACAAGGTGGGAATGCAGTCCTCGGAGAACATCATCGCGATCAACAAGGACGCCAACGCGCCGATCTTCGAGTTCTCCGACCTCGGCGTGGTCGGCGATCTGAACAAGATCGTCCCTAAGCTCACCGAGGCGATCAAGGTCAAGAAGGGGGGCTGAGCCGGTGGCCGTCAGCAACGGCGGGGGCCCGCACGCCCCCGCACCTAGTGAATTTCCGCCGCCAATCGAGCCGGTCAAAGAGTTCATCAAGCACGGCCTCGACGCCGAGGACGAGCTGATCGAGGTGGGCGTGGCGATCGTCGGCGGTGGAACCGCCGGCCTGGCCTGCGCCAACCGGCTGCTGCAGCTGCTCGGAGACGACCAGGCGCTGATGGAGAGCCTCGGCGAGGTCCCCGTCGCGGTGATCGAAAAGGCCAAGACCTGTGGCGGGCACAACCTATCGGGCGCCGTGATGCGTCCCGGGCCGCTGCAGGAGCTGTTCCCGGAGCTGTCGCGCGAGGACTGGCGCAAGGAGCGCTTCGCCTTCGGCGAGGTGACCAAGGAAGCGGTCTACATGCTCCCCAGCGCCAAGGCCAAGCTGCGGATCCCCACTCCGCCGCCGTTCAAGAACCACGGCAACGAGGTGGTCTCGGTCGCGGCGCTGGCCCGCTACCAGGCGCGGATGGCCGAGGAGGGCGGGGCCTACATCCTCACCGAGACCTCGGCCTCGCAATTGGTCGTCGACGACGGTCGGGTGGTCGGCGTGCGCTCGGGCGACAAGGGCCGGGGCAAGGACGGCGAGCCGTTGGGCAACTTCGAGCCCGGGACCGACATCAAGGCCCGGGTCACGGTCCTCGGGGAGGGGTGCTGGGGCCATCTCACCGGCGTCGCGATCAAGGAGTTCGACCTCGGACAGGGCCGCGAGCCGCAGGTCTGGGAGCTCGGGGTCAAGGAGGTCTGGAAGGTCCCCAAGCCGCTGGACCGGATCATCCACACGATCGGTCCGTGGCCGCTGAAGCTGGCGGCCAAGTACGGCCACATCGGCGGCACCTGGATCTACCCGATGAAGGACGAGAAGACCGGCGATGACCTGGTCAGCATCGGGCTGGTGATCGATCTCGAGTACGCCGATGCCACCACCTCGGCGCACGACCTGCTGCAGATGTTCAAGCTGCACCCGCTGGTCCGCGGCATCCTCGAGGGCGGCGAGCGGGTCGCCTGGGGAGCCAAGGCGCTCCCGGGCGGCGGCTACTGGTCGATGCCCAAGCTGACGATGCCCGGCGCGCTGCTCGTCGGCGATTCAGCTGGAATGGTCGACACGGTGGCGCTCAAGGGAGTGCACCATTGCTTGAAGTCCGGCAAGCTGGCCGCCGAGGCGATCTACGCGTCGCTCAAGGACGGCGTGCCGCTGACCGCATATGAGCAGGCGGTCGAGGCCTCGAGCATCGGCCAGGAGCTCTACCAGGTGCGCAACGCCCGTCAGCCGTTTCAGAAGGGCTTCATCAAGGGGGGGCCGCTGGTCAACCTGGCGATCGCCACCAAGGGCAAGCTCCCGGCGGGGCGGCTGGCCTGGCACCGCAACGACCAGCGGCCGCTGTTCGTCGGCGACACCCGGGACAAGTATCCCAAGCCCGACAACAAGTACACGTTCGACAAGCTCTCCTCGGTCTACATCACCGGCAACGCGACGCGCGACGACGCGCCCAACCACATCCGGATCCACAAGCACGTCCCGCGCGAGATCGCCGAAGCCTGGAGGTACATGTGCCCCGCCGGGGTGTACGAGATCCCCGACGACGCTCCCGATCAGGGCCCCGTGGACGTGACCGTCAATTACACCAACTGCGTGCAATGCGGTGCGATCACGGCCAAGGGCGGGCGCCTGACGCCGCCCGAGGGCGGCGATGGACCGCTGTATCAGATCACCTGAGCCCACGCGCATACAGAGCGCTCGCGGATCGCGGTACGGGCCGGCCAACAGGGCAACTTTGCCGTTCCTGAGCGGTTAATCAGCGTGATGAAGCGATGCTTCTCATGTCTCCTGTTGCTCGCGTTGACCGCGGCGACGCCGTGGCCTGGCCCGGCCGCCGCCGCGTCCGCGCGCCGGCCTCGCGCCCAGCTGACTGACTTCGTGTGTGTGCGCGCGCTGGATCCGCCGAACCGCTCGGTCTCAGCCCGAGCGGTGATGCGCCCGCTGGCCGGCACCCGGCGGCTGGAGCTCAAGTTCGACCTGCTGACCCGCCGGCGGGCCGGCGCCGCTATGCAGTCGGTCGTCCGCGCCGGGGATCTCGGCGTATGGATCTCGCCCAGCAACCCGACGCTCGGCCAGCTGCCCGGAGACGTGTGGAACTTCGACAAGTCCGTAGTCGACCTGAGAGCGCCGGCCGGCTATGAGCTCCGGGTCGCCTTCCGCTGGATCGGAGCGCACCGGCGGGTGATCTCCTCCGAGGTGCGCTACAGCCCTCGCTGCCGTGAGCCCGAGCTGCGCCCCGACCTGCTGGTGCGCTCGATCACGGTCACCGCGATTGCCGGGCATCCGGGCGAGGAGCTCTACAGCGCGGTGATCCGGAACGCCGGCGCGAGCGCGGCCGGACCCTTCAGCGTGCTGTTCGCTCCCGGCGACGGCTCGGCACCCAAGCGCCACACGGTTGGGCTCCTGCCGGCCTACACGAGCCGCGTCGAGCAGTTCGTCGGGCCGCTGTGCACGGCGGCGAGCGCGCCCACGGTGACGGTCGACTCCGCCGGGCAGGTCGACGATCTCAACCGGACCAACAACCAGCTGACCGCGGCCTGCCCGGCCGCCAAGGCAGCGTCGGCACGCCGCTACCCGGCCGCCAAGACAGCGCCGGCGAGTCGCTACAATTGACGTACTGATGAAGACAGAAATTCACCCCAACTACGTGCAGGCCCACGTGCGCTGCACGTGCGGGAACGAGTTCACCACCCGCTCGACGCAATCCGAGATCCGCGTCGAGATCTGCTCGGCCTGTCATCCGTTCTACACCGGCCGACAGAAGCTGGTCGACACGGGTGGCCGCGTGGAGCGCTTCCAGCGCCGCGTGGCCAAGGGCAGGCGCAACGCCCGCGCCACCACGGCCGGCAGCTGACGGCCGCCGGGCCGATCAGCCCGCGGCGGTGCTCGAGCCGGCAGGCTGAACCTGAACGATGACGGGCACCCAGGAAAGCGAACCATCTGAGCTGGCACCGCTGACCGCGACGCGTGACGCGCCGGTCGGCGGACAGGCCGTGCTCGAGGGCGTGATGATGCGCGGCGTGTCCAACTGGGCGGTGGCGGTCCGCAAGCCCGCCGATGAGGCTGCGCCCTCAGGGACGTCCGGCGAGATCGCGGTTCACTCGTTCCCGCTGGTCGCATGGTCAAGACGGCGCCGGATCTACCGACTGCCGGTGATTCGGGGCGTCGCGGCGCTCGGTCAATCGCTCGGAATAGGCCTGCGAGCGTTGGGACTGTCGGCCAACGCGCAGCTGCCCGAGTCCGACCAGGAGATCTCCCAGGGAGCGTGGTTCGGAACGGTGCTGGTCTCGCTCGTGTTCGCGATCGGGCTGTTCTTCGTCGTTCCGGTCGGGGTCACCAGTCTGATCAAGCACCAGCTCGGCTCCTCGATCCTGTTCTGGCTGGTCGAGGGCGTGCTGCGGACCTCGATCTTTCTCGGCTACCTGCTGCTCCTCTCCAGGGTGTCCGATCTGCGCCGCGTGTTCGAGTACCACGGAGCCGAGCACAAGGTGATCTCCTGCTATGAGGCCGGCGACGAGCTGACGCCCGAAAGGGCCGTCCTGTACTCGCGGTTGCATCCGCGCTGCGGCACCAGCTTCCTGCTGATCGTGATGATCGTGGCGATCTTCGTGTTCGCGCCGATCGGGCTGCCCGCGTGGTGGATCCTCGTCCTGACCCGGATCCTCGGCGTGCCGGTGATCGCGGGGCTGTCCTTCGAGGTGATCAAATGGGCCGGGCGCAACCGCCGCAAGCCGTGGGTGCAGAAGATCATGTACCCAGGCCTACAGCTCCAGAGGCTGACCACGCGCGAGCCTGACCATGACCAGCTCGCGGTGTCGATCGCCGCGCTGGACGCTGTGCTCGCGCTCGAGGGAGCAGGTCAACCGACAGCGGCCGATCTGGTCGGTGTGGAAGTCGTCGCGTAGCTCGCGGCCAGTGCGCCCGGCCTGAGAACGGGGGTGGGTTGGCTCCACGCGCGGCTCCTACACTCGCGTGGATGATCAACGAGCTCGCCGCCCAGGTGCAGACCCGCTTTGATGCGCTCGAGGCAGACCTCTCCGACCCCGAGGTGATCTCTGACCGCGAGCGGTTCGCCGCCGCTCGCCGGTCCTACAGCGAGCTCGAGCCGGCCGCCCGGCTGGCCGGCGAGTACCGGCGGGCCGCCGATGACCTCGAGGGCGCGCGCGAGCTGCTGGCCGAGGACGGCGACGACGCCGAGCTGCGAGAACTGCTCGAGTCCTCGCGGCTGCGGATGCAGGCGCTCGAGGAGGAGATCCGGTTGGCGATGGTCGAGCGCGATCCCAATGACGACAAGAACGTGATCGTCGAGATCCGCCCCGGCGCCGGGGGTGACGAAGCCGCACTGTGGGCCGGTGACCTGTACCGGATGCTGACCCGGTACGCCGAGCGGCGGGGGTTCAAGGTCGAGCCGCTGTCGATCGGGGACGGCGACTACACGTTCGCCGTCAAGGGCGACGGCGCCTACTCGGTGTTCAAGTTCGAGGGTGGGACGCATCGGGTGCAGCGCGTGCCCGAGACCGAGTCCCAGGGCCGCGTGCACACCTCGACCGCGACCGTGGCCGTGCTCCCCGAAGCCGAGGACGTGGAGGTCGCAGTCGACGACAACGACCTGCAGATCGACGTCTACCGCAGCTCGGGACCGGGCGGCCAGTCAGTCAACACGACCGACTCGGCGGTTCGGATCACCCACAAGCCGACCGGGATCGTGGTCTCGATGCAGGACGAGAAGTCCCAGCTGCAAAACCGCGAGCGCGCGATGCGGGTCCTGCGCGCCCGCCTGTACGAGCGCGCGCTGGCCGAGCAGCAGGCGGAGATTGGGGCCAGCCGCCTGGCGCAGGTGGGGACGGGCGAGCGGGCCGGGAAGATCCGGACCTACAACTACGGCGAGAAGCGCGTCAAGGACCACCGCATCAACCTGCTCGTACACAACCTGGACGCGATCCTGATGGGCGAGCTGGACGAGCTCAGCGCCGCGCTGGCCGACGACGAGAAGCGCCGGCGGCTGGAGGAGAAGGCGGTTGGCTGAGGCGTCGTCGGTGGCGGGGTCTACGTCGAGCGCGTCGATCGGGTCCGTGCTCGCAGGCGCCCGACGGGCGCTCACCGCCGCCGGCTGCGATACGCCGCGGCTGGACGCCGAGCTGCTGCTCGCCGAGGCATTGGATCCCGCCCACCCGGTGGGGCGCGAGCGGCTGGTGATCGACCGCGACCTCAGCCTCGACGCCGCCGCCTTGGACCGGTTCCAGGCGCTGCTGGCGCGCCGGGCCGCCCGTGAGCCGGTGGCCTACATCCTGGGCCGGCGCGAGTTTCGCCACCTGACGCTGGCCGTCGATCAGCGGGTGCTGATCCCCCGGCCCGAGACAGAGCTGCTGGTCGAGGTCGGCCTCTCGTTGCCGACCGGGGCGCGGGTGACCGACGTCGGCACGGGCAGCGGCGCGGTGGCCCTGGCGCTCAAGGACGAGCGCCCCGATCTGATCGTCCGCGGGACCGACGCCCAGGCGGAGGCGCTGGCGGTCGCCCGCGCCAACGCGCGGTCGCTCGGGCTCGAGGTGCCGCTCGCCATCGCCGACCTGCTGTACGGGCCCGCAGATGACCCGGCCGCCGCGCCCGCCCCGCCCGCCGATGCGGTGCTCGCCAACCTGCCCTACGTGGCGTGGGGTACCGAGCTGGCCCCCGAGATCGCCCGGTATGAGCCGGCCGGCGCTCTGTTCGCCGGCCCGGATGGGCTGTCGTTGGTGCGCCGCCTGATCGCAGCATCCGCCGACGCCGACCAGCTCTCGCTGCTCGCGCTGGAGATCGCACCCGAGCAGGCCGAAGCGGTCACCGGCCTGATGCAGGCCGCGGGGTGGGGGTCGGTGGAGGTCCGCCCGGATCTGGCCGGGCGGGCGCGGGTCGTGGTCGGTCGCCGGTGAGCGGCCAACACAGCGCGGAGTTCGAGCGCTGCATGAGCGTCGGCGGGGTGGCCGTGTTCGGAGCCGACACCGTCTACGGGCTGGCCTGCGATGTGCACAACCCGCTCGCGGTGGCGCGGCTTTACGCGCTCAAGCGCCGGGGCCCGGCCAAGCCGTCGGCGGTCATGTTCTTCGACCTCTCGCTGGCCGTCGAGGCGCTGCCCGAGCTCGGCCCGCGCACGCTGGCGGCGCTCGAGCGGCTGCTCCCCGGCGCGGTGACGGTGCTGCTGCCCAACCCTGGTCTCAGGTACCCGCTGGCCTGCGGGGAGGGTCAGCTGACGCTCGGGCTGCGGGTGCCGGTGCTGGCCGGCTTGGAGGGGGTCAAATGGCCGGTGCTGCAGTCCAGCGCCAACTTCGCCGGCGGTCCGGAGGCCGTCCGCCTCGAGGACGTACCCGAGGCGATTCGGCGACGGGCCGACATGGTGATCGACGGCGGCGAGCTGCCCGGCACCGCATCGACGGTCATCGACCTGAGGGCCTATGAGGCCGACGGTGACTGGCGGATCGCGCGGCCAGGAGCGGTGGGGGAGGCCGAGGTCAGGGCCGCTTTGGAGTGGCAGTTTCACTTCCACCCGGAGACCTACGCGAGCACGATCCGCGAGGACCTCGACTATGACCGCCTCCAGGACGAGCTCGCGCGGGCCAGCGGGACCGGCGCTCGGCGCGTGCTCGAGCTCGGCACCGGAACCGGAGAGACCGCCGAGCGCCTGCTCGCCCGCCATCTCGAGGCCGAGCTGGTGGGGATCGACGAGAACGCCGAGATGCTGTCCGCCGCGCGCTCGCGACTGCCGCCTGAGCGGGTCTCGCTGCGGGTGGCGCGGCTGCAGGATCCGCTGCCCGAGGGGCCGTTTGACCTGGTGGCGAGCGCGCTGTGCGTGCACCACCTGCGCGGGCCCGAGAAGCGCGACCTGTTCGGACGGGTCCGGGAGCTGCTGGCCCCGGGCGGCCGATTCGCGCTCGCCGACGTGGTGATCCCGGCCGACTCCGCCGACGCGGTAAGCCCGCTGACGCCGGGCTTTGATCACCCGAGCCCGCTGGGCGACCAGCTCGCCTGGCTGACCGAGGCCGGATTTCAGACGCGCGTGGCTTGGGCGCAGGCGGACCTCACGGTGGTCGTCGCCGACGCCCGCTGAGCCGCGCGGGCGGGGTGCCCGGGGCGCCGGCGCGCCCTCGGTGGCGACGCTACCATTGGCGGCCCGTGAGCTCGGTCGACCTGCCGCCGGACTTCTTCAACCGCCCGCTGGCCGAGGTGGATCCCGAGATCGCCGAGGTGCTGGCGCTGGAGCTCTCCCGCCAGCAGCGGACGCTGGAGATGATCGCCTCGGAGAACTTCGCGCCGGCGGCGGTGCTCGAGTGCCAGGGCTCGGTGCTGAGCAACAAGTACGCCGAGGGGTACCCCGGCAAGCGGTACTACGGCGGCTGTGAGTACGTGGACATGGCCGAGCAGCTGGCCATCGATCGGGCCAAGGCGTTGTTCGGCGCCGAGCACGCCAACGTCCAGCCCCACGCCGGTGCCCAGGCCAACACGGCCGTCTACCACGCGCTGCTGTCGCCCGGCGACACGCTGATGGGGCTCGAGTTGGCCCACGGCGGCCACCTCTCGCACGGGATGAAGATCAACGTCTCGGGCCGGCTGTACGAGATTGTCGCCTACCACGTCGACCGCGACACCAGCCTGATCGACATGGACGAGGTGCAGCGCCTGGCCGAGCAGCACCGGCCGAAGATGATCGTGGCGGGCTGGTCGGCGTATCCGCGCCAGCTGGACTTCGAGCGCTTTCGGAAGATCGCCGACTCTGTGGGCGCCTACCTGATGGTCGACATGGCGCACTTCGCGGGGCTGGTCGCGGCCGGCCTGCACCCTTCCCCGGTGCCGCTGGCCGACGTGGTCACGACCACGATTCACAAGACGATCGGCGGCGGGCGCGGCGGGATGATCCTGTGTCGCGAGCAGTACGCCAAGAAGATCGACTCGGCCGTGTTCCCCGGCCAGCAGGGCGGCCCGCTGGAGCACATCATTGCCGGCAAGGCGGTGGCGCTGCGGATCGCCGGTTCGGCGGACTTCCGTGAACGTCAGGAGCGGACGCTGGCCGGCGCCCGGGCGATCGCCGAGGAGCTGCTGCGCGCCGGCGGCGGGGTGAGCGTGTTGACCGGCGGCACCGACGTGCACCTGGTCCTCTGCGACCTGCGGGACTCCGAGCTGGACGGCCGCCAGGCCGAGGATCGCCTGCACTCGATCGGGATCACCGTCAACCGCAACGCGGTCCCGTTTGACCCGCGGCCCCCGTCGGTCTCCTCGGGGCTGCGGATCGGCAGCCCCGCGCTGGCGACCCGGGGGCTGGGAGTCGAGGACTTCGTCGAGGTCGGCAAGCTGATCGCGGGGACGCTGAATCCCGAGGGCGGGTCGTTCGAGGACCGGCGGGGCGAGCTCGCCGAGCGGGTCGTGGAGATCACCGAGCGATTCCCGCTGTACGCCGGGCTCGGCGCGGCCGCTGGCGTCTGAGCCGCGGGGCGTCTCGCCCCGCGCCGCCGGGCTCGAGCTCGCACGGGGGTCTCGCCCGGCGCCACCGGGCTCGAGCTCGCACGGGCGTCTCGCCTGGCGCCACCGCGCTTCCGCGCCGCGGGCGGCTGAGCTGGCCGCCGGCTGAGCAACAGCCCGCGTTCAGGAGTTCAGGACCCCTTTGCGCCAATTTTGTGGCGGACCGTGACCGCCGGAATACGAACGTGTCAAGTTTGTAGGCCAAAGTCCCTCGATCCGGGCCCGGACGGTCCATCGAGGCGAAACTAGCCGGGTGAGTGCGCGCGCACCTGGCCCAGTCCCCAAATCCACACCGCCGACGCCAGATTGGGAGCGCAACCCGGATAGTCCGGTTCCAGGCCCCAGACCACGCGGGCGCGCGATGATTTGGGCGGTAGAACAGGTCCGAGGGCGAGGAGCCGCGGAGGTCCGGCGGCTGGCCAGCCTGCAACACGGCGTGATCCTCCGTGAGCAGTTGATCGCCGCTGGGTTCACGCGCGGAGCGATCGAGTACCGGGTCGCCATCGGCTACCTGGCGGTCGTCCGCCGCGGCGTCTATCTCGTCGGACACGACGCGCCCGCTCCGTTCGTCGCCGAGATGGCGGCGGCGTTGTACTTTCGCGGGGACGCTGTACTGAGCCATCGCACCGCGGCGGCGATCTGGGGTCTGATCCCGTGCTCGCCGCCGCAGGTCCAGCTGACAATCGTCGGCCGAGACTCCCGCTCGCGCGCCGGCCTGCGTGTCAGCCGCGTGGCCGCAATCGACCGGCGCGACCTTCGCTGGCGTGACGGGCTACCCGTCACCGCTCCGGCGCGCAGGATTATCGATCTTGCTGCGTCCTGAGGCACCGACGCCAGGCTCGAACGGGCGCTGGCCGAGGCCCGCGTCATGAGGCTGGTCACCAACCGGGAGCTCGAGGCGGCGATCGATCGCTGTCCGGGCCGGACCGGGGTGGCCCGCGTCCGGGCGCAGCTGCGCCAAGAACCCGATCGTCTCTTCACCCGCTCGGAGGCGGAGCGCCGGGCGCCTGGTCGCCCGAGCCCAGCTTCCCCAGCCCGAGGCCAACGTGCGCGTGAGCGGCTTGGAGGTCGATTTCCTGTGGCGCGCCGCGAAGCTGATCGTCGAGGTCGACGGCCACACGTTTCATGGCCACCGGGCTGCGTTTGAGCGCGACCGCCGGCGCGATCAGATCCTGGCCGCCGCGGGGTATCGGGTGATCCGCGTGACCTGGCGCCAGCTGGTGCAGGAGCCGGTGGCGGTGGCCGTGCGGCTGGGGCAGGCGCTGGCGCACGACCCGCGGGTCGCGTTGGCGCACGACCCGCGGGTCGCGTTGGCGCACGACCCGCGGGTCGCGTTGGCGCACGACCCGCGCGGCGGCAGCGCATGAACCCCGCCCGATGGGCGAACTTCGAGCAGTCGGGCGCGACTGACATGCTTGTGGCTGCATGCCGTACTGGGATGCCGTGTTCTCGTTCGCGACCGCGATGGCGGTCGCGGTGGCTCTGACGCCGCTGGCGGCGCGCTTGGCGCGCCGGATCGGCGCCGTTGATCTCCCCCGCGAGCGGGGGCTGGCCGTGCATGAGACGCCGCTGCTCGGAGGACTGGCGATCCTGGCCGGGGTGCTCGTGTCCGGGGCGATCTGGCTGCCGGGTCAGATCAGCCTGCCCCACGCGCTCGGCCGAGCCGGATCGGGCGGAACGGTTCACGTGTGGGCGGTGATCGCCGGCGCGTGCCTGATCGCGCTCGTCGGGGCGATCGACGACAGGCGGGAGCTCAAGCCGGCCTTGAAGCTGGTCGGACAGGTAGCGGCGGCGGTGATCGCCGTCGAAGGCGGCGCGGTGGTCACGGACGTCACCCTGCCGTTCCTGGGCAGCCTCGAGTTTCCGAACACCGGCGGGGTGCTGACCGTCATCTGGCTCGTCGGGATGATGAACGTGGTCAACTTCTCCGATGGCGTGGATGGCCTGGCCGCCGGGATCTGCACGATCGACGGGGTGGCGTTCTCGATTATCGCCTTCGATCTCGATGTCAACGGCGCCGCGATCCTCGCCGCGCTGACGGCCGGCGCGGCGCTGGGCTTCCTGTTTCACAACTTCCATCCCGCTCGGGTGTTCATGGGCGACTCGGGAGCGAACCTGCTCGGGTACTTGCTCGGCGTGGCCGCGGTGGTCGGCTCGCTGAAGACGAATGCGGTCGTTGCCCTGGTCGTGCCGCTGGTGGTGCTGGCGATCCCGTTCCTCGACACCAGCTTCGTGATCGCCAAGCGGCTCAAGTACCGGCGCAAGCCGTGGTCGGCCGACGCCAACCACTTCCACCACCGGATGGCGAGGATCGGCTTCTCGCAGCGCAAGACGGTCGCGTACCTGTACGCGTGGACGCTGCTGATGGCCGGACTGGCGGTGGCGCTGCGCTTCATCCTGCACTACGCCCGTCACCAGGTCGGCTGGGTTGCCGTCCTCGTCGTGCTGGTTCTGGCCGCCCTCGTCGCCAGCGTGTACCTGGTCGTCGTCCTGGAGATCTTCAAGTTCAAGCGGCTGCGCGGCCGCGAGCTGCGCGCGCTGGACCCCGAGACCAGCGAGAACGAGATCGACGACCGGGTCGCCCGCGACCTCGAGACGGGCGAGTTCGAAAGGGTGAGATAGTCCCCCGATGGCCCGAGCCGATCCCATGATGAGCCGCAGGTAGAAACCGCTGCACGGCCTGTCTCGTTTCGAGCGCGCCGGCCTGGCGGCCGTCGTCGTGGTCACCGTCCTGGCCGGCGTCGCCCGCTACGCGAGTGGCTTTCCCCAACTCGTCGCCTTCGCGCTGGCGACGGTCGCGCTCGCCGGCGACGCCTGGATCGTCTCGTTTGCGACCGAGCAGGTGGGCAAGCGTTACGGCGCGGCGGTGACCGGGATGTTGCAATCGACGCTGGGCAACCTGCCCGAGTTCTTCGTCGTCATCTTCGCGCTGAACGCCGGCCAGCGGGTCGTCGCCCAGACCGCGATCCTCGGCTCGATCCTGGTCAACGCGCTGCTGGTACTGGGGATGGTGATCATCGCCGGCGCTCGGCGCGAGCCCGACCGCGTGATGCGCTTCAGCCCACGATTGCCCAACGACACCGCGACGCTGTTGCTGATCGCGAGCTTCATCATCGTGCTGGTGGGGCTGGCCAATTTCGCCCACGACTCGGCCAGCCACCACATCCAGACGATTTCGATCATCGGGGCGGTGGTGATCCTGGGCGTCTACGCGACCTGGCTGTATCAGTACCTGCGCGCGGATCGGCCACCCGAGGACGAAACCGAGCGGGCCCGGCTCTCCACGGCGACGAGCATCGTGCTGCTCGCGGCGGCCGGGATCGCGTCGGCATTCGTGTCGGACTGGTTCGTGCGCGCCCTGGAGCCGACGATCCACACGCTCCACCTCTCGCAGGCGTTCGCCGGTCTGGTGATCGTGGCGATCGCCGGCAACGCGGTGGAGAACGTGGCCGGAATCGTGCTGGCCGCCAAGGGGCGCCCGGAGCTCGCGATCTCGGTGGTCAAGAACTCGGTCGCGCAGATCGCGGCGTTCCTGTTCCCGCTGCTCGTACTCGTCTCGCTGCTGACCGCGACGGCGCTGACCTTCGCGCTCGCGCCGGTCTACACCGGCGCGCTGTTCGGGACGGCGGTGATCGTATGGCAGATCACCGGCGACGGGGAGGCGACCCCGTTCGAAGGAGCGGCGCTGATGGCCGCGTTCGTGATCCTCGCCACCGTCGCCGCATTCGAGACATGACCCGACGGACGGAAGTTGCTATTCTGACGTTTACGTAAGAATCAGATTTGGAAAGGACGGTGATCGACCTGTCCGTCACCCAGGTCCCACCGGTGCAGACCACAGACCGGGCACGGCGTCTCGGCGTCAATGCCGAGCATGACTCCTACAAGTGGTGGGCGCTCTCGTGCACCAGCCTCGGGATGCTCCTGGCCACGATCAACTCCGGCACGCTGATCATCGCGCTGCCCAACCTCGAGCGCAGCCTGCACACCAGCCTGCTCGAGCTCGTCTGGGTGATCCTCGTCTACATGATCGCCTCCACCGTGCTGGTGCTGAGCGCCGGCCGCCTGTCGGACCAGTTCGGTCGCAAACGCGCCTACATCGGCGGTTTTGTCGTGTTCGCGCTCGCGTCGCTGGGCGCCGGCTTTGCGGCCAACGGAACCGAGCTGATCCTGTGGCGCATCGCGCAGGGCGTGGGGGGAGCGTTCTTGTTCGCCAACGCAGCGGCGATCGTCACCGATGCCTTCCCCCGGGAGCAGCTGGGCGTGGCGATGGGGACCAACACGATGGTCGCCGCGGTCGGGCTGGTGATCGGGCCGGTCCTCGGAGGGGCTCTGGTCGCGATCAACTGGCCGTGGGTGTTCTGGTTCAACGTACCGCTGGGGCTCGCCGGCGCTGCCTGGGCGGCCTCGATTCTGCGCGAGATGACCGGCCGCTCGGAGGATCGCTCGTTTGACTACCTCGGAACGATCACGTTCCTGATCGGCCTGACCGGGCTCGTCTACGGGATCTCGAGAGGCGGGCTGTCGGGTTGGAGCTCGCCCTTGGTGATTGCCAGCCTGGCCGTGGCCGTTGTCCTGCTACCGGCGTTCGTGCTGATCGAGCGTCACCAGAAGGCCCCGATGCTCGACCTCGCGATCTTTCAGGATCGCCTGTTCTCCACCGCCGCCGGGGCGTCGTTCGCCAACGGATTGGCGCGCTTTGCCCTGATGTTCGTGTTCGTGTTCTACTTCCAGGGCGTGCAGGGCGACTCGCCGATCCTGGCCGGAGTCAAGCTGGCGCCACTGGCCCTAGGGATGCTGATCGCCTCACCGCTGGCCGGGGTCTGGGCCGATCGTCGCGGATCCCGCACACTGGCTGTGCTGGGCATGCTCGTAACCGCGCTCGGGCTGGCCCTGATGACGACGCTCGGGCGCGACACCAGCTACTGGTTCCCCGGCGTCTACATGTTCGTCGTGGGGATCGGCTCGGGCATGTTCAACTCCCCCAACACGGCGGCGATGATGGGTACGGTGGCGCCGCATCGGCGGGGCATCGCGGCGGGGGCGCGGGTGCTGGTCCAGAACACCGGCGCGGTGATCTCGATCGCCTTCGTGCTGGCGGTGGTCACCTCGGCGGTTCCGAAGCACGTCCTGTTCAGCGTCTTCTCGGGTCTGGCCAACCACATCTCCACCGTCGAGCTGACGCCGTTCATCTCCAACATGCACACGGCGCTCTGGTGCCTGGCGGCCGTATCGGTGCTCGGCGCCGTGGTCTCAGCCGCCCGGCCCAAGCACGTCCCACGCAACGGAGACGCGGACCCAGCCGGCGGCCTCGGCCAAGGCGCGGCCGGACGCGAGGCTGGCTCGGCCCCGGCCGCCGAGCCCCAGGCGGCGCTCTCGTGAGCGTCGCGGCCGCTGAGCCCACGCTGCGGATCGGCGAGCTCGCCGAGCTCGTCCACACCACCCCGCGGACGATCCGTTACTACGAGGAGATCGGCCTGCTCGGTGGCGCAGCGCAGCGCGTGCAGGGCAAGCACCGCTGCTACACCGAGGCCGACGTCGAGCGGGTGCGCGAGATCATCCGGCTGCGTGACCTGCTGGGGCTCTCGCTCGAGCAGCTCTCGCAGTTGCTCGACGCCCAGAGCGCCCGCGCCGAACTGCGCCGGGAGTACGCGCAGACCGAGGCGCCGGCCGAACGCAGGCGGATCCTCGAGCAGGGGCTCGCCCACATCGGCACCCAGCTCGAGCTGGTGCATGGACGCCGCCGCGAGCTCGAGCAGCTGGCGGCGGAGCTCGAGGCCAAGCAGGCATCGGTCCGGCGCAAGCTGCGCGAACACGGGTGATGAAGCCAACCGGAGTCGACCGCCGCGCGATGGCGGTGCTGTCGGCCGGGCATCTGTTCACCGACGTCGCCCAGGGCTCGATCCCGGCCCTGCTGCCGTTCCTGATCTCCCGCGATCACCTCAGCTACGCCAGCGCCTCGGCGCTGATTCTCGCCGCGACGATCTCCAGCTCGGTGATTCAGCCGCTCTTCGGCCATCTCTCCGATCGGCGCTCGCTGCCGTGGCTGATGCCGATCGGCCCGGTGCTCGGTGGAGTCGGCGTCGGGCTGGTGGGGATCTCGCCGAGCTACCGGCTGACCTTCGCGACGGTGGTGGTGAGTGGGATCGGCGTGGCGGCTTTCCATCCCGAGGGTTCTCGGTTCGCCAACTACGTCTCGGGCTCGCGCCGCTCGAGCGGCATGAGCCTGTTCAGCGTGGGCGGCAACATCGGCTTTGCTCTGGGCCCGGTGCTGGTCACCCCGCTGGTGCTGATCTTCGGCCTGCCGGGGACGCTGCTGGTGATCGTCCCAACCTCGCTGATGGGCCTCGTGCTCGCCCACGAGCTGCCGCGCCTGCAGTCCTTCCGCGGCGACCTGATCGGTGGCCGGGTGAAGCGTCTCGACGAGCCGGATGCCTGGGGCCCGTTCACGATCCTCGGGTTGGTGATCGCGCTGCGCTCGTTTGTCTACTTCGGCTTTGTCACCTTCATCCCGCTGTACTACATCCATGACCTGCACTCGAGCGAGGCGACCGGCTCGGCGGCACTGTCGGCGATGCTGGTCGGCGGCGCCGTGGGGACGCTGGCCGGCGGGCGCCTGGCCGATCGGTTCGGGCGCCGGGCCGTGCTGCGCGGCTCGATGTTGCTGCTGCCGCCGCTGATCGCCGGCTTCTTGATCTGCGGCCCCGCGCTGGCGATGGTGTTCGCGGCCCTGGCCGGGGCGGCCACGATCGCCACCTTCGCGGTCACGATCGTAATGGGACAGGAGTACCTGCCGGGGCGGATCGGGGTCGCCTCCGGCGTCACGATCGGGCTCTCGATCGGTCTCGGCGGCGTCGGCGCCCCGCTGCTCGGGGTGCTGGCCGACGCCCACGGGCTACGGTCGGTCTTCGAGGTGATGCTGGTCTTCCCGGTGCTCGCGCTCGCCCTGGCCCAGTTGCTCCCGCTGCGCTCACCGGCCGCCGGGGGCACCCGCGCGGCAGCGTCGCTGTCGGCGCCAGGGGCGCGCTAACCTTGTTGAGCGGCACCGGCGCGCTAACCTCTGGTTAACGTAGCCGCACTTTTGTGACCCTCATAACGGTGATGCACCGAGCGCGCCGGAGCCGATTTCGGGCGACGCTCACGTCATCGCGCCGCTAGCCTTCGCGGCCCACCAAGCCGAGGAACTCAGCTTGATCAGCGTTAGTAGACAACAAGACGAACAACCGTCCGCCTGTCAGCCGCCCGTTCCCGGGGGGCCCCGGTGATCGGCGCTTGGGGGCGGCCGCTGTCCGGAGGACGTCGTTGTCGCTGAGCGTTCCCGTCAGCTCTGATTCGTCGATGCCCATACTGCGCTACTTCGACGTCGTGCTGATCGTGGTCGCGGCACCGATCATGCTGCTGATCGGCGTGCCCGCCCTCGGTTACGGACTTGGCGCGGGAGCGTGGATCGTGCTGCGCGCGATCGGCCTGGCGGTGGAGCGGGCGGCGCGCTCGGTAGCCCCGAGCCAGATGATCGCCGTCCGGATGGGCTACATGCTGGGTCGGCTGTTCCTGCTGGCGCTGGCGGTGATCCTGGCTCGCCAGTCCGCCAGCCGGGATGATGGTCTGACCGCGCTCGTGGTGATCGTATTCGCCTTCACCCTGCAACTGGGTATCTCAGCCGTGACCCGCCCCGGGAGCTCGGCGGCGGCCACCCGGCCCAGATCACGATGAGCAAGAAACGCAAGCTCTATTACGGCATCGCCGGCTTCTACGTGCTCGGAATAGTGCTGCTGGTGATCATCTTCGGCTTCGGGCACAAGAACAACTCGTTCCAGATCCAGAACGAGTTCAAGCTCGACAACTGGGTCCACCTCGGGGTGTTCAGCATCAACCGAGCGGTGGTCTACCTGTTCCTGGCGGCGGTCCTGACCGTCGTGACGATGCTGTGGATCTCGCGCCGCATGCACCAGCGTCCCAACCGCGTCCAGACCGCGGTCGAGGTGATCTTCTCGCTGATGCGCGACAACATCACCCGCGGCAACATGGACGATTCGATGGCCGCCAAGTGGTTCCCGTTCCTCGGCGCGCTGTTCTTGTTCATCTGGTTCTCCAACCTGATCGGCTACCTGCCGCTGCCCACCAACAGCGAGCAGAAGTTCAACCTGTTCGGGGCGCACATCCCCTCCTTCGCGCTGTATGCCGCCACCGCCAACGTCTCGGTCCCCCTGGTGCTGGCGGTGGTCGTGTTCATCGCCTTCAACGTGCAGGGGGTCCGCGCGCAGGGCCCGGTCGGATACGTCAAGAGCCTGATCCCGGGCGGGGTGCGCGGGCCGATGCTGCTGCTGATCTTCCCGCTCGAGGTGGTCTCGACGTTCATGCGCCTGGTCTCGCTGACGATCCGGCTGTTCGCCAACATCCTCGCCGGCCACATGATCATCCTGTTCATGGCCGGAGGGCTCGCGGTGATCCTCGGGCTGACCTTTTTGGGGTGGTTCACGCTGCCATTCGGGATTCTGGTCTATCTGTTCGAGCTGGGCCTGATCGCCACCCTTCAGGCCTTCATCTTCGCCACCCTCGCCGCCATCTATCTCGGCGGCGCGGTCACACATCACTGAACGCTAAAAGGAGCTGAGCTCAAAGTGCTTATACACATCATCTCGTTCGCCGCCTCGTCCGGGGTCGGAGCGGGACTCGGCATCGGGATCGGCGGCGGACTGGGCGCCGTGGGCGCCGGCGTCGGCATCGGCATCATCTTCGGCAAGGTCATCGAAGCCGTCACCCGCCAGCCGGAGATGCGCGATGAGATCACCCAGATCCAATGGCTCGGCTTCGCGCTCACCGAGGCGTGCTTCTTCTACGGGCTGGTGGCCGGCCTGCTCTCCTACGTGCTCAAGTAGATGGCCAACCTCCTCGTGCCCGCCGCGTCCAGCGGCTCGTTTCTGATCTCGCCTAACGTCGGGCTGATGATCTGGACGCTGCTGCTGTTCGGGATCTCGATGTACGTGCTCACCAAGCTCGCGTTCCCGCGCATCTCCGCCGCGCTGGACCGGCGCCAGAGGGCGATCGAGGACTCGATCGACGCCGCCGACCAGACCCGGATCAAGGCCGACGAGCTGCTGGCTGAGTACCGAGACCGCCTGGCCGAGGCCCGGCACCAAGCCGATGAGATCGTGGGGCGCGCCCGCAAGGCGGGCGAGACACACGAGCACGAATCCCAGGCTGAGGCCAAGGCCCGGCGCGAGCAGATGATGGAGCAGACCCGTCGGGACATCGAGTCCGAGACCCGCCGCGCGATCCAGGAGATTCGGCGCGAGGTCGCCGACCTGACGGTCCTGGCGACCGAGAAGATGACCCGCAAGACGCTCAACGAGGACGACCAGCGGCGCCTGGTGGAGGACGCGCTGTCCGAGCTGGACTTCAGCGCGCTGAGCTCAGCCGAGGAAAAGCGGTAGTGCTGGCCCGCATGAATACGCTGGAGTACCACTAGTGGAGGAGATCGCCGAGGTCTACGCCCGCGCCCTGTTCGAGGTGGCCAACGAGCAGGATGCATTGGACGATGTCCACCAGCAGCTGACCCAGTTTGCCGACGCGATGAGCGAGAACCGCGACTTGGCGGTGTTCTTCTTCTCGCCGTACTTCTCCGTCTCAGAAAAGGAGGATGGGCTGGAGCGCGCGGTGCAGGACGCCCACCCGGCGTTGCGCAACTTCCTCCAGGCGCTGATCGAGCGCCATCGGATGCCGGCGGTCTTCCGGATTCGGACGCGGTTTGAGGCGCTGTGGGAGCGGGAGCGGCGGCTGCTGCCGGTCCAGATCACCAGCGCCGTGGAGCTCGAGGAGTCGGTGATCCAGGGCATCGGCGATCGGATCGGCGAGCAGGTGGATCGCCAGGTCGAGCTCTCGAGCTCGGTCGATCCGGACATCCTGGGCGGGGTGGTGCTGCGCGTGGGCAACGTGATCCTCGATGCCTCGATCAAGAATCGGCTAGAACAACTTCGAAAGCAAGTAGCGCAGGCATAACGAGCCGCGCCGTAAGGGAGCGACAAACCGCATGCAGATCAAGCCCGATGAGATCACCTCAATCCTCAAGAGCCGGATCGAGGGCATAGAACCGTCTGACGCCGAGCTGACCGAGGTTGGGACGGTGCTGTCGGTGGCCGACGGCATCTGCCGGATCCACGGCCTGGACAACTGCATGTCGTTCGAGATGCTCGAGCTGCCCCACGACGTCACCGGGCTGGCGCTGAACCTCGAGTCCGACAACGTCGGCGCTGTGCTGTTCGGCGAGTGGCAGGAGATCGTCGAGGGCGACACGGTCAAGCGCACCAGCCGGTTGCTCGAGATCCCGGTCGGCGAGCAGCTGCTCGGCCGGATCGTCGACCCGCTCGGCACGCCGCTCGACGGCAAGGGCGAGATCGATACCTCCCAGACGCGGCCGACCGAGCACAAGGCACCCGGCGTGGTTCAGCGCCAGCCGGTCACCGAGCCGATGCTCACCGGCCTGAAGGCGATCGACTCGATGATCCCGATCGGCCGCGGCCAGCGTGAGCTGATCATCGGCGACCGCCAGACCGGCAAGACCTCGATCGCGATCGACACGATCATCAACAACAGGGACCGGGACCTGATCTGCGTCTACGTGGCGATCGGCCAGCGCAAGGCGGCGGTGGTCCAGCTGGCCAGCGTGCTCGAAGAGGCCGGCGCGCTGGACAACACGATCATCGTGATGGCCGCCGCCGACGAGTCGGCGCCGATCAAGTTCCTGGCCCCGTACGCCGGCTGCGCGATGGCCGAGCACTTCCTCTACGACGGCAAGGCGGCGCTGGTGGTCTACGACGACCTGACCAAGCACGCCACCGCCTATCGCCAGATGTCGCTGCTATTGCGCCGCCCGCCCGGCCGCGAGGCCTATCCAGGAGACGTCTTCTATCTCCATTCGAGGCTGCTCGAGCGCGCGGTAAAGCTCAACGACGACCTCGGCGGCGGCTCGCTGACCGCGCTGCCCGTGATCGAGACCCAGGCGGGCGATGTGTCGGCCTACATCCCCACCAACGTGATCTCGATCACCGACGGCCAGATCTTCCTGGAGCCCAGGCTGTTCAACTCGGGCGTGCGCCCGGCGATCAACGTCGGCATCTCGGTCTCCCGGGTGGGGGGCAACGCCCAGATCGGACCGATGCGCAAGGTGGCCGGACGCCTCAAGCTCGACCTGTCGCAGTACCGCGATCTCGAGGCGTTCTCGCAGTTCGGCTCTGACCTGGACGCGGACACCCGGCAGTCGCTGGCCCGCGGCGAGCGGCTCGTAGCGGCGCTCAACCAGGCCGAGCGCCGTCCGATGCCGATCGAGGATCAGGTCGTCCAGCTGTATTCCGCCACCAACGGCTACGTGGATCGGATCAACGTCGACCGGGTGCGGAGGTTCCTGGCCGAGGTGGTCGAGTCGGTGCGCGGCAACGAGCCCGAGCTGGTGAAGAGGATCACCGGTGGCGACTGGAGCGACGAGACTCAGTCGGCCCTCGACAAGGCGGTCGCGCAGTTCGCCGAGGACTTCGGCTATGACCTCGACGAGGAGGGCCTGGCGCTCGAGGAAGACGACCAGCCGGCCCGCCGTCAGTCGTCGGCGTCGGGATCGGACTCCCAGGAGCGTTCGGGGTCAGACTCCGACTCTCGGGCGGAGCCGGACTCCGACTCTGACTCAGACTCGGAGTCACGCGCCGGCCAGCACGCCGAGGACGAAGCCAAGGCTCCGGCCTAGATCGACGATGGCCACCTCCCAGCGAGACGTTCGCACCCGCATCGCCGCGGTCAAGAACATCCAGAAGATCACCCGGGCCATGGAGATGGTCGCCGCCGCGCGGCTGCGCCGAGCCGAGCAGCGGATCGAGGCCCTGAGACCCTACGCCGACGCGATCCGCCGCATGACCCGGCAGGCCGCCCAGGCCGCCGGCGACGTGCCGGCGCTGCCGATCCTGTCCGAGCACGAGCAGCTGCGCACGGTCGGCCTGCTCGTCGTCGCCGGGGACCGCGGCCTGGCCGGCGCGTTCAACTCCAACGCGGTACGCGCCGGCGTCGCCGCCGGCCGCCAGCACAGCGGCGAGGGGCGGACCCCGGCGTTCTTCGCCTCCGGTCGGAGACCGGCCTCTTCGCTGGCCTTCCGCGGCTTTGAGCCCCGGGCGAGCTTCACCGGCTTCACCGACCGTCCGTCCTACGCCGACGCGCGCCGGATCGCCGAACGCCTGATGGCGGCCTACATCGACGACGAGGTCGACCAGGTGGAGATCTTCTACAACGGCTACATCTCACCGCTGTCCCAGGTCATCCGCCGCGAGACCCTGCTGCCGCTCCAGAAGGCGACCGTGCTCGAGGACGATCACGCCGACGAGGACTCCGATGACGCCGGTGACCGGGATTCCGGCCCGCACGCGCTGGTCGAGTACGAGCCCGATCCGGAGGAGATCCTCAAGCGCCTGGTCCCGGACTACGTGGAGATCTCGATCTACCGCGCGCTGCTGGAGTCCACCGCGTCTGAGCACGGTTCCCGGATGACGGCGATGCGCAATGCCACGGACAACGCCACCGGGCTGATCGAGGACTACACGCTCGAGATGAACCGGGCCCGCCAAGCGGAGATCACGCAGGAGATCATGGAAGTCGTCGCCGGCGCCGAAGGCCTCGGCTAAGCCCTCGCGGCGCCAATCAAAAGGAAACAGACATGTCTGCCACAACCGAATCAGATACCCAACTCGAGCCCGAGACCGAGCAGAACACCGGCACGATCGTCGAGGTCCAGGGGGTGGTGATCGAGGCCGTGTTCTCAGACAAGCTTCCCGAGATCAACCACGCGCTGAGAATCCGCCGGCCCGAGGCCGCGCGCGCCGAGGAGGACGAGGACGTCGCCGCGGCGAACGATGACTTCCTGATCTGCGAGGTCCAGCAGCTTCTCGGGGACGACCGCGTGCGCGCGGTCGCGATGGACACCACCGACGGACTCGCTCGCGGGACCGAGGTGATCGACACCGGCGGCCCGATCACCGTCCCGGTGGGCCGCGCCACGCTGGGGCGGATCTTCAACCTGCTCGGCGACCCGATCGACTTCGGCGACGCGCTCGACGAGGACATCGAGCGCTGGCCGATCCATCGCCCGGCGCCCACGCTCGAGGCGCTGACACCGACGACCGAGATGTTCGAGACCGGGATCAAGGTGATCGACCTGCTGGCCCCGTACGCCAAGGGCGGCAAGGTCGGCCTGTTCGGCGGCGCCGGGGTCGGCAAGACGGTGATCATCCAGGAGCTGATCCACAACCTCGCCCAGGAGCACGGTGGCCTGTCGGCCTTCTGCGGCGTCGGCGAGCGCTCCCGCGAGGGCAACGACCTGTGGCTGGAGATGAAGGAGTCAGGCGTCCTGGACAAGACGATGCTCGTCTTCGGGCAGATGAACGAGCCGCCCGGTGCGCGGATGCGGGTTGCCCTCTCGGGGCTGACGATGGCCGAGTACTTCCGTGATGAAGAGGGTCAGGACGTGCTGCTGTTCATCGACAACATCTTCCGCTTCGTCCAGGCGGGCTCTGAGGTCTCGGCCCTGCTCGGGCGCATGCCCTCCCAGGTCGGCTATCAGCCGACGCTCGAGTCCGAGATGGGACAGCTGCAGGAGCGGATCACCTCCACCCGCAAGGGCTCGGTCACCTCGATCCAGGCGATCTACGTCCCGGCCGACGATCTCACCGATCCGGCTCCGGCGTCGGCCTTCGCGCACCTGAACTCCACCACCTCGCTGTCGCGCTCGATCTCGGAGAAGGGCATCTATCCGGCCGTCGACCCATTGGACTCCACCTCGACGATCCTCAAGCCCGAGATCCTGGGCGACGAGCACTTCGACGTGGCCAACCAGGTCAAGGAGGTGCTGCAGCGCTACCGGGAGCTGCAGGACATCATCGCGATCCTCGGGATCGACGAGCTGTCCGACGAGGACAAGGTGACGGTCAACCGCGCGCGCAAGATCGAGCGCTTCCTCTCTCAGCCGTTCCACGTCGCCGAGCAGTTCACCGGCATTCCGGGCGTGTTCGTCCCGGTGGCCGAGTCGATACGCGGCTTCAAGGAGATCCTCGAGGGCAAGCACGACGATCTGCCCGAGCGCGTGTTCTTCATGAAGGGCTCGATCGATGAGGTGGTGCAGGAGGGCGGCGGCGCCGGCGCCAAGGATGAGCAGCGCTCTGACTCCGAATCGGAGGGCGGGTCGGGCACGGACTCCGGCTCAGACTCGGACTCCGCCTCGGACTCGGACTCGGACTCCGCCTCGGGCTCGGCCTCGTCGGGCTCGGAGGCGTAGGCGGTGGCCCGCACCACGTTCGCGGTCGAGGTTCTGACCCCCGAAGGCGAGGTGTTCTCCGACGAGGTCGAGATGGTCTCGACCCGGACCGCCGTGGGCTCGATCGGGGTGCTGGCCAGCCATGCCCCGCTGCTGGCGATGCTCAACCCGGCCGAGCTGCGCCTCTACAGATCCGACTCCGACGTGGTGCGCCTGGCCCAGGCGGAGGGTTATCTGCAGGTCGCTGACAACCACGCCCTGATCCTCGTCGAGGAGGCGCACGAAACCGATTCTCTGGAGGCGGGGGAGCTGCGCGAGCGCTTGGCGCAGGCCGAGCAGGAGCTCGACCAGGCCGGCGAGGACTCAGAGCGCCGCCGGGTCGCCGAGCGCGATATCCGCCGCTGGGAGGCGTTCGTGAAGATCGCCGAGGGCAGCTGATAGCTCGCCTCAGCACGGCCCATCTGGCACCCCTTAACCTGTTGAGGCTGATGCTTGACGAGCGCGTCCTGGCCGAGCGATTGATCAAATACGAGACCTCCGGTCACGACGAACTGGTCGCGGCCGCAGGATTCGTCAAGGGCTGGCTCGAATCCCGCGAGATCGAAGTTCAAGAGCACGATCACAACGGGCTGCCGGTGCTGGTGGCCGAGGTCGGCGCCCGTGGCGCCGAGGCTCCGTGCGTCGTTCTGCACGGGCATCTCGACGTGGTTCCCGGGCGCCCGGAGCAGTTTGCTCCGCGGGTCGAGGGCGACCGGCTGATCGGCCGCGGGGCCTACGACATGAAGGGCGGCCTGGCGGCGATGATGTGCGCGCTCAAGGACGCCGAGGACCAGGATCGGATCCGAGTTCGGCTGATCTGCGTGCCGGACGAGGAGTCGGAGGAGATCGACGAGCGCTCCACCGACGACGTCGTCCAGCGTGGTCTGGGCGGGGATTTCGCAATCACCGGGGAGCCGACCAACCTGCACATCGGCGTGCAGGCCAAGGGCGTGCTGGCGATGCGGATCGTGGTGCACGGCCGGGCCGCCCACAGCTCGACGCCGTGGCTCGGGGACAACGCCGTGCTCAAGGCGGTCGACGTGTTCCGCGCGATCGAGTCGCTGCCCTTCAGCCGCGAATCCTCGGAGATGTTCGACCGCCCGTCGATCAACCTCGGCCGGATCCAGGGCGGCGACGCGCTCAACAAGGTGCCGGATTGGTGTGAGATGGCCGTCGACGTGCGCTATCTGCCCGGTCAGGACCCGGGCGAGATCCTCGCCCAGGTCCGGGCGATCGCGGGGATCGACGTCATGCGCACCTTCATCCACCCGCCGGTCACGGTCTCGCGCGCCGATCCGTACGTCCTGGCGCTGCGCGAGGCGGTGGCGCGCGCGATCCCTGACATGGAGGCCCTGAGCGTCGGACGCGACGGTGCCTCGGACGCGGCCTCGTTCATCGAGGCGGGCATCCCGGCGGTCGAGTTCGGGCCCGAGGGTGGGGGCCACCACGGTCCCGACGAGTGGGTCTCGCTGGCCTCGCTGGCGCGCTACCGGCGCGCCCTGTCGGACTTCGTGTCGGCGCTGCCGACCACCGTGCTTCGCGAGGCCCGCGGTGCCGGGCTGGCCCAGCCGGCAAGCTCGGCCGGTGGGCTCAAGGCGATCGAGGGCGGCGCCAGTTGAGGCTTGCACCCCGGACGCGAGGCGGTGTCCCTTGAGGCTGCGCCCCCGGACGCGAGGCGGTGTCCCGTGAGGCTGCGCCCCCGGACGCGAGGCGGTGCGCTGTGGCGGTTCTTCCTGGCCGCCGTGCTGGTGATCACCGCGACCGCCGGGACCACGGCGGTGGCCGGGCTGCTGCAGGTCAAGAACCTGGTCGACGCCCTCAACGTGGGGGTCGTGCTGCCGCACGCCGACGTGACGCTGCCGCCCCCGGGCGCGCCGCAGACGATCCTGATCATCGGCTCCGACCGCCGTGCCGGGGCGCCGGCGAACGCGGCCAACACCGACACGATGCTGCTGGTCCGCCTGAACGCAAGCTCCTCGACGATCAACCTGATGTCGCTCCCGCGCGACCTCCAGGTTCAGGTCCCGGGCTTCGGCACGGCCAAGCTCAACAGCGCCTACCAGGACGGAGGACCGAACCTGCTGATCAAGACGATCCACGAGAACGTGTTTCCCAATCTGCGGGTCAACCACATCGTCGACGTCAACTTCGGCGCCTTCTCAAATCTGGTCAACGCGATCGGCTGCGTGTACACCGATGTCGATCATCGCTACTACAACAACACCGCGGTGACCGACTACTCGAGCATCGACATCCAGCCGGGCTACCAGAAGCTGTGCGGCACCAGCCAGGTCAGCGGTGCGCTGGCCTTCGTGCGCTTCCGACACACCGACTCAGACCTGGTTCGCAACGCGCGCCAGCAGGACTTCATCCGCTGGGCCAAGGATCAGTACGGCCTGACCAACCTGATCAACAATCGCGACCGGCTGCTGCGCATCTTCGGCAGGTACGCCGTGACCGACCACAGCCTGCACACGACTGCCGGCCTGATCAACCTGTTCAGCCTGGTCGCCTCGTCGGCCGGGCACACGATCAAGCAGATCAAGTTCCCGGCCGTCTTCGCGCCGTGCGGCACCACGATCAGCGCGGCCACCGGTGCCCAGATCCAGACGCCGTGCTACGTGACCGCCCAGGCGTCGGCCGAAGCCGCGAAGTATCGCGCCTTCATGCGTCCGACCACGAGCGCCGCCGCGGCGGCCAGGACCGCGGCTCCCACCAGGCCGAGCCAGCCCGGCCCGGGGGCGAGCAAGATCCGCCCCACCGCGGGGCTGATCGCCGACGTCGCCGACGGCCGCAGCCAGGCGGCGGCCCTGCACGGCGTCAGGATGCCGGTGTACTACCCGAAGATGATCGTCTCCGGCCCGGTCTCTCCCTACTGCCTGAGCATCACCGGCAACTGTGACGATCCGCAGGAGTCCCAAAGCTACTACGCCGCCTCCTATCCGCGCGCCTACACGATCCACGACCAGCAGGGCCGGCGCCAGGCCGCCTACTACATGACGCTTGAGCTCAACCCGATGCTCGGCCAGTACTACGGCGTCCAGGGCACGACCTGGAAGCATCCGCCGATCCTGGCCCATCCGAGCGGGTTCCGCACCGTCGACGGCAAGCAGCTCGAGCTGTTCGCCGGCGGCGGCAAGTTGAACGACGTGGCCTGGCGCACCCCGCAGGGCGTCTACTGGATCTCCAACACGCTGACCAACGACATCGGCAATCAGCAGATGGTCGCGATCGCGGCGTCGCTGACCCGCGCCACCCCCTCCCCTGAGCGCCCATAGGCGTTCTGCGCCGTCAAGCGTCCCCAGCTACCCTCCTGCGCTCGATGAGCTCAGAGCACGAACCGATCGCCGTCATCGGCACCGGCTACGTTGGCCTGGTCACCGCCGCCGGGTTCGCCGAGCTGGGGGTCGACGTGTGGTGCGTCGACGTGGACGCCGACAAGATCGATCGTCTCGAGCGCGGCGAGATGCCGATCTACGAGCCCGGGCTGCCCGAGTCGGTGGCCCGCAACCGCCGGCGGCTGTACTTCTCCACCGAGCTGGCACCGGCGCTGGAGCATTGCCGCCTGCTGTTCGTCGCTGTGGGAACGCCGGCGACGTACTCCGGCGATGCCGACCTGTCCTCAGTCAACTCGGTGATCGGCTCGATGCCCAAGTCAGATCAGCACGCGGTGGTGATGAAGTCGACCGTGCCGGTCGGCACCGGCGCGGCGATCAAGCGCGTGTTCGCCGGGCAGGGAAAGAGCGGCTTCGCCTACGTCTCCTGTCCGGAGTTCCTCAAGGAGGGGTCGGCGCTCGAGGACTTCCTGTCGCCCGACCGGGTCGTCGTCGGCGACGACGGCAATTGGGCCGGAGACGCCGTGGTCAGGCTGTACGAGCCGCTCGGAGCGCCGCTGGTGCGCACCGATATCGCCAGCGCCGAGATGGTCAAGCTGGCCGCCAACGCCTTCCTGGCCACCAAGATCTCGTTTATCAACGAGATCGCCAACGTGTGCGAGGAGACCGGCGCCGACGTTCTGGAGGTGGCGCGGGGGATGGGGTTGGATCACCGGATCGGCAGCCACTTCCTGAGGCCGGGGATCGGATTCGGCGGCTCTTGCTTCCCAAAGGATGTCTCCGCGCTCAAGCAGCTGGCCGGCAACTCGGGCTATCACTTCCAGCTGCTGACGGCGGTGATCGAGGTCAACGAGCTGCAGAAGCGCCGCGTGGTCGGCAAGCTCCAGAAGCACCTCGGGTCGCTGGTCGGCAAGCGGATCGCGCTGCTGGGGCTGGCCTTCAAGGCCAACACCGACGACATGCGCGAGGCGTCCTCCCTGGTCCTGGCGGCGCGGCTGCAGGCCGACGGGGCGACGGTCACCGCGTATGACCCGATCGCCGCGGAGCAAGCGCGCGAGCTGATGACCGGGGTCGAGTTCGCGTCCGGCGCACTGGAGGCGCTGGAGGGGACCGACGCCTGCATCCTGGTCACCGAGTGGCCCGAGTTCGCCGAGCTTCAGTGGGATGAGGTGCGCGAGCGGATGGGTGGCAACCTGGTGGTCGACGGACGTAACTTCATCGATCCCGAGGTCGTCCGCGCCGCCGGCTTCATATACGAGGGGATCGGACGCTGAGTCCGCCTGACCCCGCACGGCCGCGCCCATGCCGGCGCTGATCCTCGCCGGCGGCGAAGGGAAGCGCCCGTGCAGGCGCTGATCCTCGCCGGCGGCGAGGGGACGCGCCTGCGGCCGCTGACCTCCAACGTGCCCAAGCCGGTCGTGCCCCTGGTGGGCCAGCCGTTCATCGCCTACATGCTCGAGTGGCTGCGCGGTCACGGCGTCGATGACGCGGTGCTGTCGTGCGGCTTCATGGCCGACGCGGTCCGCGCGGTGCTCGGCGACGGATCAGCGCTCGGGATCCGCCTGCGCTACATCGAAGAGCCTCGGCCCCTGGGCACCGGCGGAGCGCTGAAGTACGCGCAGGAGCTGCTCCGGGATCGCTTCTTCATGCTCAACGGCGACGTGCTGACTGACATCGACCTCACCGCCCAGCTGCGCCAGCACGAGCGCACCGGGGCTCGGGTGACGCTGGGACTGATCGGCGTCGATGACCCTTCGGCCTACGGCCTGGTTCGCTGCCACGATGACGGCTCGGTGAGCGAGTTCCTGGAGAAGCCGAGCTCGGACGAGATCGATACGAACCTGATCAGCCTCGGCGCCTACATCGTCGAGCGCTCCGTGCTCGACGAGCTGCCGGCGGCCGGAACGCGGCTGTCGATCGAGCGCGGCGTGTTCCCCAAGCTCGTGGACCGCGGACTGTTCGGCTATGAGGCGAGCGGGTACTGGCTGGACATCGGCACCCCGGAGCGATACCTGCAGGCCACCTACGACATCCTCGAGGGCGACGTGCAGACGCAGGTCGGCCGCCGCGTGACCGAGGCCGGAGGGGTGCTGCGCCAGGGGGCGGGCGAGGCGGGCACGATCCACGCCCCGGCGGTGATCGGGGCCGACTGCACGCTGGCGCAAGACGCGGTGCTCGGCGGGCGCAGCGTGCTGGGCGGCGGCGTGCAGGTCGGTGCGGGCGCGCACGTGGAGGGCTCGGTCCTGCTCGACGGCTCTCAGATCGGGGCCGGGTCACGGATCAGCTCGGCGATCGTGGGTCCCGGCGCCCGCGTCGGCAAGCGTTGCCAGGTGCACGGTGTCGTGCTGGGGGAGAACGTGGCCGTGGGTGACGCCAACACGCTTGCCCATGGGATGCGTATCTTCCCCGGGGTGCAGCTGCCCGCCGGAGCGATCGCGTTTTGAACGCCGGTTTGCAGCCCGTCCTCGGGGCGGGCGAGGCTTGACCTCCGGCGGCGAGCTCAGCCGCGCGGCGATCGCGGCGATCGACCCGACGCGGCAGCTCGATGACGTGCTCGGGCTCTCAGACCATCTGCGCGACGCGCTGTGGCGCGTGCAATCGGCCGACCTGCGGGCGCAGGACAGCCGGGGCGGGCTGGTGGTGGCCGGGATGGGCGGCTCGGCGATCGGGGGCGCGCTCGCCTGGGCCGCGCTGGGCGGCCGAGCCTCGAGGCCGATCGCGATCACCCGCGGCTACGCGTTGACGCCTTGGATCACCCCGGATGTGACCGTGCTGTGCGTCAGCTACTCGGGCGACACCGAGGAGACATTGGCCGCGTTTGACGCCGCCGGCGCGCTCGGCGCGCGGCGGATCGTCAGCACCACCGGCGGAGCGCTGGCTCGCGAGGCGCGGGCCGACGGCGTTCCGGTGATCCCGCTGCCCGGGGGCTTCGAGCCCCGGGCGGCGGTCGGCTACGGGCTCGTGGTGGCGCTCGAGGTCGCCGCGCTGGCCGGGGTGGGCGAGCGGCTGCGCTCCGAGATCGACGTCGCCGCAGCTCACGCCGAGCAGTTGGTGGCGCGATGGGGCCCCGACGCCGGCGAGGATTCGCTGGCCAAGCGGCTTGCCCGCACGTTGCAGGCCACGACCCCGCAGATCGTCGGGGCCGGGCTGACGGCTCCGATCGCCTATCGGTGGAAGACCCAGATCAACGAGAACGCCAAGCGTCCCTGCTTCGCCGGCGAGCTGCCCGAGTTCGACCACAACGAGATCGTCGGCTGGGAGCGAGCGCACGAGCACGGCCGGTTCAGCGCCGTGTTCCTTGACGATCACGACCTGCATCCCCGTGTGCGCGCGCGGATCGCGATCACCCGCGAGCTGGTGGCCGAGCACGCGGTCGTCGCCGAGAGCGTGTCGACGATCGGTGAGACCCGGGTTGAGCGGCTCGTGTCGCTGGTCCTGCTCGGCGACCTGGTGTCGGTCTACCTGGCCGCCCTGGACGGCGTCGATCCGGCTCCGGTCGAGCCGATCCGAAAGCTCAAGGCGGCCCTGGCCGAGCACGAGGTCGGCGCGCCCAAACCTTGACATGTCCGTGGTAGGGTTTGGCGGGATGCAGGCGCTGACCATCAACGAGGCGGCCCTCACCACGGGCTGGTCGGCGCGAATGCTGCGCTACGTGGAGCAGGCCGGTCTCGTCGCCCCGGCCCGGTCGGCGTCCGGCTACCGCCTCTACGGACCCGGCCAGCTGCAGCGGCTCAGGACGCTCAAGGAGCTGCTCGCGCGATTTGAGGTGTCGCTGTCGGACGTCGCGTTCGCGGCGCGGATGGACAGCGACGCAGAGCTGCGGGACGCAGTCGCGGCCTGGCTGCGCTCCGAGCCGACTCGACCCGAGGACGTGGACGCCGAGGACTGGCTGCGCTTCGAGCAGGACAAGCACGAGAAGCTGCTCCGGGCCGTCGCCTGAGCGCCGCCGACCCCCATCGACCGAGAACCACTCCAAAAGGATCAAGATGAGCACGACCGTCGCCAAGACCGACTTCAAAGTCGCCGACCTGAGCCTCGCCGCCTTCGGTCGCAAGGAGATCCAGCTCGCCGAGCACGAGATGCCCGGGCTGATGGCCACTCGGCGCGAGTTCGCCGACAGCCAGCCGCTCAAGGAGGCCCGGATCACCGGCTCGCTGCACATGACGATCCAGACCGCGGTCTTGATCGAGACGCTGACAGCGCTCGGCGCCGAGGTCCGCTGGGCGAGCTGCAACATCTTCTCGACCCAGGACCACGCCGCGGCCGCGGCCGTCGTCGGTCCGGACGGGACGCCCGAGGATCCGCAGGGGATCCCGGTGTTCGCGTGGAAGGGCGAGACGCTCGAGGAGTACTGGTGGTGCACCGAGCAGGCATTGACCTGGCCCGGCGGGGACGGCGCCGACGGGCCGAACATGATCCTCGACGACGGCGGCGACGCGACGCTGCTGGTCCACAAGGGCGTCGAGTACGAGGTCGCCGGCGAGGTCCCGGATCCCTCGACCGCCGAGTCAGAGGAGTTCGAGGTGATCCTGCGGACGCTCACGCGTTCGCTTCAGGAGGATCCGCAGCGGTTCACGCGGATGGCGGCCGGCATCCAGGGCGTGACCGAGGAGACGACCACCGGCGTGCACCGGCTGTATCAGTTCGCCGCCGAGGGCAAGCTGCTGTTCGCGGCGATCAACGTCAACGACTCGGTGACCAAGTCCAAGTTCGATAACAAGTACGGCTGCCGGCACTCGCTGATCGACGGCATCAACCGGGCGACCGACGTGCTGATCGGCGGCAAGGTCTGTGTCGTCTGCGGCTACGGCGACGTCGGCAAGGGGTGCGCGGAGTCGCTGCGGGGCCAGGGGGCACGCGTGGTGATTACGGAAATAGATCCGATCTGTGCGCTGCAGGCGGCGATGGACGGCTACCAGGTCGCTCGCCTGGAGGACGTACTCGGCTCGGCCGACATCTTCATCACCTCCACCGGCAACAAGGATGTGATCACGGCCGAGCACATGTCCGAGATGAAGCATCAGGCGATCGTCGGCAACATCGGCCACTTCGACAACGAGATCGACATGGCCGGGCTGGCGAAGATCGACGGGATCGAGCGGATCAACATCAAGCCTCAGGTGGACGAGTGGGTGTTCCCGGGCGGCGAGACGATCATCGTTCTGTCCGAAGGCCGGCTGCTGAACCTCGGCAACGCCACCGGGCACCCGAGCTTCGTGATGTCGAACTCGTTCACCAATCAGGTGATGGCGCAGCTCGAGCTGTACGGCAGCCCGAGCAGCTACGAGAAGCGCGTCTACACGCTCTCAAAGGCACTGGACGAGAAGGTCGCGCGGCTGCATCTGGATGCGCTCGGCGTCAAGCTGACCGAGCTGACCGACGACCAAGCGGCCTACCTCGGCATCCCGGTGCAGGGTCCGTACAAGTCAGACCACTACCGGTACTAGTCGCACAGCCCCGAACCGGCCAGAACCAGCCGCTCAGCCCGATGGCGCGGGCGTCGGGGCGGGCCGGCCTGCATCATGACGTAGCCGACCTCGCGCTCGCCCCGGCGGGCGAGGCGCGGATCGCCTGGGCCGCCGGTCAGATGCCCGTCCTGGCGCAGATCCGCGAGCGCTTCGAGGCGCAGCGGCCGCTGGAGGGGATCCGCATCGCCGCCTGCCTGCACGTCACCGCCGAGACGGCGGGCCTGGTGCGCACGCTGGGCGCCGGTGGCGCCAGCGTCGCCCTCTGCTCGGCCAATCCGCTGTCGACCCAGGACGACGTGGCGGCGGCGCTGGTGCTCGGCTACGGCGTCGAGGTGCGCGCCGTGCGCGGCGAGGACGTCGACACCTATGTCGAGCACGTGCTGGCCCTGCTCGACGGGCCGGCCGGTGGCCCGCAGATCACGATCGACGACGGCGCCGATCTCCTGATCACCGCCCACGCCCGCGGCGGCGACCTCGTGGACGGCCTGATCGGAGGCACCGAGGAGACGACCACCGGGCTCGTGCGGCTGCGGCGCCTCGAGGAGGAGGGCAGGCTGCGCTGCCCGGTGCTGGCGGTCAACGAGGCCCGCACCGAGCGCGCGCTCAATGACCGTCACGGAACCGGCCAATCGGCCCTGGACGGCATCGTCCGGGCGTCAAACGTGCTGCTGGCCGGGCACACGGTGGTGGTGGTCGGGTACGGGTGGGCAGGCCTCGGGGTGGCCGAGCGGGCCCGCGGGGCGGGCGCCGCGGTGATCGTCTGCGAGGTAGATCCGCTGCGCGCGCTGGAGGCGCGGATGGCCGGCTATGAGGTGATGCCCTCGCTGCAGGCGGCGCAGCGCGGCGACGTGTTCGTAACCGTGACCGGCTCTCGCCGGGTCCTGCGGGGCGTCCATTTCGAACGGATGAAGGACGGCGCCCTGCTGGCCAACGCCGGTCACTTCGACGTCGAGCTGGATCTCGACGAGCTGCGCACGGTGGCGTCCGGCGGGGTGCGCACGGTTCGGCCGTTGGTGCAGGAGTACGTGCTCGCCGACGGCCGGCGGCTCAACCTGCTCGCCCACGGACGGGTGGTCAACCTGGCGGCGGCCGAAGGTCACCCCGCGGCGGTGATGGACGTGTCGTTCGCGCTCCAGGCGCTCAGCGTCGAGGAGCTGGTGGCGCGCGGGCGCGATCTCGGCCCCGGCGTGCACCCGGTGAGCACGGCGATCGACCACGAGGTCGGGCGGCTGAAGCTCGCCGCGCTGGGAGTGGAGATCGACGAGCCGACCGCCGAGCAGGAGCACTATCGCGAGTCGTGGGCCTGATCGGGGCGCGCGAACGCCGGGCGTCAGATCAGGGGGTAGCCCGCGCGAACGCCGGGCGTCAGGTCCGGGGGTAGCCGGCGGCGGCCGCGAACGCCGGGCCGTCGAGCCCGGCGCTGAGGTAGCCTGCCCACTGACCATGGAAGGCGTGCACGCCAACGCGGTGCTGCGGGGCGGAATCGATCTCGGCGGGACCAAGATCGAGGCGATCGTCGTCGATGCCGAGCACCATGTGCTCGGCCAGACGCGCCGGCCGACGCCCACCGACGGCGGTCCCGCCAAGGTGGCGGAGCAGATGGCGCAAGCACTGCTCGAGGCGGCCCAGGCGGCCGGCGTCGCGCCCATGGCCCTGTTGGGGGTGGGGGTGGGCTCGCCCGGCGACGTGGACAACCGCACCGGAGCCGTGTCCAACGCACGCAACCTGCCTGACTGGCAGCAGTCGTTTGAGCTCGGCAAGGCGCTTTCGGGCGACCTCGGGACTCGGGTCTACGTCGGCAACGACGTACAGGTCGCCACGGACGCCGAGTTCGCGCTCGGGGCCGGCAAGCCCTACTCGTCGCTGCTCGGCGTGTTCTGGGGCACCGGCGTGGGCGGGGGGCTGATCCTCAACGGCGAGCCGTGGCTCGGACGCGGCGGCGCGGGTGAAATCGGTCACATGGTCGTACGCCGCAACGGCGCGCGTTGCCCCTGCGGCCGGCGCGGCTGCATGGAGGCCTACGCCGGACGAGCGGCGATGGAGGCTCGAGCCCGCCGCCGGCACGAGCAGGGTGCCAAGACTGACCTGTTCAAGCTGATGAGCCAGCGCGGCCGCATACGGCTGACCAGCTCCGTCTGGTCCCGTGCGCTCGAGCAGCACGATCCACTCGCCGAGGCGCTGATCGACCGGGCCGTGAAGGCATTGGGGGCGGGGGTCGCCTCGGCGGTCAATCTGCTCGATGTCGAGGCGGTGGTGATCGGCGGCGGCCTGGGGGTTCGCTTCGGCCAGCCGATGGCCGAGCGGATCTCCACCGAGATGCATCCGCACCTGTTCAACGACACCCGGCCGCCGGCGGTCCGGGTCGCTGGGCTCGGGGACCTGAGTGGGGGCCTGGGGGCGGCGTTGCTGGTCTCGCGCGCCAAACAGCTGTAGCCCGCGGGCGGCCAGGCCCTTACACGACCTCGAACCGCTCAGCCCGCTCGGCCTCGCGCTCGGACTCGTTCAGCATCTGGACGAACACGACGACGAGCGCGATCCCCATCACGATCGACTGCTCGAGCGCCATCACGAGCCCGGCCATCGACTGGTCCTCGCCTGGCGAAAGTCCCCAGTAGCGCGGGTGGTGGGCATAGAACGGAAAGAGCGAAGCGGGAGCGAAGGCGAGGACGAGGCCGAGCATGCCCACCAGCAGCTTGGTGGAGACCATGTAGGTCACCGGACCGAGGCCGCCGAGCCGCATGCGGCTCCGGATCGGCGACAGCAGGTGCCACCAGTACAGCGCTCCGGCGACCGAGAAGCAGATGTGCTCGAAGGCGTGCACGCCGGAGTTGCGCAGGGCCGCGTCGTACATCGCCGGGATGTGCCAGGTCCACATGAAGCCCGCGTACAGGATCACGGCGAACGCGGGGTGGGCGAGGTAGCCGGCCCGTTGCTCGATCACGTTGAGCCGGCGCGTCACCGGGCGCAGCAGCACCTTGTTGAGCCCGAGGATCAGCAGGATCGGGACGATGTCAAGCAGGAGGATGTGCTGCACCATGTGCATCACCAGCAGCTGGTCGCCGAGCCCGTCGATCGGCGACACCAGCGCGGCGATGATCGCCAGCAGTCCGGCGGTGAACAGCGCCAGGTGACGGTAGCCGGGCCGGTGCGGCGATCCCGTGGTCCGGCCCCGGCGCCAGCCGATCAGATACAGCGCGCCCAGAACCGCGACCCCCGCGAGCACCGTGGGCTCCGGAGACCAGGCGATCGTCGGCGAGACGCTCGGGGTCACGCCTGACATTCTGACTCTCGACAAACGCCGGTGCCAGGAATAACCTCGATCTCTCGTAGATCAATGCTGCTCGTATCAGGAGGTTGATCGATGCGGATCGAGGTCAAGGGTCGCAACGTCCCCGTCTCAGACGCGCTCAGAGCGCACGTCGGAAAGCGCTTCGGCAAGGTCTCCCGGCAGGTTTCAGAGCTCGCGGAGCTCGAGATCGAGCTGTTCGAGGAGCGAAACCCGGCGATCGCCGATTCCCAGGTGGCCGAGGCCACGCTGCACCTGAAGGGCGTGACCCTGCGGGCGCGAGACGCCTCCGGCGAGATGATGCACTCGATCAACATGGTCAGCGACGAGCTGGCGGTCCAGGTCAAGCGTCACCGTGACAAGCGCCGGCGTCGCCGGGAGGGGCGCTCGGCCCCGCCCGCGGCGGTGCCGGACGAGGTTGCGGCGGCGTCGATGCTGCCAGGGGACATCACGCCCGCGGCCTGAGGCGCTCGCGCTACCCTAGGACCATGTCGTTCCTTGACCGCGCGCTTCGCATGGGCGAGGCCAAGAAGTTCAAGTCCTATGAGCAGCGGGTCTCCCGGATTAGCGGCTACGAGGAGGAGTTCGAGCACTCCACCGACGCCGAGCTGGGCGAGGCCGCCGACGAGCTGCGCGAGCGCGCTCGGGGCGGCGAGGCGCTGGATGACCTGCTGTATGAGTGCTTCGCGCTGGTCCGCGAGGCCGGGAAGCGCTCGATGGGCATGCGCCACTTCGATGTCCAGATGATCGGCGGCATGGTCCTGCATGACGGGTGCATAGCCGAGATGAAGACCGGTGAGGGAAAGACGCTGACCGCGACGCTGACGGTGGTGCTCAATTCGCTCGGCGGTCGCGGCGTGCACGTGGTCACGGTCAACGACTACCTGGCCCGTCGTGACGCGATCTGGATGAAGCCGCTGTACGACAAGCTCGGGGTGAGCGTCGGGGTGCTGCAGAACATGCAGCCCTACGAGGAGAAGCGTGACGCGTACGCCGCCGACGTCACCTACGGGACCAACTCCGAGTTCGGCTTTGACTACCTGCGCGACAACATGGCCAAGACGCTGGAGGAGAAGGTCCAGCACGGCGGTCGACCCAAGCCCGACGAGGGCCAGTCGCCCTACCACACCTTCGCCGTCGTCGACGAGGTCGACAACATCCTGATCGACGAGGCGCGTACGCCGCTGATCATCTCCGGCGCGCCCGAGCAGGCGGCCGACCTGTACGCCAAATTCGCCCGGCTGGCGCCGCAGATGAAGCCCGGCAAGACCCCCGACGGCATGGACCCGAGGTCCAAGAAGGAGTTCGTGGCCGACTTCGACTACGAGTTCGACGAGAAGCACAAGACCGTGTCGGTGACCGAGCAGGGCGTGGCCAAGGCCGAGCGCTTCCTCAAGATCGACCACCTGTACCGGGCCGAGAACGGCCATCTGGTCAACCACCTGCACCAGGCGCTCAAGGCGGAGTCGCTGTACCGCCGTGACGACGACTACGCCGTGATCGACGACGAGGTCAAGATCATCGACGAGTTCACGGGTCGGATCCTGGACGGCCGGCGCTGGTCCGAAGGGCTGCACCAGGCGGTGGAGGCCAAGGAGGGCGTCCGGGTCCAGGAAGAGAACCAGACGATGGCCACGATCACCCTGCAGAACTACTTCCGGATGTACGACAAGCTCTCGGGGATGACCGGGACGGCGCTCACCGAGGCCACCGAGTTCATGAAGATCTACAAGCTGCCGGTCGTCCAGGTCCCGACCAACGAGAAGATGATCCGCGATGACCGCAACGATCAGGTCTACAAGACCAAGGACGGCAAGTGGGACGCGGTGGCCAAGGAGATCGGGGTTCGCCACGGCGCCGGGCAGCCGGTCCTGGTGGGGACGATCTCAGTCGAGGTCTCCGAGCTGCTGTCGGCGGAGCTGACCAAGCACGGAATCAAGCACTCGGTCCTGAACGCCAAGCCCGAGTTCGCCGAGCGCGAAGGCGAGATCATCGCCGAAGCCGGTGCTACGGGGGCGGTCACGATCGCCACCAACATGGCGGGGCGCGGTGTCGACATCAAGCTCGGCGGGAACCCGGAGCACCTGACACGCCTGGAGGTGGCCAAGCTCGGTCTCAAGCCCGGTATGCCGGACTACGACGAGCACTACGCCAACGTGCTGCCGGAGATCGAGCGTCGGATCGAGACCCAGCGCGAGCAGGTGCTGGAGGCCGGCGGACTGTTCATCCTGGGTACCGAGCGCCACGAGTCCCGGCGAATCGACAACCAGCTGCGGGGTCGGGCCGGCCGGCAGGGCGATCCGGGCGAGTCGCGCTTCTTCCTCTCGGCGCAGGACGACCTCGTGCGGTTGTTCGCCGGCGAGCGGATCTACAAGATCCTCGATCGCCTCGGGGGCACCGACGAGGAGGGCAACGAGGAGCCGATCGAGGCCGGGATGCTCTCCAAGCAGATCGAGAAGGCGCAGAAGAAGGTGGAGGAGCAGCATTTCCTGATGCGCAAGCACACGCTGGAGTACGACGACGTGCTCAACCAGCAGCGCGAGGTGATCTACACCTACCGCGACGAGGTGCTCGAGGGGCGCGACATGTCGGCTGCGGCGAGCGAGGAGATCGTGAACCTGATCGACCGGCTGGTCGGCGAGTACACCGCCGGCGACTTCGTCGAGGACTGGGACGTAGAAGGGCTGATGCGCCGGATCGAGGAGATCTTCACCCCGTCAGACGAGCTGGCCGCGATCGACCCGAAGCAGCTGGACCACGAGGATCTGATCCTGCGCCTTCAGGAGGAGGCGCTGGCCAGCTATGACCGCCGCGAGCACGAGCTCGGCGAGGAGCTGATGCGCTTCCTCGAGCGGTGGCTGCTGCTGGAGATCATCGACCAGCGCTGGCAGGAGCACCTGTATGACATGGATTACCTGCGCGAGGGGATCCACCTGCGCGGGTTTGCCCAGATCGAGCCGCTGGTCGCCTACAAGAACGAGGCCTTCGAGCTGTTCAAGGACCTGATGAACGGCGTCTGGGGCGATTTCGCCCGGCTCATCTTCCACGTCGAGGTGACGCTCTCTGACGAGGACGGCGGCGGCGCGCCGCCGCCCACGAGCCGCCCCAGTCCCGCCCGCAGCTCGGCCACCGGGGGCGGACGGGTCAGCTACTCCGGCGGCTCGAGCGCCCAGCCCAGCGCGCTGGCGATGGCCGCCGCGGGCGCCGGCGGCGCCGAGGCGTACCCCGGCGAGGCCGAGCCGGCGCCAGAGGCGATGCCGGTCGTCGAGCAGCGACGGGTCGATGAGACAGAGCAGATCGGCCGCAACGATCCGTGCTGGTGCGGCTCGGGCAAGAAATTCAAGAAGTGCCATGGCGCCTGACGGCGCCAAACGGCACAGGGGGCACCTTCATGTGCCACGGCGCCTGAGCGCCGCCCCCGGGCTCTGCTCTCAGCCCTGCTTCTGGTAGCGCACGCGCTGCGGCGTGATCACGTACTTGAGGCGAACCTCGCCCGGACTGCGGAAGGGGTACTCGTCCTGACCGATGTACAGCTTGGCCAGGCGGTTGATGTGCCCGTCGGCATCTTCGCGGCCGCCGGTGGCGGTGCCGCGGATCTCGACGTACTCATACGGATTATCGGCCGGATAGACGAGCACGGTCACGTGCGGATCCCGGTCGAGGTTGGTCGGCCAAGCTCGACCCTCGGCGCTGTTGACCGCCAGCTCTCGGTCTTCGAGGCTGATCCAAACCACGGCGTTGAGGATCGATCCGTCTTCGTTGAGCGTGGAGATGACCGCGTAGTTGGCCGGCTCGAGGACCCCGCGGACGGCCGCATCGTCGAGGCTTGCCATGCGGCGGACGTTATCAGCTCACCGGACGATCGCCGGCGCATCAACCCCGATCGCGGCGTTTGAACAGCGTGGGCTCGGGAAGCATGAGCAGCGATGGCGGACACAACCAGAATCGAGCTGCGGGGGCCCGAGTCCACCGCGTTCGATCCCGTCCTGACCCCTGACGCGCTCGAGTTCGTCGCCGCGCTGCAGCGCGAGTTCGGCGACCGGCGGCGGCGGCTGCTCTCAGACCGCGAGCAGCGCCGCGCCGCGCTGCGGGCGGGCGGCTCGCTGGGCTTCTCTGACGAGACCCGATCGGTGCGCGAGGGCGATTGGGAGGTCGCGCCGGCGCCGCCTGATCTGCAGCAGCGGTGGGTGGAGATCACCGGCCCGACCGAGCGCAAGATGGTGATCAACGCGCTGAACTCGGGGGCCGATGGGTTCATGGCCGACTTCGAGGACGCCAGCTCGCCGACCTGGCGCAACATGGTGGAGGGTCATCTGAACCTGCGGGACGCGATCGAGGGCACGATCACCTACGACGGGTCCGATGGACGCCACTACGAGCTCGGCGAAGATCCGGCCACGCTGCTGGTCAGGCCGCGCGGCTGGCATCTGCCCGAGCGCCATCTGTTGCTCGGGTCCGAACCGGTCTCCGGTTCGCTGTTTGACTTCGGCCTGTACTTCTTTCACTGCGCGTCGCGGCTGCTGGCGCGCGGCTCGGGCCCGTACTTCTACCTGCCCAAGCTGGAGTCCCATCTCGAGGCGCGGCTATGGAACGACGTGTTCTGCTTCGCCCAGGACGCGGTGGGCCTGCGGCGGGGGACGATCAAGGCGACGGTCCTGATCGAGACGCTGCCGGCGGTGTTCGCCATGGACGAGATCCTGTACGAGCTGCGCGACCATTCGGCGGGTCTGAACGCCGGTCGCTGGGACTACATCTTCTCAGCCATCAAGTGCTTCTCCGACCGCCCCGAGATGGTGCTGCCCGATCGAGGCGACGTCACGATGACGGTTCCGTTCATGCACGTCTACACCGAGCTGTTGGCGGCGACCTGCCATCGACGGGGCGCCCATGCGATCGGCGGGATGGCGGCGCTGGTCCCCTCCCGCCGCGACGAGCAGGCCAACGAGGAGGCGCTGGAAGGCGTCCGGACCGACAAGCGACGCGAGCTCGGCCAGGGCTACGACGGCACCTGGGTGGCCCATCCTGATCTGGTGCCGGTGGCGCGCGAGGTGTTCGAGACCGGCCTGGAGGGGGCGCCCCACCAGCTGCGGCGCCTCCGCGACGACGTGGCGGTCAGCGCCGAGCAGCTGCTGGACCTGGCCGCGACACCGGGCGAGATCACCGAGGCGGGCTTGCGGACCGACGTCAGCGTCGGCTTTCAGTACATCTCGTTCTGGCTCGGAGGCCGTGGCGCGGCGGCGATCAACTCGCTGATGGAGGACGCGGCGACGGCGGAGATCTCGCGCTCGCAGATCTGGCAGTGGGTCCACCACGGCGCCCGGCTGCAGGATGGCCGTACGGTGACCGCGGAGCTGGTGCGGGAGATCCTCGACGAGGAGGCGGCCAAGATCCGTGAGCAGGTCGGCGATGAGGTCTGGCGCGACGGGCAGCCCGGCCGGACCCGCGAGGTCTTCGAAGCGGTGGCGCTGTCGCCCGAGCTGACCGAGTTCCTGACCCTGGCGGCCTACGAGTACCTCGACTGAGGCGCTCCCCGGTGGGTCTGGGGGCGGTTCAGGGCCTCCCGGTGGGGGGGCGATGGAGAACTTCTGCCATATGCGCACAAGATCTCCATGAGCTTCCCCTCGGGTGGTCGCTCCGCTCAGGGCACCATCCACGACAGCACCGCGGTCGACTGCAGCAGCACGAGCACGGCCAGGATCAGCACGAGCAGCACGCTCCAGCCGACCACCTTGCGGAAGATGTCGCCCTCGCGGCCGGCCAGCCCCACCGCGGCCGCGCCGATGGCCAGGTTCTGGGGCGAGACCATCTTGGCCAGCACCCCGCCCGAGCTGTTGGCCGCGGCCAGCAGGGTCGGGGACAGCCCGGCGTGCTTGGCGGCGGCGACCTGGAGCGCACCGAAGAGAGAGTTGGTGGAGGTGTCAGACCCGGTCACCGCCGTCCCGAACCAGCCGGTCAGCGGAGACAGAAAGGCGAAGAACCCGCCGGCGCCGGCAGCCCAGGTGCCCAGCGTGATCGTCTGGCCCGAGAAGTTCATCACGTAGGCCACGCCGAGCACCGCGCACACGGTCACGATCGCCCACTTGGTCTGGTCCAGGGTGCGAAGGTAGACGCGCAGCGCGACCGACGGGCGGACCCGCAGAACGATCGCGGTGATCAGGCCGGAGACGAGCAGCGCGGTCCCCGCGGCTGTGAGCCAGTTGAGCTTGAACATCTCGCTGGTCGGCGCCTTGCCCTTGCCGTTGACCACGTGCAGGCCGGGCCAGCTGAACTCGCTCGTGGCCTTGTCCAGCTGGTGGGTCACGCTGTGGATGCTGAGCGCGCCGAGCACGACGATGATGATCACGTAGGGGGCGAAGGCCAGCAGCGTCTCGCTGCGCTGCAACGGACGTCCCTCCTCGGCCCGCACCCGACGCTCGAGCTCGGGCTGATCGGTCGCCGCGCCGGCGATCGCCGGGCCGACCGTGCCCACCTCGGCGGTGGCGCCGGGCGACCAGACGCGCAGCAACACCACCAGCGCGCCCGCCGACACCAGCGACGCGACTATGTCAGTGAGCTCGGTGGAGACGTAGTTGGAGACCGCGAACTGCACCGCGGCGAAGGAGACTCCGGCCACCAGGGCAGCCGGCCAGGCGGCTCTCAGCCCGCGCCGCCCGTCGACCATGAACACCAGCACGAACGGGACGACCAGCGCCAGCAGCGGAGTCTGGCGGCCGACCATCTGGCTGAGGGCGTGCACCGGAAGCCCCGACACCTGGGCGAGGGTGGTGATCGGGATCGCGATCGCGCCGAAGGCCACCGGGGCGGTGTCGGCCACCAGCGCCACCGCCGCGGCCTGGATCGGGCGCAGCCCGAGCCCGACGAGCATCACGCCGCAGATCGCGACCGGCGTGCCGAAGCCGGCCAGCGCCTCGAGCAGCGCGCCGAAGCAGAACGCGATCATCACCACCTGGATGCGGGCGTCGTCTGAGACCGAGGCAAAGGCGCGGCGCAGCACGGCGAAGTGCCCGGTGGCATCGGTCATGTTGTAGATCCACAGGGCGTTGATGACGATCCACATGATCGGCCAGAACCCGAACGCCGCCCCCTCCAGCCCGGAGTCGACGGCCTGCCCGAACGGCATTCCGTAGACGGCCAGCGCGACCACGATCGCCACCACCAGCGTGATCAGCGCCGCCCACTGAGCCTTGAGGCGCAGCACACCCAGCAGCACGAACAGCACCAGCAGCGGCAAGATCGCGAAGATCGAAGTCAGTCCCAGTGAATGGGATACCGGATCCAGCACCTGCTTGTACACGAAGCCTCCCTCTCTGAAACCTTTGCGGGCTCGGGCCGCCGGTTACCCGCCGCGGCTGCGCGCCTGGGCAGCTGCGGACGTCTCCCAAGCCGCGCGGGAGCCGCTGCTAGGGTGAGCGGGGATGGCCACCGCCCCCTCAGAGCCGCTCCCGCAGCGTCTCGCCGCGATCCGCGAGCAGCTCAAGCTGCTAGCGGACTATCTTTGACCCCGCTTCGCTGACCGAGCGCGCGCGCTCGCTCGAGGATGAGATGGGGGCGACCGGCTTCTGGCACGATCAAGAGCGGGCGGCGGCGGTCAGCGCCGAGCACGCTCGAGCCAGCCGCAAGCTGGCGACGTTCTCAGAGCTCGAGCGCGACGTGGAGGATCTCGAGCCCTTGGCCGAGCTCGCCGAGGAGGACCTAGAGATCGCGGCCGAGCTCGAGGATTCGGTCAGCACGGTTTCAGAGCGCCTGGCGGCGCTGGAGGAGGAGCGGCTGTTCTCCGGTCGCTATGACGGCGGTGACGCGCTCGTGACCGTAAACGCCGGTGCGGGCGGCACCGACGCCCAGGACTGGGCCGAGATGGTGTTGCGGATGGAGATGCGCTGGGCCGAGAAGCGCGGCTTCTCGGTCGACCTGCTCGACGTCTCACCGGGGGAGGAGGCGGGGATCAAGTCCGCCACCTTCCGGGTTCGGGGCGAGAACGCCTATGGCCTGTACGGATCGGAGAAGGGCGTGCACCGGCTGGTCCGGCTGTCGCCCTTTGACTCGGCCAACCGGCGTCAGACGAGCTTTGCCGGCGTCGAGATCTCCCCGGTGGTCCAGGAGACGGCCGAAGTCGAGATCGACGATGACGACCTGCAGATCGACACCTACCGAGCCAGCGGGGCGGGCGGCCAGCACGTCAACAAGACCGACTCGGCGGTCAGGATCACCCACAAGCCGAGCGGGATCGTCGTTCAGTGCCAGAACGAGCGCTCGCAGTCCTCCAACAAGGCCGAGGCGATGACGATGCTGCGCTCCAAGCTGCTCGAGCTCGAGGAGCGCAAGCGCCGCGAAGAGATCGCCCGCGAGAAGGGGAATGCCCAGGACGTCAACTTCGGGTCTCAGATCCGCTCCTACGTGCTACATCCGTACACGATGGTCAAGGATCACCGCACCGATCAGGAGATGGGAGACACCAACCGCGTCCTCGACGGCGACCTCGACGCGTTCGTCCGGGCCTACCTGCTCAAGGCGGCCAAATGAGCGTCGCGAAAGGGGATCAGATGAGCATCATCGAGACGGGTCAGAGCGGCGCGCCGGACGGTGACCGAGCCAGCGCCCACCCGGCGCGGCGCGAGCTGCCGACCGCCCCGTACCTGGAGGCGATCGTCTCCTACGGATTTCGCGGCTCGGTCCGCTTCCACGTCCCGGGCCACAAGGGCGGTCCGGGCGCCGACCCGGGACTGCGCAGCGCGATGGGCGAGCGCGCGCTGGCGCTCGACATCTGTCAGGACATCGAGGGGATCGACGTCGGCCCGTCGCCGACCCCTTATGACCGCGCCGAGCAGCTCGCCGCCACCGCCTACGGCGCCGGGCGGACCTTCTTTCTCACCAACGGCGCCACCCAGGGCAACCACGCCCTGTGCCTGGCCTTGGCCAAGCCCGGCCGGCACGTGCTGGTGCAGCGCAACTCGCACGCCAGCGTCGTCGACGGGCTCGTGCTGAGCGGCGGCATGGCGAGCTTTGTCGCGCCCGAGTACGACGAGGAGCTCGGGATGGCCCACGGGGTGACGCCCGCGGCGCTGGCGCAGGCGTTGGACCGCTCGCCGGAGATCCGGACGGCGTTCATCGTCTCGCCGACCTACTACGGGATGTCCGCCGACGTCCGCGGCTGCGTCGAGGTGGCTCACGCGGCCGACGTCGCGCTGGTCGTCGATTGCGCCTGGGGCTCGCACTTCGGCTTTCATCCTGACCTGCCGGAGTCGCCGGTGCGCGCCGGAGCCGACGCCGTGCTCGCCTCGACCCACAAGATCGTCGGCAGCCTGACCCAGTCGGCGATGCTCCACATCGCCCGCGAAGGCCGCATCGACCCCGACGAGGTCGCCCGGTGCGTGCGGCTGGTTCGCTCCACCAGCCCCAACTCGCTGCTGCTGGCCTCACTGGACAGCGCGCGGCGCCAGCTCGCCGCCCACGGGGAGGCGCTGCTGGATCGCACGATCGCCGCCTCCGCGCGGTCGCGCCGGGCGATCGACGAGATCCCCGGAGTGACCGTGGTGGGAGCGGACATGGTCGGGCGTCCCGGGATCGCGGGCTGGGACCCGCTGAGGATCGTGATCGACATCCGCGGCACCGGCTGCACCGGGTATGAGATCGCCGCCGAGCTGCGGGCCAGCTACGACATCTACATCGAGCTGGCCACCCACGCGACACTGGTGCTCGTGCTGGGCCTCGGCCAGCCGGTCGAGCCCCTGGAGCGCTTCGCCCACGACTTCGCCGAGACCGTGCGCCACATGTCGCGCCCGGGGGAGGGGCCGGCGATCGCCCGACCGCCCGCCGCGCTCGAGCACCAGACGGTGGTGGCGATCCGCGACGCTTTTCTGGGCACCGGCGAAACCGTGCCCGTCGACGAGGCGGTTGGTCGGATCTCGTGCGAGTCGATCGCCGGCTATCCGCCCGGTGTCCCGGCCCTGCTGCCCGGCGAGCGGGTGACCGCGGAGGTGGTGGAGTACCTGCGCGAGCTGACTCGCGCCGGGGCGCGGCTGCACGGCGCCGCTGATCCGAGCTTTCGCACCATCCGGGTGCTGTCCGGGGCCCCGGCCGGGGTGGCCGAGGTCCGGGAAGCCGCCAACGTCTAGGGCTTCGCTGAACCTGGCCGGTCAGCTCTTCGCTGTGGAGCGCGCCGGCGTAATCTCTCGAGCCGATGGACACGGGCTCAATCGCCGAACTCGTCGCCCGAGCGCTGGCCGAGGACGTCGGTGCCGGCGACGTGACGACCGCCGCCACGGTGCCCGCCGGGGTGCAGGCACGCGCCCTGATCACCCAGAAGGCGCCGGGCGTCGTATTCGGTCTCGAGCTCGCCGAGCTGACGTTTGCAATGCTCGACCCCGAGGTCGAGTTCGAGCGGCTGACGACCGAGGGCCAGTGGCGCGAGCCGGGCGCGATCCTCCGGGTGGACGGTGACGCCGCGGCCCTGCTGACCGGTGAGCGCACGGCGCTCAACTTCCTGGCGCGGCTGTCCGGGGTGGCGACGCTGGCGGCACGCTGCGTGCGGGCGGTCGAGGGGATAGAACCCCGCCCTCCCCAAATCCTGGACACCCGCAAGACGACGCCGGGGCTGCGCGCGCTCGAGAAGGCGGCGGTCGCCGCGGGCGGCGCCACCAACCATCGAGCCGGGCTCTCCGACGCGATCCTGATCAAGGAGAACCACGCGACGATCGCCGGCGGGATCGGCGCGGCCGTCCGGCGTGCCCGCGCCGCCGCTCCGGAGCTGGCGCTGGAGGTGGAATGCCGCACGCCGGCGGAGATCGACGAGGCGCTGGCCTCCGGCGCACCGAGGATCCTGCTGGACAACATGACCCCCGAGCAGTTGCGCGAGGCCGTCGCCCGGGTGGCTGACCGGGCCGAGCTCGAGGCCAGCGGCGGCGTCACGCTGTCCACGCTCAGATCCGTCGCAGCGACCGGCGTAGACTTCGTCTCGGTGGGAGTCCTGACCCATAGCGCTCCGGCGCTGGACCTGTCTTTGATCCTCGAGTTGACATGATGAACCGCCCCATGGCCGGCGACATGAAGGACATGAACCTCCCCTGGCCGACGACATGAACCTTCCTTTGGCCGCCGACATGAACCTCCCCCTGGCCGGCGCGAGCGACGGGCCGCTGATGCTGGAGAACATCCCCGCGCTGCAGGACGAGGTCCGCGCGCTGGCCGCGCACCGGGGCGCGGTGATCCTCGCCCACAACTATCAGCTGCCCGAGATCCAGGATGTGGCCGACTACGTCGGTGACTCGCTCGGGCTGTCCCAGCGAGCTGCCAGCGTCGACGCCGAGACGATCGTCTTCTGCGGAGTGCACTTCATGGCCGAGACGGCCGCGATCCTCTGCCCGGCCAAGCGCGTGCTGATCCCCGATCCGGATGCCGGGTGCTCGCTGGCCGACTCGATCACCGCCGCCCAGCTGCGCGACTGGAAGGCCTCATTCGCTCCCGATCGCCGGATCGTGGTCATGTACGTCAACACCAGCGCCGAGGTCAAGGCGCAGACCGACTACTGCTGCACCTCGGCCAACGCGGTGCAGGTCGTCTCACACATCTACCGCGAGCACGGCGACGACACCGAGATCCTGTTCGGGCCGGACATGTTCCTCGGCGCCTACGTCGAGAAGACGCTCGGACGCTCGATGCACGTCTGGGACGGCGAATGCCACGTGCACGCTCAGATCAAGCCCCAGGACATCGCCGCCGTCCGCGCCCAGCATCCCGATGCCGATTTCCTGATCCACCCCGAGTGCGGCTGCTCGACCAGCGTGATGGAGTACGTCGCGGCCGGTGACGTGCCGGCCGAGGGGGTGCGGATGCTGTCGACCGGCGGGATGCTCGGCTACGCGCGCGAGCTCGAGGCGTCGGGCTCCGCGCGTACGGCGATCGTCGCCACCGAGACGGGAATGCTGCATCCGCTGCGCGTCGCGGCACCCGGCGTCGAGTTCATCGCCGCCAACGAGGGCGCCCATTGTCGCTTCATGAAGATGATCACGCTGCCCAAGCTCCGTGACGCCCTGCGGGATGACGTGTACGAGGTGCAGGTGGCGCCCGAGATCGCCCAGCCCGCGCGGCTGTCGATCGAGCGCATGGTCGCGATCTCCCCCTAGACGGGCTTGGCGGGCCTCCCCTAGACGGGCTTGGCGGGCCTCCCCTAGACGGGCTCGGCGGGGCCCCGCCAGACGGGCTCATCGGGCGCCGCGAGCAGATCCAGCCCGCGCTCCGCCGTGTCGCGCACCACCCGCATCGAGCTGCGCTTGCGCTCGAACTCGGCCGGGGTGTAGCAGTGGACGTCGGCCGCGTCACCCATCTCCATCGCATCCCACAGCGATCCTGCCTGATAGACGCGCTCGAGCCACGGCATCCCGTCGAAGGCGCGGGACACCAGCACGATCACGAACTCGGGTCCGCGCTCGCGCTGGGCCGGTGCACCCTCGCGGTCGGCGACGCGCGCTCCGCCGAGCAGCGCACTGTCGATCAGCCAGCGATCCCCGATCCGGTCAAGGTAGTGCCGGAGCTCTGAGAGGTTCAGGTCCGAGCCCGACGGCACGGCCCGATTGTGGCTGCTGGACACGCGGCTCGTCAATAGCGGGCGATCGCGCCGACCATCCGGCTCTCGAGCTCGAGCCCGACGTAGTTCGGCGGTCCGTCGATCTCGAGCGCAAAGGCCAGCGTATGCCCCCCACGGCTGTGACAGTACCCGGCCAGGTTGCTGACCCCGTCCAGCGTCCCGGTCTTGGCGATGCAATGGCCCTGGGCGGCCGTCTTGACGCCGATCGACCTCACCGTGCCGTCCTCGCCCACGGTCGGTAGCGCCGCCGAGAGCTGATCGCCGACTGGGGTGCGCCAGGCGTCGCGCAGCAGGCCGACCACGTCGAGCGGCGACGAGCGATCGTCACGGGAGAGCCCCGAGCCGTCGAGGATCTTCGGGTGCAGGTCATACGACGCGCCGATCGTGTGGGAGATCACCTGCGCCCCGGCGGCGATCGTGCCGTCACCGCCGAACAGGACCCCCAGCTGCTTGGTGAACAGCTCGGCGAACAGGTCGTCTGAGGGTACGTCCATCAGGCGCGCCATCACCGACATCGGCGGCGAGCTGACCGTGGCCAGCAAATGCGCGCCGGCGGGGGTGATCGCCGCGCGCGGGGCCGCCGTGGCCTGGATCTGGGAGCCGCGCATGGTCGCCACCACCTGCCGGGCGGCGAACACCGCCGGCGACAGGCGCTTGATCACCGAGCCGTGATCGTAGGTGAGCGCGCTGAGCTGACCGCCCAAGTCAGGCAAGTCCGGCGCGTAGGCGGTCATCAACCCTCCGCGACGGCGGTCGAACAAGGACTCATCCGGGTACACCCAGCCGGTCACCTGGTGGATGCCGCGTTGCCGCAGCTCGGTGACCAGCTGGGCCGGGGTCGCCCCGTACCCGAGCTCCCAGAAGCGGTTGAAGGCCGCGTCTCCGAACGTCGGATCGCCGCCGCCTCGCAGGTACAGGTTGCCATGCCAGGTGCCGCGCCTGAGGCTGCCGGTGCCCAGCAGATCAGTGTGCAGCCGCCCGTCGGGCCCGAGCACCCGCATCAACGCAGCGGTGGTGTAGAGCTTCTCGACCGAGGCGGGCGGTCGCCGGATGGCCGCGTGCACCGCGTACAGCTCCTGCTTGGCAGCGAGGTCATACACGTAGGCCCCGCTGGCGCCCCCGCCGGTCCTCAGCGCCCGGCTCAGGGCGCTCTGGAGGGAGACCACGGCCGGCGTCACCGGTGCGCGCCGGACCCGTCCGGCCCCCGGCCCGGCCGGCGAGTGGTGATCTGCGCCAGGAACCGCTCCGACCGAGCCGGGAACGGGGGCGCCGGCGTCCAGCTGGACATCGTGCTCGCTCGTGGCGCTCAGCGACCCGAGGAGCGCGAGCGTGATCGCCACCACGGCGATCGCCAGAACCGAGCCTGCCGCGAGCCAGCGTCTCAGGCGGCTTCCAACTCCTGCAGCGAGTGGGGACCCACACAGGCCACCGACAGCTGGTCAGAGACACCGGCGGCGACGGCTCGCACCTCGTCGTAGGTGACCTCGTCGAGGATCGCGATCGTCGAGTCGGGGTCGACGTCGTCGCTGCGGTGCACGATCGTCTGCTGCGCCGCGTAGCGCGCCACGGCGCCGGAGTTCTCAAACGCGATCGCCCGAGCGCCGGCGGCGAAGGCTCGCGCGCGCTCCACCTCGGCCTTGGTTGGCCCATCGTCGCGCAGCTCGGTGACGATCTCGCGCATCCGCTGCAGAGCCTCAACGCACTTGGCCGACTCGAGGCCGGCCGACAGCTGCAGGATTCCGATATCGGCGTAGGCGTGCGGGAAGGCGCTGACCGAGTAGGCCAGGCCGCGTTGCTCGCGGATCTCGTCGAACAGGCGAGAGCCCATCGAGCCCCCGAGCAAGGTCGAGTAGATCCCGAGCGCGGCCAGCTCGCGGGTGCTGGACACGTTCACCGACGGTCGGTAGGAGAGTCGCAGGTGCGACTGATTGGAGTCGCGCTCGCGGACCAGGACGCGCGGGGCGAATCGAGGTGCCCGGTTGTAGGGCTCCGGCGCCGGCTCGGGCGCGAAGCGGCCAAACAGCTCCTCGAGCCGGGCGGGATTCTCCTCGAGCGCGTCCAGGTTGCCGACCACGAAGGCGGCGCCGGTGGCCGGCGACCAGCGTCGCGTGCGGAAGGCGAGGATCCCCTCGCGGGTGAAGCCGTCTCGGACGTGCTCGGTCGGCCCGAGCACCGGACGGCCCAGCGGGTGATCGCCGAACACGGCCTGGTCGATCAGGTGCTCGGCCATCACCGACGGCTGGTCGTCGGCCCGGGCGATCTCCTGCACCACCACGCCGCGCTCGCGGTCGAGCTCTGAGCCGTCGATCCGCGGCCGCGCGACGAAGTCGGTCAGCAGATCGGCGGCCTCGAGCGCGCGCTCTGCCCGGGCGGTGATGTGGAACGCCACCAGGTCGTGGCTGGTGTAGGCGTTGAGCACGGCGCCGATCCCCTCGGCGGCCTCGTTGACCGCACGGTAGGTGGGGTACTTCTCGCCCCCCTTGAACACCAGGTGCTCGAGAAAGTGCGCCATCCCGTTCTCGCCGGGGCGCTCGGTACGCGCTCCCGCGTCAAAGGCGATCAGGATCGTCACCGCGCGCGTGCCCGGTACCGCGATCTGATGCAGGCGCAGGCCGTTCTCGAGCGTCGACATGGTGATCGAGGACATGACGACTGAACGGTAGCGGCCGGTGGGGTCATTGGAGTCACCGCCGCGACCCCAAGCCGGCTCACGTGGACAGGGGTCTCAGCCTTAGTCCTGCAAATCGCGTTGCAAGCGCCCTGCGGGCAGGACAGATCAGCCACCTGCTCGCTACGCTGCGCGCACTCTATGGCCTCCTCACAGAAACCACTTCAGCGCACCCGCCGACGCACCGCAACGCCACCGGCCGCGCTTCACCGCCCGCCCGTCCGCGAGGCCGGTGGTCGCCACCGGGTAATCGACTTCCGCGGCGTCTCCAAGCTCTACGCGGGCGATGTCGGACTCGACCAAGCGACCTTCTCGATCGACCGCGGGGAGTTCGTGTTCCTGGTCGGGTCCACGGGATCGGGCAAGTCCACGGTGATGCGGCTGCTGATCAAGGAGCTCGAGCCGACCAGCGGTGTGCTGCGGGTCGCGGGCCACGATCTGGGGCAGATCCCGCGCAAGCGGGTCCCGTACTTCCGACGTAACGTCGGCGTCGTCTTTCAGGACTTCAAGCTGCTGTCCAACCGGACCGTCTATGACAACGTTGCCTACGCGCTCTTGGTCACCGGCGGCTCGCGCAAGGAGATCCGCGCCAAGGTGCCCGACATCCTGCGGCTGACCGGGCTGTCGACCAAGCTGCACAACCTCCCTGACCAGCTGTCGGGCGGCGAGCAGCAGCGCGTCTCGATCGCCCGGGCGTTCGTCAACCACCCGCCGCTGCTGCTGGCCGACGAGCCGACCGGAAACCTCGATCCCGACACCAGCATCGACATCATGCGGCTGCTTTACCGGATCAATCGGACCGGGACGACCGTGCTCGTCGCCACCCACGACCAGACGATGGTCGACAAGATGCGCCGGCGCGTGCTCGAGCTATCCCGGGGCCGGATCGTCCGCGATGAAGCCGCCGGGCAGTACACGCGGGACGAGTCCACGCGAGACCTCGCCGCCCGTCTGCGCGCTCCCGCGACGCGGCCACCCGGCCTGTAGACGATGCGAATCGGCTTCTTCCTGCGCGAGGCGGTGCGCGCCACGCGCCGCAGCGCGGCGCCGAGCTTCGCCGCGCTGGCCACGGTGCTGGTTACGCTGCTCGTGCTCGGAGTCTTCATCCCGATCGTCCAGGCCACCAACGGCGCCGCCAACAGCGTGCGCAGCCGAGTCGAAGTCGACGTCTACATGAAGGGCGATGCCACGGCGACGGCGGAGTCCCGCGTGCGCCGCGAGCTGCTGGCCGTAAACCATGTGAAATCGATCCAGTTCGTCTCCAAGCAGATCGCCTATGAGCAGCAGGCGAAGGCCGATCCGCAGGCCTATCAGCTGCTGGGCACCAACCCGCTGCCCGACACCTTCCACGTGATTCCCGACAACCCGGGCAACGTCCTGGCGGTCCGCGACGCCCTGACCCCGACGGGGCCCAGCGGTCGGCTGTCGACGCTCGACCCGGCGATCCAGAGCGTCTCGAACAAGAAGAACGACACCAAGAAGATCCTCGAGGTGACCGACCTCGTCACGGTCACCGCCGCGGCGCTGACCGTAATGCTGACGCTGGCCTCGATCCTGCTGATCGCCAACACGATCCGCCTGTCGCTGTACTCGCGGCGCAGAGAAGTTGAGGTCATGAAGCTCGTCGGAGCTACAGATTGGTTCATCCGCTGGCCGTTCGTGATCGAGGGCGTGGTGGTCGGCGCCGCCGGAGCGTTCTTGGCCATCGTGGTGCTCGGGATCAGCAAGGTCGCGCTGCTCGATCCGCTGGCCAACAACTGGACGCTGATCGCCACGCCCCGGACGATCCCGTTCACGGCCCTGGTGGCGATCCTGCTGGTGGCTGGCGTGCTGGTCTCGGCGCTGGGCTCCGGCCTGTCGCTGCGGCGCTTTCTGCGCGTCTGACGGCGGCCCGCGCCTCACGTCAGGCAGACCGGGCGGGCAGCGCCTGCGGCTACCCTGAGGACGACGATGTTCGCGCGATCCTCCCGCCGTCCACGCACCCTGGTGCTCGTTTTAGCGGGCGTCCTGACCCTGGTCGTGGGGTTGTGGCTCGGCGGCCACCCGAGCTGGCTGCCCGGCCCGCTGCGCAGCGCATTCGTGTCGCAGAGCTCGAGCGACCGGATCGTCGACGACGTCCTCGGCCTGCTCTCGCACGACTACTACCGGCCGGTCGATCGCAGCCAGTTGATCAATCAGGGCCTGCAGGCGGCGGTGGCGAGCCTCGGAGACCCCTACTCGCACTACTTCGACCCCAGCGCGTACCACTCGTTTCAGAGTCAAACCAACCCGCACCTGAGCGGCGTCGGGATCGACATTCAGGTCGAGCCTCGGGGGCTGTTCGTGGTCGATGTGTTCCCCGGCTCGCCGGCCGCCCGATCCGGCCTGGGACGCGGTGACCTGATCATCAAGGTCGGGTCGATCTCGCTGGCCGACCGCTCGCAGACCTCTGCCGCGGCGTTGATCAAGGGACGGGCTGGGACCCGAGTCACGCTCACCGTGCAGCAGGGCAAGCGCACGCGGACCGTCTCGCTCGTGCGGGCCAACATCACCGTTCCGGTGGCGGGCGGGCGAATCCTGAGCTACCACGGGACCAAGATCGGCGCCGTGAACCTCACCGCCTTCACCTCCGGGTCGGGCTCTGAGCTGCGCGCCCAGGTCGACAAGGTGCGCCGCCAAGGCGCCCAGGGGCTGATCTTGGACCTGCGCGAGAACGGCGGCGGCCTGCTCGAGGAGGCGGTCAACGTGGCGAGCATCTTCATCCCGGACGGGACGATCGTCACCACCAGGGGCCGCAGCCAGCCAACCCAGGTCTACCTGGCTCGGGGCAATGCGATCTCGGCCAAGATCCCGATGGTTGTGCTGGTCGACCACGGCACCGCCTCGTCGGCCGAGATCGTCACCGGCGCCTTGCAGGATCGCGGGCGCGCCAAGGTAGTCGGCACCCGGACCTACGGCAAGGGCGTGTTTCAGGAGATCGAGCCGCTGCCCAACGGCGGCGCACTGGACTTCACCGTCGGTGAGTACTTCACCCCCAACGGCCACAATCTCGGCGGGGGCGGTGTCCGCCAGGGGGCCGGGATCAAGCCCGATGTGTATGCGTACACCAGTCCCCGGGCCCGCGCCGACGCCGCGCTCGTCGTCGCCGAGCAAACGCTCGCGGCCGAGCTCAAGTGAGCGCCACCTCGACGGCGCGCGTGGCCGTGCTCGCCCGCCAGGGCAAGTTCCTCGTCGCCGAGCCGTTCTTCGCTCCCGGGCCGAAGCTCGTCGTCAGCCGAGACCACAAGGCCCTGATCGGCGATCTGGTGGTGCTGGAGACCGGCCCCGCCCGCGCGCGCGCCAATGGGCGCGGATCCCGCCGAGCGCGGGTGGCCCACCGCCTCGGCCGACCCGACAACGCGCGGGACGTGATCGGCGCCCTGATGCTGGACCGTGGCCTGCCCCGCGCGTTTGACGGCGCTGTCGAGCACGAGGCGCGCCAGGCCGCGGCGGCGTCCATGCCCGAGCGCGGACGCCGTGACCTGCGCGCCCTGCCCACGTTCACGATCGATCCGGTCAACGCGCGTGACTTCGACGATGCGATCTCGGCTCAGGCGTCCGGCGACGGCGCCTGGCGCGTGTGGGTCCACATCGCCGACGTGTCGGCTTACGTGGCGCCGCGCTCGGCGATCGACCGCGAGGCCTACCGCCGCGCCACGAGCGTATATGTGCCCGGCGCGGTGGAGCCGATGCTCCCCAGCCGGCTGTCGGCTGACGTCTGCTCGCTGGTGGCCGGCGAGGATCGGCTGACCGTGACCGTGGAGATGATGATCGGCTCCGGCCGGGTCAGAAGCTCGTCGATGTACCGGTCGGTGATCCGTTCTGACCAGCGCCTCGACTACGACCGGGTCGATCAGATCTTCGCCGGCGCCCGGGCCGCTCGTGGGCCCTGGGGAGAGCCGCTTGCGGCCGCGCGCGCCGCCGCCGCTGCGCTTGCGCAGCGCAAGCAGCGGGCCGCACTGGTGGTCGACTCCTCCGAGCCCGAGTTCGCCTTTGACCGTGACGGGCACGTGATCTCAGCCGCTCAGTCGGTGCAGACCGAATCACACCGGCTGATCGAGCGGCTGATGATCGCCGCCAACGAGCAGGTGGCGAGCTTGCTGGCCGACCGGCGGATACCCACCCTGTACCGCGTTCACGAGCCGCCGGAGTCGACTTCCGTGCACCGGCTGATCGAGCAGCTGGAGTCACTCGGAGTGCCCACTCCGCCGATCCCCAAGGGATACCTGACGCCGCGGCAGGCGGCCGACCTGGTCGGCGAGGCATCGAGCCTGGTGTCTGACTGGGTGACCCGACTTGGGCACGGGGGGCGGGCGCTGACCAGCCTCGTGCTGCGCTCGCTCAAGCAGGCCTACTACAGCGACCGCAACCTCGGCCACGCCGGGCTCGCCTCGCCCTGCTACTGCCATTTCACCTCTCCGATCCGACGCTATCCGGACCTCATCTGTCACCGGGGACTGCTTTCGGCGGTCGCCGGCGCGCCCGCGCCGGACACGACCTGGGTCGCCTCCGCCGGGCCATGGACGTCGACCCGGGAGCGGGGGGCGATGACCATCGAGCGCGACGCCGACGACATCGCGCGCTGCTTTCTGCTCGAGCGCCAGCTGCTCTGCGAGGACCGGCGAGACGCCGCGTTTGACGGCGAGGTGGTGGGCCTGATCGGCGCCGGCGCGTTCGTCGCGTTTGGTCACGGGTTGCAATTCGAGGGCATGCTCCCGGTCCGGCGGCTCCGCGGCGACTGGTGGGAGCTCAACGAGCAGGCGACGATCCTGGTGGGTACCCGCAATCGGGGCGCCATCCGACTCGGCGATCAGCTGCGGGTCCGGGTCAGCCGGATCGACGCTCCACGGGGTAGGGTGGACCTGCTCCCCGACGAGCCGGGGGAGGACTAGACAGCGATGGCCAAGGGACGAAAGCGCAAAGCATCCGCCGGCGACGTGGCGACCAACCGCCAGGCTGGCTTCCGCTACAACCTGATCGAGCGGTTCGAGTGCGGGATCGTGCTGACCGGGACCGAGGTCAAGTCACTGCGCGAGGGCAAGGCCCAGCTCAAGGACACCTATGCGAACGTCCGGGACGGTGAAGTCTGGCTGATGGGCGTCTACATCCCGCCCTATGGTCCGGCCGCCCACGACAACCATGATCCCGAGCGGCCGCGCAAGCTGCTGCTGCACCGCTCAGAGATCGAGCGCCTCGAGGTCCGGACCCACGAGCGCGGACTCACCCTGGTGCCGACCCGGATGTACTTCTCGGGCACGCGGTCCAGGGCCAAGGTCGAGATCGCCCTGGCCAAGGGCAAGGACCTATTCGACAAGCGTGACACGATCCGCAAGCGCGACATGGCCCGAGACGTGCAGCGGGAGCTGCGCGAGGTGGGCCGGTGAGACGGCCGCGGGAGCTGCGCGAGGTTGGGACGGTGGGCGCGGAGCGGCCCAAGCCACAACACTGCTTCTTGCGGCCCGCTTCAGGGTAGAACCAGAACATGGCCATGGGCCCACCCATAGTTCTGATCGCGATCGGGGCGATTCTCAAGTGGGCGGTGACCGCGCACGTGAGCGGAATCGACCTGCAGACGGCGGGAACGGTCCTGTTCGTGCTCGGGATCGTCGCGCTCCTGCTGGCGATCGCATACACATTTCGACCCGCGCGGAACAGGACTGACTCGGTGCCGGTGGCCCGCGACGACGTCGACCCGCGGTACTGACCCGCCGCGACTCGCGGTCGCTGCGCGTCAGCCGAGCGTGCGGGGAAGGTGAGTCGCGTTCATGCCGACGACCAGCAGCGCCACGAGCGAGAGGTAGACCGCCGCCACGAGCCAGCGATCGAGCGGGCGGACGTTGTAGTAGGCCTCCTGCTCGGCTCCGCCGCTGCGGCGCAGCTTCCAGCGTCGGTAGGTCTCATAGCCGGCGAACACCACGATGATCAGGATGATCGGGTTGGGAAAGATGATCGCCAGCGCGATCATGCCCAGAAAGCCGATGAACCACATCCAGGGCGCCATCGCCGCCATCGCCCGGCCACCGTCAAGCGGCACCACGGGGAGCAGGTTGAACAGGTTCAAGAAGAAGCCGGTGAAGGCCAGGGCGCGCCAGAAGTCGCTGCCCGTCGCGCGCCAGAGCAGCACGCAGGCGGCGGCGCCGATGCTGCCCAGGATCGGCCCGGCCAGACCGACGCGCGCCTCGGCCACCGCGTCGTCGCCCAGCGACCGGGCGCTGATCACCGCGCCCAGGAACGGGATGAACATCGGCGCGCTGGCCTTGATCCCCTCGCGGCGCAGCGCGATCACATGGCCCATCTCGTGGACGAGCAGCAGGACCACGAACCCGATCGCGAACTGAAAGCCCCAGATCGTCGCGTAGGCGATCACCGAGACGACCATCGAGCCCGCCGTGACCAGCAGCTTGAGCTGGGGCAGCAGCAGGATGATCGCCTTGAGCTTGGCCAACAGGGCGAGGATCGCCACGCCGATCGGAGCCACGCGGCGCCTCAAGAACGACCGCCGGTCGGGTGGGGCATCAAACGGCGAACCCGGATCCGAGTTCGGCTCCGGGGGCTGAGGGACAAAGCCCGAACGTCCGTAGCGAGGCGGCGCCGGGGGCGACTCGGGAAGCGTGGGGATGCTGGGTTCCATGGCTGAACTAATTGTCGCAGGCGCCGAGGCCCCGCTCATCTGGTCTTACGGTGTCGTTCGTTTCAGAGCGTCGAGGATGGCAGCATTTTTGTCCGTCCGGGGGCGCTCATGTGCTGCCACGCCCCGCTCTATACTCAATGAGACATAGAAGTACCCCCGGGGACGACAGGCTTCGACGTGGTCGGTTCGTGGGGGTGGTTGCGAGTCGAGGTCCCGGGTGGCCTCGTAAAACTCCCGGGAAAAAAATAAGTGCGGACTCTCACGAGTTCGCGCTCGCCGCTTAGTAACTAAGCGGTGAGCGCTCCTGGCCTCTCAGCCCGCCTGCGGCGGAGTGTCCGGGATCAACTAGCAGGCTCGCCCGGGGAGGTTCGCTCCAGCCAAACCGGGGACATCTCTTTGGAGCTGGTCTCCCACAACCCCGCCGGCGTGGCGAGTGGAAGATGAGATCAGAGCGCCGGATACGCTCGTAGACGCCACCTTTTACGCGATCGCGGACGCGGGTTCAATTCCCGCCGTCTCCACTAGTTCTTACACCCTTCCGAACTAACGAATTCGCCGTATTTGCAGGGGCGAAACCATCCGAATTCATCCGAAGCGCAGCGCAGCAAACGGCCGCAAATAGCGGCGCCGAGTCGTGGAAAGGGTCGCAAAAGGGTCGCAGCAGAGGTCGCAAATCTCGGCCCGGGAGCTCGAGCTGGAACGCCGGCACGTCGCCGCCAAGCTCCCGCCGTCGAGACCACCCGACGACCTCGCAGCCCTTTCCCAGCTCAACGCGGTCCGCAGCGGCCCGAGCGAGTGGCCCGGCGCATCCTTCGAGATCACTGCCCAGGACGACTACTGAACCAGAACTTCCGGAGGCGACGTGGCAAGTGGGCTCGTAGCAGTGTTGGCGTGCGCTTGGCAAGCGATCAAGGCGCGGCATGACGAGGTGCCGTCAGTGGTCCTGGCGGCTGCTCTGCGTCTTGGGCGAGCAGCTCGGCATCGTGGCGCTGGCTGGCGAGGACGGGCATGAACGCGGCGTCGGTGCGGAAGTTGGGGCAGTGCTCGCAGATGTTGGTGTACGGGCAGACGCCCTGGGCCGCGGTGCGCACGCAGTAGCCGCCCGCCAGCCTGGCCTTGATCAGCGGCGCTTGGCGCCAGTCGCCCTGTCCGGCGATCTGCGTCATGGGCAGCGCGTCGGGTTCGCCAAACGGCTGTCCCAGGTGGGCCTTGGCCTGCTCGAGCGCGCGCTCGTAGTCCGCGCGCACGGTCGAGCTGAACAGCTTGCCGTAGCGCAGGCTCATCGCTGCCGAGACGTGGCCGAGCAGCTCCATCAACGACTGCAACGAGCAGCCCGCGTTCACCAGCGCGGTCGCGTAGGTGTGGCGCAGCCGGTGAGGGGTGACGTGCTGAAGCCCGGCGCTGGCGGCGGACCGGTCCAGCTCATCGCGCAGCGCCTGGGTGGAGAGCCGCCTGCCGTGGTGGCAGAGCAAGAACTCGGTCGGCCGGCCCGTCTTCGGGTGCGGCAGCGGAGCGCAGGCGCAGCGGTGCTCGACGATCCGGTCGATGAGCGCGACGGTCTCCTCGTCCAGGGGCACCATCCACTCTGATCCAAGCTTGCCAAGTGGGACCTTCAGCCACGCGCCCTGCCCGGCGAGCTCATGCACGCAGTCAAGCTCCAGATCGACCAGCTCGCCGACTCTCAGGCCACTCGCGCGCGCCAGCAGCAGCGCGTCGGCGACCATCCGGTTGGGCGAGGCGTCCAGCGCCTGCTGCAGCCGGCGGTCCTGGTCGGGCGGCAGGTAGCGCGGCAGCGGCCGCGGCGCACGCGGGACGTCGCGCGAGAAGACGAGCCGCCGCGCTGGCGCGTCGGGCCAGCCCCACTCGCCGATGTCGGCCAAAAACCGGCCGACGCTGATGATCCGGCTGCGCTGCTCGCCGACCGAGATCGTCCTGTCGCTGCCCTGGGCGATCGCGCCCGCGACCGCGGTCAGATACGGCTCGATATGGCGCTGGCGGGCCAGTCCGGCGAGCGATTCCAACTCCGGATCGCAGCCGGCGAGGAAGCGCCCGAAGTGCGCCAGGCGGATCGCGATTCCCGAGATCGTCGAGGGGGCGTGGGCGCCCCGCAGCAGCTCGGTGTATGTGAGCAGCCGTCCGGCCAGCCAGGTCGGCACGCCGCCGAAGTGATGGGAGGTGTCGGTGTGGTCGCGGCGACGACGGTTCGGTGGCGTGACCGCCACGATCTGAAGGTGGTAGAGGACCGCCCACGCGGCGTGCAGGAACCCGAGATCGTTATCCGCGCTGACGCCCCTGGCCTCCGCACGGGCCCGGAACGCGGCCCCAAGCTCGCGCAGATCCTCGACACACACCGCGCGCATCGGGCGACCGGTCTGGATCAAGAGCCGGCAGATCACCCGCTCGGCCGCTCGCGTGCGGACATGCTCGGAGAACCCGGCCTTGGCGGCGGCCTGCTGGAAGGCGGCCAGGTCGTCCTCGAGCCGGCTGCCGGCGGCGAGTTCGAGCAGGCTTGAGAACTTGCGGTGCACCAGGTACTCATAGCCGGGCCGCAGCCGATCGGTCAGCAAAAGGAACGTGATGAACGGGCGGGTCTGGGAATCGCACCGAAGCTGGGTTCCAAGCGGCTCTGAGGCGAAGGCCTGCGGCTCGGGCCATCGATCCAGGAACCCGCGGGCACCGTCACGGTATGAACGAGATCCGCGTCCCCGACCCGCCAGCCAGGCCGCATATTCGCCCAACACGACACCGCGACTGCGGACGCCGCGCAGCGGCCAAGCCCGCTCAGCCGCGGGCGCGCTGAGTTTCGCGGGCGGCATCATAGGCGGCGCGCACGTGCGCCGGCGCCAAGTGGATGTAGCGGATCGACGAGTCGATGTGCTCGTGGCCGAGCAACTCCCCGATCACCGGCAGGTCAACGCCCGCCTCGGCCAGCGCGGTCCCGAACGTGTGCCGCAGCGCGTGCGGGTGAGCGCGTGGCGCGCCCGCGCGGGCGCGGTGATAGCGAAACACCGCGCGCAGCCCCGCCGCGCTCAGCGGCCTGCCACGACCAGGGCCCTTGGCGACCACGAACAGCGCCCGCTCCGCGGTCTCCGGGCGCTCGACCAGCAGATAGGTCTGGATCAGGCCGGCGACCTCGCGGTCGACTGGCACCCGGCGCTCCCGCCCGCCCTTGCCGCACACCCGCACCCAGCCGCGGGCGACATCGACATCATCGACGCCGAGCCCGAGCACCTCCGCGGAGCGCAGTCCCGAATAGAGCATCAGCCCCGCGATCGCGCGATCCCGCAACGACCGAAAACTGTCAAGCAGCGTCTTGACCTCCTCCGCCGCCAGGCCGCGCGGCAGCCTCTTGGGCTCCCGGACCCGCAGCCGCGAGGAGGGCTTGGGCCGCGCCAGATGGCCGAGCAGCCCGCCCCGCTCGGCGCGGGTCACTCGCCGGCGCTCGGAGCCGCGCGGCACCGGGTTGACCGCCTCGGGATCGCGCATCGAGCCGTACTCGAACAGCCCCGCGATCGCCACCAGCCGCCGGTTGATCGTCGCCGCCGCATAGCCCGAGCTGCGCCCATCGCGGATCGAGTGCACGTTGTCGCCCGTCTGGCCCGGAAGTCGCGCCTGGCGGCAGAACGACAGGAAGCGAAGCAGTACCTCGGTCGTGACGTCAGACAGCCCGACACCCTCGGCGGCAAGCCAGCGACAGAACGCCAGAAGATCGAACGCGTAAGAGCGGACGGTCCGCGGCGAGTAACGCCGATCGGCGAGATAGCCCAGGTACTCGTTGACTAAGCCGAACCTCCCGACGCCCTCGCCCACCAGCGCCCAGCCTCCGTCGCGCTCCTCGACGGGCAGCTCGAACTCGATCTCTCTGCTCATGCGACATGTATCGCACACGACCAGGACGGAACCCCCCGGCAGCCAAGCGCGCAAGCGGGTACGCGCTCCGCTCGTCGCTCCGCGCGTACCCGCTTACCCCCGGAGTGGGTGGTTCTCCTCATCCTCCTCAACGAAAGTCCACCTCTACCCTGGCGCAGGTGATCCACGTTCTGACCGGCCTGCCGCAGAACTTGCGCGACAGTATCAGCCGGTTAAAGGAGACACCACCTCGACCTACTTCGAGCGTGACACCGCTGAGGACGGTGAGGACGCGTTCCGCGTCTACGGCCATTCGAAGGACCATCGGCCGGATCTGCCGCAGGTCGTGATCGGCCTCGCGGTGTTGAGCGCCGTCTTGTTTCGGCACGGGAGGGCGTGTTCGCGCTGTTGATCGTCGGCACGGGCGTGGCGGGGTTGTCAGGCTTGGCGCGTTCCTGAACGCGCGAGAGCCCTCCCGTCGAGCTTGGC
>JAABUJ010000387.1_pt1 | contig 89454 bp, 69 predicted proteins | sample 5559131 | NCBI WGS metagenome assembly JAABUJ01 (sample SAMN10711875, study PRJNA513366) | rock metagenome | isolation source: Antarctica rocks | place: Antarctica: Victoria Land, Mt New Zealand nord | collected 2016-01-07 | reverse complement strand
GGATTTCCATTTTGGTTTTTCCTTTGCAAAGGCGATTCGCCCTCATAGACCTAGATAGGGACTGAATAGGGAGTTAATAGAACAAATAATAATAATAATATATATATCTAAATATCTGTCTAGAAATCGCCATAGCCTTATAGGCTGCATGTGATGTATGAAGAATAAATAAATAAATAAATAAATAAATAAATAAATAGACAGTTAGTATGGTGAATTTTTTATTAATATTACTTGTAAGATTACATGTAAGTATTAATCTACAGATAAAAATAGTGTTTTTTAATAATATTTAGTAATATTAAATTACAACTTAATTACATTTATCATGAAGATGTACATATAATTCATATAACTCTTTATGTTTAGTATTTTTCATAACTTATAAGTATTTAAGCTTATCAAAAATGTCTTTTATGATGAACTTACTTCATCTGCTGTAAATGAAGTTTTTATTATCAAGATTTCTTTGTTTCTTTTGTATCAATTGCAGCAACAATATAACAAGATCTTTATTTAAAATCTTATGCTTTAGCTTTACAATATTTCATAATGTTAAAATGAAGTTTTCATACAGATTTAATCATTATATAGATACAGATACACACACATCAGTGTCATTAATAAGTTAATGTAATTATCACCTAGTCAAGGCAGCCACTCAGTCAAGTCACCTCACTGTTGCTTAATTAACTCATGTTGAAACATCTTGAATTATTAATATTATCTTCAATTTAGACTAATTACATAAAAACTGAATCATTCATTGACATTTTCTTTTAAATAAGCTTTGCAAACTTAACTTTGCCTCTTAATACATGATATTTAACTATTTTATTAGTCAATTTCTTCATTCTATTCTCTGTCTTCTGTATCAAAGCTTTATTCTTATCAACAATAAGAACTTAAACATTTTCAACATTCTTTTGTAACTACTTTTTCTGCTGTTGCTTCTGCTTGTTAAGCAGCTTTTAATTAGTTTGCTGTAGAACTGTTCTATTTATCATAGCTGTCAGAGCTGTGTCTTTTAAACTTAAGACATGTATATATAATGATAATGTCATATTTGTTAAAATCTTGTTTACAAACTGATTGATTTGAGTTGCTGTATTAAATGTGACAGTAATGTCAACTTGAACTTCATTGAAATTTATAAAGAATGCATAGAGTAAAGTCTTTGACTGAGATAGTCTTGAAATAATGACAAAAGAATTGAATAAAATAAGATCTGTATCTTGTTATGCACTCAGAATGTTGTAAGTTGTGATTGCTGTTAATTTAGCTTTTTAATAATAATAAAGAAAGTTTAGCTTGTTAACATTGACAGCTTCATAATGTAAGTGAAGATGAACACATTTCTTGTAAGTCTTACTTAATGACTTAAAGACTTTAACATTTAGTAACTGCAGCAAATGTATTAAATGTAAAGAAAGACACACAGTCACAATGCTGTGATTACAGCAGTACTGAATAAAGTTGCTGAAGATATGACTTTTATATTCATTCAATATTAATAGTTAATGAGTGTCTTGAGTCTGAGTTTTAATGTATAAATTAAAGATCTTAAGTCACTGAAGTTCTATTGCATTCATAATTTAGCTGTTATCACTGACTTATAGAACAGTCTAATCATTTCTAATAGAATTTAGTTATACTTGCTGAATCTGCTTGCTCTTAAAGATGAAGTAGAGAGAAAGAGTAATGTTATTAAATAATATATACTTAATAAGAGATACTCAGTTCTAATTGTCAGCATAAACACTGAAAGCTTGTGCTTTTATGCATTGTATTAGAACTTTAAAGCTGTTTATGATATTCATTGCAAATTTCTTCTCATTCATGTTGTATATGTTTGACTTCAAAATATCATGCTTCATTTATATGAAGTTGTATAAATTAAATCATTTTTAAACAATTTCATAGTTCTCAGCATTCTTTCAATTCTGATTAAGATTTCAGCTATACTGTGTCTTGAATTCTGAATATCAACATAAAAAATTCTTATATTAATGCTGTTCTAGAGAATTCAGATCATCTTTGACTGTCATTAAATGCTTTGTCATTATTTTCAGCTGTTCAATTTATGAAGATCACTCTCAGACTGTTATAATATTAATTTACTGAATTAAAGCATTCTTCTTATATATTAACAGTTATTGACAATTTATCTAAAATGTTAAAAGGTGGCACCACACTAATAGCACAGCTATCGTGAGTTATATATCTAACACTCCCCCTAACCCGCGATCGGCCCGCAACCGACCCGCAGGTGTAAAGGGTGCGCGCAGACGGCGGTTCAAACTCGTGACCTTTTGGACTTACTCCCTCACCATGGACTTGAACCACCGGCAGAGATGGCCTAGGCGCCACTTTACGCAAGTTATCACGCACTAACCCGGGCTCATAACCTGTTAAAAGGTGGCACCACACTAATAGCACAGCTATCGTGGGTTATATATCTAACATAAAAGATCTTTACTGATTATCTTCTGTTCTGATGAGCTTGTAAGATAGCTTAAGATAGATCATAGATTTAAGCAATCTCTTAAAGAGAAACTGACAGATCATTGTTTAAATCAGTTAAAGCAAGACTATATTGTGTGAAAATATCAGAAATTGACTTAATTGATTTGTCTGAGATCATTGTAAATGTGTAATGACAATGAGGTTGATGATAATGTTGATGTTGATGTTTTAACTAAATAAGTGACTTGCTTAGATGACTAACTTAACTAAATAACTAAGACATTATAGTTCAACCTTCTGACAGTTCTTCTCACTGACATTATTTATAGACTGAAAAATCACAAAGTAATATTCTTCTCTTTAATTATCATCATAAATGCATGTTAAGTGTCAGCCTAATAGATTATGACCTGTAAGTCATCAGTTAGAAAAGCTTTAAGATTATACAAATTAAATATGCTGAGCTGCAATGCAACTTAATACTTATTAAACTGCTGTAATCTTCTTATCTGCAGAGTTTTAGACTTCAGAAAAGCAGTGATTATTGAAGTTAACTTAGATATTGTTGATGCAATGATTATAAAATATTATGTTGTTTGATCTGTGAATCAGTCTGTAGAAAGTTGTTTTTATTTGTTTATGCTATGTAGAGTATATATAGAAAATGATGACTAAGATATAAATAAAGACACTTAGTAAGAGATAAGTAAGCAATAATATTACATTCTTTTCTACTACATAGTTACAACAGTTCACTGATGTAAATACAGAGATTTACTTAACATTCTGTAAAATTTCTGTCTACAGTTTGCATTTACATTGTTTTATCTTACTTTATGTTGCTATTGTCATTCAAAAGTGACTAGAAATGTAAGTCATTATTGTTATAATGATAAGATGAATTATTCACTGTTTATATCATCTATCTATATCATCAATCACAACTTCTCAAAAGAAATTCTTTTCTTCTTTCTTTAGTTTTTGATCACACTTCAACTTTTAATCACTACTTCATTAACTTATCAAATTTTTTTATTCACTCTATCATCATGTAAGCTTTCATAATATGTTCACAGCATGTCATTAATGTTTCACAAATCATTCATTAAGATCTATGTTTCATGTTGTGTCACTGTCACTTCATCATCAGATACAAATGACAACAACTTAAATCAGAAGAAGTCTGCTTCTAATTGTGTTTACAAAATTATTGATTGTTTTTATATTAAGAAAAGCTTGCAAAACTCTTCTCTCAATATGTTGTTGTCTTGCTTTCAGTTTAAAGACTAACAATATATAAAGCTGATTAAGTGTTCTGCTTTTAATGCTGCTTTCTTTTTTCTCTTTAATAAGTTAACTATTAATCAGCTCAGCTTCTTGTTACTTAATGCTTTGATCAATCTGTCATTAAAGAGTTGACTTAAGGCTGAGCTTAAGATATTATTAATAATTTAACAGTTAATCTTATGCATCAACATGAATTCAGATTGTTTTTATACTCATTAAACATGTTATAAAGTCACTGTCACTTACATTTATAAGAAATGTGAGCTGATCATCTGCAACAACTGTGTGCATAAAAATAGATCATTTACAATGTGCATTCAGACTGAGTTTAATGATCATTATCTTCTTTATAGTTTATGTATAAACTGTTATTGAGATGCACAGAGTATTCAGTGCAGCTTTTATAAGTATAAGTTTATATTAATATGATGACTGCTTATTGTTTTAAATCATGTAAAGTCTAAATTTTCTTTATCTGCTGACTCAGTAACTTTTCATCATCATTATGTTGCTGCTTTATTTGCTGCTCTCATCATCATCATTGATGATGTTATACTTCTTATCAGTTACAATTACTCATCAATAGAGAATGTTTCAAGCACTGTAAATAAGTTAAAGATAGCTGCTGAGATTCTTTATTGTTAAGTTAAAAGATTTAACATCAATGCATTTATTACTTTACTTGCATCATTACTTCATCTGCATCAGTTACATTCTCACTCATTATTGTGTCATCACAGTAAACAGTAGTTTTGCTTCAGATACAGTTTATGCTTAACTTATAACTTTTTTTTTTCAATAAATAAATAATTAATGAAATTGCTTTGCTTCTGATACTATCATCTTCTAATCTATGAGAACCTTTTTCTTAAGTCTTTTATGTAGATTATATGAGCTCATATTTCTTTCATAGATTGTTATCAAATCACTATTAATCATTACTGAAGTTAAGACTTTTTGATCTTTCTTTTTAGCTTTACTACTTATTCACTTTGACTTTAACTCATCATGTTGTTGTTGCAAATCTTTATTAGATCATTTTTAATCATTCAGTTTTTTCTTAATATTATGTAATGTCAGAACTTTCACTTTCTCTTAATTACATCATTCTTCTATCATGAGTGTTGAAGTCAAGTCATCAGCATCTTTTTAACTTTCAATAATTTTCTGTAATGTATTCATCACATCATTCACTTCAGTCAAGATCAGTTCAGAAAAAGCAATACTTCAATATGCTTTTGAAATGTTCTGTAATGAGAATACAGATAAGTTTACTCACTTATAACATTTTTATATCTTACAAATTGTCTTTTAAAGAAGATCTTCTTTCTTTTTTACTAAAAGCTTATATAGCTCTTTCTTTTATCTGCAATCTCATTTGATCTGAAATATAATTAAGAGTTCTTCATAAAAAGACAATAATGACTCTTTCTATTTGAGAATCTCATCAACTTTGAGACTTAATTGCTGCACAGATAGTTTAACTCATTTTAGACTGCTTTGCAGCTCTGAACTAGCTCAAAATTCATCAGCATTAAAGATATATGCTTTTATAAATTAACTATTATAAATTAAATTTCATAAAACATGCTCTGTAAGCATTTCTAATGCATAAGTCTTTAATGAATAAGTTTTCAATATCTTATAAGACTTAAATCATTTAACTTTAAACTTCTGAGACTCTTTATTTCATATAAACATTCAGTCTTCTTTGCTTATAATACTTAATTGTACTATTTCATTACAAATTGTTTTTGATTCAATAATCTTTCATAAAAAAAATTCATTAACAATTGCTTAAATTATCTATACCTATCTGATCTGTTTTAACTGATCTTTAAAGTCAGTTTCTCTCAGCAGTCAGAGATTATTTAAGTTATTTAATAGTTATGAATTTATTTTATACAGTAAATAGAATGAGCTCTGTTTAGTTATACTATGAGCTCAGATTTAAGTCACAAAAAGTGTTTGCAGTAAGTATTCATCTTATAATTGAGTTAATTTATTCATAAGATATTTTGTAAGCATGAAGCTCAACATTTCATTTAGATTTTCTATCTTTTCATTTATACAGAAATAATAAAGAGTCATTGTTCTATGTTGAGTTCTGAGCTTTTTTAAATAGTAAGTTACAACATAACTGAGAAAGTTTATACTGTTATTGAATAGTAATTCTCTCAATAAATCATAAATTGTAAAGATTTCATCACACAGAAAATCTGTAACTGTTGTTTTTGTTACATTCAGAACAGCTTTAGTCACAGATCAGTCTGTAGTATAATTAATTGTTGTTATAATTTAGCAGTTTTCTCAAAGCATTCAAGATAGTATGTTTATTATGTTAATTTCTTATCTTTTAAACAATAATAAGTTCTTACAAGCTAAATATAAATATTCTTTAATCTTTTAATGTTTTCAAGATCATTCAGCAACTTAATAGTTAAGATAATGCTTTATAATTAATTTAATATTCTGCAATAGTTTATGTCATCAAGCTTAAAGTTAAATGACTTTTAGCAGTCTTGACACTTCTAAATGCTCATATTCAATGTATATATGTTTCAAAAAGTGTGCATAATACTAAAACTGTAAAAATAACACTTTGCTGTCATCTTACTTTCAAATTAAATATGAGTTGTTCAATTTCAAACTATAATGCAGTTAAAATTGATCTGTCACATCATTTTTACACATATACTTGCAAAGCAGTGACTTTTCAGATTCTATATCATCTTTTAAATACAATATCATCACTTTCTTTCATTTCACATCATCTAGCTCTCACAGAGCATCTAAGAACACTTTATTTATTGAGTTTTTCTTTATAAAATTAAGTCAATAACTGATCAAATCTAATATGATAGTCTGAGCTTCAGATTGATATTGAATGTCAAGATTATACTGCTGAAATTCATTAATTTATTAAGCTAGTCATTTAAATGAATGCAGTGTATTCTTTATATATTGTAGATCTTCATAATTCATAATAATAGTTATAGTATGATCATTTTCAATATAATACTATTAAGTTCAAAGTGCATACTTAATGATTAATAACTTCTTTTTATAAACAGAATAATTAAGCTCTGCATCTTGTAGCTTTTAATCATCATAAATAACTAAATGAAGTTTCTCATTCATTTTATTCTGCATTAAAGCACAGTCAATTGTCTATTTGAAAGTGTTCATTTCAATAGTAAATAATTTGTATACAGCTACTTAAATAAGTATTAATTTGAATATAAGTGCACTCTTAAGTCATTGAAAGACACTGTTACATAATGTGTTTTAGATAATGAATTAATTCTTCTTTATATATAACTTAATGTTGTTCTTCTTAAACAAATCTGATAGCAATGCTGCAATCTGTGCAAATTCTTGTACAAATCATCAATAATACAAAGTCAATTCAAGAAACTGTCATACATAATGTGCTGTCTTCAGAGCAGATCAATTCTTAATAATTGATATTTTAATAGAAATTAATTGTAGTGTGTCTTACTTCATAATATGTTTACAAAATTTAAGAATTTCTATCTCAACAATGCACTTACTAAACTTAGCATATAGCTTATGTTTCTTTAAGATATTGAGAATGATTCATAAGTGTTTTTAATGATCTGAAATTGAGTCAGAAAAGATTAGTATGTCATTAAGATATATTAGATAGAATTTGTTAAGTAAGTTCTGTAATATAGAGTTCATTATTAACTGAAATGTCATCAAGACATTGTATAGCTTAAAGAGCATAGCTGTAAACTTATATTTACTGTAATAAGTGTTGAAGACAGTTTTTTTTGTATTGGATTTGATTATATAAACTTGATAATAACTTAAAGTGAGATTAAGCTTAATTAAATATCAGACTTTGTCAATCTGATCTAGACATTTCTGAATTTAGAAAAATGAATATTTATTTTTAACAGTAATGTTATATAATGCTCTGTAATCAATATACATTTATCATGTACTCTTCTTCTTTTTAATAAACAGAATTGAGAAGTCTCATAAACTTATAAACTTATAAATTAAATCTTTATTCAATAACTTCATTATCTGTTTAATCTGTTTGTTCAGCTGTAGCTGTAACAGAAAATAAGCATTTATATTGACAGACTTAATATTACTGATGTTAATGCTATGTTTAAATATCTATTTAGATGATAATTTATCTGATAAAGTCAATCTAAATATGAATTGAAACTCTTCAATAACAATTTATAATTATTTATCTATAATAACTAACAGTTCAGCTTCTGACTTCTTTGAGTTTTATTAAATTACTAATAAGTGTCTGACAATTCTGTACTTTTGAAGTGTCTTTATAGCTGTATGTTCTTCAATTATATTTAATATCAACTCATTTACAGCTCATTGTCACTTTTTCAGAAACAGATAATGATATTTTTATTGTTAATCTCAAATTGTTATACAGTCTGTAGCTTAATCAATCTGAGAATTAATAACTTTCAGTTAAATTAATTTTAGAATGAGATTATATTCTTAAAGATTCATAATTTATACTTTTAATTGTTGCTGAAAGCTATTTATCTTAAGATGAAAAATCAGCTTTACAGTTAATTAAATGATTTATCTATTTAGCAAGAATATCTTAAGTAATTTAATTTCATATTAATTATTAATTGACATTTAATTGACAACTATCAAGAAGATATATATTCAGTCTACATTTAAATTAATTAATACTTTTACATTTATCTTATTCAGTCTGTCTTGAATGCAGTCTGCAAGAATATATAAATTTAAATTGAGAATGTTGATTTAACTGAAGATCATACTTAATAATAAGAATTTCAGACTATTCAGTGTAAATGCTTCACTTAAGTTATTATTAAGTTAAATAAAAGCTTCTGTCAACTTATTTATAAATATTTCTATATTTATGAATGACTTTAATTTTTCAAATTATTTAAATCAACTTTAACAATCTTCAACTTCTTCTTATCTTTATTCTTTCTCTTATTTTTATTCTTGCTCTTATCTTTATTTTTATCTTTATTCTTATCAGTGTTCTTGTTCTCTTAGCAATCTTTAATTATATATAAGAACTTTTTATAATAAAAGCATACTTTATTCTTTTTACATCAGATTCAATAAGCTTTCATATTTAACTTATTTAATTTAAACATAATTAATCTTTCACAACTTTAAGACTGATCTTGAGAATTATTTAATGAGTTATTACAATTTAAATTTAAGTCATTAAAGACATTAAGATAATTCTTGTTATGTATTTCTTAAAGACTTTATTCAATTTAATTAACTCATTAAATTAACTCATCAAGAGTAATTACTTCAATCTTTAAATATTTTTAGAGTTCAGATTAAATCTTTTGCTTTAAACTCTGAATAAACTGTCATTTCTATTTATATTTAACTAATATAGACTAAAGAAGTTATACAATCTTTGTAAACTTTGCTTTATATTGTTAAATTAATTTTATTTATTTCAGTATCTCATAACAGTGATGTCAATGTTTCATTTCATTAACATTTTTAAAGATCAGTAAAAATGCTAAAAAGAAATTGTTCATATTTTAAGATTTAATATTTAATAAGTTTTCTCTGACTTAAATTTTTTTTTTTAAAGTCATTATACTTTAACAATATCTTTTAAATAATTAACTGTAACAGTAATCTTTACTTTATTGTTCAGAAATCAGTTCATTAATGTTTTATAAAATTGAAAATAAGCTTTCATTTTAAGAACTTACATCTCTGCAGTGTTCACTTTTTAATTATTTTTATAAATAGATAGTGTCTTCATCTTCAAAGAATTCTTAAACATCACTGCAGAAAAAGACACTATTACATTAAATATTTTTTAAGTTTCTGAAGCTGCATTAAATAGAGATGTAATCTCAATTATAAAGTTAAAAATTAATTAATTAACATAAATATTTCTTAATTAAGTCTGAAGAAATGCAATTTAACTTGTCATTATCTTATAATTAGTTTAAGAAGTCATTTCTGACACTTTTAACTAATTAATGATAGTGAGTTTGTTCATTATTATAGAAATAAAGTTGAGCTTTATATTGAGAGATTATAAATAATTAAAGATATTAATTAATAAATTAATTCTGATTCAGTTTGAATTGCTGTTAAATATGTTACAATATAAGAGAGATAGAACTTTTCTTTATATAATATAATATAAAAATTTATCTTTTTATTTTGTAATCTCAACACTGAAGTAGCAATGAGCACTGAAAAGAGAGTGAATACATAGTTTATACATTACTGCATTGAAACTTTTACAATTAAAACATAAATTAAATTAATTCAGACTGAAGTCTAAGCTTCAGAACTGCTTAAAAGCATGTTTTAAATCTTTGATGCTATTAGATGTGAATTGATTTGTAGAAAGTTGTTTCTATTCATTTACACTATGTAGAGTATATATAGGAAATGATGACTAAGACATAAATAGGGGTGCTTAGTAAGAGATGAGTAAGCAATGAGATCACAGATCTGCAGAGCACAGACCCATAGGTATGAAGGTCTGAGTCGTGAAAGGATGCCGCTCCAAGATCTTGACATCAAACAAACTTTCTGTAGCCTCGGGACCCATCCCGAAGCTCGAGCGATGCGACCCCGCAACCCGTAGGCGCCTGGGGCCACAAACGAACAAATTCATGACTGGGACTGCCTTGCATTGACTTGGTGCGTGCGCATAGAGATCTTCCAACTGGCTGATATCAGAGTACTTCAATGCTGTACCCTGATTTGCGGGAGCGGCTTGGAGATTCAGAGCTATATCGTGCTGCTCAAAGCTGAATGTTGAGCATGCAGGATTTTCAATTACTGTGCCGTATCGTGAGAAAGTGGATTGACGCAAAGGTTCCACATCTATCTGTAAGAAAGGAGTGGGTGACTGCACAGTCATCATGAATGTGCTGAGGAACCGCTTCAGAAGACTCTCGAGGTCTTTCACACCAGAAAACTTGTCTCCGCCGCACACGCATACCTTAGATAAGCGAAGCTCACTTCAGACCTAATATATACACACCGAACGATCCATATCCCTTGATACTTCCAGCTGGTGTTATGAACTGTTGCCCTCATGCCCAGTCAAAGCATGGTTATGGATCATTACTATATGTGGAACGACCTTGGTGACGAAAATCGACTACTCAACAAGTCACAAGTGTACCTCAGTTGATGGAAGATGTGGAGCGGTCTTCACTGGAAGAAGTGGTTGAGGCGTGTCTAAATACCATCACAGCCGCGCACTACCTCTGTTTCCGTTGTCACTGAAGTTCTCTGTAGAATCACCAGAGCCTCCTTTTACTCCTTCGTGGCTGTCTTCAAACTCTTCTCTTCCATATCGCTATCGCTCAATGCCTCGCCATCTGGGCGGGCGAGCATGTCATCCTGATGCGCTGTGACCGCGTCTGGACCTCCAGCAATACCTTGAGTCCCACCTAAAATATCCCTCACCGAGCTAATCAGGTTGTATGCCACCCCTTGTTCGTACTTACGCAAATGACGCCGGTAGAGATCATTTTCAAGCTCCAAACGCTGAAGATATTGCTTGTTGACCACGACTCTGGAGGACTTGCAATGAAGTGCAGGAATCTCACTCTCCGTTCGCTGTTGCCCGTCCGGCTGCATCCTCGCAATGTCCAAGAGCTTTAGTGCGTCTTCCTCGGTCTGTGCTCTTGCCTGTTCCTCATCTACAAATACTAGATGTCAGCCCAGACATGTGGAGAAAGCAGAGGGCAGAGACCAAGCCTGTTTGTGTACCCCTGCCCGACTACGGCCTCCCATTGTTTGATCTTTGCCGCGGCAACGACCATGACACCGAGCTTGTTTAACGGCAACCCCTGGACTTGATGGTCGATCATGTCCACGTCCTCGAAGTTGTTCACCCCCTTTCCTCGGTTGAGAGGACCAAAACGCTCCACCAAGTCATGGAGCCGGCGATAGGCACTGTCCAAGGCAAGCTGGGCGCTTCCAGGTGACATGATGATACGAAGTCTAGTCTGACGACTTTGGTGCAGGATGTTTGACTGAAGTGCACTTACTGTGGGGAGCCGTCTGATGTTGGTGGTTCGAAGTGCCAGCCTCTGGGGCTAAATCATGGAAGGATTCTACTCAGTTTTGTCAATGAATTCATAATCTAATATGTCTGAGGTAAGTAACCCAAGTGTGGAAGGACTCGCAGACGCGGATTTGAGGTGAGAGTAACAAGGATGTGAAGCAGCCAGATACCTTTGTCGACTGGCAGATCTGGAGAGGGTTGACTTATACCAGGGATGCTTCCACACCAGGACTGTCTGTCCTCGTTTGTTTCGAACGGATAAATCTCACCCTCCTCACTCAGTGAAGACCGACATCTTTATCGAGAGTCTCGAAACGAATTCGCAGTTGGTTTATGTAGATTTCTCATATATAGATTTGAGTTAACAGCGCATCATGCCTAAAGCGAGCGCAGAAAGAGAAGCTCCTTCTATACGAACGGCTGCTACTTCCTCCACCATGTTCGTGACTAGAGCCGGCTTGACCTCCGTGGGGAGTTGGCCTTGGTTGACACTTTTCGACGTGCTGGCTGCTCTACCTGCCGACTGGCACAGATATATCTTTCCCGGAAGCTTTGGTGGGTCCCTCACATGCAGCTCTCGCTGCTGCCACGGCTGAAGCATTATGTGTCATACGATTCCTCGACTCTTGCCATTGAAAGTCACATGAGCTAGTGAGGGCGTCTCTGTTCGAGGCCGACGAGCTGATACTAGGGATGTGTCTTATAACTGTAACAGTACTCCTACCGGAGTCATCACGTTGTGGGAGACCCAGAGTAGAAGACGGGCTTGAAGTTTGCATTCCGGACACATCTCTAGGACTTGGTGTGGTGTGCTGACTCGCTTCGCGGTGTAGACGGTGTAAGTCACAGGTTGTATCACTAGCCAGAGAGATCGAAACGGGAGATATGCGTGCGGCTAATTGGGTTGTGTCAGGCTCACTGAACCCCGCTCTGTACGAGGGCTCTAGCCCAGCACTGTGAGGGTCAGCAGGCTTTGTATCATCGCCTGGTCGAAAGGAGAAGCCACGACGATGCCTTGTAGAAGGGCCATGTCTGTTGAGCCGCGCAAAGTTATCATCTGAAATGTGTCTTCTGGGTGTTAAGGAGAGTTTGGGGTCGAAGTCGTTGGAAAGAGCATGTGAACGAGGTGGGTGTGGTAAGGCCTGATGGTATCTGTTCCGTACAATCTGGGGTGTTGCCTGTTCTAGGTAATCTAAAGGTTTGAATAAATATGACATGAGACTGTCACGCGAGTGGTGCAGTACCTGTTCTATCTGCAAGCCAGCTTGATAATCGGTAGGGCTTGTCCAAACCACCATCCACGTTGCGTAGACCGCCATACCGTTGCGAATCCTCTGGTGTGTTCGACCACTTTTTAGCCGCGCGAGAAACGGTGTCGTCGATGAGCGCAACATCAAGACTGGAAGTTCTTTGATCCATGCGGTCCACGCTCAAGTTTGCAGTGGTTTGTGGACCGTTGGTAGACTGTCTTCCGTGCTGATGCTCAGCACTGCGATGTGATTGAGACGTGCTCTTGGAAGGAGACGACTGCCATGACTGAACTATAGTATTACTGAGTCAGCGGAGAGTCTTCCGTTGAGGACCAATGTGCAAACGTACTGCCGATTGCTGTCACAGAGTCCTCAAAAGTCGTCTGCCCTGTTGCTTTCATAGCACCGCTCACTGTCCTCTCAGTCAATGTCCAGGTAGCCGCCGGTCTCTGCTTAATCAAGCTGTCGCAGCCCGGATCCGCCGACATTGGTACGGTGTTATCTGGGTGTGAAAGAAGAGACTGCAACCGTCTGATCTCAGCCACGTGAGTCTGCGTATCTTCCAGCCACAAAATCTTGGTATTTTCATATTTTGCAGCCAATACTTGATAAGCGTGGGTCTCCGTGGCGAGCTTTTGCTGCACAATCTCCAGATCGCGTTGCAAGTTCCTGTAAGATTCGAAGATATGCAGGAGAAAGCTATTATGCTCGGGCGGCAGCCGCTCTGCTGGACGGCCGAGCAATCGTGTCAGTATGGTCGTGATCATTTGCTCCGGTTCAGGGTTGTAGACGTGATCCCCACTCCTGGGCACAAAGCGCACAAAGGTTTCTGGTTCCAGCCTCTCGAGCGATGAGTTTGAGCGATGAGTAGTCAGGTACGAACCCAGTCTGCTCATCGGTCGTGTGCAGGTATTATAAGTATCTGCACTGCCTTGGTTGGATTTGCCTCTTGACTCGTCGGTTCGCCAAGGTTCTGTGTATATGTCCGCCATGACTTAGCTTTCAACGCGAGCGGGTGCTCACTGATCCCACAATGCGTCCAGCAAAGCGTGTACTTAGTCGTGAGAATTGGGCTCACTCAAGATCTCAAACAGGTCAAATGTAGAACAAGTGTCCATACATTAAGCCACCAAAAGAGGTACCGGGAATTCAGAGAGGCCAAAGTGGGCGAACTGTCGAGGTAAATCTCGAGGGTGATAATGAGAGGAAGGACTTGCCTGGAAAGTGTTAGTGGATTTCAGTCAACCAAGGTACCTATAGGTAGGCAATTACTTTACCCATCACCTAGAAAGATCCTGCTTCCATCTAGGTCTCTTACATGGATCGTCTTGATATTAAACGTATGAGTCCGCACAAGTGCTTGTTGTATGAGGAGATACGACAGATATCACATTCAAGGCCCAGTACTCTTGACCGATGACCAAGAAGCACATTAACGGGCATCGTTCCTTTATGGAATGACAGCCTTATGGAAGCACAAGACCTTGATCATCACACATATCTGTATCAACCATGATGGGACACTGTGTCCACCGCGAAGAAAAATTGAAGCATTGGAAAGTATCTGGAAATCCCGTCGCTAACGAAACTAGCTTGTGCTGGAAGAAGATAAGTCAATATGGCTCAATGGAGTCGGATTGTGTGTTGCTAACATGGGGCGCATTGGACAGCTTCGCTTCTATAGCCTTCATCCATGAACTGACATGTTCTGATTATCGCTAACTCTCGGGTTACCAGCACCTGAGCCATATGTCCTGATATGTCAACTGCGTGAAAGCAAAGCCGGGTGGGCTGTACAAAGTTGGCCAGTATGTTGAAGCTAGACCTTCAATAGCGAAGCCAGCTTGTCCTTCCTCGCTGCGAATGTATAGCCAGAACAACCCCGAGCTCAGGATGCTTGATCCTATACTCCTAGGCAGCTTCCACCACTGAGACTGATACGCCTAGACATTGCGATTTCATCCATCTGAGCCAACACCACCCGTTTGCTGCAAAGTTGAGTCTGCACGTGTCGGGTTGGTGAGGGCGGTGATGTTCGTTGTGTGTGGTATACGGTTCCGTGACGAGGCGAAAGGTAGTTGTAGTGTGCACGTTTAGGTGCACGCGTTTAATCTTGATTACTCATCCTCCGCTCGCAGTCAACCTCACCCGATGTTTCCGCTCACGTTCTCCACTTGTCATCTCACCAGCCAGCCGTCCCGATTAACCGTTTCTTAGCTTCCCGGTATATTTGCTGAGTCTAGGCCGCCCAGCGTAAGTTGAGCCAGTCGATTGTACCTTGTTTGAAATGGATAAAATTCATCCTTGGCCCGGCCCAAGAGCTCCTCGATCTCAAAACCAGTCGTTACACGCCAAAACAGCGGATTGGTCTCACAGAGGCAGTTCTTCTCTGGCTCTCCTGCGCAAAGGGGTGCACACAAACAATCCGGGTCGCATAGACACGGGTGTTCCAAAGCCTTGGAGTTCTCCAATTTCTTGATACGGCTGGTCAGGTCGTGAGGGCTTCGATTCTCGGCGTGTCCGCCAGGCAGTCGAAGGTTATCACCAGGACTTGATCCTCCACAGAGCTTCAGGAGGGCCTGCCCCCTGTAATGTTGAACTCTCTGGCGTCGATGCATCCTTCGCTCCCGAGCCCTCTCAGCTGCCTCAATGGCGCGGTATCTCTCCTCAAGCGCGCCGAAGATTACAGCGCAAGTCCTCTCACGCACATCCTGCAGTCCTTGAGCTTCGAAGGCGGCTTTTGCTCTGCAGATTCCGTGACCATCGGGCTGTTTTCGACGCTTGTCCGCTGGTCGATGTTGAGTGGGATTGTGACCGATTTTCCCTTCCAAGGCAAAAAGCATGTTCTTCCGCAGGATTGCTTTGTTCAGTGGTTCAATGATCTCCTCGTCGTAAAGCTCAGCCTCAGTGGCAACCAAGGTCGACAAGATATCTTTCGGCGAGAATGACCCGACACTCGAGGCATCAAAACCGCCAAATTCGGCGTACGGTTCTTTTGGATTAGTGAAGCCATTTTTCAAGCGTGTCTCTGCGCATCGGATCAGGTCTTTAGTCTTTCCACACACTGCATAGTAGAGGTCCTCTATGTCGCTCAGGTGGAAGTCAGCCGCGTAGAACCGGTCAGGCCCAAGACGCAAGTTGACACGCTGCATATAAAAAAGGAGGTCGTTCGGGCCTGTGCCGAGTTTCTATCTCGCCCGTTAGTATTTCGAGGAGCCAAACTATCGTTAAGCGGTATGATCAGACCTGTCCGTGAATTGACTCCATTGCTTGCAATAACGACCTTGCTATGGAGTAGATTCTACACCCAACCTTCGCTCTAACTATCATCTCGATAGCTATACTGACTGTGTTTCATCAGGTTCACGTTGCTCGAGATGAGCGATCTGAGGACTGACTGTTGTCTTGACAGAACAACCCTGGCGAAGTCAGCTCTTCTAGCACCGCCCTCTTCTGCTCAGTCGTTTCGTGCATGTTTCGATAAGGGCTGACAGTATCGTGAGATCACCGACTCGTTGAGCAGTGGTTGGAGAAAGTATGTGAGAAGAACCAGAAGAGAGCAAGAATGATTGAGAAGCTAAGATGGCAGGTGGAACTGAAGAAAAGACTCAAGGGCTTCGTAAGTTAAGGAGATTGGTCGTTCCTGCAAAGCCTGAATGATTCTTTTTGAAATTGTATAGACCAGATTGGAAGCCTTGAAGAGACATTATATCAACCTCCTATTGTTGTGGTTGTGCCTTGAAAGTGAGGAGGTTGGTCGTTCTATTGACACTGCCCTAGTGGGAGAGACTGCATGAAAAGTTTTGTACCCACACACCTTGAATATGCCGTTCACTACCGCTTTGGATTCTGCGAAGGGCAAGCATGATGGGCCGCATGAGTTACTTTAAGTATATAATCCAGTCGTTGAAGTGGTGATCCGGCGAGCTTCCCTGCGCTCAGAATGATCTTATACTATTGCTGACCGCCCATTGGGTCAGCTTGATTTATATTGGCCTGATGCACGTATTGCAGTGAATTGGTAGTCTACCTTACGCCGCAGGTTTTAAGACATGTCTACAACTTCCAGAATAAAGATTCTAGGTTTGGACGGACGTCCATGTGGTCTGCGTACCTATGATACTACACTTACATTCTATTCGAATTTATAGGGCAAGCAGTTGAGTAGCTGAGTGACAACGCGGCCAAAAGTTGATCAGATATGCTGAGCTGTTATCATGATGGCCCCTTATTGCGATGTCGTAGATTCTCTTGCTTGCTTTCTAAAACCCAGAAGATGATTGGTCTTCTAACGGTCGTGTTCGTCGATCTTGCATTGTTGCTCTGCCATGTACAGGGCTAGAACACAGCGGGTTGCATGTCGAACACCAAACAACCACTCATACACCACGAAGGAACGATCTTCAATACAAAAGTAGACATGTGCTATCTTTAACAACAATGGATTCTCATATACAGTTTTCACATAGCGGCTTCCCGACCCTATCAGATTCGCCCTTTCATTACATCATTGCCAATAACTCAGTGACGCCAAACTACTGTCCACTATGCCAGAACTACACCCCGGTCCCTGATGAGACTATTTGTATTCCGGATCAACCTCGATGGTATCTGCAGTGGGGCTGTCCGAGCTATGTGGCAAGGTCAGATCTTGAATGTGCCATTCTTCGCCGTTCAGCTTCTTGATGGAGTCGTTCTCGAGGTTGCTGCAGCCATGGAAAGAGAGAGACTACACGGAGTCAGCGGCCCGTGGACGACAGCTTTTTCTTCTGTAGACTTACCTTCAGCTTCCGAAGTTTGGCAATGTGCTTGAGAACCCTCTCGTCAATCTCATTACTATCTGTCTTTGTGACATGCAGCACCTCGAGCCTCTCACCCACGGCACTCCCGCCCAGATACTCAAAGGTCTCTTCCGTCACGCTCAGACACTTCTGCAACCTCAACTCGGTTAGTCGCGGATTGTTTTGGAGAATCTGTTGCAGCTGGTAATCCGTGATTCCCGAACGTTCGAGATTCAAACTCTCCAGGCGACCGAAAGACGTGCCCTTCCCGCGCAGAGCGGCGAGGTTGTTCCACACCGTCGAACCCGGGGAGGTATCCCAGAAAGACTTGTCCAGATCCCGATGCCGAGTGTATGGATGGTCAAAGCGAAGGGAGAGGCGGCGAAGATTCCGAAGCCCCGCCAGGGAGACCGAAGTCGCCTCAGTGAGGTTCCACATCACGAGCTCCAGATCTCGAAGCGTGTGACGATACCGGTCCAGAACAGATCGGACGGTGTTGTTCTGATGGCGGATGACTTGTTCCTTCGTTCGCGATTCGTTCCGGGCGAGAGTGACGGGTACGCTGTGTATGCTGCTCCGTCCCGAAGAGGATTCCAGGAAGGAGATCATGCCGCTCAGGTGGGAGTGAAACACTCCGAGTTGTAGTGTCGAGAGGGACACGGCTTGTATGGCATGATTGTCCTTCGAAGTGAGACCAAAAGAGAGTAGAGACGGTATCGGTAGGTAGTTGATTATCTCCCTCGTCAATTCCAGAGGTAATGAAGTGAGGTTGGGCATTGCCCTGACACTTCCTAAATAAGGGTCCCTCATGACCATCAGCCAACGAATATCAGTCTCGAACACGCTATAACATACAGGTACGACCTGTGAACGTTGTGGATAACCACGCCTTGTTCTGGACAGTAGATGGCGATAGAGCTCAGATCCCGCCCTTCATCAGTATCCTGAAACAGTAGAAGATGTATACGGTCCTTTTCTGGTGGAGTTCACAAGTTTGCAGCACACTGAGATGGTAGTGATCATCAAACAGATGTTGCGTGATGCAGCCCAGAGGCGATACATAACCTCCACCGACCATGGACACACCTCATCGTCACCGGAGCTTCTACCGGGAGCACGCGCTACCATCATCCGTACGTACATGGGAAGTCAGGTAGGTGGATGAGGTAGTGGACAGTCCAGGTACTACCGCGTAACCCGCTCCTTCATCCGGCGATGAAGTCATATGACACTCATAGACAGATAAGGTAGGGCTTTAAGAGAAGAAGACCATCTGGTTGCCTCGGCCATGTCCCCAACCGAGTCGCGCCCGAACCCAAACCACCGGGATGAGAGTCCGGATTACTCTCTCCCACTCTCCCAGGCCATGTCATTTCTGTCGTTGTTGTTGGCTTTTTCCAGCATCCGCGTCCTTGGAGTTCCCCGGAAACGCTGTGTGTAGATCCTTAATTACCTTACCTTAACTTCTATTGCCGTCAGTTAAGCGAGAGGCAATCAGACGCCCCAAAACGCCATAAGGCGCCGATCATCTGGCTTGGCCTCTCATGACGAATGACTTACTGTACCTTAGGTCCCGAACCTGTCCCCGGAGTGATCTCCGGAGGGCGGCGAAATCTCCGGATGACGGGTTTCTAAGGAGGTTCCATCCGTGTATTTCAGCTTACCTGAGCGGGTCATTATCAGTTAACCGGTTGAGTACCACAACGCCATCAGGCTTGCCACGTGAAACTGGCATCAATAACTGTTTGCAGCATAATACAATTACAAGTTCGAAGTGCATCCTGAAGGCTTACCAGGAGGTTGAATGTCGCAACAACTTGGGCATCAGCTTCCACCTGCGGACGCATACATCATGAACATCGTATACCCAGGAGCCTCTTCCTTTCAAGCCAATCAGCCTCTCACCATTACGCCCGAGCTTGCGCTTGCAAGCTTACCGTGCTAATCGCCAGGTTATCTACTCTCCTTGCCAAATGAGACCGCCAGACTCTCTGTACGATCTTTGCCGCACAGATGATCCGCTCCCTGGTCAAGACGACCATTCGACAATCGGAAGCGAGCTTTATTAGCACATACCGCCGGTGAAGGTGCCGACGGCCGAGAGTACGACGATACGCTTGCTGGATGACGAGCGTTGCGCGACAAGTTCTGGAAGCGCCGAGGAGGCGTGATGCCAGAAAGGCGAGTGCCGCCAAGACAAAGTCACGGTCGAAGACGTGACCAGTGTGAGGTGACCGGCCGAAGATCGAGACTTCTTGGTGTCAGTAGATGGGACAAAAAGCAACATGACCACACTGGGTTCAAGAAGGTGATTCGTTGATGGGAAGGGCTCCTCACCAAAGTATCGATTGCAACCCAGCCTCCTCAGTTTGATCTCCAGGCCAGTTGACTTCGAGCGTGTCTCTTTTTGTTCGTCCCGCAAATATGGCATGTACGCGGCATATTCGTCGACTATCTTTTCGAAGATCTTCCCATCTGCGAATGCCGTTGAGATGTTTTCCAAACTTAGCTGATGTAGGCGAGCAATGCTACCGGCCCAGGCGATAAGTGCCGATGCAGGCTCGTCAGGCCTTTCCTGGAAACGTCGATCCGCCTCACGATCGTTTGAATCTTGAGAAGATCGCTCCCGGAACCGACACGTCTCCTTCTCCAGCTCCTTCAAGTCTACCAGCGTGCCCAGACCGATTTCACTGACGAGAGCCCACAACAGCCCGACGGTCTTTTCGCGATGACCGTCGACGATGTCGTGTGCTCTCAGGGCCCTGGCGATACCGCTCATTGCTGTGACTCCGCACAGCGCATCGAGAGCAATCTGGACGTTACGAACCTTTTGTGACCTGGCAGCGCATGGCATCTCAAGGAGAGACGATAATGGCCGGACTGCCCTCTGTCGTAAGAAATCAAGTGAGAGCTCGTCGTCAAGGGTCCTACTTGCTGCATGTTCCGATTGCGGTGAGATTACAGCCGAAGAGTAGCGCAGCAATTCTACGAGATGCGTGAGTCTTACGCCATCGCGTAAGTCTGTGGCCAGGTTCACAATTTGGTATCGATACTCCTGAAGAGGGTGTTGTATATGGTGTACGGCATAACCAAGCTGACGTAGGGCGCGATGCACATCACCAACTGATGGCAAAAGCAACTTCCTCAGTGCGTTCACAACGCACACAGATGACTTATGAAGGGAAGAGGGGAGGAAAAGGCACGAAGAGATGGCCTCTGTGTGCTTGGCTCCTGTGTGCTTGGCCCTGTCGAGTAGCAGTACCAACAGAAGACTGCGAAGAGTTGTGCGTTGTCCCAGTCGGCCCGCTGTGCTGAACTGATGATTCGTCAGCTGGCTACGAGCCGTATCTTCGACACCGTGACCCATCTGAGAGATATCTTCATTCTGTAACAAGAACACATCAAGAAAGGTCCTCAAAGCAATCGCTCTTTGCTTTGCTCCTCGTTGTCCGCCGTTAGTCGGCGTCTTTGACCACTCAGATACTTCTGGGACCTTACGACCAATGACAGCTTCTGTAGCTGCTTGGAGTGGTGCTGGTTCGTAGGTATTCATCCATAGGTCCAAGAAGTCCCTACGGAGTCCAATATCGCTCTCCAGTCTCGAGGCATTGCCGGCAATACCTTTCGGGGCACTGAGTGCACCGTGAAGTAATGACGCCTGAAGTTGTTGGTATAAAATCGGAAAAGGAGGCCCATGGTATATCCGGATAAGCCTCTTCGTGAGATTGACATTGAGAGACTCCCTAGCCCGTTTGTCGTCTTCGAATGACTCGAATAAGCAATTCACCAGCTGGGTAATGGCCGCCTCTTGATGGGCAAGCCAGTTCTCCTCGTAAAGTTGAGGCTCAGAGATGTCGCTGAGTAAGGGGTACGGTTCCTTCAGGCCCTGCGTGGAGTGGGCCGTTCGAGGCTCCTTTAGCTCTCCAAGCGACCCCTCGCATGGTTGCTTCGGTGTCGCTTGACCGCGGTGGGCGGTCCGAACATCTTCGCGTTGAGAACACCGGCTCTCTGTTGTGCTTCGAAACCCATCATTCCCCAGCGACGGATTGAAGTTTCGCGAGCTACCAAGTCTATCACAGCGATTCATTTTTCCGGAAGATATAGTCCTTGAAACAGCAATTGATCCGCAACCGACAGCGCCCGCGTCATTGACCACGGCTTCCACTTGATGCGCTGTCGAGTCTGGATTTCTAACCTGACCAGTGATGCGAACTCTTTTAGCCTTAGACAGACAATGTGGCCTTCCTAATCTTGCAGGGGGAATATTCTCTTTCCCACCTCCTTTGCCAAACTTGTCTGGTATCGCCGTATTCTCCTGCGTAGATGTCGACAGTGTCTGAAGTGGTACTCGTCTCGCTGCGATTGCCCCTGCAGATCCCGTTGCGGTTTGTCCGGAGGCTTTCGCATACAAATTCCCACCATTGACTGGGTCCAACGCTGGATTGATCCATTTCAAAAATGCATGCTGTCCTGAGAACTCATTTCTAGACGAGATTACCCTAGGATGGATGGTCTGGATAGTAGTGTCGTCGGACGGTATATAAACGGTCATGCGTCTTGACTTTCTTTTCGTAGTTTGTCGCTGAACGAGGCCCTCCGGCTCCTTATAAGACGTAGCTGCAGCGTTGTGCTTGACAACATCTTGCCTCTCCGCCAACAGGGCCGAGAGACGGTGTCTAAGACTCACTGCTCTGTTGTGTTCCGCTGCAGCCCGTCCAGGCAATGCTTGCACTGGCTGCGGGAGACCACTATCCTTCGAGACTCGCCCTGTCCTTTCGAAGTTATTCTCGTAAGACTTGAAACCCTGGCGAGACGTTTCATGTCGTCCAAGGCCATGAACTGAAGTCCCTTGGACACGATCTTCATATATTCCGACATTGGAACCGCGACCCATCTTCCTCGGGGCGACTGCACTCCTATTGGGCGTCCCATTCCCAATATACGCGTACAGCTCAGGGGTGTAATTGCTTTCATTGCCCTCGTCGCTAACCCCGAGCATGGCGACTGGCGTGTTCGCGTACGGGCCGTTGTCTGCCTTCAAGCTACTGTGCGCGTTCGAGATACTCAAAGCGTCCTATGTTGAACACCTTGAAAAACTCCTGGACACGGTGTTCAGTCCTCATATGCATTCATCGTATGGTGGGATGCGACGGTTCAATGTATCCTACATCATTAAGGTACGAAGTACATGTCGAGCGGTTGGCCCGACAACCGGGGATGGGAGGGACGCAGCATGGCATAAGACGACAATGGCCTTGTGGCAAGTATACACTGCCTACAGATTTTGACTTGAGAGAACAGTGACAATTCCCAACTGGAAATACTTTGAATTCTCGACTAAGCCTATGGTCGTCTTACGATATACTGGAGAAGGCAGAGTGCTTCAACAGCTGTATGAAGAGTTTACCGACCTTCCTGAATACACTCCAGGAACAATCTTGGCCATGACTGAATAGTGGTGAACATTGACCTGATCTCATGTTTGAGATGTCGCAATCAATATAATATTGTTATGCCAATGATGATACCATGCTATGGACGCCAGTGCCCATACAACTAGGTACAGGTAAATTAAAACAAGGATATGTTCCTGAGAAGCTACTGTCAGTGAACCGAACGAAGAGATATGGGCCATTTGACGCCATAAAGAGCTGTCTGTCACACATTTGTTATGGAAGTATGTCGACAAAACATACGCAACATCGACAAGAGCCAAAACCGCCCACATCAGCCACTTAGTATAGTAGCCTACGACCACTGTTTGATGCAAAAGAGATCGTGACCGATACTGCCGTACAACGTAATCTTCTGCGTAAGTCAAGACGCATGTGGTGGTGACGCAATTATGGTCACGTAGTGAGGAGTATCTGGTGACTGTATCGCGAGTGCCCGAGATTCCGGACTCAAAGCTTCCCCTCTGCTTTTGCTTCTTTAACCTGTTCGAAGACCTGCCAAGTCACAATTTAGCTTGCGAATGCAATGGAATAGTTCCTGGATCATACTTTAAGCATCTTCCTTCGAGCGCCTAGTGCATTGACGCCACGATCTTCCAAACCTTGGTCATCCAGCTCGACGAGGTCCGACCATTTGAGGTCCTTCAAATTGTCAGTGTATTTGTGAAGTCGCAAGCTCCTCAGCCAGCTTGGGATATCCTGGAGAAGGCTTGGGTCGGTAGGGTCTTCGGGCGGCTTCGAGCTTCCTCTTCGACCACGAGGAGACCTGCCTCTTGCCATTTCGGAGTGATCGGACAAGTAGCCTTCATGACTTCCCGCACGTCCGATACTATACTGACTGAGATTGATGCCAGAAATACCATTGTTCAGGAGAGCGGAGCTGTCATATGCTGCCAGATATCCATTATTCTGGGGAGGTGCAAAGCCAATACCGCCAAAGCCGGAGCCTTGCATAGCCAAGCCTGGAGAGTTTGGGCGAGAGCGACCACCAGCTAAGGCTGCTTGCTGTTGTGCCTGCAGAATGGCGATCTGCTGCGTGCTGAGTTGCTGAGGGTTCAGCACCTGGCCAGTCTCGTTGATCATGATGACGTTGGGTGATGGTACATTCTGTCCTGGGAAAGTAGGAGAGAGTGGCACTTGATTCATGTTGCCATGGCGGTCACTGGAGCGAGCGCGACGGTATTTGCGAACGTCGTCGAGCGCGATGCGGTTGTTAACCGTGGAAAGAGCAGCGAGTTTCATAGCCGTAGCGTTTGCGACCATATCTGCCTGATTTAAACTCTGCTGGTTGTTGAAACTAGGCACCATAGGAGTATTCGACATGGAAGCCCAACTGCCGTTGCCTACATTGTAAGGAGATAGCAATGGTAACTCTGTGTTATTGTGTTGGGGAACACCGATGGCGGTATTATGCAAGGAGGAGCCTCCGGAGAGTTGGGGAGGTCTAGGTGATCGCAAGCCAGCGGACGGGGGTGGCTGGCTGAACTGGCCCATAGGCTGTTGTCCGGAAGAGGATTTTGGACGTGGAATGGTTTGATGGTTGTCAGAGCTACGCTGAGTCCAAGGGGATGGCGAGGGTAGGGGCGCATTATCCTTGCCGTTGTCCCCGAGAGCGGAGAGAGTTGGTGCAACCAGTGACGAGCGGTCTCCAAAAGCAGCGCTGTTACGGTTAGATGTGGGCATATTGCCAGTCTGCTGAGTGTATTCAGCTTTCTTCTTCGCAATGGCTGCCGCGGCATCAGGGAACATTGCATTGATCGTCGACGGGTCCAGACCCGAATTGCGTTTGTTACCAGGAGAAGGTGGGGGTCGGCCGAAGGAGTTCCGGGAACCCTCCACATTCAGCTTACTCATCGCATCACTCAGACGGTTAGACATGGCGTCTGTGGGGATGTTAGCATTCCACGTTCAGTTCTTCGACAGAGAGCCTGCAGGGTCACCACCTTTCTCGCCGAAATTAGCAGGGGAAAGCACGCCGGACATGGGGTGGCTCTTTGCCATCTGTTGGAGAACCTGGATGAAGAAGCGTATCTGAACCTGCGTGGTTTGTTGCAACAGTGCGTAAAGTGCTGCAGTCCTCTCGGCTTCGCTAAGGACCCTAAACCACTGCTCAATCGCACTTAACTCATCCTTGAAATCTTGGTCGAGTGTCGCCGCTGCCATTTCTTCTAAAGTGGTTTCGTACTGGTCAATGTCGGCAATCCATTGCTGAGCAGCTCTGTCCATTGCGTCGTCCGCATTACTCTGGCTCTGTAACTGTTGACTTGGGTTGAAGTACACCTCCGACGAAGGGCGAATGTTACGGCTTAGAAGGGGAGCAGATGAGAAGACTGACATATCCGCAGAGGCACGAAGATGGTGACCGGACCCGATAGCACGGGACGATGGAGGACGGAGTGAGGAGTTGGAAACCTCGGGCGTGCTATTGCGATTGCCGATGATCTGACTTGCCGACATCTTGCAATAGATGTGACGCTCGCGAGCTTCGTAGTTGACGAAGCAGGGGTACGACACCAGAATGCGCTTATCGACAATAGTATGTTGACTCCTGCAGTACCTGCTGACCTCAAAGGAGTTTCACTGTTTGCTGCTGGGGAGCTTCCAAGCCGTCTACAGAGCGAGGCGAGGCTCTGAGTCCGTCTAATGCCAGAACCGTGACAGTGCGTGTGAGTTGGTACACGATGACGAGTGACCGAGATCTAGCAAACAACCAAACCAGTGGCGAATGCTGGAGCGAGTTGATGTTGTCAGAGTATCAGCGGGTAGTAGCTGATATGGCCTGATATGGTGGTCTCTGTGTGCCGCTCGTTTGTTGGTACAACCACCTGCTTCGTACTCGAGATCACGCAAGTCGAGCAAAGATCTCGGCAGCGGAAAGCCCGATGAAGAACAAGAGGTCTTGCTACAGTAATGGGAGGGGATGAGGAAGAAAACAGAAATGAGAAGTGTTAAGGTAAGTTAAGGTGAAGGGAAGTGAAAGAACGTCCTCGGTGGGTATGGAACACGAAGTGGAGGTAGGCAAGGTATGGTAAAGTATACCTGAATGTGGTAAGGTCTTCGATAGTGCCGTAAGAGACGCTACCTAGGTAGTGTCATGTTCTATTTATAGAAATCCGATTCGCTTTGCTAAGGTACTGTATCTTGACGTGGAAATCTCTAGGTTTATTCACTGAATAATACCTACCTGGTACGGTACGGTAGAGAAAGTGTCTTTAGTGTTGGCTGAACGACGTCTGGTCCATGAGGTGATTATTCAATATCTCCGCACCTGCAGGTGGTGTCATACAAAGTACTGCACACATTGAGAATCCAAATCATGTTCAATTCCCATGATCAACTCTGCATGGGAGATATTTGAGCACATGTACTGCAATCCAGGAGCGCAGAGACTTGTGTAGCTTGCTGGGAACGGGCGTCGAAGAGCAGGGGCGAGTATCTCTGGAATCATCACGCATCCGTACACTCTTACCGGACCATCTTCCCTTCAGGTACGTTATACCAGCATGTCACATCACACGCATCCTCTTTAATTTATCTCTAGAATATGGCTGATCTGATGAAAGCTTATACAAATGCGAACTGCATGTTCGTCGATGTTTTCGGAGGAACAAGGTACCGTGGAAAACAGATGTGCCCCTAATTTCAAGAAGGACAAGGAACGGTCTCCGACAGCACGTTCTGATGGATCGACCTAACTATCTTCCATACCCCAGCACTGAGGAGGAGAGAAGCTACCCGGAGCCGGATTATGTACCAGCGTATCCATGGCTCGGCGAACAGGAACAGGCCAGGCGCCCGCTTTCTCCAACCCATCCCAATCGACACAATGGTCCCATGCTGGATGAGGACGTCGGTCCGGAAACCTCTGATAGTGAGGTAGGAAAACTCGGCTCCGTTAGCAACGATGCGATAGATCAGAGGACCCTTCCACGTCGTCACTTGCGATACGGCAATGATCCGGCAGTCGACCATGATTTTGAGCTATCTGAAGGGAGCAGAATGTGCGTGTAGATCCGTCGGTCTTTCTGAAGCTAAGTTTGGAGCTAGGAGCGAAGTACAGCCGTCCGAAGCTGACTCGGATTCTTTCTCGGAGTCACTTCATGAGCGTCCTACACGGGGAAACCGTAGAGCTAAGCGTGGGCGCAACCCGGGTCGGGGAGGTCGAGAACGTGGGTCAAGAGGAGGAGCAGCTTGGAAGGGCATCAAAAGAGGACCTCGGAAACCAGCTGAACCGAGTCAGGAGTTCAAGATTCTGCATTCCAAAGCTACGACAGCATTCATAGACCACGATTATGATAAAGCGGATGACTTTGCACAGCGAGCTATCTTTGCAAACCCTGAGATGTTTGCAGCTCACTCGTTGCTCTCCGAGATTCACCTAGCGCGGGGAGACAAAAACAAGGCTCTGACAGCGCTTTTCAATGGCGCTCACACCAGACCCAGAGACGTTCAAGTATGGTCTAGGGTAGCGGACCTTATCTTGGAGCGAGCGGGAGACGATCGTATGGCAGCTCTTAACGATGCAATCTACTGCTACAATAGGATTATCGGAGTGGACGCTACGAACATGTATGCGCGATATCAAAGAGCGGCCCTCAATCGTGAACTAGGGTACAATGGCAGAGCGGTCCTCGAGTATGAGCGCATGTTGAAACTGCTACCTCACGATACCACCGTACTCCGCCATCTTGCGGAAGTCTGTATTGACCTAGGGGAGGTGGAAAGGGCCAAAACCCACTACGACGTTAGTATCGCGTACTACCTCTCCGATGAGAAGAAAGCTAGCGGCATGATATTTTCATGGTCAGACATCAATATATATGGAGAGCTCTTCAGCCTTCTGCGTCGATATGCGGAAGGAATTTCTAGGCTCAAGTCATTGTCCAGATGGTTATTGGGCCGGGGCCGAGAAACTTACTGGGATGATATTGTAGAAGATGATCGGGAGTGGGATTCTAAGGATATGCCACGAAGGTCACAGGTTCAACACTTCAGTCCGGGTCAGTATGGTTCTATGACTTACGGCGATGGTCTACCGCTAGAAATTCGCATCAAACTTGGCATATATCGCCTGAGACTCGGAAATCATGTCAAAGAGGCTTTAGTAAGTACTGTCGATACATTAACCCGGAATACAAGGCGGATCTTTACTGACATCGGCTTAGCACCACTTCGATTGGCTTGATGCAGAGGATGATCGGCCGGGCGCAAGATTGTTTGATTACCCCGATCTGTTTCGTGAAGCTGCAGATACTCTCAGTGAGGAAGGGCTCTATCACGAAGCCCTTCGCTTTTACGAGCCACTACAACAGGTGAAGGACTACACGGATACCTCCTTCTTCGCTGCGATGGCAAAATGCTATAGAGCGGTAGGCTTGGTTACTGAAGCCGAAGATTGTTACCAAACTATCATCGAGCATGACGAAGAGAATGTTGATGCACGTGTGCAATTGGCGAAGATGTTTGAGGAGCTTGGTGTGCCTGAGCAAGCCTTTACGTATGCCACTGAGGTGATGTTGCTTGGCCGTCAGCACATGGACCCTTCAAAGAAGGTCAGGATAGCAACTGGCGCGGCTGTAACTGAGGCCGATTCCACTACGCCTACCATGCTTTCCCATCGTACTAGCCGACCAGGTGCGCGAAAGCTGAAAACGAATCTCAGCATCACTGATAAGGTAGACCTCGAGCGTACTCGCAATGACACTATCCGGATACTTCACCTACATTTTTTGGAACTGCGGGAGGCGATGCTTGCGGGTAATAACGATTCCACATTACAATGGCTTGATGCTGCGAGAGGTCTTATCCTGGACTTCAAGTCAAACAAAATCTTCTTCCCATGGGACAAGTACATCAAATTCCAGGGATATTCTAAAGAAGCTCGGAACATAACTTTCAAACCAAGGACGAGTGAGGCAATAGATGAAATGGAAGCTATGGCTGATAGATTGCAGAACTTTTTAGGTATGGATAATTCTATGTTTGCCTACGAGGGTAAATTCATTAATGCTATACAGGTGAGCAGGACGAGGCGGTTGTGTCAGCGACTCCATCTGTTCCTACGGATTACCGGGGCATCTCCTTCGAGATGTGGCTGGACATCTTTCTTCAGTATGCCTTCTATCTCGCTCGAGGTGGTGACATCGAGGGAGCTTATGAGACTATTACTGCTGCCACAGAGGCCAGCGTCTTTTATCACAATCAACAGTTCATGTACTTGATCCATGTTTGCTGGTTCAGTATGCGCAGTCTTTCTCGCATTGGGGACGTTGCAAGCTAACTCCAAGCCAGCGTGCGCATTATATACTGATGACGAGGAGGCTCTTTGCAATGTCTCTCGCTGGTTCATGAAAGAGTATCAATTCTCAACCGATAGCTATCGCCTGTTCTCTGGCCTGAATCGTCTCTGCAATGCTCCGACATCTTGGTACAACTCCGGACCATCTCAGAAGTTCGTTCTCCGACAGATCAAGGCAATGGACTTCTCACTGCTTGGACATGAAGCTGGCGGAAGCTTCTTTCACGAGAAAGCTTCTTGGTCCACCAAAGATGAGAACGGCAATCCGGTTCCGGCCAAGGATCTGGATGTAGCCCTCTTGATGCTCTACGGCCATATCCTGTATATTGGAACGAGTTACTCATACGCGTTGAGTAAGTTTCACACCTCTTCGATAGTGGTTACAGATTTGCGTCTGACCATAAAAACTAGATTATTTTTTCCGCGCCTTCGCCCTCGATCCTGGAAACCCTATGATCAATCTATCACTAGCTCTGGGTTACATTCATCACGCACTGAAACGGCAATCTGAAAATCGGCATTACCTCATCATGCAAGGACTCTCATTCCTCTTCGTATACTATGATCTCCGCCATTCCTCGGTATGTTTGCAGGAGAAACAGGAGGCGGACTTCAATGTTGCACGTGCCTATCACATGCTGGGTTTAACACATCTAGCGATCCCTTACTACCAGGAATGTCTGGAACTTAGTCAGGAGCTATACGATTCCGAGTCCAAGCGTTTCTTGGATGACTTCGGCAGGGACGCAGCGATGGCATTGCAAGGGATATGGGCTCAAGACGGTAACACCGACATGGCGAGAGCCGTCACAGAAAGGTGGCTTATAGTATGAGAATGTTAGGTGCATTCGATGATAATAACAATTAGTAAGAACAATTCTTCAAGTCTATCCCTATGCAGCTATCGGGCTATGAAAGACACGTCTAGTCACATTGATTGGTCATAGACAGTGAAAGGCTTCTTCAACTTGCATTCGCCGCTTTGAATTCTTAGTGCAATCAGTTACCCTCAGACCTCAATTGTCCAAAGCGAACCTGAGAGATGGTCTTAAAACCCCAGGTCTTGTTGGATATCTCCACCTGGACTGCGATGGTCAGTACACTCAGGAGTAGACAGTGGCGCCAGCTGGAATGCGGCAATACCGAGAATGAGAGTAGCTGGACGCGATGCAGGCGCTGGGCACGTTTCGCGTAAGGAGCCAGTGACACAACGCAGGGCCTAAGGTACACAGCTTGGTGAACGCCATAGAGAAATGCTCGCTGGCGTCAAGTTCTGCAGCAGGATGAACCAGACCATAACCGCCAATATAAAGCTCCAGCATCCGCACAGCGCCTCGGACCTAGATGTCTGTCTTCGATATCCCTATTGGGGAGAGCAGTGTTTACTAATGAATAGTGCGAAATGGTCGGTGCGGTCCTCAAACTAAAAGCATTGATGATGGCGCGTCCTGAGAGTCAGATCATGGAGATGGTCTCTGGAAGAGAATACCGTACTGTAGTTGGCGTACTGTAGTTTGTACTCAGGTGCGGAAGTCGCATACCTTAGAATGGACATTTACGTAGAAACGGATGAGGTAGTTGGTGGAAGCTTCATGTCTATTAGAACGCCTTCTAGGTGGAAAGAGGAAACACTATGCAGCTATCAGGCTTCGCACAGGTTATTTCTCCATCTCACTGTAAGCTTTGTGTTCGATTTGTATGACAGCCAACAACATTCACACGGTCAAAGCATAATGATTTCTGGGAAGAGCTGAAATGAGATTGACTTCTAATCCGAACAGGAGGACATGCCCTGCGCACCTTAGGCAGCAGTGTGGGTTTAAAGCAATCGGTGCTTTGACGGTGCCTCCATCGTTGAACAGTCGCTTGCCTGTCCAAGCCATGTTATGAGCCCCCATTCACATTCTTGCTGTACACAGACGTGCACAGCTCTCTCCTGAGCGGAAGGCCCGGAGTATCAAGCTGTAACCTCTGCTGATTCCCAATTTCTCAGAAAGGCCGAAACAACCTCTCCAAATCAGGCGCCCAGCCATGGGTGCATATGATCTCTGCGCAGCGCGAAAACAACCTCGATACGAAAGATCCCAGAGGTTGCCGTCAGTAATGTGTTTTGTTTGCTGGCAATATTGATAATTTGTAGACAAAGGAAAAGACCTTTTGACTGGAGCAAAACTCACCTGCACGATGGGCCGAAGAAACTTCGGCCTAACCCAAATAATCTTAGCGCAACATTCACTGTTTTCGGGCTTGCAACAGCGATCTGGCTAGATTCCAGACTCACTGCGACCCTGCTACGAATCAAATACATACGTACAACACAGCTTCTTATCTGACACCTGAGCGAAACAAAGACCTAATTACTAAAGCTGAGCGTGTCGTCAGTAGCAGGTCAGGACGAAGGTGCAGTTGGCGAACGATCAGACTTCTGTCGAAGATGGACTATGATTCGTTGAAGGACCAATGGAGTGAAGTTGAGGACCGCGATGGCATTCGACTGAGCTGGAATACCTTTCCCAGTTCTCGTATGGTGCGTGCCAGAGCTCTCCGAAATTGGAATCGCTGACTCAACTATCTGATAGGAGGCCTCGCGCCTTGTCGTCCCAATCGGGGCGCTTTACACACCGCTGAAGGAGAAGCCCGACATGCCTCTGCTCCAGTATGAGCCAGTCACATGCAAAGCCCCGTGCAGGGCTGTCCTGAACCCTTTCGCGTACGTCACAATGACTCTGATAAATTTGGTGACTCCGTGTCCTGTTCGCTGTGTTTGCCTGACTTCAGTAGCAATGTTGACGTTCGGGCACGGATTTGGATCTGTCCTTTTTGCTTACAGCGAAACCCTCTCCCTCCTCACTACAAGGATATCACACAAGATGCGATTCCGCCGGAGCTTCACCCTCAGAGCACGACGATTGAGTATCGGCTTGCTCGACCAGCGCTTTCACCCCCGATCTTCGTCTATGTGGTCGACACCTGCCAGGAGGAGGATAGCTTAAAGGCGCTGAAGGACTCGCTCATAATGAGTTTAAGTCTTCTGCCGCCGAATGCATTGGTTGGCTTAGTCACATTTGGAACCATGGTATTACCACTGCATAACGGGTAGATCTTGTGCTTATCTTAACATTAGGCGCAAGTTCACGAGCTCGGGTACACCGAGTGCGCCAAATCGTATGTGTTCAGAGGCAGTAAAGAGTACTCTGCAAAGCAAGTCCAAGAGATGCTAGGTCTCCTTGCACCAGGACTGCGACCGAACGTCCCGCAACAACTCGGAAGACCACCACAGGCCATGGGTCCGGCGGCACGATTCCTCCTTCCCGTGCAGCAGTGCGAATTTCACCTCACGAATGCTCTTGAACAGATGCAGAAGGATCCCTGGCCTGTTGCGAACGACAAGCGGCCATTACGCTGCACAGGGGTTGCCCTCAGCGTTGCGGTCGGTTTGCTGGAGACATCATTCCAAAACGCAGGAGGTAGAATCATGCTCTTTGCCGGTGGACCTGCGACCGAAGGACCTGGTCTAGTGGTAGGACCCGAGCTGAAGGAGCCAATCAGATCCCATCATGATATCGAACGCGACAATATAAAGTACTACAAAAAGGCCTTGAAGGTACGAACTTGCTTCTGGTCCTAAGTGTATCAAAACTGACGAGGAAGTTTTATGACAATCTTGCCAAACGTACAGCTCATAACGGACATATAGTCGATATATTCGCGGGCTGTTTGGACCAGATCGGCCTGTTGGAAATGAAAGGCTTGCCAAACTCTACCGGAGGACACATGATCTTGACGGACAGCTTTACCTCCTCTCAGTTCAGGCAGTCTTTTGTCCGAGTGTTCAACAAAGATCTCAGTGACAATCTGATAATGGGCTTTAACGCTTCACTAGAAGTTCTGACTACAAAGGAGCTGAAAGTCACCGGTCTTATAGGACATGCTGTGTCTCTGAATAAGAAATCAAACTCCGTTGGTGAAACAGAATGTGGTATCGGCAACACCTGCTCATGGAAGATGTGCGGCATCGACCCGACAGCGAGCTACGGAGTGTACTTTGAGATTGCGAGTCAAGGTGGACCGACGCAGATACAGCAAGGTCCTCAGAAAGGGATGATGCAGTTCCTCACATACTACCAACACTCATCCGGTCAGTTCCACCTAAGGGTCACTACCGTCGCCCGAATGCTTAGCGGTCCGGCTGGTGATCCAGCCATCGCGCAGTCGTTTGACCAAGAGGCCGCCGCGGTCTTGATGTCAAGAATAGCAGTCTTCAAAGCCGAGGTGGACGATGGACCCGACGTTTTGCGGTGGGTTGACAGGATGCTCATCCGGCTTTGCTCAAGGTTTGCCGAGTACCGCAAAGACGATCCTACGTCTTTTCGATTGGAGAAAAACTTTAGCCTTTATCCCCAGTTCATGTTCCATCTCCGAAGAAGCCAATTCCTTCAAGTTTTCAACAATTCACCTGACGAAACTGCATTCTATCGGCACGTCCTCAATCACGAATACGTTGGCGACTCGTTGGTCATGATCCAACCCACCCTTGACTCTTATACCTTTGACCAGGAAGGAAGCCTTCCAGTTTTGCTCGATTCCGCTTCGATCCAACCCACGCACATGCTCCTTTTAGATACCTTCTTTCAGATCCTGATATTTCATGGGGAGACTATCGTCGAATGGCGCAAAGCCGGATATCAGGACCAGGAGGGCTACGAGAACCTCAAGGCTCTACTCGAGCAGCCAAAAGAGGACGCAAGAGTATGTACGCTATTCAAGCCATGCCGAGGGCAGTTGAACTAAAGCTGTTTCCGTAGGAACTTATTCAGGATCGCTTTCCATTGCCCCGTTTCATCGTCTGCGATGCCGGAGGCTCCCAGGCTCGATTCCTACTCTCAAAGCTGAACCCCTCAACGACACACACCACAGGGGCATATGGCGGGATACCTCAAACGGCACAAACAATCTTCACGGATGACGTCTCCTTGCAGAGTTTTATGGACCACCTGATGAAGTAAGTTAAAAAGTGGCCGGTGTTGATTACTTGAGAGCTGACAAGACACTTTTCCGTCAGGCTTGCAGTCTCAGGTACGAGTTAGAAAGTGTGGTAGCTTCTATGACTCGGCACGGTCAGGCTGTACATGTTCGGTCTAGATAGACTCGTAGACCAGGAGATTCTGGCGCTCGTGATAGCTCATACATTCGCCGCATTGCTGATGAATGTCCATGTATTTGATCGTAGTCTAAAAGTAACTTGGCCGGGATAAGTATGAAAGTGCTTCTCTGCAATGTGTTGATACCTAAGGTAAGGTACCTTAAGGTACAGTAGGGCGCTAGGTGCTTAGGCCGATGTTTAAAACTATCTTAGTAAGCAGACTAGCATTTCGCACACACATCAAAGATCGGAAACTGTGCCTAAAAATCTTAAGACTCAACGAATATCTCGTCGGCAACCCCAAGAGCGATTGACTACCTTTCGCATTCGCCATGCGTAAGTATCATCGTCTTGGTCGGAGTTCCCGTGGCGACGGCTGATACATATAAATGGATTAGCTCCAAAATTCGATCCAAGTGAGGTGAAGGTTATGTGAGTACTCAAGCTTGAACAGCCCTTATAGCAATTTTTACATGTCAATCCACCTCTATGACAAGGGTTCGCCAACTAACAGTGCATGCTCGGTAGCCACCTGAGGGCCACTGGCGGTGAAGTGGGCGCTTCCTCTGCCCTGGCTCCTAAGATTGGTCCTCTGGGACTGTCGCCTAAGAAAGTGGGAGAAGATATTGCGAAAGCCACAGGCGACTGGGTAAGTCGATGACCTCATTTCTCAGACGGGAGACTTCGAACCTGGAACTGTACAGCTGATCGATGGTGGCCCGACTCGCAGAAAGGTCTCCGTGTCACCGTGAAACTTACTATCCAGAACCGTCAAGCCGCGGTTTCAGTCGTCCCATCCGCATCCTCTCTGGTCATCAAGGCTCTCAAAGAGCCACCCCGGGACCGCAAGAAAGAGAAGAACATCAAACACACGAAATCCATTCCCCTCGATGAGATTATCGATATTGCCAGGACTATGAGGTTCAAGTCACTCGCTAAGGATCTAAAAGGTACCGTCAAAGAGATATTGGGAACGGCTTTCAGTGTGGGCTGCCAGGTGGATGGGAAATCACCGAAGCAGATCAGCGACGACATCGAGAGCGGAGAGATTGAGAGTATGTTCCACCAAGTCGAACCACTCTCTGGTTTTCGAGCTGTATGCTGACTCGTCCACAGTTCCGGAGGAGTAAAGTAGTTCACTTGCTGAGAAATTTGGGCTTTTATAAATTTCTAGGGCTTCGGCAAAATAAAAGGGAAAGCTATTGAACGTGACTTTCTGACTGTGCCCCTCAATCCACTTCGACTTCCTCGTTCTGTGAGATGCACGGCGTCCAATCATTCCTTTCCAGCCCTTTCCAGGCTTCACTTTGCCAACACTCTGGCCCTAATCCCTTTCCCTCGAGGATTGGTTCACTCAATGGTTAGGGCCTATTTTGGTGCAAAGAAGACGGTGTCCGTTCGGACAGACCAACTACTCACCACAGCATCCGCCCCATCAGGGTATGGATGCAGTGGTCCATCTTATGAGGCCTACACGCGTTGCTATCCGAAAAAGGTCGGCCTGGATCCACCTAGATTGCTTGCACGCTCTAAGAAGAAGATCTTCATGTTTTCAGATATGGTGGATGTTTTCAACACCGGGTTGCTTAAATGCTCTGTATATATCGTGAAAAGACGACGTTGGATCTGACCCTTTGCGGGACCGTACATTGCCTGCAGGTTTGAAACATGGGTGTCTGCTATAACGGTAAAGCATGGGTGAGCTCTCACTTGCGCCCGGTTACGTGCACCGGTCAACCCTTTTACTAGCTGCAGTAGTCTGTCTGCACGTCTGCCGACCGATGACTCCAAGTACAGGTAAGGTAAGTTGAGGTAAGGTGGGTGCTTGCAGATGGGTATGATCCAGGGGGGGTTGTAATGAATGTGTTGAGGCTTGCGATTTAGTGGCATTTGGGAAGCCACAGGGCGCTGACAGGGACGCCTTCCTGCAGTATCAGACCCTTTTGATATAACTCACGGAGCGGAGCTGTTATCAGTATTCCGACCTACCTGACACCTTGGGCTTACATCGTACATGCCACATATACACAGTATCTGAGGTCATCAACCAAACCACTACCTACCTACAGTACCTCCAGGAATACCGTGAGCACAGCCGAAAGCATCTTCAACAAGTCGTCTTCCAATTGAGATCGCCCTTACGAAGTACTCTTGATCAAACCCCGTACCCTTACCTTTCCTTTGCAGTACCTGGGACTCAGGTGTTATTATAAGGCGGTCAGAGCAATGATGCCGGACTTCCAGGAAGGGAACAAAGGACTCGTACGTGTACTCATAGATAGATGTACGGAGTTACGAAGTGCACATAAAGAGTGGGAAGTAATTTGTACCTACCTAGGTACTCCGTAGTGGTTGGTAGCTGAGCAAGGATGCGCATGCCTCGACATGCCTCGACATGGACTGATTCGACAGCATTGCCTTCACCGTTCCATGTGGCTGCGAATTACATGCACTCGACCACCCCCCCTTCCAACTTGGCCACTTCAGAGTTCAAACCCACGCAAATCGCAAATCGCACCGTACCATTGGAGATAACACTGGCTGCTAAGTGACTACCTTACCATGTCACCCTCATATGGAATACTAGGGAACGGGCTGTGTCAAACATTCCTCTTTCACGCTTAATTGTTATTTGAACTGGGGTTACATCCATCCAAAGTCTTAAAAGGTCGAGCTTGCAACAACCTTTCTCCCCAGCAGCCCGCCATACGCCATAAGCCACCGCCTGCGAAATACTGGGATATGAGGTGCATGTACAAGTAACGAGCTACCAGTACCTATTTCTTTTGGGTCTTTTGGATCTTCCGCGTGTGCGGTAATTCGTGGAGTTGCCGGTTTATTTCGTCTTTTCGGTGCATTTCAGAACCCAAGGCTACACGTTGCCTCCGCAGTCAATATGGATTGATCTGGACATATCATCATCATCTCCCTCTGATGACCCGCGACGATATATAAGCGTGGCGACTGTCTCTATATCATATTGAAGCAGCCAGCCGAATGAGTCTAGTCGGGATCCGTTCTGCACCTGTTCCTAGGCTACTTGCATGCATATGAGGAATCTTTAGGAACACCCAGAGGCTTCCAAGTTCAAGATATTGACAGCTCTTCCTGAGTGATATTCGAGACCTCTGCTAAGCCGCGTCAGCGCCTGTCAGCAGCCAGCCGCTCACCGGTCAGCTCGGCTCTTGTGTGAAGAAAGACTTCACCCTCCGTCCAGCGAGTCTGAGATGCAATGCGAAGGCATTGCCGTGGAGAGGCTCGAATGAAACCAGACGGTTGACCACTGCTCCTGTGCTGTCGTTGGGTACAACTTTTGTATGCTCTCTGTCCTGTCAAGGTTTGGCGACGATCGAAGCTTGACGCTTCTCAGGAACGGTCCAAGCCAACGGTCTGTCGAAGCCTAAAATTTACCTTGCGATGATGTTTTCGGATGTTGCCCACTACCAACGCAACCGCCGTGACATTCTCGGTCAGTCTCAATCGCGACCCCATCAATTAGAGATTCGCTCACGTGTGGGCTACTTCGATTCCCTACCTACCTCTCCGGCCGCGACAACACCTCGGGAGCTTCCATGCAATGGCTTACCTGGTTGGCGGTCCAGCCAGGTTCTCGCTGCTTCGTCAGGCCGAGCTGCTTCGCCGCTGCAAAGAACGAATTCCTTTCCCCCTCGAAAGTCGGATGGAAGTCCACGAGGCAGTAGATTGGATGCGTCAGAACACATGCTGAGGAGAAAAACGCCCAGTGGAACATTGGCGGCCGGTTACGATGGTACCCCCGTGGAGTGGGCTGCTGATCCGCACGCTGTGAAAGACGTTCAGGTGCCCTCATTGAACATGACTAACATGCGGATGGCTCATCAACAATTCCCGCCTGCTCCAAATCAGTATAGATCTCTGACTACAGCGTCGAGTCATCCGAGGCCCGAAAATGCGAATCTATACGGCTACAATGGCTATGGCAAATGGGAAGCGGGTTCGGCGGATATCGAAAAGATGATGAGGATCAATTGCCTGCACAAACCTGAATACTCACCGGGTATCGATTCTTTCCTCGACCAAGTCCCAGGTCCTCAGGGCCTATCCTATTTACTACCGAACGGACAGCAAATTCCCACCCTGATGCAACCGACATGGCAGCCGTGTCCTGGCCCAACCGCGTCGGACGAGCTTGGGCCTTATGGTCCGTATTGGCCCAATGGGTCGTTTGTACCTTACCGACCGGCCGCTTTGCGGTATCCACGCTTCTTCTCGCCTGCCGGTCGAGCTTGGATTCCGGCCAACGAGGATCAAAGGACAAATTACCGTGATCGAGGCTGGCACTCAGCTGTCGGTCCACGGTCGGTTACTCGTGCTCAGAAAAACGAGCTTGGCCCTTACCCGCACCAACTGACCTTCGACCGCGCGCACAGCTCTGACACGCCGCCATCAACCGAGTATCCGTCCCGCCACCCGCCCAGGCCTTATGTAGTGCAAGAATCGCGAGCTACCTATGAACTCAACAACGCTACCCCAGGCTATCAAGTCTACCTGGGCCGTGCTGGCCAGGACCGACCACCCGCTCCAAATGGTCATGACGCCCAGAACAAGCAAGGAAGCTATACCGGCTATTCGACACCGCTAACGTCGCTTGTTGGTTACGATAGGGAGCCGCTGCTTGTTCCCGAACAAGGTCCAAAGGCCAGCGATGTACAATTCAGGGAGAAGGTGTTATCCTGGGCCCACCGGATCTACATTGATCTGTTGGCTTCCCTCCACCAGTCTCGAAGAGCGAGTCTTCAAGGCAAACATGTCGACAGCAGACAGACCTTTCCACGAGCCAACATCTATCCGAGACCACCGCGACAGCCTCTGTCCGACTTCTCGGCGCAGTTCAGTGATCAGAGTTCATTCAGTGACAGAAACCCACCGGGCCAGGGATCCTGCCGCACAAGCCGTGAAGATCACATCAGTAAAAAGCCAAGACAGGATGACGGTAGTCACCACCGTTTTGCAGGCGTTATTAACGGACGCCACGGAGATTCTTTGTGCTTTCCAAGTACCGAATCCGTTAGGGACCACCAAAACAATCAACGATACAAGGAATGTTCGCCATTAGCCACTTCATTCCAGTCATCCACCCCTGGCGGTTTCAGCACCTTTCGTAGACCTCCCGGATCGAGGCCTTCGTTACCTACTACGCCGTCCGAAAAAGCATCATCCTCATTATCAGATGCTGTAGCTGCTCTAGAGATGCTGACGAAACTATGTCAGGAGAGTGAATGGTTATGGGTTGATGGTATGCTATTGGGAGGCTGTCTAGCCTACGGTTTGGGCGAATATCACAAGGCGTCATGGTGGTACTCAAAGATCCTCGCCAACGATCCCAGGTAACTCGGTTCGATGAATCCATTGGGCCCAGCTGATCATAGCCAGTCATGTAGAGGCCATGTCAAACTTAGCGGCATCGCTATTATCCCTCAATCGACGTGAAGAAGCCGAACAGTATTGGCTCCGATCTGTGAGGTTGCGTCCAAGCTTTTTCGAAGCTATAGAACACCTTATCGGGCTCCTGTGCGGAGATCAGAGAGGCAAACAAGCTGTCGAAATAATCGACTACGTTGAAGGTGCGCTTCGCCTTGACCGGCAGGGCGAGTGTCTGAAGGCCGTAGACGGCATCAGCGAAACTTCTAGTGAGAAGAGTAGATCCCCAAGCGTGTCCATGTCAGAAGCTTCTGACAGGGTATCGTTCGATTTTGATCTGGAGGATGATCACTTCATGAGAGCTAACCCTGAGGTCGATGCAATAAGGTCCCAGCCAGGTTTTGGGTCCAGTGGGTACGCCATACCTGGGTCTGAGAACGGCAGAATGCTCGCGCTTGTACACGCAAAAGGGAACATGCTTTATGGCCTTGGAGATAACGCAGGGGCTGCGAAGGCATTCGAAGATGCCGTGCTGATTGGGTCTGGGAGAAGACAGCATGGCATTTGCGGTTTGATCAAACGAATCCTGACCGTCGTTTCCCACGAGGTGACGTCCGAGACAAGGCGAATCGGAACGGACGGCCCTTGCAAGGATCCCGTACTGTTACTGCCTGAGAAAGCATTGCAGACTTCCAAACTTGTCTTTCCAACCCAGGGCGAGCTACCCGGGCTGAGGGACGTGCCGCAGGGTATTGCCAAGAGAGCAGCAATTTCAACAACGAGTAACTCATTGCTATCTCTTGCGAAAATCTATCAAGACGGAATGTCTTCAAGTGCTGCTCCAGCTAGCGGACCAAGAGCGACATCTGGGGTACGAGACATTCTAGCTTTGTACTACCTGTCACTAGCCCTTCAACCTAGTCCATCAACCGCGAATAACGTTGGCATCCTCCTGGCAAGCGTTCAGCCGTCTGTAATATTCAGAAGTCCAACGTCCAGTGCTTCGCAAGGGCCCACGATTCCAGGCGTCACACCTGGAAGTGGAATTGCGCTTGCTCTAGCTTATTACAACTACGGCTTGAATCTCGATTCACGGCACGCCCATCTCTACACGAATCTCGGCAGCTTGCTGAAAGATATTGGTCAGCTAAGCGCCGCTATCAAGATGTATGAGCAAGCTGTCGCGTGCGACGGGAATTTTGATATTGCCTTGGCAAATTTAGCAAATGCCGTCAAGGACCAAGGACGGATCGGTGATGCTATAAGCTATTACAGAAGAGCTGTAGCAGCAAGTCCGGACTTCGCAGAAGCAGTATGCGGACTAGCTAACGCGCTAAACTCGGTTTGTGGCTGGACCGGAAGAGGTGGTGTCGTGTCGGGCAACGGCCAAAGAGACCAGTGGCATGTTGACGGTCAGGGTATGCCTATGGACGCCAGAACTGTCCCTGGAAAGGGATTTGGCTGGATCAAGCGTGTCGTCGACATCGTCGAGAAACAACTTAGAGACGGTGAGAACTGGGGAAGAGGGCTTTTGCAAGGTGGATCACTAGACTTCGTATTCAAACAACTGGAAGCTGCAGATGTTGGAGCCACTTGGTCGATGGTGAAGCGCAATTCGTTGAGGAATGCCATTCAGCAGTGGACCGGGCATAGCTGGGAAGGAGCCAAGACCGTCCGACTTGTAGAACGCGCCACAAAACTTCTGGGTTGGTGGTGGTACCAAGAAAGATATGTCCAGAATAGAGAGCACCGAGCGGCGAGGTACACCAGGCCACAGCTACCCGGTATAGTCGCCGTACCAAGTGCGCCAACTGTCCTCCCGTTTCATACATTCACGTGTCCGCTGTCCGCGAATCAAATCCGCAAGATCTCACAGCGCAATGGCCTCCGGATATCATGCTCGACTCTTCGGGCGCCCTGGCTGTCAAAGACGGTCTACAAGCCTCCTGCACCGCCGCGACCTCAGTTGAACGTTGGCTATGTATCCTCTGATTTCAATAACCATCCTTTAGCGCACTTGATGCAGTCGGTCTTTGGGCTGCACGATCCTGCGCGCGTCAAGGCGTTCTGTTACGCCACTACAGCAAGCGACAACTCCGGTCACCGTCAACAAATCGAACGTGAAGCTCCACAGTTTTACGACGCAAGCAGCTGGTCGATTGATCTTCTGGTCAAACAGATTGTGGACGATGACATTCACGTTCTTATCAACCTGAACGGCTACACCCGTGGAGCACGCAACGAGGTATTCGCCGCACGTCCTGCGCCAATTCAAATGTCTTTCATGGGATTCGCAGGTACGTTGGGTGCGGAGTGGTGTGACTATCTCCTCGCAGATGAGGTCGCAATTCCGCCGGAAACATTAAGGCCTGGGAGGCAAAACGTTAATCTGGAAGACCAGATGGTCGATCAGAATAATGGTGATGACACTGACGAATGGATATACTCCGAAAACATCATCTTCTCCAGAGATACATTCTTCTGTTGCGATCACCGGCAAAGCGCGCCTGATTCCCAAAGTAAGCAATTGAGCTGGTGTGAGGAGCAAGTGCGGCGGTGGAAGATGCGGAAGGAGCTGTTTCCGCACCTGACTGACAACGCTGTCATTCTGGGGAATTTCAATCAGCTGTACAAGGTGTGCCGTTCGCGTGCTTCCCATGGGGTGAAGCAGACTGATAGAGTCGCGCCTATAGATCGATCCGACGACCTTCCGGAGCTGGCTTCGAATACTCGCGCGACTCCCAAGGGCGGTGCTGTGGCTCTTGCGCTTCCCAGAGCTTGGCGAGAGCAACCTCAAACAGACGGCAATCCGCTGGGCGGGATCCGAAGTCGCATCCAGGATCATCTTCACCGACGTGGCGCCAAAGCACGAGCACATCTCTCGTGCTCGAGTCTGCGATTTGTTTCTCGATACGCCCGAATGCAACGCCCATACTACAGCCGCCGATGTGTTGTGGTCAGGGACACCGCTGTTGACGTTACCGCGATACAAGTATAAGATGTGCTCGAGGATGGCCGCTTCCATTCTGCAAGGGGCGCTACCCAAAACAGCCGAGGGCAAAGCGGCGGCTACGGAGTTGATCGCCAACAGCGACGAAGAGTATGAGGAGCGTGCAGTCGCCCTTGGCGATGACCTCGTCTACAGTACCAAGCCCGAAGAAGTCGGGATAGGGCAGGGTAGACTTGTCGAGCTCAGGAAACTTTTGTACGAGAGTCGATGGACCAGTGCTCTCTTCGACACGAAGCGGTGGGTGCGCGACATCGAGGCCGCTTATGCCGAAGCATGGCGGAAGTGGGTTGCAGGAGAAGGTGGAGATATTTGGTTGTAGCATTCGCGGACGTGCATGTTTGGCGAGGGTGTTGTTACTTCGAACGGGTGAAGGGGAGAGACGTTTGACATAGGGGCACGGAGTTTTTAGGGCTAATTCAAGATACCACTCGGGGCGAACTGGGTGGGACAGGTCTCGGTGTAGCAAACACCCGGGACCGCTTCACATCTATAGAACGCGATTAATTTGAATGGTGCTGTTTTTCAAGCCGCCTGTGGGCGAGAATTTCACAGACATGGCACCGCTCAGCCAACTAGATTCCAGGTCGAACCAGAGCCGTGAGGAGAGACAGCGATCGATCTCCATGATGTTCATCGATTACGGCCAAGTGGGAGGGCTGGAGATCATGTCGTCATTGCCAAGTCGTTCTTAATATTCTGAACACCAAATTTTGGATTTTGTCGCGATAAGTCAAAGCAGTGCACCAGAAGATGGAAGGTAACAGGTGGTTAAGGTAGATTTCAACACGCACATGACTAAACTGGCATTGTGGATTCAGATGTCTCAGTAGAGCGACCTTGTCGACCGAGTGGAAGGGGCGGCATACGCTTCCACCAGTAACTTCAGTCGGAACAACAAAGTGTCCTGATGTTGGCCTGCCATGACAGACAGGATGAGAGGGATCCATCCATAAAACTGTTACTGAGGGATAAGATCGCGACTGACTGCATGAATCTATGTACAGCGCGTGAGTCGACTGAAGTCATGCCGTTTGGCATGCGTTTCGCAGGCGAAGATGCTCTCTGGATGGTCCAGATAGAACGACGCAACCATGTATGCGCACGCACACACAGACCACCCAGTCAGACCACCCCACACACGTCACGCTGGGTAGGAGTTGGTCAGGAGCAAATCCTGCAACAGTGGGTCTGTCCAGCCGGCTCAGAAGGGCACACAAATATGAAAATTTGAAGAGCATCAATCAGATCGGCCGGATGAACGGGATGGCTCAGAACCGCTGCACCCGTTGACCTTAATGGACCAGCGGGTTTCAATCCTGCTGGTCACATCCAAGAGTGTCCGAGCTTCCCCGGACGGACTTTGAATTCCAGCTGGGGTGTCCTGTTTCATCAGTATCAAGAAGACATGAGGACGTTATCATCCGAGGAGAGGTCGAAAAGACCAGTGACAGCCACCAACAGCTGAAGTCGGGTGCCGTCGAGCTTGATTGGTGCTTTGGTGACGGTATGTGACACGGTTGATGCAGTCCTGTCGCCATCTCCGTTTTCTCTCCCTTCTACCCTGTTTTTTTTTTCCACCTTGCAGTAGATTGGCTGTGATGGTGGTGTGTCAGAAGACATTCACCCCGGAAGGCCCGGAACTCCGGTAATGTGCGTTCACCATCACTTGTGTGGTGGAAGCCCAGCGTTTGTCGTGCCAACGTCAAGGATTCCTCGAGGGTCAACGAGATCAAATTGATTTCCGAAAATTGATGATCAAGGTACGAGAACATGTCAGATGTCGACCAGGATGACAAGGTGACAGGATGATGGATGACAAGAGAACAAGATGACAAGGAGAAGAATGACAACGGCTGCAACAGTTGGCACGGCTACTGCTCTTCCTTGTTGATGGCCGCAGCCTGAAAACATGGACTTTGTCATCGTACAAAACACCTTGACCTACTACCTTACCCGGCCTATACTTACGGTACTACAAGATAGTTGTACCTTATTATTTGGAAGGCAGGGAGTACTGCGAATTATGAATGCACACTTTCCCATCTCCCAGCCTATATATTGTATGTCTTAGCCACACTACCATCTGTTGATTGCTTGTATTGACTGATTGGTACGAAGCCCTCTTCTAGAAGCATCGTCGTCGCACGCGTGCAACACCGATGTCATCCCTTGGTCTTGCACTCCGCCAGCTGCTGAAGGCTGCGCAAAGGTGATTGGGAGCGGTTGCCGGGAGCCGAAGGAGGCATGGGGCGGTGTCAAATGTTCAAGGCTTCGGTCGTGGTCTGATCAATAATAATGGTTCTGGGCCACGGCGCAATTACAGTAGATAGACAAGGTAGCTCGTCACATCAATCAGGTCTGATCCATGGGTGGGAATAGTAAGGTAGAGATCTCATGCCGTTGTCATGCAAGATTGAGTTTCGTGTCTCAATATTGAATATTGAATGTCGGATTCGAGTCGAGCTGAGTCGAGTCAAGTAGGTCAGGTACAAGGTTTGTACTGTACTGTACTTCACCCTCCGTACGACGTACATCAGTGCCACTTTTTGATTTCGGCGTACATATTAAATGATGAAGACGGGATGAAGCTGAAATTGAAGCGGAAGCGGAAGCGGAAGCGTGGCAGCCTAGATAACGTAGGTCAACCCAGCGATCCGTTCGGGGGTGGATAACTTAAGCGAAGCAAGGGCCGGAGCAAGTCCAGAATCCGATTGTATCTGTATCTGTATTATTATTACAGTGGGTAACTTACTGTAACTTACAGATACTGTACGGGAGTACGGAGTACATTTGACAGCCCCCCCTTCCCTCCGTTTCCCTGATGGCGGAAAAGCCGTTGGAAGACGCGCATCATCGTCGATGGTGGCGGTGGCCAGACCGTCGGTCCATTTCCCTTGCCATACCTTAAGTTTTTCCACCCTTGTCACTGCACTTACACTTTGAGCCGGTCTCTCGGAGCTGCCGAAGACGTGGTTGCGTACATGGCTTGGAATTATTTACGGCATAATACCCACAGTAGAACGGATAAGTCAAGTACCGTATCGTATCTTGGGATGGCAATCAATCAATAATAATGAGTCAATAAATCATGAATAAATCATGAATTGAATGCGTTATTATTGCTATCGCGATTGAGCACTGCTTTCTCTATCACCATCTCCATCTCACATACTCCGCACGGTTGGTCTTCTATATCATGTACTGTGGTTGTAGAGTAGCCACACAACCCCCTGTTGAGAGCCCATCGAATCCCTTCCTTTTCGGGGGTGTTATTGTCTCTGCCTCATGTCTTAGATGGCAGGCAACGGCTGCTTCGCATTGGCTGGCTTTTGCTTTTTCTGGCGCGTCGGGCGCTCTCCGTCTGTTGACTGTTCGGTTTCTTCCGTTCGGTAATTGCCGTCCGACCCGACTCACCTCCGTATAAGATACCTGTAAGATATTTTGTAACTGATATTGTTACTACAGATTAAGTTATACCTACCCTAAGGTACTGTAGATAATGATCAATAAGATACCTACCTAGAGAAAGGTAAGGTAATTATGTCGTTAACCTGCAGCCGTGGTGTCATGGAGTTAAGGAGTTAAAGTATCGAGTCATCGAGTCATCGAGGGAAGGGGAGGTACTGTACAAATATCTTCTCTTATGTAAGGTAAGGGTAAGGAAACTCTGAATGATTTGAAATGCTGTACATGAACAGTAGTACCCATCTTACATCTTATTGGCCCGAGGCAGAGGCACGAGCCGCGACCCAGGAAAGAGATGGAGAGATCCAGAGATCTAAGGTACAGGGAAGTTAAGTTAACGAACGAACGAACGAACGAACAAAAGAACGTGCCGCTCAAACCCGTTTGCCCGCCAATCTGTCCGCGATCCTAGCGCCATCTTGGAAAATGGGATACAAGTAAGGTACTTTGTACTTGTAGCTTAAGGTACCAGGTAGATACCTCACGATTAAGGTAGAACAAGGTAACTTACGTGTATGCGTACGGAAAAATATAACTGGATCCTGCATTAATACTAATATTGATATTGCTATTGATATTGCTAGTTAGGTATTTGATATCCCTATTAATATTGATTGATATTAAATATGGTTGCATCAGCTGTGCAGTTCGTCCTCGTCCTCGTCCTCGTCCTCGTCCTCGTATCCCGTATCCCGTATCCCGTACTCGCTCGTCGGCTTTACAAGTGTACACATCAGCCCCAATCATGCATATTCGATTATCAATCATCAGAAGGTGTTACCAGTCTACAAGGGTACAAACAGCGTTCCTAACGTCCATGCGGGAAGGGTGGTCCCAGTACCTTAGATCGTGAGATCCGGCCCCCGGTCTCGGGATATCCACTCGCTCTGACTCAACAGTACGAAGTAAGGGATCCACCTCCTGCTCCATGTCCATGACGACACCAATACCCTATAAACCCTCGTCACCGCCATCACTGCTGAGGGTTGAGTTGGGACGTTGACCACTCCAGTATCAATACCAGTACCAGTACCAACACCAGTACCTAATGTCATAGTGTCAGTGTAGTGGCACTTTCAATGGTGCGAGCGACGACGAACGAGTCCTTCATCCACTATACATTAGTCCGTACTCTGCCTATCTCCAACTTTCACGATCCCAGCAACCGTGTTGTTTCCGCGCCCCCTGCTTCAGAAAGCGAAAGCTGCAGAGTCGGCAGGGTGGTGCATGTAGGGACGGAGTAGTACCTCATGTGCATGCAAGCCAATCCGACATGGGTCGGCAGCAACACGGGTAGTGGAGATGAGATCAAAAGATTATTGGGGACTGGGACTGTTCGGACTTCTTCGTTCGAGCTGGGATGAGCTTTGGCTTCGGTTAACTTTTCGAGGATGAAAACAGGGAGAAAACCTTTCTTACACTGTATCCGCATCTCTGTATTACACCACACCACACAACACGAACCCGGAGCTTAAAGAGGGCGACTGGACCACCCCCAGCTCAATCTATATCCTATTTTCCTAACTTCCAAGACTTTAACCGATTTGCTGTCGTAAAACGCACACACGTGACTTCGCCGTGCTAAAACCCACCTCAGTGCTGAGGTGGTCGCCCACTAGTCGTCCATATCGTTCGTTCGCTCCGTGGTTCATACCATGGCTGGCTGACGCGTCCTACGAAGTTCAGCCTTTGACCAAGGTAATAATAATACACTTACAGCCACTAACGTTATCCACCAGGAAAGGTATAAGTACGCACCCCTACTTACCAGTTGTATCCACATATCATACACGGCCACATAAGGTAACCCTACATCGTCTCCCAGGGCTCCATTATCAATATTGATCATTGATGCATAAAGCTGGATGAAGCTGGTTGAGGCTGACCGATAAACGAGAAAGACGCCATCTGTCCCCAAGAGATACAATACGATGCCGCAGAGAGAGCCGGCAGACCAGCAAAGATGTACTACTGTACATAGGAAGTGTGCTCTTGGTGCGGAGTCTACCACGATGCTCTATGCGAGCGATCATCACATCACTACCTTTACGTGAGGTAGGGTCCTCGACCTCTCGTCCAGTGAAATTGACAGACCACAAGAAACGCACACTCGCACTCCCATTCCAGAATGCTCTTATTCAACACCATGAGACACATTGACATTAATCACTGTGCAGTCAGCTTCATTTTTTCTGATCCGTTCCTTTCTGTACCGTACCGTACCGTATCGTATGGACCTGTCCGATGGTACTGTACGTAGGGAGTTTCCAACGCTGGGACCTACAGTACGGTACTGTACCTTATGTACTGTACGGAGGTACGGAGTACTCCGTACTTTGTAGGTATCTCGGCTTATTTGCCGTGGTGAGAGTTCATGGTTCCCTTAGTGTGAACCATCGTCCCGTCCGTTAGGAAACCCTGCTGCGCATCCCATTTCAAATTCCGATCACCTGGATCCGCCTGGGACGCTTCGTACATTGGCTTGGAGGGACCCAGGTGACGGTCTTGATGCCTCTTTGGGAAGCAGCAGGAAATACAAATCCTGAATTATAATGGCGCCCTCTCCCCACCTCGTCTGCTTTGAGCCCTGGCCTTGCCCGGTCGCTCGACGCCTGCTCTCGGTTCCTCGTAATATTGGCCTCTCAAAATGTCGAAGCGTTGGCCTGTCCCATTCTCTTCCACTAACTTAGTCCCGTCCTCGGTGCTCGTCCCCCTGCCTGTCAACCCCACCGCACCCGATGAATCTGTGCGCCATCTGAGATCTCGTTCCTCCGAAGCTTAAGTCCCGTCCATCCCCACTATTATTATAGTCTACATCGTCCCCCCGTCGATCCATCTCGCACCAACACATACTCGTCCTCTGCCTCTCCCTCTTCTCTCGTCCCATCACTCGCCCATCAAACACCCCTTCCTGTGTCAATATCAATCAGGCCGACCAGAACATTTCTCAATAATCTGACCGATTATCATCTTTAATTATCATACTCGTGCCGCCTCATCCTTCATTACCATATCATCATCCGTTGAACGACGTCTTGATCTTCTTCAATCGCCGCTCACTCTACTTTCGCGGCTTCGTCGTCGACGACTTCCACCTATCGCCTCGACATGCCGGCTCATCGGAGGGGTCCTTGGTCCCAGGCCGAGGACGCATATCTCGTTCAACTTGTACATACTCAGGGAGCCCACAACTGGGTCCGCATATCTGGTCTCATCGTATCGCGATCACCGAAACAGTGTCGAGAGAGGTATCATCAGAATTTAAAGCCCAGTCTCAATCATGATCCCATCACGCCCGAGGAAGGCATCGTCATCGAAAGGCTGGTGGGTGAGATGGGCAAGCGTTGGGCCGAAATCGCTCGACGGTTACGAGGCCGCAGCGACAACGCCGTCAAGAATTGGTGGAACGGTGGGATGAACCGTAGGCGCCGCCTCGTCATCCGCCGCGAGGGGACCGTCCGGTGCGGCGACGACTTCGACGAGAGGCTGCAGCCGTTGTCCTTCGCACGGCCTGCCGTCGCCTTCCAACGCCCGATCGGCGACATCATGATCCCTCCGCCGAGGCGGATCCTCGAAGTCCCCTTGACCTCCCCTGCCGTGTCGGAATCGTCGGTGGCTGACTCGGTCGACCGAGCCCCTTCATTGATCTCGGATTCTTGCTCCAACTTCTCCACCTCCCCGAGGGTGGCAGAGATACATTGCATCGAACTTCCACCGCTCATCGGTACCAAGGCCGAAAGCCGCCGACCGAGCCTTCCGATCCTTCATCTAGGCACCAACTCTTTCATCTCCGATGGCGAGGCACACGCTCCCTCCTACTGTGGACGACCGTCGATGCCGCCCGGCCAAGTCAAGTTACCGTCCTTTCAAGCTCTGACTGGCCAGCCGGAGCGCCCGGAGAGCCGGGACAATCGAATGAACCTGTCGAGTCTTCTTGGCTGACCTTCCTTGAGCATCTCAGCCGGCTATGTTGTGCTCCGACACCAATCTCATCCACTACTATATTACTCCGGGAGGCGTTTCGGTGCGATGCTTCCGTGCCGTGGTTGCCCTCTTCCCTCGTCTGTGTGGATTAGCGTTGGGATGCTGGTTCCTCCCTGTATTTTTGACGGACATGTTGACGTCTCATGTTGTTGTTATTTTTCTCCTTTGGTGTTAGATGGTGTTGGGATACACTTGGCGTTCTGACCGTGTCGGTCTCGGTGCGGGACCCTTGGTGGAGGTGTATGGTCGATGTTGGCCTAATAAAACATAATGTCCTTATCGGATCATTCATACGTAGCCTGTTTGGGCGGCATAGTTGTTATAGATCCCAATCGAGGTGAAACCCCTGAATGACTCTGTGCGCAGCGCATCGATGTACTACGGACAGTGACTTTGCAAGCCTTTGTGGTCCGATACCGTCTGACCATGTCCCCTTCCCTCGGTCACCAGAAAGCAGAGGAGCACCACCACCTTCCAATTCTGCCCTTGAAGCATCCCTTGACCTACACGTCACTGAAAGTGGCGGATTGACTGCCTATATGCTTGACTTGGCGCCAATCGAACGGTCAGAATGGCGTTTTGGACCATCTTTCCATACCCATCTTCTACAAATCAGACATAATTAGAACCCCTGACGCACAGATTATGACGAGCTATTGAAATTGTACTTTATCGGGTTCTTCTTTCTCGCAGTCCGATCCCTGTATACACTCTGTTGGAACATAACCTAGCACATGCGGCCATAGACCATGGAGAATCGGGCATCCCGTCCGCTCTATTACCAAAGCCACGAAGTGGTGGATCAGTAGTCGACTCAGCGACGACCGGTAAACTCCCCGCTGTTGCTTGTCTTACTTTGGGGGGATTTCCAGAATCGATGATTGTAGTAGTTACCAATCAACAATCTAGTAGATTGTCCCTGAGAGATCTTCAGATCGAGGGCGGATTTGCGGCATGAACCGTGAGAGTGGAGTGCCGCAGATATCCTGATCACTAGATGATACTGCCGCAGACAGCTTGCTTATGGCAAGCTTGCAGTTATAGCACCGTCCCATCAACTTAGGAAGACGGTCGAGACTTTAGAAGCGAATTCAAGCGCGGATTCTAGAAGAGCCAAGTGACCGCGCAAATCGTGGAGCGCACAAAGAGCAAAGAGTGTCCGGTACATGTCTACCCGGCCAGAGCGCTTTCAGCCATCAAATCTTCGGCACCAAACTCATCCATGAGTCCAGTTACTCAAGTTATCATCATCTTCAAATTTGGAGAATTGAATAAATTATTCTCATGGTCACGCTCACTCTGTGGCTTGAAGCCCTTCCACAAACGGCAAAGAGGTCGAGATATCGGTTGAAGTCGGCCGGAACGGACCCAGCGGGACCCAGCGCTGCTAGCGGCCGTTCGGGAAAACTGCATGGAACGACCCCCTGTCGCCACGAGGGTTGACGCCACAGCCAAATCTCTTGGGACGACGAGCGCACGATTCGCCGTTCGCTGTGTACCTTACACGTATTCGCACTAAGATATTGTTTCTTGATATACTTGTAGCTACCTTACAGAACGGTCTCAGCTCACCTTGCGACGGTGAGGGGACTGGCGCTTACTCACTACGTTACCCGTGCAGCTCTCGCGGGAGCGGAGATGGAGAGGCAGGCAGCTTCAGGGCGCTGGGCAGCTTGTAGCTTCTTCGTTTTCAAGAAAACATATACGAGCTGGTATAGAGTGTAGCAAGCTCTTAGGAGACACTTTTCTCATTGAGGTGTGACCAGCCACCGAGATGCTTTTGCGCATGTGTTATTCGATTCTGGCACGTGAAAAGCAGCTTCCTCACAAGGGTGGGTACCCAAGGTATTTGTACCTTGGGTGTTTACCTGAGGTAGTTGTGGAGGTTGATAATATTGCTCTACGGCCACAACTCCCACTTCTCGTGTTAAGAGCTACCTGCTCATCAATGAAAACTCCGATTGTCAATACCTATGCTTATAGAGATGCGAAGAATAGTAACGTCGTATAATTGAACCGCATCCTCATTGTAACCTGAGAACACCCTCCTATTGAAGGTAGGAGTTTTGAATGGGATCAATAGAATCAAGTGAGCCAACCCTTATTGTTGTTCCCTCTCTGCCAGCCAGAACGACTTCCTTCAAACCATTTCCACTTCCTCCAGACTTCTTCTACTTCATACAACCAACCAACCAAGCTTTCAGTGTAATCGTCCAAACCCTCTTCCACTTCGATACACTTGCAAGCAGTTGTTTGATAACAGTCTGGTACTGTCTTCTCGAGGTGAAGTTATTCTGCAAGTCTCAAACGCGGCCGTGCATTCTTCGTAAACCAGACGATTTCGGTCGACCGTTGCTTGCTACTGCCTCCTTTCTCGCACAAGTCGTCTTGAAGATCATCCATTTTTTTGAGCTTCTCGCTTCTCTGCCGACTTTCTCACTTCTCTCTCCGATATTCACCATGGCTTACTATTCACCCTCCTTTTCCCAGCATCATGCGTCGAGCGACATCATGGCGCATAGTTGGCGGTCTCACGTCGTTGCGGCTGATCCGGTATATTCACTTGAAAAGCAAACTACCTTAAGGTTGGCAGTGATCGCTGATTTTTATCGTTAGCTCAACGTGGACGTGCTCCCCAGTCTCTATTGGGAAGCCAGAAGACAGACGTGTCCCTTTTTCGTGCCGGGGTGTAGGTGCGGCCTTGGTGAGAGTCCCATATTGGGTATAACCTCCCAGGGGCTGCAGAGCTCGCTGGTCGAGCCTGCTGTCCGGCCTCTTGTCGACCCACGGCAGGAGATCTCGCTGCCACCGTGGGTCTTCTATCTCGTACCCCCAGTCGCGCAACCTCCTCCGGCTGGTTCGGAAGGTGACGCGTTCTTTCTACATCCGTCACCGACAACACTCGCAAGCCACGAGTCTTCACCTCTACCAAGTCCTGGACTGGCTCCAGTCGAATCACAGACCGATGCAGCAGAAGCTGCAGCTGAAGAGAGTGCGGAGACGATTGAACCCGTCTCATGCCTTTGCGGCAAACCGGATTTCGTCGAGGATATGATCGCTTGCGGAACGCATCCGCATCCAGGAGAGGTGCATGTAGGAGGACTGGCGTGGTTCCACCACTCTTGCGCCGGGCTTAGGGAAGTACCAGAGACTGGTGAGCACATCAAAGACCCATCAACACTCGTACTAAACTTACATGCACCAACAGATGAGGAATGGTATTGTGGAGATTGCCAAGCCGAGATGGAAGCGAACGACATCGCCCGGCGGGCCGGGTCTGGTGGCAAGAAACTTCCGGGCGCTTCTTCGCCCACCCTGAAACCCCAACCGGAGGACAGTGAGCAGGCGCCGTCAGACGGCTCTCTGTCCCCACAGCCACCTCGCCGAAAGCGCAAGGCCGAGAGCTTGGGGCCGGAAAGGCCTAAGAAGAGGCATCAAGGCGCAGTGACAAAGGAGCATGGGGCCCCTACTACCCCTACCTTCGCCACGCCGCGTCTGGCGAAGCGAAAAGCCGACGAGGGCGAGTACGAACTGCCCCAAAAGAAATACAAGTTGGGGACGGATCGGCGGGGCGCGAAGATGCCCCAGCATACGAACATGGAGGTGCAAGCAGCACCTTCATCAGCCAACGTCAGGGGCAGACCGTGGTCAGTGGCCGAGGAAGCGGCCACAACCAGGATCATGCGAGATCTGGTGACCGGGGCAAACGCGGTCTACGGGGATAGACGCTGGGAGATGTGTGCCAAGCGTCTGAAGAAAGACCATGGCCTCACTCGGAGTGGGCCGGCCATCAAGAACCATTGGAATCGCGTACTGAGAGCGCGAACTGGGCTGGACGAACGCAGAACGCCCAATCCCAACAAGATGGTGACAGGGTCACTAACACCCCGAAAGAAGCAACGGACTGCACAGAGTTTGTTTGGTCGTCCCGCTCTCTCTGATGTCGCCGAAGAGGATGGTGAGGAAGAAGAAGAAGAAGAAGAAGAAGAAGAAGAAGAAGAGAGAGATGGAGACCAAAACTACGAAGAAGACCAAGAAGAAGAACAAGAAGTGGAGGTCGAGGATGTTACGGAGAAAGACGGTCGTGCCCAGAGAAAATATGACTGGGACAACGAAACCTATGTTCCTTCACGAAAACGGAAGCTCAGAGGGTGGAGCTGAGTACTAAGTAACGATAAGACGAAAAGACCTCGTTCCTTTCATCGGCATTCATGGTTTTATGCGGTTTGGGTATTGGTGTTTTGAGACAAGCAGACGTCGGCGACTTCATTAATAATTCACCCACTCGTCGACATCGGCCAAGCATTTTCCATATTGTGCCGCTTCGCCACCCGTAGTAGTACTTCGTACCTGTCAACCAACCCACCTGGTTCCTACCTTACCTTCTGGAACCTTACCTGCTACTGTCCCATAACGTAGCTACCTTTCACCCAAAGCTGCATCTCACAAGCTGTCACCTCCCAGCCATTATGGAGGTCTCAAATCTACCAATGGCACTCACCACCGGAATAGATCTCACTAGTCCCTCAACCACAGCTCACAGCGTTCTAGATGTCGATATGGACATCGATCTAGGCCCGGAGGTGCCCGTGGAAGAGGCTATCGTGGAGGACTTGGAGATTGAAGCTACCAATAACGAGGGAATGCTGGCCATTCTCTCTGAGCCAGAGCTCAATCAATCAGTTCCTCACAAAGTTCATCTTCGTGGTTTGGATAACCTTACTACAGGCGACATCAACGAGTTTGCAGCCGAACATTTCCCATCAAACTTACCTACTCGCATTGAATGGATTGACGACACCTCCGCAAACCTTATTTACGGCACCCAGGCCTTGGCTGAGGAAGCTCTCACTCGGTTTTCCATCATACCGGATATGGGTTCCTCAGCGCTTCCTCTACTTCATACTAGACCAGCTAAACCATTTACATCTCATCCCGGGTCCTCCTTACACGTACGCATGGCCGTCTTCAGCGATCGGAAACAACCCAGAGCCTACGAAGCAAGTCGATTCTACCTAATGCATCCTGAGCTCGACCCGAGGGAAAAGAAAAAGCGGCAAGGAAGAGGCGATGATCACGGCGACTATCGCAGAAGGAGATACGACAAATCAGAACAACGACGGAGGAGGTACGCAGACGAAGGGGGGACATATCATGCCAGCATGTATGACGACGATCACAACAGCAGTTTGACTGGCCAGGATGACGCGCATGCGGCGAGGCGTGGGTCTCTATCAAGCCGCTCTTCTCAGGACGATCATGGAAGGAAACATTACCGGCGTATGCGATACAGCAGAAGCAGTCGTTCGCGAGACCGTAGTGCATCTCCGGTAAGAGAAGGGAATGAAGACAGAAATCTGGTACCCGAAAACAATCGCGCAAGTCGCCGGGAAGATCGAGAAAGGGTACCCCTTTCGAGATCTCGCTTGGGTGCTTCGTCTTCTGCCGCTCTGGAGAACGGTAGCAAAGAGCTCTTCCCCTACGATGCACCCTCACAGGCTGGCAACTCCGCTGTGCTACGTGGCTTTAGCCGTGCGGCACCTGGCAGAGAACTTTTTCCTACCAAAACCGCCTCCACAAGTCTGAAGAAGCTTGTCTTTCCGAACAAAACTGGCATCAGCAATCACCGTCGCTCAGACGCTTTCGACGCAGCTGACGAGACTGCCGATCTCTTTGCAAACGGCATGTCGGTTCCTTTCACTGATGGCGCATTGGACAGAAGATCGGTTCCACGCAATCTTGAAGATAGGATCTCTAAACCCCTAGACTTAACGTACGGTCGTCTAAAGGAGTCCGATTCGGCGCCCAGTGCCGCGACCTCAGTAGCCGTGGCAAGTGAAGGGTTCAGTATCCGCGGTGTAGCCCGGATACAGGATCAGGGATTCAGCATTCGCGGTACTGCTGGCAACAGCTCGACGAATCAGGACATCAAGGAACTCTTTCCGGGAAAGTACGGTGGTAATTTCGGCAAGGAACTCTTCTCCGAAAAGCTGGAAGGCCGGGGAGGGCAGAGGAGAAGGGCTGAGGATATGTTCTATTGAACAGCTTCTGCAGCAAGATGCGGTCACTAGGCACGCTGCATTCATTACCAGGTATTTAGTGTGGAGATGAAATCCACGAGGCCTTGGGCTACTTGGTGCTTACTTCCACTTGGTGTTCTTGGGATAGGCTTATTTCAGCTCGGCGTTTCAGGGATCAGCAGCGATCTTTCTTCCACAGGGAACCGGTACATCAGGTGGTGTAGAGACCACAAATGACCATTTAGTCCACCTCGGAGTGTCCTCTCAATGTGACCCATACTATCGTAGTGACTTTGTTGGCGTGCGGCCAGTCTCAGTCAGCTTGGTCAATATATAAATCTTTAACCTAGCTCTCCAATGATCTTGCGAAGATGGAAGTTTGGCATCGATTGTTGTCCGCGAAGACCTTAGTGACATATGATCCCGAGAGGCCAGATGATTGCAGGCACTCAGATCTGTACGTACAAATTTCGATAGGTTAGAATAGACTAAGATTCTACCCATTGTCCGCCATGCGCACCGCAGACTCTCCCGCTATCATTGTGGCCCGTTTTCTCAAAGCCAACCACTATGATGAGGTATGCTACCGCTGGATGAATCTGTATGCACGCTGACTGACGCCGGCCCCGACGATAGACACTTGAAGTTTTCCTGCGTGAAGTGGGGTTACCCTTGGAAGTTGGCACCATAGAGAAAGGGGATTTGACGATTGAAAACATACTCGAAGAGAAGAAGATTTTTGATTTAAATGTTCGGTTCGAGAGGTTCGGGGTAGCAGATGGTGACAGAAGTTGGAGTCTCCCAGGTAGGTACAAGTCTCTATTTCTTTCCTGGGTGACCATCTATGTGGCAAGGATCTCGGGTCCTGTACCGATCTTGGATTTACTGCATCTACTCAAAGCATCCCGGAGTGCAACGTTGAGCTCAAGGTGTCTACATTGAGTAGGCTGACAGACAAAGCTCCCTCAACTCCTACCACTGTGAACACCCTTCCCTCCTCCTCAAATCTCCTACATGTTTCGGTAGAGACTTGCCAGGCAGATCTGTCAAGAGAACCTCTTCAATGCCTCCTAGCCACTACGGCAGACCGTCGTCTACATCGACTCGGCGTTGAACCGCCTTTCCCAACGCTCGTCTCTGAAAGTCGTGTCCACGAGTCCCCAGTCCTATCGTGTTTGATACTGGCTGGAAGATATGTCATTACCACGAGCATGTCCGGCCAGGTGCTGTTATTCGATCTTGAGAACAACGCTATCTTGGACGAGCGGAGAGATCATAGAAAATACGTAATTAAAGTGACAGCGGCAGAAGATGACGAAGGTGCCTGGGTTGCCACAGCAGGCTGGGATGCTAAGATTCACCTATACCGTCTCCAATTTTCACCTAGGGATCGGAAGCCCTCCCTGGGCCTACCCATCGCATCTCTCACTCTACCCACCAATCCCGAGGCTGTTCTATTCGTTCCAAATCCGGACTTTGCAGAACCAGTGCTGATCGTCTCACGACGGGACTCGACATCTCTATACTACTACTCCCTTCCTTCGCGGCCGGACACCAATGCATCATCGACAATTGAAGCACAACTTCAGCTCCTCGGTGCACAAAACTTAGCACCGCACTCAAACGCCTGGGTTGCCTTTTCTCCATCGTCCCTAGCTCTGTGTCCGACCGATCCCACCTTAGTAGCGGTTGCTACGTCAGCCGTACCGTACATGAAGTTGATCATAGTGCGGCTGCTGCTGCCCCCACCAAAGAGTCCATCTGGAGCAGCTACCGGTCCGATCAGTCAAGCGGAGCAGTCCCGTCTGGCTTTAGCTACCCAAGATCGAGAAGATGCAGCCATAATGACACACACCAGTACACTCGCACCGCAAACCCCGTATTCGACGCCTCAGGTCTGTTGGCGGCCCGACGGAACTGGTGTCTGGGTGAACGGGGACGACGGCGTTCTGAGGGGCGTGGAGGCGAAGACAGGGAAGATTGTGACTACTTCAAGTGGAGGACATGATGCGGGAAGTAAAATCAGGGCCATCTGGGCTGGATTGGTATATAAGGGTGGTAGGGCGGAGGAGTGGGTTGTGAGCGGTGGCTTCGACAGAAGATTGGTCGTGTGGCGCATCGGAGACTAAGTTACTACAGTTCCAGCTCTGCACGGCATTACTACGCAATCCGAGGCTTCGGAGCAAATGTGTCGCGATCGATTGCGAATGCTCTCGATATCGAATTCACAGAATTCTGTGACTAAAGATGGTTTTATACTCCCCGCATAATATGCCTATGCAGATAGAGAAGCAGCAGATGCCGTGGCTTGCATATGCGGTGTTCTTCCTCTTGTCAGCACCAGTTCCCGAACCTCGCTGCCTCACGGTTGGCTGGGAGAGACAAAGATCGGGTAGAAAGTGGGTGTGCTAGGTATGCTATGTCTAACAATAAGCAGGCCTTGCACATATTGTGTAGCGTAGAAAACCACCCACCTACAGATCCTTCCATTACTCTCATCTTTCCTTCATTGACTCCATGCCCCAGATTCAGTGCGACTATGACAACACGGCCGATGACACCTGGGCCGCTGTGCTACAATGTCTTCGGGACTCGGCCCTTCCGCCTCTGTCTACTGTCAGACACCTTCAATAAGTCTGCCAATGGTGTAGGAGTGAATTGCCCAGATGGTAAGAGGCTTGCATCATGCACAAGAGGCCTCCATTTTAGCCTGGAAAGAGTCACACGCATAGTGATCGAGGAGGGCTGCCTCACAGCAGCACCCAGAAGGCGGCTCTGATCGCAGGAGTAAGGTACAGGTCTGTACCAGTGAACGCTGCAGACGTTTCGGCATGAAAGGGCCGAGCTTGAGAAATACAATAGAGCAATGCAAGCGCAAGGGATTGAAGCCATTCTACCTAGCCATGATGCTAAGACTACCTCCACATGTGTGGTGGACACATGTCAGGCATTGCAGAGGTGGTACCTGATGACTTGGGAATCTGGGCTCATGTAAATGCTGTATATGCTGGTGAAGCAGTGGTGTGCAAAGAGTACCTTATCAACATCATACGGAACACTTTGAGGGCTTTGATAGCTTCAATGTAATCATGCACAAGTGGCTTCTCACTACTTTCGATACAAGGTACAAATATTACTTTGTATCCCGGAGCGCTGCCGCGTCAATTGACGGACAATCATTAGTCAGTTTTAGTGATCAAGCCTCGGATGTTCGAGCCATACAAGGCAGGGCTAACTTACTACACGGGCATAAGGTCATGAGAATGCATGAAGTTAGAGATTCCAGAGTATGCTGATATGTGTGCTATAGGAAAGTAACAAATGCTTTCAGCCTTACGACCTCCATCCCTGCCTGACGCGTGGTTGATGCCAGAAGCGAGCAGTAGCCGATAAGGTAGTGCCTGGTAGCATAGGTAACCCGCTGCCATCGTCAGCGCGCGACTAGTTAGAGACCTCATCATTTCTACGCACTTTGTCCTGATTTGTAGCCATGGTGCATTCCAAAGGGAGGAGGCCATGGACCTCCTCCACACGATGAGGGACGTATCAGCGTCGTTCGACCCAAAGGTCTGTTTTGATCACGGACCCTCAAGTCAAACGTTAGGCGCTAGGCCGTGCTGGAGCCCGCCTTGCCTCTCATTTCCAGGTGGTGTGCGTTGCGATTATCTCGCAACACCCTATCTCTCGGTCCTCGGTTTAGGGACGCTGGGCAGTCTCGTCAAGCGGGCCGGTCTGCAGGACCAGCACCGACTCATCACGTCACAGGGTCCCCAGACCTACACAGCGGTCCTGGAAGAACTTGGAGATCCGCAGGAACGGGTCTCGTGTCATGGCGGCGTAAACGTTAGCCGACTTCTGGAATTTTTGCTCTAACATCCTGAACATCTTATTCGTAACAGTGCTCAAACTATCAAGCATCCGAGGATTAAGTAGGCAGGTTTGGGAGTGGCTTTCGAAAGTGGGTGACTCCAGCTGTGGGCAATGCCCAGTCGCTGTTGCTAAACTCGGCAGGCTCACGACGGGCACGCTTAACGAATTCGGAACTTCGTACCTACCTGGTAGAATTATTGACTGCCTCGAGGATTTAGACGCGTTGTTGGGGAGACGGCAAAAGCTACAATTGTCAAATTATTCCAGTATATTCCTCTTCACTCAAGCTGCTTAACAACTGTCAGGCTGAATGCCTTATGCACAGGAACGCTCCGGACTGTGCCAAAGTTGATCTTAAGAAACGACTGCAGCAGTGCAACGACAGAAAAGATATTACAAGCCACGTTCTTAGTCAACTTGGTTAGGCCGCGACAGTTGACTCTGATCAGTGATCAACAATACAGTCTCACGGCGGCGAGCCGCTTACAGTAAGACGATCGTCTAGGAGCAAGTACAGGCACACGACCACAATCTTATATTGTCCATGAACACTTATTCCATGTCCGAGAGCCACATCGAGAAGATGGAGCCAGCATCCGTCCACACGAATCGGGAGCTCGAGGATATCTTCCGTCAAATGCAACCTGACTTTGAGGGTAGAGAGACAGACCAGAACTGGAGCGTTCGAGAAAAGCATGTGCTGAAGCTACGGAAGCTCACGCAAGGTAACGCGCCACGGGACTTTCTGCAAACCTACCTCTCTGGCCTTAGGGGGTCGCTGGATGGGATTCTCAAGACAGTCAACTCCCTGCGCACCACGGTGTGCAAAAACGGATGTCTCCTACTCCGAGAAATGGCTGAGGTGACTAGCTCTGGCCTAGACCCTATGGTAGAGATACTTCTCCAGAACCTCATCAAGCTCTGTGCCGGGACGAAGCAAATCAGCTCGCAGAACGCGAACGCAACTGTCACCATCATTCTCGCTCACGTCACGTATAACATCCGACTTGTGCAGCATATCTGGAGCGCATGTCAGGATAAAAACGTGCAACCGCGTACGTACGCCAGTGGTTGGCTGAAGACAATCATTACAAAGCAAGGTGTTTCTAAAAGCACACTTGAGCATGCGGGAGGGGTTGACCTTATTGAGAAGACCATCAGGAAGGGACTAGCAGATGCCAACCCAGGGGTCAGAGAAGGCATGAGAGGCACATATTGGTCATTCGCACGATTGTGGCCCGAGAGAGCTGAGAAGTAAAGCACCTCAAGATAAACACTTATACTCGATGCTGACCGCACTACCAAGTATCTCATCAGCGCTTGAATCAAGACCAAAAGAACTCCTTATAAATGACCCCGCCAACCCAGGTCGCAACCGAGCATTGAACGATGTTAACCCTGCCTCCAGTCGAGCCACAGCCAACTCTACTTCTGTAGAAACCAACCCAGATCGCCCCACTCTAAGGGAGACTATCGCTGCTCAAAAGAAAGCCAAAACCGCCAGCGAAAGTCCCGGCTCCGTGATGTCCTTCATTCCGTCTGCCCGGCCCACTATCTCGTCCTCGAAGACCAGCACTACTGTCAGGCCTATGTGCGTAACGTCTGGTGCAATTCGAGCAAACTCCTCGTACAATATATCCACGAACGTTCACCCGGGCACTCTCTCATCCGCACCTGTACGTCCCATGAGACCAGCTCGGAGATTGGAAAACATCAGACCGGCGACCGTGAAACCGCTTGCTGACAGAAAGCCTTCGAAGGATGAGAGCTCGTCGACCAGCCCATCTGGCCGCCCTTTGACGACCAAAACGATAAATGTCCCACCAACAAAGAGTTCGGACAAGACAACAGCTTCTACCTCGAAGATGAGGGCGACTCCAAGAACAAGGTCCTCCGAGGAAAAGCTGAAGAAGCTGGAGAGAGCGGAGGACCGTGTCAATAGAGGCAGGACTGCGGGCCCTGCCGAACAAGTCCCAAGTCCTGCCACAAGTAGCGAGGACATACAGATGATACCACTTCCCAAATCCAAGGTGTCCAATGACGAGGAGCCAGTTGTCAAGGATACCAATCCCAAGCCCGCGGTGCCACGAGCCATACAATCGTCACCTGGACCCACTGGGGATCTTCAGCAATCGCCAGCAAAGAACGCATCCCCTCACATGGAACCAGTCATAATGCATGAAAATGCAGACCATGGCAACGAGAGCGAAGTGACTCCCGTCTCCTTCGGTCAATCAACAGCGCTGGAGGGACTTTCGATCAATGAACCGACAAACCTTCGATCAGACCCTGCAGCACCATCCTCCTCTGTTTGTACCTCGAAATCAATTAATTCCAACACTAGAGATCTTTCGAAGGATTCCGAACCGAGCACCGACACACTCCGCTGCCGTCGATACCTCGACAATGGCATAACCAGAATCCCTCAGAGCACCATGATAGACCACCACGGCTTCCGGAAGCTCCAGGACATCATCGCCTCTAAAGGCGATCTCTGGGAGGACGGTACTCGATTCATCCAGCTCTTGACGGTCTTGCTAGAAAACCTCGAAGCGCCCGTGATTGGTGCCCAGGGCAAGGCATCCCGCTACAAGAGCCAGGTACTGCAGACCATCAGCGTGATGCTTCAACACCATCGCGACCTCTTCTCTGCGCACTACCCGCAGGCCCTCTGCGTCATGATCAGGACGCGGAAGTACTGCGACACCAGCGACCGGCTCGCGTTTGGGCTCGAGGAAGTGGTCGAGGAGGTGACGTCGCTCTGCGAGTCGGAAGAGTCGATGGATGCAATCTTGAAGCTGCTCGATGACCTGGACATTGGGAACGCGGAGAAGTCGATGGATACGTCCAAACTTACCATCATGGGCCTGTTCGCGCTCAAGCAGCTTCTCTATGAAGTGTCTACTAAGAAGACCACGCTGAACAAGGTCGTGGACGAGAGGCTGTATGCGCTGGTTGGCAAGGTCCTCAAGAGCACCAACGCTGATGTACGTCGGGCCGGCACGGAGTACAGCGTCGCGCTGCATGACTACCTCGAACCCACGCCGAAGTTCTGGGATCGTATTGGGACCGTCTGCAAGGATCAAGAGGATCTCATCACGTATTACCTGGTAACGAGGAAGGCGATGACAGCGTGAGATACGACCGATTGAATGACGGCAACCACAGCGCGGACGGTGGCCTCAGCGTTGCGTTCTCTCCTTCTCTCCTTATTCATGTCGGAGGCGAGTGCCGGTGTAGGCATAGACGTTTAGCACTTATAAACGATCCTCTACTATATTTAGGTCCTTACCTTAGGGACAGCACATGCAAGGTCTCAAGGATTGCCGAGGCGTTGCTTTTCGGGCAGGCCCTTTGGTGGGGGCAAACCGCTGTGAGTGTAGTCAAAAATTCCTGAACATGAGGCTGAAGGCCTAGTAGTACGGAAATAATTCTAGTAAGGCTCCCTCCACAAATGAACAAACCCCTTGAAATCGCGTCGGAGATCAAGCTACCAAAACATGTAGAGGAGCTATTCCTTGCAAGTGCACAATCTTGTAGGGCACATTTTTATTGTTAGAGTAGTGTCATTTTTGACCATGTCTATCAAGCTCAGTTGACAACGATCTCTACCACTTCAGCCTTCAGCAGCGGGTATAGAAGATATTCATGTCGCAGCAGAGGACCTTAGAATTAGCGATCATTGTTGCATTTGACCTGCTCTCCATGCACCCTCACGCCACAATGTCAAGAAGGAGGGTGTTTGGTAATGAGCAGGTCTGGTGATGAATCTTGGCACGTTCAGAAAAATTCCTTCAGCAACCGCGCATAGGAGAGCGGACGGAGCTGTACACACATATGCCTTTGGGATATTTGGGAGCTTGGGAAGCTTGGGGAGTGCGAATGGGACACGATGACTCACAAGGCACAAGATCATGCATAATGTGATCGGCCCGACGATGAGGGTAAACATTTCTTCAGGTGCTCACAAGCAGAACTCCTTGCAATTGCGTTCAGCTATGACATATCTGAGCCGTTCTGGTATCTCGTCGCCCCATGTAACCTCCCCCTTTATGCCGCGTCTCTCTTCCCCTCCTTCACCTCCTTCTGCATTGCCAAGAGGTATCAGCATGTGCTTTTCAGTAAGATGTCGCTCCCGTATTTCCTGGTATGTTGTACGCACCAAAGCCTTCATCGTGCCGTGCAACGCATGCTTATGATTTCTTCGGAACTTGGGGTCTGTGCCCTTGAGGGATGGATAGCGGTGGGTTTTCGGCTTCTTAATCCTGTTTGAACACGGAGCATTAACCAAACAGAACTCTGAGGTCCGCAAGCGCTCAATGAGAAGGCATTGTTGAGCGGTTGTCGCATACCCGTTGCGGTGAGCCTTCTTGCTCTGGTTGTGTTGAGACGAGTTCTTTGATTCTGCATGGCACGTAATTAGTCCTGAGCGAGCGCTGGTAGGACACTTGCTACATACTGGCCATCGTAAGGGTTGTTGTACTGATGAGTTTTGTCTTGATGTCGGCGTCTACAGAATTGACACTGTGCGGAAAAGATTTCGGCTAGGGTTGCGAACACGCTTAATCATCACGTTCCTCTTATCAGATATCTATCTGGGCTCCACGACCTTAGCATTCAGCCTCAACGGCACTTCATTCACACAAGTATCTAAACTCCACAGTAACCGCTTGATTCGGACGAAAGTATTTACAAAAATGTTCAGGAACATAGAGTTGCTTGTGTTCAGATAAACCACAGCCTAACCCAGAGCCAATAAACGCTGCTGTTACAATGGCCAAACTGACTGTACCTCAATGCTGAAACCCAAAGAATATTTACAAGATCCACCAAATGATAGTTATGAAAACATTCATCTTGTCACTATAGGCAAGAGGTGCTTCGCTTTTGCCGCTGCCGCTTCGGCCGCCTGCTGTAGCTTCGAGGACTTTACTCGCCGTAGGTAGGCGAACAGCACAACAAAGAGAATTTCCATCCTGACCACCAATATCAGCATGCTTTTGTTACAACCCCGGTGTGCGTCTACTCACCTCTCTTTGGTCATCATTAGCAGACCTTGTACGAGCACTCCCTTGGTGATCTGAGGAGCGATGCCTTTGAAGAGACCTAATATGCCGTCATGATCGATAATGTAGGACATGACTTCGATGAAGCTCTTGAAAGGCTTTCCATCCCTCGCTGGTGGCGGTCTTGACTGAAGACCAACTTTGGCAACAATTAGGGGTTGAGTTGCTATCGTGGCGAGAGATTTGGACATGGCCCCAAGCACTGCGACCGGCTCTGTATTAGTTCCGCTCCTCTTCGAATCAAACGTGGATAGAGAGATCTAGACATACGGAACGCCTCCCAAGGTCTCAGGATGACTTTTCCTGGAAAGAGCACAAATTTTAACTTCTGATAAGCGCCGTACGTGATGGCCGGGTTGACGACCAGCACTAGACTGGCTTTCAAGCCCCTCCACAAACCAGTCCAGCCATCTTCACCATTGACAACCTCTCTGCCTATGTCAATCATACCCTTCTTGTCACCCTTCAGTTGTGTCTGTTGTCGAGTGGTCACAACAGCCACTGGTATCGTAAAGATTTGTGCGATAGCGCCAGCTAGGGCACCGAGCGAAAGCTCGATTGCCGTACTGGGTGGTTTTGGTAGTTTCTGTGAGGATAGATAAAGCGTCCGGACCACTGAATACCAATAAAAGTAGGCAAAGTTCGTAGATCCCACGCCGATCAGAGATCCATAGATCCCACCGTAGAGACCAGTGAGTCCCTCGTCCTGAACGATTTTCGATATGGCATCGACAGTGGAGGTATAATGAACTTCATCAGTCGTGAGAGGCTTCTGGTCTGTCGGTCGGCGCTTGATTTGCACTTGAAGGCGAGTTTTGACACTAGACAAGAGCAAAGGTTCCAGACCAGAACCATGATGAGGATCGCAAGGTACCTACATATCAAGCGGATAGACCAAGGCATTTGCGAGAATGGCACCTGTTGCACCAGCCAGGGCATTCCCCCACGGAGGCAACGGCACTGGCTTCGACTGCGCCGCCATTGCGATACTCCCCGAAGAAAGAATGCCTCTTGTTATCTCAGTCCTCCAGCAAGGTGAAGCGCCCCACTAACGAACGATGACGGAAATAGGTGACACTGGGAAGTGGTCGAGAGAGGCCGTTAGGGCGTTGATGGGATTCAAATGGAAAATGTCCAGACAATCGAGGAAATAGTGCTAGGTAGTGAGCACAACGCTGAGAAATGATAAAGATCTAGTTTTGGTTTGTAGCAGCTGCCCGCTTTCTGGAGGCGGAACTGATTATACCGAGGTTAGTCCCAGCACGGTAACCGAGAGGGACCAGTGGGGCATCATCGTGCCGCCGCCGCTAAGACGCACCTTGGGGGAGAGAATTGCATCTCGATGCTAAACGTGGAAGTTGGGAATCTTCAAGTCGAGTCAGTACTGCCTAGCAGCGATTCGGGATGGACATTTTAATGAACATATTAAATCAGATCAATTGTCTTACGGGTCAATGAAACGACTGGATTTTGATTGAAAGCCTACGAACCGTGGTACCCAGGATGATACTCATCACATGTCGAAACCATCCACTAGGAATGAAGCTCTCGAGGCTGCAATTGACGCCGCCGAGCGTTGTATGCGCGCCTTGAGGACTACCACGGACGAGAATGAGAAGATTCGCCTCGATAAGCAATGTCGCATACTGCTGGAGCGAGCAGAGCGCATCAAGACTCCCACAAATCCAGAGCTACACGGTGGAGACTGGGATCAGGGTGAATTGAAGCAGGCATTGACACCTCCGAGTCTGCTCCGGAAGCTGAAAGAGCCTTTATCGAGCAGAAAACTCTCAACTCGTGAAGAGATCATTCTTTTGGAGGGCTCCAGATTGAATGGATTTGTATTCCCGCCATGGAAATCAGGTCCGGAACCCTCTGAGTTCGAGCTGAAGGACGGACATGATCGTTTTTTGTATGTAGAGCAGGTCTAGAATCCAAACTTGCGTCATTGAAACATGGTAATGTTCGAGTTTGTCTAACTAACATAGAGACACTGCAGATTTGCGACTATCAAGCTCGCAGTTGGAGGTCTTCGACGGCTGGAAGAGGCCCGAAGAGCTCTTCTCAACTCCAAATCTTGGGTTCGAGGACGGAGACACTAAGCTTGGCCCAACGATGGTTTCACATGCCACGGTTGACCTCGTGCAAGACATTACTACAGATTGCTCTGTAGTTGCGAGCCTGTGCGCTGCTACGGCCCGAGCAGAGAGGGGGCATACCAAGGTAAGGCAATGAGTGGTTTCAACAAGACAGAATCTTGATCGTGCTGAGTCCTGTCATTTCAGATCATATCCTCGATACTATATCCTCATGATCAAGATCGGATGATACCTTCCATATCTCGAAGTGGCAAATATGTCTTTCGTCTCCACTTCAATGGGACCTTCAGAAGGGTCGTGATTGACGATCGTCTACCAGCTTCAAGTACCTCCAGGTCATTACACGTCATCGACCGAAATAACCCAAGACTACTTTGGCCCGCGCTGATTGAAAAAGCTTACCTAAAGGTCAGAGGTGGGTATGATTTTCCAGGCAGTAATTCGGGTACCGACCTCTGGGTCTTGACGGGCTGGGTACCAGAACAGGTGTTTCTTCAGAGGTAAACGGCTTCCCGATGATTAGTCTTCTCTATCTGCCATATATCCAATTTCATTGTGTAATCGAGTCTCAGGGTGTTTGATGACAGTTTGAGATTCTATTGTGTATCTGCTGATACTTTACACGAACAGTGGAGATATAATGCCAAGCAGGTTGTGGCAGCGTGTTCATAATGCTTGGAGTTATGGTGACGTCCTGCTTACTATAGGCACAGGAAGGCTGACCGAGAAGGAGGAGGATGGACTTGGCTTGGCGGGTCAACATGACTACGCAGTGCTGGACATGAAAGAGATTGGTGGACAACGTCTCGTCCTAGTGAAGAATCCATGGTCACGAGGAACCACTTGGAAAGGTACTGTACCAGGAATTAGTACGGGAAGAAATAGCAAGAAAGACCAAGTCGTTAGAGCGTCAACACGGTCCTTTGAGAGTAGCATGCCCGGCATAAGTTCACTTGAGCCGGGTACCTTCTGGATGGACCTGGATAACGTCTTTCAATACTTTGAGTCCATATACTTGAACTGGAATCCGGGTTTGTTTTCTTGCCGGCATGACGTTCATTTCTCCTGGGATCTTACCGATCGTCGCAGCGCTCAAGGATGCTTCTTCGGCAATCCGCAGTACTCTATCATGTCAAGCACAGGTGGTATCATGTGGCTTCTTCTCAGCAGACACTTCAAAACAACTCGAATGACTGACAACCCGGATTCATATCAGTCAGAGTCTGCTATACAAAACGACGTAGGTTTTATAAGCTTATATGCCTTTGAGCATGCAGGACAGCGAGTTTGCCAGAGTGATGGTGCTTCGCAGCGCGGTCCGTATGTCGATTCGCCCAATACCTTATTACGCTTCGACGCGGCGCCGAAGATTGACTACACGATTGTTGTCTCAGAACAGTACCTTCCTTGCTGCAAACACAATTTTACTCTCACCGCTTTCTCACTCGGACCTCTCGTCATTGCGCCGGCAGCAGAGAAGCATACATACCGCACTGAGCAGGAGGGAGCCTGGAGTACTCTCAGTGCCGGAGGCAACGCTAACTCATCTTCTTACTCCTCAAACCCGCAATTCTCACTTCAAGTACCAGCCACGTCAGACGTTGCTCTCCTGCTAGAAACCAGCAGAGTGGATCTTTCGGTGAACGTCAAGCTTATATGGGCAGGTGGTAAGCGTGTCACCACCGTCACCACACGAGACATCGCCGGTGACAGCGGAGAATATCGGCGTGGCTCCGCGCTGGCTGAAGTGCGAAAGGTCCCTGAAGGACTTTACACCGTAATCTGTTCTTCATTCGAGCCCGGTCAGCTGGGCAAATTCGTCCTCCGGACCGGGACCATGGTGAAATGCATCGTCAAGCCACTACCTGTTGAAGGGGCTGGAAGACTCAGACCGTGGGTGCAGTCGGCTCGCTTCTTGCCAGGCGTCAATAGAGTGTTTGCCCCACTTTCAGTTCGAAGGATTACGCGGTTGAAGGCGACTGCTTGTCATCAAGCGCAACGTGGAGGGGAACCTGCTTCTGCCCGCTCACCTCTCAAGATCAGTCTCGAGCTCGGGCAGCGGGCTAGCAAAGACGTTCTCGTGGTCAGCGCCAATGATGACTTCAGCGACTCGCCAGGAGGAGTGCGTATTCCAGATATCGACTTACTACCCGAGATGCAAGGTAAAGGGGGACTGTGGCTAGTCATAGAGAGACTAGGTGGATCCAGTGCCGATAGAGAGGAGCATGTCGAGGTTGAGCTGTTGAGTGAAGGCCCGGTAGAGGTAGGCCAATGGGCCTCTGATAGTGAATGAGATTCGTTTGGAGCCTTTGGTCGCCGTTTGCTGCTCAAAATGTGATGTCCAGGATAGCCCACTGTAAACGTCTGGGCCACCCCATTAGGGTTCCACAGAGAACAGTCAGCTCCCTCCTCATTGGTCACACAAGAATACGATCGTGCTCCGTCAACTGAGGTGGCCGACTGTTTCACTGTCTTCACGTTTGGTTGTGCACCTACCCCGAAGAGGGTACGTTCGCAGAAGGGCGGTATCTCAAACATGGCGTTGGAAATTGGGTGCAGGATTTGCAAGTGGATGTTCTGGCTTTTCGTAAACGGATGCTCTACCTACACGAGAAGATTTCGGTCTTTCTCCTGGAACTTAAATGCGAGTTTCACCCACTACCCTGGACATACCCACAGTCCAATGTTCTATGCGTATAAGTGAGTAGCTTAGCGTAGCTTTAGACCAGCGATGGAGGAGTTTTAGGGTATATTCCCGGTAATTCTGCATATCCAAGACCTGAACCTTCTCTGTCTATCCTCGCCACCAATGATACACACTAATCAACCTCTTGGCTATGCTCATCAAGATGATCCCGCTTTAGCAACCACGCAAGAGCATCTCGAACACATGAGCCGAGAACAACGCGGACAACCCACGTCCGCCAGTGACAAGGGGATCCCGCAAGAGACGAATCATCAAGAACTCATCCCGCCGAACCACTCGATACCCCGCGTCCGACCACCACCAGGTAAAGCTATCGTATCAATCAGCTCATGCATACCATCCGTCGACGCAAGCCCTCCTGTACCCGCCCAACGCAAAATCGCCCAAACAGCCTTCCCCTCACGTACTTGCCCGCCACTCGGTGCTTCTAGGAACGTGGATCACAAGCGGAGTACTGAAACATCGTCTTCACACTCATCCAGCATTTCCTTCTTGATGGCATTGAGACGTATGAGAAACATCAAGCAGCAAAGATAACTCAAACCATGCAGGGGCGGGGGGCTGGTCAGCTACCATGGATGCGAATGATGATCGTCCTCGACCTATACGCAGCGAAGATGCATTATCTGACTTCTCACCAGAAGACTCCATATCCAAACACGTATCTTTCTGTCCTCGATCTCCGCCGCTCAATTTGCCGACATGGCAGGACTCCACCAGTCAGGATCGAAGGACGAGGATGAGGACGAGGACGAGGACGAGGACGGTCTCGTGTCGGTTGGAGATAGGGGAACCTGGGGTTCTCCGCGCGAGTACGACATTATCGTTTCAGAGACGACAATTCCGTCTCTGTCTCTGGCTCGATTATGGGAAGGTTTTATCCGGAAGCGATTTCCTCATCTTGTAGCGTCGTCCATGAAGGAGCAGATGGCGGAGATAGAGTTGGAGGCAGCGAGGGAGACGGCGAGTGGGCGGGGTGCCTCTCTAGGGACGACTAGACTGACATGGATAATGTAGTGGTAGCCATATCATAGCACCTTCGAACAATGTTTCTGCCTGCTTTATCCTGTCCGCTCAATTCAAAGACTACCGAGGGATTTCTTTCCAAAACAATTCATCAGCATCCTTGCCGGGGATAAGAAGCTATTGTAGAAAGCACTTAAGCTCTTGATTCCATACCGAGCGCAACGCCGGCGTCTTCTTTACCTTATGACAGACATCCTTTGGTGACAGTGGTAAGAAAAGCGTGCGTGTGTGACAGATGAGCGCCTTTGTTCCATCGTTCAGTATTGTCCCGTGCTTTAGCAGCAATAAAACCCCGGCTCTCAACTCCCTACTGCACAACCCAATCCCTCAACAACACCGTTGGAAACCCCTGGTCGCACCCGTGTCTGGAAAATAGGAAACGGTCAAGATGGTATCAACACAAAGGCCGAATATCGCTACAGAATGTTTGTAGCAAGTAACAAAAACAGAAATGGGAAGTTGCTCGAGGGAGAAGGATGTCGTGAGCTTATGGAGGCTGTCACCCGCCCAGCCGTCGCCTCCTTCCCCTATTGCCACCTTCGGGTCTCTGCGCCAAAACCTCCCGCAACTGGGCGTCATCCTTGTCTTTATCCAGGTGATTGACGCGGACGTGTCTGCTCGGACACAGAGCGATTAGTGAGACGGAATGCACTCTTGGGCAATTAGGGAATCCTACCTCTGTAGATTATCCGGACGGGGATATTTGTGCTCTCGATCAGGACAGAACGGACACACATAGCCGGGAGAATCGTGGACCAAGCCGTGGCGGATCATTTCGTTCTTTCTCTTAAACCCCTTGCCGCCCTCGGCTCGAGGACACCCTTTTACGGGACAGTAATGAGATCGAATCTGCGAGTGAACATTTGCATGCGAGCTGGAATTTCACAGTTAGCGCACGTATTCCATGGGTAGATTCAAGCACGGACTTTAGCAGATATTGTGTCTGAAACGAAGGCGCCAGGCACCCAGGATGTTCACATTTAAAGCCGCCACTCACGAGCGGTCCAATCGGCTGCGGTGGAGGAAGGTCAGAAAGATGTCGAGTTGCGTCAATGCTCATCCGATGCTCATTGAGCGTTGCATCGGTACTAGGCGTGTAGCTTTCCGAACTGGGATTACCGTCTACTGACGTTGGAGTGTACTTGGTTTCTCCGGCCGAAGGTGCTGCGTATGGTGGACCATGCTCGTCGTTCTGCGATGCCCTACGGTTGGGATAGTAAGGGTAGTAACCTGGCTTTCCTGGCGGTGACATACTCGCAGGATCCTGGTTTGGACCGTATGGTTGTCGAGGCGACGTCTCGCTGTATACACTTGCTGGTGACGTTTGCGGTGGAGGATATTGACCTTGATAAACACCGGACTGGCGTTGCTGCGTACCGATATATTGACCCGGTGGTCCCCGTTCTGGCCCCGACGAGCTCATCGGAGGTGAATGACCGGGCCCGCCACTTGCGGACGAGAACGATTGTCGGCCGTGGCTTGGCATGCCATTGGTTCGCGAATCGTGGTCTTTGGCAGGGTGGTCGGCGAGTTGACAGATGGATACTATGGAGGGTAGACTTCGTTCGCCGTTTGACGACTTGACTGAATGAGAATGAGACGGGGATGTCTGCATCGCAGGGAGTGTCTCCATGGGCGACCCTTCGGAAGCTGGTATTGTGAATTGTCGCAGATTCGGTGATGTTGCTAGTGAGCCATTGCTGCTGAAACCGTTCGAGGTGCTCCGTAACCTCGAGGGAGAGTGACCCGTCTTTGGTGAGCTTTCCTTCAGTCTTAAGAGTCCATCGACGGCGGCATCAGAGTCTTTCGCATCGATGACCATTGCAGACTCATCACCAGGGGCAGCCTTGAATGCTTTACCGATCAAGCCGTTCCGAGCATGACTTCTCACAGTCCGCAAATCGTCACCGCTAGTGGACAGTGGCAGCTGCGTCCTATCAAACGTGCCGTTGATAAGTCTTGAGTGAACGTCGACTGGTGCTTCATCGGCCTCGAGCAAACGTAACGCAGCATCGGCAGCTTGTACACTGGTCGATGTCGTTGGAACATCCTCCCTCTCCTCCATCTCCTCGTCCGAACTACTGGCCTCCGACTGTGAAGCAGAGTTCAGAGGCCTTCTCGCTGCTTCGGATGCGATTTCAGGATAACTCGGGCCGAGGACGCTGATGAGCACAGCGTCGCCTTGTGACGGCCGAGTCTTCCGCTGACGATTAGAACGTCTTCGACTTGCTTTTGAGGGAGAATGACTGACGTTTTCAGGAGACGGCGCCGACGCTTCAGGTGGGAGATCGGGTGGTGGCGAGATCTCGGGCTGATAATCGACCTTTATCGGCTGCAGTAACGGGGAACGATTCAGGCCTTCGTCCGAGTCGTAGGTATCCGTAGCCAGCTTCAAGACCGCCGCCGCAGAGGCAGGCTGTGTACCTCCTGCGCAGAATGTCTGTTGACCAAAACAAAGTATCTGAAACTTTCCGGAAAAGATACGACGGAGTCTGTGCTTAGTCCAAGCTAGATCCGCTCATACACAAACGTAGGTCATCTGTCAACGCTGGGCTGGGCAGGCCTGTTGTCGATGAGTACCTGATTACGATTGTGTTAGACTCGCTTGGGTTCGTAGATCCTAGAAAACGTGAAAGGATCGAGTGTGTTCAGACAATGCTAGCTAAATGGAAGGGAACGAAGCACCCGAGCGCAGGGACTCGGATAAGCTGGGAGATTGGTAGTGCCCAAGAAACGCAGTAGAGACCGGCAAAATTCCGAAAGCAAGAGTGGGTAACGAGCTTCCTCCATGAAGACCACATGAGGCTGACTTGGTGAAGGAGTGGAGTTCTCAGAGGAATTGTTTGAGAGAAGGGTCGCGGATAGCTTAGTAATCGGTAGTCTCGACGACCAGGACCCAAAGTAGTGGAGAGCATAGGTGTAGAAACAGGAAGTCGAGAAGGAGACATTGCGGCGATTGATCGCAAAGATTAGGTACGGGAAAATGTAAGGTAGTTTCAGAAAACAATCATGACATGGCGAGTAGGTAAGGTAGGTCCTTGAGACAGACAGACAGTTATTGGATCCCAGATGCTTACCTCTAAACAGTGAGAGTGGCAGTGACAATGGCAGTAACAGTGATAATGACAGTGCTAGAAGAGCCTCAAAACCTTAAATATCAGGAGCGACGACTGCACTGATAACTGATCGGCAGGTGACGTTGGGCGCAATCGAATAGAGTATTGCTGGCTTGGGGATTGAATTGTTGAAAGCTTCAGACTTGAGCAGAGAGAAGGGCTTGCCCGGATGGTTTGGTTGAGCGTTGGCGGTGGTGTTGGCGGTGGTGTTGGCGGCGGCGTCGGCGGGACGGGGTGGGGTTCACACTTCACAGTGAGGCTGGCGTTGTGCCGTAGACGTTAAGTTAGTCTAAATTAAGGCACTTACTTACTACTTCGTAAGGTAAGGTAAGGTAAGGTATTTGTATCTGTATCTTTCTACGGAGTAAGGTAACAGATATCCAATGATCTATGCGACCTGGTACGAAGTGATTGAACGGTAAATAGGGCTGACGGCTGGGTGGGAAAGGGAGAGGAAAGGGAAAGGGAAAGGGAAGGTTAATGAGGCTCTTCATCGAGGCTCCTCAGTATTGCGAGGTACTTCGTACGAATCACACTAACTTAAAGTTGAACTTAGGCCCCGCTTATCTACCTTATCCCTGGGTCGTGGGGTTCGATTGGGCAAGGCTGACTTGATTACATAAGTAAATAAAGCACCATTCCAAACAAGAAGCAGAACCCATCTTCTCTCAGCACAGCCTTCATGTACTGTACGATAAAGGTAGGTCAATCAATTACATGTACCATGTGAACATTGATCTTAACCATGTACCTGCAAGGACTCGGGGCTTGCAGGAAGCGCTGGCTTACCGTGCTTCACACCCTGCTGCAGTCAAGCTGCACTACCTTAAGGGCCTATGTATATTCAATCTATTTCTAATGATGTATAAGGCAACCTCGTGCTATTCTGAGCGCCCTGCAACATACTCGACACGCTGCAACTCCTGAGTCAGGTACTGATGCCGTCCCACTTCTATTTGGTACTCGCACAAAGACATGGCTGTTGTGCGCCAGCCATGCGGACATGTCTATCAGCCCACATCTATAACAGGAAATCTCGAGCCGAGACGATACGGCCGCCAATCACTGTGCCGTGCTCTCTTCGTAACCCGGCCCCAGCAGTGGCCTCTCAGCTTCATCATCTGGCTCCTCATCTTTCACATCCCGACCGATGCGATAGAGCCAGTAGTGTTGCGCGATGAACATGACATCAAACATGATGCTGATGTTCCCAAGCCCTAGCTTCACTGGATTCCCCGCAAGACCGCTCCAATCGTCCTGCAAGCTGGAATCCAGGACGAGTTGTGCTATCGAAAGCGTTCCCCCGCTGATATCCAGCAAGATCGGATAGATACTCCAGCCCACCGTAGACTGCCGCTTGTAGTTGACCCACACTTGCGGGATGTACTTCACAATGGTGCACACGAGCTTGACGTAGCCGATGGCATAGATCTAGAGCCCCAGTTAGACATGACCTCTACAGTGAGCGAAGAGACCCTCTCTGGGGCACTGACGGCGTCAATCCAAGCCCACCCGCTAGCATCGCTCCCCGCATCCATGCCCTTCGCCCAGACCGTCATGATGACCACGACCACGGCAAGCAGACATCCACAGAATATTCCCGCCACAGGCTTCGAGACTCTCTGCCTCTCACCGACCTGAAAGCCCCATAGTACATTCCAGAACTGACTGTAAGCAATCAAGGTCATGACGAACCCATGCGCCGCGAACGCCAGATCGTTGAATCGCACCGTCGGCTGCGGACTGAGAGGGTTGCGCGCCGCATACTGCCGCCGGACGAGAGGGGAGAACAGGAAGCACGAGGTTGAGATGGTGTAGCATACGAAGCCCAGGACGTTGATGGTGGGGTAGTCGATCGCGAGACCGTGGGTAGAGCGTCGACGATAGTTGAGGATGGGTTGAGGGTAGAAGGAGGCCGACCAACACAGGCAGCTGATGGCATTCGCAGCGGTCAGCACACACTGGGAAGCCGGACGCAGGACTGCACCTACTACGTCCACCCGAGCAAGCTACAATAGTATCGCCATCAGTCCTGCAAGAATATCCGAGCTCATTTGTTGCGATGATGGCTCACCGGGAGACTGCCTTTGCCAGGAGTTCTAGTTCTGGTGTCGCCATTTTGACTGCAAGGACAGGACTGTGAGGAGACTCCTGTCGCTGTTTACATTGTGAAATGATATTCGAGCGAAAAGCGTTGCTACATATCACCGCATGGTTGCAAGGTCCGCTGACTTGTACCCGCGTATTTGGCTCTCATGGGAGCAAATCACGCTCTACGGAGTCTTCCGTAGCCGTAGTGATTGCCGAATGCACTTCTCCATACGTAAGAACAGACATAAAACAGATCGCTTTGCCAGGCTTGTCACGCATCCACCGGCCCAAATTATTAAACAGTGAAAGTCCACAAAGACGATGCTAATCAAGTCTAGACGCTCTAATGTTGCCTATGCACCAAACGCAAAGGATCACAGGAAAAATGTGTACAAATCAAGCTGCCGATGGCTTGACAGCCATACCGGGCAATGGCACCCACGACTTCCCCGTCGGCATCTTTGGTCTCCCAAAGTTCTCGTCTAAATCCAAGATGATTTTCAACGCATTCCGGCTTCTGAGGTATGGCAACGGCACCTTGGCCGGTTGCAACCCCACGCCAGGCTCCACATGGCCCGATGTTGGTTTTCCACTCTCCGCGGCTTCACTGCCCGGCATGGGGAGCGCCTTCTGTAAGACTTCGTATGCAGCTAATGTGAAGCCAAACTGCGGTGATGACCGCAGGATCCGAGCTGGACCACCTTTGAAGAAGGCCCTGAAACCTTCTTCTCGGTATATGGTCTTGGCGCAATGCCGCAGGCCGGTGTATTTGGTCTCTCCTTTACGAGCTTCGACCTGGAGACGGGTCTTTATCACGTCGCAAGGCGTGGTAAGATATGCTGCCGGCATTCCGGCGATGGCACCAGCAGTAAGCAGCTGGAAGATTCCGAGTTTCTTGTTTGGACCTTCGCCGAAAAAGTCTCGCTTTAGGTGGTTATAGGTGGGAAAGTAGATGGCGGAGAAAGGGACGTCGCGGAGAAGACAGGCAGAAGCGCCTTTGTACAGACCGACAAGACCAAGATTTCGGACGATCCACATCGCGGACCTCCGGGGCGTCCCCTCCAAGGTCTTTGCGACCTCACCTTGCACCTGCAACCTGATCTTTACAATCTCCAGAGGATTTGTGAAAATCTGTGGTCGTCCGGTCAGTATTCACATGCCACAACATTTTCGATCGGACAAGACCAACCACTTGACAAGCACCTGCTGTGCCGCCGGCAAGGATCTCATGCGGCCACCGTATCTTTCCACTTTGTTTGTCAGAGTAATGGCCTCGAATCAAGTCATTGACGGTAAGCTTGATCGCCTTCTCGGGGGCAACGCCTATGAGTTGTGGAACCACTCCGGAATAGAGCCCCCTGAAGCCTTCGTTTCGGACAACCTTCCGCGCACAGTCGAGTGAGTTGTTGTATAATTTCTCACCTACCCTTTGGCTTCGTTGATTCTGCATCCTCGTCTTTGCCAAATCAATCGGATACACCATAAAGGCACCGAATGCCCCAGCGATGCCTCCCAGACCAAAGTGGTGGGCAGACTCAAGGACGCTATGCAAGATTCGCCTGGCTGTCGTGCCAGCCTTCGCTGCCGCATCTGACGCAGCGCCAACTGCTTCATTGCCAAAGGCGTAGGCATTTTGCCATGACGCATCCAGTACCTTGGCGAAGTCATCGAGTGCTAACCGGCCAGATGGCTCGTCAAGACTGGCAAAGTGAAAAAGAATGTCCGCCTCCATTGGCGTGAATAGGGAGAATCGCGTTATCTGAGCGGCTTCGTTGAGGAAGTCTGTGCGTGTGATCCTTCCGTCTTTGCTATGCCGTGTAGCGTTCCTGATAATCAGTTCCACCAGATCCATTTCTCGTATAATATTCTGGAATGCTCGTACGTTGGCGTACGAGATCTTACTCCCTATCGTAATATTGCACAAAGTATGTAGGTTGTCCAAAAGATGATCAGAAAGCTTGTGCTTTGCAGTCTCCAAGATGATCCGCTGAAAGTCTTCAGGCTCGATGAAGCCATCGCCGTCTTTGTCGAAGAGATGGAAAGCCTGCCGTATCCGCTCTCCTTGTAGACCTCGAAGCATCTGCGAAAACTGTGGATACGTCATGTCGTGTCTTTTTTTCGTCCGGCCTATGTATAGCGAAGCCCATTCACAGTTCCAGTCAAACGGTATGCTATCCTCGCCCTTGTTGAGATTGTATAGCTTTTGGAAGTTGTCGTACTTGATGGCGCCAGTTCCCTCCTCATCGAACAACCGGAAAGCGATTTCATATTCGGCGTCTGGCTTGGCGAGGAGGTTTTCGAAAGTCCCCCAATCGTGCAAGTCGATGCGGCCGGCATTGCGCCTGTCTGCCACACGGAAAAGGATGCCGTATTGCTCCCGCCGGATCTTGTGCTACATCACCACATCTATTAGCTTTTGCGCCCAACGAATCTGGAAACCCCCGTATCAATGGTGACCTGATACACAGTTTCCGAAGCCTTACATAGTCCTCGTTCTTCGGTGCGATAGCATCTACGAAGTCGCTCTCAGTCATGAAGAGCTCCCCTGTATCCTCATCTCTCGTTGCATGTTTATTGAAGGTTGCTTTTGTCAGCTGCGAAAGTTGTGGTTCTCGCGTCGTACCGACTAGAGACTCCTTCACCGCCTCCTTTACGATAGCAGCCATGTTTGGTTGAGGGATAAGAGATTCTTGTCAGGGTCCGGCCCAGTATATTGATGATAAGTTTCGTGTGCAGTCACAGTGTACTAGTGATCAAATCTTGACAGCTCCGATCATCTAGGTCAGACTTTGCGCCTCGTAGACTTGGGACGGTGAATGGCTCAACGGGAGGCTTTGGTGAATCACGGGCTCATGTCGCTGAAATGTAAAGACAGTCCGCAGCGTGGAGTCTACAGTAGACTGACATGTGGTTCATGGGAAGCCTGGACAAGATCGGTCAGGAACAGGAGGTTGAAGCTTTAAGTAGCTCTCCCGACTTGCGCAATTTCCATGCTCATAACAAGATTTCATGCTATAAAAAGCTCAGTCGGTAAAATGTATGGGCGTGCCGGTCCACCCCTGTCCTCGCACGAAGCTTCCAAACTTGAGACTAAGGTAACTTCCATCGTACCAGGGAATCTACCCGAACGAAGATGTACCTAAGTACATGTATCTCATATGAGATCCAGTATCTATACAGTGATGGGTTCCTGTAGCATAGCCTTTGGTAATATTGAGAAGCTTGAGATGGGTCATCAGCTCATTGAGCTGTTAGGCTTTACATGTTTGTTCGATGCAGTCTGCAACGTTATGATGGGTGGGTAGGTCAAGTCTAAGGATGGTGACATTTCATTGAAGTGTGTTCTGTGGGCAGCAAGCCCATATAGACCCTTCAGTAGACCAGCGTGTTCTCCGTGGGAAATGATATCTAAGACCATACACGGCCATGGACTTGTCGATACAGCTGGCTGTACTGCATCAGAGACGCTTCGCACCCAAGATGAACGAAAGCTAATCCGGAGACTGTAAGCTAATGTGCAGTAAGTATTGTCACCGGAAGCCGCGCCATTTCCTGCGTTTCGCTCCAGATTTACGACGAGCAGGTAATGCTGCGTTCGCCAAACTGCCAACCGAGCTTCCTCCAGCATCCTCTTGCGCCGCGTCCGCCATTCCTTCATCGACCAAGCCCTGAAGCTCTTCCTCATCCATGTCGCTTAGTTCCTCGCTCATACCTCGGACGACATCTCTTCCGGTCCATCGCTCCTCGTGGATAGTGGTGCCAACTGGATCAAAGGGATCCATGTACCAAGGTATGCCTCCGTGTGATAGAAGTGCCGAAGGATCTTCTTCAGAATTGAATGGGGGAGTTGGAGCTACCGAGGGCATGGCAGTGGACAGATGAGAAGATTCTTTTGCATCTATCATAGCCGTGAGATCTTTGTCATTGCTCGCTGTTGCACCAATTCCATTGACCATTGGGGCCGAAGCATCGGCCACATCTGATCCACGTCTACCCACCCGAGGCGTTGACGATTTGGTTTCGACACCAAATGTCGAGCCTTGTATTTCTCCGAAAGCGGCTATTTCTGAGTTTGAGCCACTGCTGGTGCTGGCCGCATGTACCTGAAGTTGCTCCTGGAGAGAGTCTGATATAACATCTGCCACAGCAGAGCGGCCTTTGTCTTGCGGGTTGCGCGTATCTTCTCCCATATCTTCCACGATGTTCTTGTCGTCAGTTATTTCTCCGTTCGTCATCGCCATGGCGACCTCACGGCCATTTCGCAGGGATTGTGTCCCGCCAACTTCGTCATCACTAACATCTTCGGCCAGAGAGCCTGTTATAGAATAGCGGCGGGAGAGAATACTGTTTTCAAGCAGGAGATCCAACTCTCTCAATTCTTTTTCGAAAGGCTTCCTGCACAATTCGCTCTCGTTCCGCGTTGCATCTTCAAGAGCATACTGCACAGCTTTCACGATTCGTTTGGCAAGCTTCCGCCTATCTTTCTGTTCGCTACTGAGGTCTTTCGCAAAGGTAGTGCCGTGTATTTGGGCTTGAACATCAGAGGAGGTAACCATCATTGGTAGCCCAATCGCAGAGCTGAAGACGGTGCCAAAATCCGCTGAAAATTTTGACACGGATATGTAGGAACGTTTTTCAAGTTTCGAGCGCATCTTGGCAAAGCCTTCTCGAAATATGCCTTTGCCGTCAAATCTGAAGAAAGAGTTAGCGTACCTTCCCTCAAAGACAAGGTAGTGACTTCACGAACGCTTGTGCCTTCTCCATTATCGGCCAGAGAAGAGGTGCAATTGGGAAGTATACAGCATCAATAATGTCTTTCAGCATCCCGACGTCAATCAGTTTCTCTCGCTCTCTCTTTTTGACCTCATCGCAGAGTATTCGTAACTTTTCCAAGTCTTCTTGCAATCCTTCCGCGAAATCAATTCTTCGCTGAAGCCTAACTTTACCCGCTGCTCCCATACCAACAAAATTTCGCCTCGTGATCTCCATGGAGGAAAAGGTTTCCATTTGTAGTTGCAGGCGCTTGAGCAGAGCGGCTCCTCTTCGAGCTTCTCTCTTCAGTGTCCAGTACTTGCAAGCTTCGGCCGCATAGTCCTTCCTTTTGCGTACACTAAAACGCTGAAGAGAGCTTTCAACGGAGTTGTATACCACCTGGGGGATAACAGGGGCTCCCGACGGGAGTCGCCAGATAATCTTCTGTGGCTGAGTGCGCTTGCGCTTGTTGCCACCAACAGTGATGCTGAGTTGAGCCTGCGTGTATTCTTCAAGGACTTCAGGAGCCACGTGACTATGCGCGGAGACCATAGCCAGTGCCGATTGTTGACTATCAGCCCACAATCTACCGCGCATCGTATAATGATAATAGTCAATAGCTTCGGCTGTCGCAGCATCTACGCCGTGTTCTCTACGCCAATCCGACGGGACATGCCTGTCACAGTAAGCCTTCAATGCACTGCCGTCCGAACTGGCAGGTCCACCATGAGTCGACTTCATTTTCAAGAAAAGGTGAGCTCTCCGCGCACAAGTCACATGAAAGGCAACAAAGCAATTCTTGTTGCCACATTGAATGCACGCCCCCATCTTCTGGCGGCAGATATAGCAAGTCAACTTCCACCGCTGCCTTGGCACCTTCTCAACATCCATGACAGGCTCCATGAACGTTGTGTTGCCTAGTGTAACCTCCGGAATCCAGATAGCGCAAAGCAGGTGGGACCATCTTGATGTGTTTGTCTGCTTGAAAGCGCCATCGATGTTGGGACAGAAGATACAGGTAGGTGTACCTCGGCCTATCAATTGGCATCTCCTGCACAGCCATTGTCCCTCGGGGATGAATGGAACGCCGTAGCATTCCTGATGCACAGCCAAATCACATCCATCGCAAAAGACAATGGCATTTGTGTTTTCACAGTCGCCGTCGTCACAAATCACACATTTGGTATCTTGCTCTTCGCCAGCGCCAGTCGGTTCACCATTCACAGCAGCTGCGGAGCTTGACCGTGGTCTGTGAGTTTGCGGTGGCTTCGGATTCGGTTTTGGGATTCTCTTTTCTAGCGCGTGCCACTCCTTCTCTATCTTCGTCATGGTAATCTCGAAGATCGCAGGTTTGATCGCCTCTACCTGGTCCGCTCTCCTGTGGAGATTATATGCTTGTAACCACTTGTTGTCCTGCTCATCCATATCGTATTCCACCCTACCAACGCCCACGCCACCTATCGCAGCATTGCTTTCCGCATCATTGTTGGAGGCTGGTCCGAGATCTAAATCCTCCTCCATGGAGCCTTCCGCGACTCTGATCAGCCGCTTGTCGGAACGAAGAAATAGGTCACTTTCTTGATACCCCACATTTGCCATAGTACGGTCAACATAGTTCTGTTGACCAATTGCCTTCTGTTCGTAGGCCACAAAAGGGTCCACCAATCGGAACGAAGGTTTAGGAAGTGTGAGCCTCTCACGTGGATTCGGCCCCGGTAGTGGAACCACTTTTGGCACATTCGGGGTCCCAATACCATTGAGCATGGAATCTTGGCGACGAGGAGGACGGCCTGGACGGCGTTTGAGCGGCGTTGCCGGAGTAGCTTCTGTGCTTTCCCCGGGCACATGGGACTTGACAGCTGTCGAAGGGCTTTTTGCTATGTCTCCATCGAACAGAGGACTAGGTGAAGTACCAATATCCTCATGGAGATTGGATTTGAGAAGGATGTTTGCGCCGTTAGAACCGACGTCACGACAGGCATCGTCGCGTAGAGGAGTAATAGCAGAACTCGTGCCATCCACTTCTTCTGCGCTGTAGACCGCGAATTTTGCTTCAATATCGAGATCCTGGTGGAACTCCTCCCAGCCCCTCTCCTCCCGTGGTTTGTATCCATCACCTTGTACAACAGCTGCCGCTACCGCTGCTGCAGAGCTGTACCGTGGTCTTGTCACGACCTTCTCTCTTTGACTTTCCCGTCTGCTCTCTCTTCTAGGCCGCGAATATGTGACTGGCTGAATTCCGTTTGCCGCATTCTCCCGCCCAATACGACCCCTCGGCCCAACATAATTGTAACCACCAGGACCTGTGCCACCAACGGGTATAGTAGTCCCATCAATGTCGACGTACCTTCCACCACCTCCTGGTCCCCCTGGGATGTAGCGTCTCTTTTTCGGCGGAGGTTCGTCGCCTGTGGCAGCATCTGCAGAGTGCGACGGCGGTGGGCGAGCTCGTGGACGACGGCCGCCTCTTCCGCGGGTGTTGAAAGGACTCCGCCGGGAAGATGGTAGAGGAGGCATAATCTTTCACCACAAGCTCTGAATCCAAATGCGAACTGAGGGGAGTTAACTGAAGGCGAGGAATAGATTACCTAAGATGGACAGTTCAGGCAAGCAAATTGGAGAATCAAAGCAACTGAGCGCACGGCACTGCATCCTTTGTACAGCTTTCCGAGGGTGTTAAGGGGTTGTGTAATGTTAAGTTGCTCATGGTCTTATCAAAGCGCGTGTGGATGTGAGTATGAAGTCGCGATATCCCGATGTGGTATGGCTGATGACCCCTGCCAAAACTATCTAACTAAATTAAGCTAGATTTCAACGTTGGTGTGAACCAACATAGGTAAAGTGATGCGACTTGGCTGTGGGTTGGCACGCGTCAAGCTAAAACCATAGGGATTACACTGAAGCATGAGTGACACTGGAGAGACTCGGTCTGCCTAAGCCAACATCCAACAGTTGATACTGATTCTCAGAATACTATAACTTACAGCTTGTAGGTGGCGAACCCCACGTGGAAACACCCATAACCAAAATCAAATACAAAACCGTCAGCCAGCGCCTCAGCATCGCCAGGCCCCACCCCGAGACAAATCTTTAGGCAGCCACACTCCCACCCGTCAAGGCAGTGAAGGTCCAGGGCTGGTAGTGATGTCAGGCAACGCATGGCCAGGTGACAGAACGACTCGTGACGGAGGTTCTCAAGGTCCTGCGCAGGAGCAGCATATACCCGTTCGAAATTTTAATGCTAAGGAAACACGAGAGGAGCTTTTTAGAGGTACGCTTCAACAAGCCCCAATATCTGCCACCATGTCGCGGTAGCTCTCAAATTACACCGGTCTTTACCACATATGCGACGATGCTCAGGCTTCTAGCCTGAGTAGTCCCACTCCCAGCTAGACAGGCTTTACTTGCCGTCGGCGACAAACTCGTGTACTGCTGCTGACAGCATTTTTCTTTACCAGGCTACAACAATGCCATGACTGGAGGTGAGCAGACATCCAAAAGAAGACACCGTTCTTACGACATTTGTCACGCTCTTGTATAGCCAGAACATTACCATTAATACTTGTGGATTGTTCTAGATCCGAAGCCTAAGTTTTATAGTGCTGTGGGAAACGACGTCAATAACGCGAAGCTTGGCGGCCCTTGGGCATCGAAGCGTAGGTCTTCCAACTCTGTTTACCTTGTCTGGAATCCAAGAGCTAATGTCAAGAAGCCAATACTATGGCTAATGGAAAGGATTTCTTCCTGGAGCTACGAAAGCAAGTGTCGATGCTCCAAGCTAACCTAGGGACGCCTGGTGCCTGATGTACCAGGTAGCAGGTACTGTAGCATTGGGATGTGTTGAAATTCAGCGTTGCAGCATTGAAGGCGTTTAAACGGTTGCATCAATATACCCCCTGCGGAGGTTGTGTATGTACCTTACTGTGCTGTATCCTCGCAAGGCTGGACTCGCACATAGCAAGTAGAATAACAAATGGACCTCTTTCTATCATTTGTCTCATGCATCCAACAGCGCTCCAAAAATTGCACAATAATGACCAGATTGCTGTCTGGGTGACTATTTTTCTACACAGTACAGTGCCGGTGAAAATTCTGGGCCATCCACACCATAAGCAAAAAACACACCTGTTTTTCTAGTAAAACCTGCCACCCCTGTATTCACTCACAAATCCACATCAAAAATGAGGCCAATTGACACCTTCAGACCCCATAACAACAGTCTCAATGTCAAAAAATAAAAGAAAGATTAACAAGACAAATCTTTGTCAAAAATGCTTTTAAAAGATTTCTCACTGCATTTCTTATTGTTTCTATTATCTCAGAATGTCAAGAACATCAATGTTGCTGAATTTGAAGTCATCAACACTGTCAATATGACTGAGAAAATATCAGTAAAGAATCTGTTTAAATTTCTGATTCATTGAATTACTGTACTTAACAAGCTTAATTAATATTCTAAAATTAAAATGATGAATTTCATCTCTTTTAATTATTCAACATTTCTGACAAACAAGCAGATCAAATTGAAGAAAAGAATTCAATTAAAAAACTATTAAATGTAATAACAGCAAATTAAGACAGAGCTGTCAGCTGATGAAGTTAAAAAATAAAATACTTTAATTTTAAATTTAAATAACATTAAAAAATAAATTAATTTAAAGATCATTCTTTTGACTTGACATAAAAATAAGAAAAAGTATATTTAAATAATTATCAATATTATATTTGTACAGATGACTGCTTAAGAATTTATTTAAGATAACTTTACAGAAAATAATAAGTCAGAGTTTTTAAAAGAAAAGATAGTTATCTTTTAGAAGAAAAAGATAAGTTAATGACTCTTTATAGAATTTTTATATTAACTTTGTATAGCAAACAGCTACAGATAAGCATTAAATAGTTATGAAGAAGTAAAAGAAGATAAAATTAATAATTAATAATTATATGAAGTATCTGATTTGCTGATGACATTGTGACAATGTAAAGTGTAGAAATAAAAAGAAAAAGTATTTAATGTTAAAAGAAAAACATTATATTCTTAATTTTAATTATTTTACTGTCTGAAGTAAAATCATTAATAAAGAAAACATTATCATTAAAAGTTTTTCTTTTTAAGAGTAAAAGACTTTGCTGGTTCATGTGACTGCATAAAAGACTTGAATGGTAGTCAGCTCATAAAAAAGACTTAGATAGACTCAACACTGAGTGCTAACCTGAATAGTCTTTGTGTCTTAGAATGTATTGATGTGTCAAAATGTAAATAAACATTAGAATAGTAAACAGACAAATAAACAATAAATATTTATGTATTTAAATTGCTTCTATTTACTAATTATGTAACCTACAACATGTAGAGACATTATGCTCTACCTGATGGCATGTACTGTAGTGATGAACTGCATTTTTCAGTCTTAAACTCTCATTAATGTCTCTTAAATCATTCTAATGCAGCTCACACAGAGCACATATATTCTTCATTTAAATTCACTTCTTCTTAGGTCTTTCACAAGGCACATGAGTGTGTGAAGAATTGCACTTCATGTTGTTGATAGAATGAAGATTGCTAACATTAACAGCTATCATTGACTTGAAATAGGTGGCAGTTCAGACTGTCACTGAGAGAATGGTGATGAGATTGAAATGCATTAAATGATGAATGTAAACATTAAATGCTTGATGACAGCAATGTATTTACTATAGATAAAGAATTAGTGCTGAAGTAAAGTCTATCTAAGTCTTTTTTTCAGGCCAACTACCATCTAAGTCTTTTATGCAGTCACATGAACCAGCAAAGTCTTTTACTCTCTTTTTAAATACTTTATATATTTAATCAATTTTTTTTATCTTATTTGAAGTCTGCTTTACAGTCATCTTTATAGTCTTCTTTACAATTTACTTTACAGCTTACATTATTCTTATTCTTTACATTCATTTATATTTACATAAAGCAGACTTCATTAATGCTCTTAATGTTATCAATGTTATTAATGCTTATGCAGAATTCATAATAGTACTTATTGCTGTATATATTTTTTTTATTTTTTTTATTTTTATCATCATATTTATTATCTTATCAGCATCTCTATGCTGCTTCATTACTCTCACAATATTTTCAGCATTATTCAATGCATTCTTTTCACTTATACTTATTTTAATTATCTTTAAATTCTTTTCTGAAATCTGCTTTGCAGTTAAAATAACATTTATTTTTACATCAATTTCTTTTATATAAGAAGAAAAGCAATTCTATTAATAGTGACAATATAGAGTCAGTGAAACTTCTATATTAATATATAAAGTGATTTAAGAGACAGATTTTGAAGTATATAATGATGTTAAAGAATGCATATAAGTAGTTGTGAAATTAGCTGTATAATATGAAACAGATAAAAAATATAAAGATTTAAGATTGAAAGAACTTGAACATTTTATTGAATTTAGAAAAGCAGTTAAAGAAGAAAGTTAAAGAATGAGATAAGAATAGAATTACAGAAGATATAGAGAATAAAATAAATAAAGTAAAATAAATAAATATTAAAAGCTTATTAATGCAATTAATAACAGCTGCAGAGTATCTAAAGTCTTAAATAATATTTAATTTATATTTATTTATTCTTTAAATTTAGATACAACTCATAATTATAGTTATAATCATTGTCAATGACTATTAAATTCATTTCTATATATACACTTTAAAAATATACTATTGAAAGAAAGTAGATACTTATGCTATACTATGTCATCTAGTGAAATCTCTAAATTATGTTGCCTATGAGCACATCTTGATTGAGAGAGTTACAAAAAAAATAAAAAGAATGTTGACTAAAATTAATGTAAATAGAGTCTTCACTCAGTCTTTAACATTAATTTTATTTTACTTTATAAAAGCAGCTAAAACATTACTTCTTAACACTCTTACTTGATGAGACTGCATCTATTAACTCTCACTAACAGCAAACATTAAATGACTAAATGTATCATTAAGAGTTTAACAAATCATTTAAGAGTTTAATTAATTATTAACAGTAAGTTTTATAAATTTAATGAACTGCTTAAAAATTTATTTAAATAGAAACTTAATAAGTCTGTTAATAATTATTTCTTGACTGAACACAAAGTATATCTGAATCTGATTGTGCTTATGCAAATTGTAGATGTTGTAATAAAAGATATTGATGTGCTTTAATTACTTATATATATATACATTCTTAATTAAAATCAAGACAGCTTAATTGTCTTCTTTAAGCTAAATGAGTAAAGATATTTAATAAGTTTCATTTTTTTGAATATTTATACAGTATAAATTAACTTTAAGATATTTACTTATGCTTATATCTCTTAACATCTATTCAAGTCAGATCTCAGTCTTTGTGCACATTGATATAATTATGTATTTAATCTTAATAATTAAGATAATGACAAACTTCTATTTTTAACTTATTTACAATACTGATTTATCTTTAAGTATATAAACATACTTTAAAATTAATTTTCAATTCTGCTTATTCAAAGCATAGTTAAAGTCAGAGTATTTAAGCATTGCTTGACTCTCATTAAAATTGTATATGATGTTAAGATTGATGATTAATCTTATATATTGCAGTAATCTCTTAAGTATGTATTCATAATGCTTTGCAGAATTGCTGAGATATTGATTTAGTTAATTTAATGTGAAAATGATGTTTAATTAAATATAAATTACTATATACATTAAACTTTTAATTATCTATTAATACTGTCTTTAATCTATTCTTTGATCAGTTAAGCTGACAAGATAAAAAACATTATATTTATTAAGTGAAATGCTGATGACTCTATACTTATTAAATTGCATATAAAGATTCTTTAGTATCTTATTTATGTAATGAGTTTAATTTAAATGCAGAATTTTCATTTTATAATTATGTATAACTTAAATATTAAGAATTTTCTGTGTCTCTTTTAAGTTCTTAACTTTAAATATGTTCATAAGAGCTTGCTTAAATCACAGAATGTATAGTAAATTTATTGAAGTCATAATAATATTATTTATATAAAGAAGCAGCATAATTCTTTTAATGCTGTAAAGAAGAAGACAGAGATCAGTCTTGCTTTAATGAAAA